>Ga0307514_10004734_pt1 | contig 12432 bp, 6 predicted proteins | sample 16_EM_MG_FD_203088 | JGI IMG/M metagenome (GOLD analysis project Ga0307514, IMG submission 203088) | Populus trichocarpa ectomycorrhiza microbial communities from riparian zone in the Pacific Northwest, United States - 16_EM | ecosystem: Host-associated > Plants > Roots > Unclassified | place...
AAGAATTTTGCTTGTCCAACGTCGAAGCATGGGCACAAATCTAGTAATTGATAGCTACGTGGCTTGGATGATGGAAACCGAAGAACAGACTTCAAGAATCCCTTTACTTCATCCAGTTCTATTTCGGGCTGCACCAGACATTAAAAGATTGAGAATAAAAGCACAAGCTGGAAAATTACATTGATAAAGGAAATTGGTAAATGAATCATCTCACGTATATAAGAGAAGCCATCCTTCAAGGCATCATCAACAGGCTGGTATCCAAGCTGGCATGCTATCATGCTCAGTACCGATCTAATGCTATCAACCCAAAATTGATTAGTCTTGTTAAGACATCATAATGTTGGGACCAATACAAGATCACAGGTGAAGACCGTAAAGTCTTTTGCCTGGTTTGGTTTGCATTTTGCAGGAGTAATGATCCCTCTCAAAAGCCCCTTGATTATAATTATATGAATTACAGACAGATGAACGCATTATTAGCCTGTATATTATTTCGCTAGTGCCAAGGGTTTCTCTTTCCTGTTCCACTTCCTTTTGAGCTAGAAGTTGAGCTTGCTTCCTGTCATGAGAAATATTAAAAATTAAGCAGTTAGAATAGGCAACTAGATTTGAATCCCAAGGCATATACTTGCATCAATCCTTCAACTCACTGATTTCCACTTTTTGGTCTTCCCCCAGATCCTGTTCTTTGGAGGTTTCAATTTATATATGCGAACCATCCAATGGTGAGTTGTGAATACCTAAATTGATAAGAACCCAAATTCTTATCAAACAAAACAGAAAATTTTCATGAAGGAATACTAATCATCTACTACCAGTCATTTCCCAAAAATATCTCGAGCATTTTTTCTGATGTAAAGCCTATAGTACTCGCATAAAAGGAAATTGCATTGTTTGCATGCATTATTTCGCTCCAGTTTTAGGAGGCCCGACTATTGGTTGCCTATGCTGTACGCATTTCTATCATGTGCAAATCAATATTATCTTACCTCCTCAAAATGGGTAAGTTTGAAATACTTCTTCCCAATTTCTGTCCGCCTAACTCTCTATCAAAGCCTTTACCATCAGTTTCCACAAACCTGTAAAAAAATAGAAATCAACGTTTTAACTTCTGACATATATGCTTCACATTTAAATAAGTAGGGTAAGAGCAAAATCAGACCTGTAATATGATAGTTTGTACATGAGACAGTTTAACATTGTTGGAGTAGCCTGAGAATCAATCCAGTATTGACCGTCTCTCTTTGGACAGAAGGAAGAAAATAGTCAGTAAGATTAAGCATCTACCAAGCCTGAGAATCAATCCAATATTGACAATCTCTTTGGACAGAAGGAAAGAAAATATTCAGTAAGATTTAAGATTAAGCAACTACCAGTCTTAGCCATGAGGCACAGATATCTATTACTTATTAAATGCGTGGAAACATTTTATTACTGGGAAGAATTCCAAAAAAACAGAAGTTCAATCAAATGCAACTGGTTTAAGAACTCACCAAATAATCAGGTTCTTTGATATGAGGGAACACACCCCCTCCTATTCGAACCATCCACAGGAACTTGTTGATATCATCACTAGGGTAGCCAACAAAACCTGATAAGTTGAGCAATCCATCAGAACAATATATTTCTTTATAGTCAAGACCAATTTGAATATGTACAGCAGGAAACAAACCTCCAAAGACAACTAGAACATATTTAACATCCAAGGAATTAAAGATTTCCCAGGCTGCCTTCTCAGGAGAAGACATGGCAGAACCGACATTTGCAATATGCGTGTTATTCCAGGTATTATTGTCAAACAATAACAGTGTGGTTAGCCATTGCAGTTGTTTGATAACCATAGTCCCACCATGATGCAACCTGCATGCATCAAAAGCCACATCATCCTGCATTTGGTGAAAGCATCCAATTGGGAGGTTCAGAGTAAACAAAAAGAAACAGCTCCAAGATAGGTTACAAAATGGTGAATACATCTCATGTCATGAAAGTATGAAGTATTATAAATGCAACTAATTAGGGGGAAAGTGAGCCAAATATATCAAAGACAAGCATCTTCTACCCATTGCAGCAGCACTAATGCAAGCTGCCATATATTCATTTTCAAGTTTATTATGGTATCATCTCAATGAAATTTTAAGCATTTGACTCCATACCACAGGATTAGTTGTTAATTGTCAAGCAAATTATAATAAGTTTCCTTTTTACATTTTATGTTTTCTCAATATCAGCATGATAGTTCTACTTACTAAATCCAAACATTAACACAATACTGACAATCAAATTCTGTAATCTGTTTGAGCCTTTCATGGTCAAGCTTCTAGAAGTGAGTTTGGCACATGAAGCTGATACCACTGTGCATAGGGCTGTGGTTTTAGCATTCCAGTTGACTAGAGGTCAGAGATTATAGTATTACCATAATGAGGATTTATGAAGCCTGATTTCAAATTGATTACTATCATTTTATAAGACCTGGAGTATATAATTAGTCAGTTTATCCACTTAATAGTTTCTCTTACAAGCCCATTATGCCAAAGATTTCCAGGAAATTCATATAAAGTACTCCAATATTTTGATATTAAAACATAATGCCAGGAAGCTTTTAGAAGCACCTACTGCATACCATAAACTTGGAACATGATTTTTTAACATGTTCTGGAATGCAGAATCCATGATCATCAAATGGGTTTGTACAGCAAGAGGGAAGATTTGTAAAAACTTTATCACCCACCCCAGTATTGTGGCTTAGCCATGCATAAGCCTCTCTGAAATCATCAAAAACATGTAGACCACCACCTTGTGAATAAGATGTTAAAACAATAGAGGGTGCCGAATAAGCTTCTGCTGCTGCCCAGACACAATGAACCTACAAGGATGAAGGCAAGTTATAATCAGATGTCTCCTTAATCAGAATGAAAATAATCCCTGGAAATTTAAGCAGTAATGAGCTATAAATAGAGTTATATGTCTATGCCAGGTAAAACAAAATGATAATTACAGGCATAACCTGAGTTGCAAATTCCCATGGAATGTCACTATGTTCATATAATCAGAAATTTCAGACTGACACTTGACGAGGACCAAGAAAAGGTTGGAGATAGGGATTCATTTTTTAAACATAATAGAAAACAAAGATTAGTGGGTCAAATGCTTACATTTGACTTCTCAAATTAGGCTTTCCAAAAAGAGTTAGTTGATTTTTTTTTTCTTCGGTGACCAACTTATAATGAAAGGGAAACCACAAGAAGAATATCATAATTACCCATGTGAAAGACTAACAAGTGATATGGTGCACATCGCTGGAAAATCAAAGGAAAAAAAAAGCTATCTTGCTTAGGAAGGGTTAGTATAGAGAAACACCAGCAGCCTAATAGAAGAAAGATTCTGATTTCGTGAGGTATTGCTGATGTGTGACATGTTTCAAAGGAAAAGGGAGACCGGGAGAGATATGTAGGTCTGTTCATTTGAAGCAGGCCAGATGAAGCCCGATGAAGGACCAAACAACTCCAACCTAAAAGATTAGGTGGGTTCAATCAGATCGCACCAACCCAAGTTATATCCTTGAATACAATCTTTGGATTCCCTTGGACTGCACCAATCCAGAATCACTATAGTAAATGCTTACGTGAATTATGAACTAGGTACTTATGGATCAAGCAGGCTCAAACTTCGTCCACCCCATCACTTTGTTGGGCTGGAAGCTACCAGTGCCACTAGAACAGCTACCATAGCACAACACACAACCCTGTTGAATACATAATATTGAAGCATGGGTATCAGTTTCATGTTCTATCATAACACATAAAATAAATATTAGGAAACATCCATTCAATGCATATCCAAACATCCATTCTTTACTGCATTCAAGTATTAAGGAAAACAGATTATCAGGGATGCTCACAGGCCCACAGATACAACAAGCATAACAGCTACTTTAAACATTCTTGGAGAGAGAATCCCTTTGACATGATATACAAGAGCCACCACATGGATGATAATGAAAATCTGCAGAAGTAAAATTAGTACCAAGAAAGTGAACAACGAAAGATTTGCAGATACAGAACTGCCCTATTGCTCATGTATAAGGGCCTATCTGGAAAACCAAAGTAAGCAACAATAAGGGCCCTGTTAGTTATGTATAAAAGTTACTCATGATTAATACATTTATTTATTCCTGTTCTTACTGTCAAAACCTTAAAAGCATGCTAGACCTCTCCATACCAACAGCTTGAATGGCTAATAAAAAATCTTGTATTATTAAATAGTAGTCTCACACTGACAAGTTATAGAAGCCACCTGGTCTCTAACTTGAACAAGACAGCATGGGACAGCCATCCAGAAAGATTGTTGTTAATTAACATTTTTCCATTTTTCAAAGAAGATCATATCTAAGGCAAGAACAATTTCTATTTTTTCTCGCTTCAAGATGAACAAATAACCAGATTCAAGAAATTTATAAAAACATTGTGTCTTGATGAATTATGTGTTATAATAACTCACCAAAAATGAAGCAAAATGTTCTGACGTCATTACAGCATTAAAACCAACAACAGGCACCAATGCTGCTAATAGTGTTCCCAAGACCACCTGCATTGAAAAGCACATATCAACAAAAACCAAGAAATTTCTTTTGTGTAGAGATGACTACTGCAAGTCTGCAATGTCTAACCAAGGAAAAGTTTTTACAAAAATGTATCAATCAAACTAGTCATCCATTGACAGGTAACAGATATCAAAAGTAAAGGTATGTTCTTTAAAAATTGTCCCCAAGCCCATGACTTGTACCTAAGACATCAAAGTAAGATAAGAAAAAAAATTACTCGCTCATTGACAAGGTAGCAGACATAAAGAACAAAAGTGTGTTCTTTAAATATTGTTCCCAAGCCCCTGGCATATAGTTAATACGTCAAGGTCAACAAAAAAAAAAGTCACACGTGTTAATTGTGGTTCAACAGAGATGAGATGATTTCACATCCATGGTGCCCTATGAGTAAAACAAGAGAAGGGTAATAAAACCTATGCCACACAAGCACACCCAAGCCCCAAGGAAAAGGAAAGCGATACAAAATGCCACTGTATTACAGTGATAAATGTAAAGTGAAGAGGTTATCATTTTATCCATGCACATGAAAAGGTTCAGAATTAGTTATCAGTAGTATAAAAACACATCGATGAAAGGTGAGGCTGACAGCCAAAATCTACAGTTTATGTATTCTCACTTCATTAATGATTAAAAAAAAAAAACCTATATGTAAACAGTTTTCTTCTTCTTGTCCAAAGATAAGCAATGTTAGCATGCAATCTTCAATTATTGTGATAAACTATTGATTGTCTATTTTCCTTTCACTATGATACACAATCTTATTGAGCATAATAGGCACTTACAAGCGGAGCATATGCAATATACAGTCAAGAAGAGTAGCGACCAGTCACAATGCACAAAAGCACATGCATTGGAATAAGATTAATAATAAATGTGTACCCTCCCCATGAACAAACCTTAAAGACAAAGCAATATAACAATAAACACAAATAGCGTAAGAAATAATAAGATGCCAGGAAATATTATCACAAAGCCTACCATGTAAAAGTATGCCAAGGCATTTAAAGTGGCGTAAAAGAGGGATCCTGTATTCAATGTCTGCACATGATATAAAATCTATATCAGCAACGAATAAAATGTGAAATATAAAACACCACAGAACCAACAACCAATCTATGGGATACAAGTTTACGAAGTAAAAATATAAAACGGTACATTAGATCTGATTTCTCCTTGAATTAACAGTTTTGAGAAGAATGTGCGGAATTTTGTTTTCTCTAATTGACATCAGAATCCTAACCTTTATATAAAGATAGAAAGTGAAGATGAGAGCAAATATAGCTACAGCTTCATTGTCATAGCTACCAGCCACAGATCAAGATATATGTGACGGAACCTGTGTACAAGAGCAAATAATCTAGCAGTTAGGATTTTGAGTTCAACATGTTTATACATTCTGAAGGACTACAACTTAGTACAGAAGCCTTACAACAATAATATCTTATACAGAGGGCCACCCCAACTATACAGACTTTAAAGCATGTGTTAAAAGTTGAACATTTTTCTTTCAAATTTGTCAAACATTGTATCCTCTAAAAAATACAATAACATCATTTTTATTTACAATGATCTTCATTCATCAACTGATCAGAACACTAAAGACAAAGGGAATTGTGAACCAGGCATACCAATTGGAAGACATACAGAATATTACAAACTAGGTGAAATAGTTTTTTATAATATTGCGACAAACTCATATCAAAAAGTAATGCCTCATTGCTGCTGTTCAAAAAATATAGATACAATACAAGGAAACCATAAAGTTATGAATACCCGTTATATAATTTACCATGGCCAAAAGAACAGCTGCTGTCAGTCCTGCACCAGTACCCTTAACTTCCTATTACGATAAACAATTGAATGTCATCAGCAAAACCAACTACAATCTACATAAGTAGAGACAATGAGTCACAATACAAACCTTGGTCAAAAGGTAAGTCGCCCATGAGCAAATGCAGAGAAAATTGGTGCAGTGAATACACAAACAGACTCGACAGACAATGGAATGTTCAAGGAATTCAATAACCTGACACCAGATAGTAATGACTCAAAAAATTAGACAATATAGGACTCAGTAATACATGCCATTTCAAATGTTAATAATTCACGGAAACTGCAAACAGCAACAAGCACAGAAAAGTAGCATTGCAAATTTATGCCAGAAACTAATGAATGCATTTCGTATGATTACCTACAAGGTACTCACCACCAAAGTGTGCCTGCTGTCAAGGTCAACCCAGGGTAAACAGTTCCACCAATCACACGACCAAGAGGATACCATAAGTGAAATATACAAGAACAAGCAATTTAAGTTCCCATACAAAAACCTAGCAAAAAGAACAGCTAACCAACAACTTTCCACCGTGAGAATTATCTGTGCTTACCAGGTTCGATCATCAAACCAATTCCAAAAGTCATAAACCCCATTCTTTGTCAAAAACTGAAACCAACAACACTTAAATTTCTCATTCTCTGTACAAATTGTATAAAAAAAGAAAAGAAAGGATTTCAAGAACTATCGTGAGGAAAATCGAACCTGGGTGACTCTGTAATTGAAATACGGATCGAACTCGTGAATAACACTCTCGTACTTTATTACCTGAAAATCAATCCACAAGTTTACAAAACTGCAACAACTAACAAAACACACGAATCAACTCTAATTCCAATAATACCAAAGCTTTTTTTCAACAAAAAAAAAGGCTCATATCATACAATCAAAAAAATTACCTGCCAGGCCAGGCCAACCTTCTCGCTTTAGTTTCAGAAGTAAAAGAATCTTTTTTTCTTTTTTTAAGGCAAAGGAAAATCTCATATCTTTTCCTTTGCTTTCCAAATGGAAAAGACAGCGAATTCAAAACAATTCAAATTTAAAAAGTTGCTCAATAAACCAGATTAATTGAATTTTCCTCTACTTCCTCAGCAACCAAACGGGTAAACACAAAAGTAAACCAGAAATGGCAATTATAAAGATCGGAACTGGAGACAGAGGTTAGAGAAGTGAACTGACAGAGAAAAGGCGGATCGAGAACACCAGAACTCCAATCAAGAGGAGAATGAAGAAAGAGAGCACATTGCCAAACGCGTTTCGCAGCGTTCCTGCTGTCGTCTCTCTCGAGCTCTCCGCGACCGCCATTAATAATATTTGTGTGCCTTTGTAACGGAGGGTTTTTTGCTTTTTTAGGTCGTCTAGTTGAAAGAGAAGACGCCTTTGAGTTCGAGTTTGATTTGAGTAGAAGAGGAGGGAGTGAGCAACGACTCCTGTGACTGAGCAGCTGATTTGCGCGAACTGCCAAACGGTGCCTCCACCAAATTATCAAATTACAAATATAGGTCTAATTTGACTATTTAATTGACATTGTTGTCCCTGACATATATAAGTGGTAAGATCGTATTGGTCATCCGATGTAGTCATCAACGTGGCTCTTATTGATTAGCCAGGTCTCGAGTCCTAGTCCTGACGGATTCTGGAGCACCGACCCGAGTAAAACAAGCCCAATAAAAACGACCCATCATATTTCCTCTTTCTCTTTCTCAGCTTTCAATTATCTGATCGTGTATTTTATCACCAGCCGCGTCTCTCTCTCTCTCTTTCAAATTTGTTGTCGAGTCCCTAAATCATATCTTTTTTTTGAAATATTTCTTCTGAAAAAGCTTCAGCAGAGACATATTCGAGTAAGCAGGTTGATTTTTCTTCCTTTTCCCCCCTCTGTTTAGGCTATTAAGAATCTATTTTTATTTAATGAAGTTTATTCTTATTTTTTTGTTATATTAATTAGTTCTTAATTAAGATTTGATTACGTAGGTGGACTGATTGATTTCTTTCGCTTTTTTTAATGGACGATTTAGGGTTAGGGTTAGGGTTTTATCTTCGTCTAGGAGGCTGCAATTATCATGGCGGCTTTAAAGGAATTACTGCCTCCGGTTAAATCCACTACCACAACTTATTATGATCATTCCAATGATCCATGGTTCAAGCAGAGGTTTAGTTCATCTGAGGCTGAACAATCTGCTTCTGCTGCAATTAAGCATAACCCCGTACCTCCGTACTTGCAGCGTAAGGGTTTTGTTCCCAGGAAAGTTGAAGATTTTGGTGATGGGGGTGCATTTCCTGAGATTCATGTTGCTCAATACCCGCTTGATATGGGTAGGAGTAAATCTGCAAAACCTGGTTCGAAGATTTTGGCGTTGACTGTTGATGCTCATGGGAACGTTGCTTATGATGCAATTGTGAAACAGAATGAGAATGCCAAGAAGATTGTGTATTCGCAACATAAGGATTTGATTCCAAAGCTGTTGAAGAGTGAGGAAGAGGGAGATGAGGATGAGGATGAGGATGAGGAATTGCAGAAAGAGATTGAGGAGACCACGCTGGAAACAAAAGCTGCACTTGAAAAAATTGTGAATGTCAGGTTGAGCGCAGCGCAGCCAAAGAATGTGCCCAAACAATCTTCGGATTCGAAGTATATTAAGTATAAGCCTTCGCAGCAGTCAGCAGCATTTAACTCGGGTGCCAAAGAGAGGATTATTAGAATGGTGGAGATGCCCGTGGACCCCCTTGAGCCACCTAAGTTCAAGCATAAGAGGGTTCCTAAGGCCTCGGGATCACCACCTGTGCCGGTTATGCACTCGCCACCTCGACCTGTGACTGTGAAAGATCAGCAGGATTGGAAAATCCCACCTTGTATCTCAAATTGGAAGAATCCTAAGGGTTACACAATTCCTCTTGATAAGCGTCTGGCTGCTGATGGAAGAGGCCTGCAGGATGTTCAGATTAATGATAATTTTGCTAAGCTATCAGAGGCCCTTTATGTTGCTGAGCAGAAGGCTAGAGAAGCTGTTGCTATGAGATCCAAGGTTCAAAAGGAAATGATGATGAAGGAGAAGGAAAGGAAAGAGCAGGAGTTGCGGGCATTAGCTCAGAAAGCACGTTCTGAGAGAACCGGTGCAGCACCCCCACCTTCTGCTCCAGTTCCATTAGAGAGGGGTGCAATGGATGATGTTGACATGAGAGGGGATTATGAACACGTGAAGGAAAGGGAGAGGGATGCCCCAAAGGAGACAAGGGAAGAGAGGGAAGAGAGGCTGCGACGTGAGAAAATTCGTGAGGAGCGCCGTCGAGAAAGGGAGAGAGAAAGAAGACTGGAAGCAAAAGATGCTGCAATGGGTAAGAAGAGCAAGATCACAAGAGATAGAGATCGTGACATCAGTGAGAAGGTTGCTCTTGGTATGGCCTCTACTGGAGCTGGGAAAGGGGGAGAAGTTGCATATGATCAAAGGTTGTTCAACCAAGAGAAAGGAATGGATTCTGGTTTTGCTGCTGATGATCAATACAACGTGTACGACAAAGGCCTTTTCACAGCTCAGCCCACACTTTCAACTCTATATCAGCCAAAGAAGAATGCTGATGCTGATATGTATGGAGGTGCAGATGAGCAAATAGATAAGATAATGAAGACTGAACGATTCAAACCTGACAAGGAATTTGCTGGTACTTCACAGAGGACTGGCCCACGGGACAGGCCAGTTGAGTTTGAGAAGGATGAAGAAGAAGCTGATCCATTTGGTCTGGATCAGTTTTTGACTGAAGTGAAGAAGGGTAAGAAAGCCATGGACAAAGTTGGTTCTGGTGGCACAATGAGAGCTAGTGGAGGATCTTCAACACGAGATGGCCATGATGGAGGCTCTGGTAGAACTCGTATTGGATTTGAGAGGGGGCGATAGGTGTCTTGCGTTGAAGTTCCATTTAAGGTGACATGTTGTGTGAACACATGGCTTGTTTCCCTTTGTTTTCCCTCCGTTTTTCAATGATGTAATGTTTTTATTAAGCTTCTTTTTAGTTGATGCCACCCCTGATGTAGCTTCTGCCGATGTACTACTATGTTTAAAATTTCTCCAGGATTTGAAATAATTCCATCCCTCTCATGGGTGTGCTCTTAGTTGGTCCGCAAGTACTTTTCATTTGTTTGATGTGGTCTTTCTAGGTTTGCCTATTTTGGTTATGTAATCAAAGTGCCCTGCCCATTCGTTTTCTTTCTACTTGGTCCGAGTGACGAAACAGCTGCGGAGTTCCTGCAGCTTACCTAAGAAGAAACAATAACAGCCTTGGGACTGGAATGACAAGATGGTGCAATTCATTGGCGAAGAACATGCTGCGAGATGATTATTGATATTTATACATCATTAACCAGACATCAAAAGCTCCAACAACATTGTTTTGACAGCGAAGCTCTTTTTAAGAGGAGCTGCACCCACTTCAAATAGAGTAAATTCCTTGTTTTTATTGCTTTGATTCTATCAGTTTGTTGCTTTCACCAGTCAATTCTCTCTTCACGAGACCATAGACCTGCTCCTTTGTATAGAGGACAAACAACCCAGCAATTTATATACATCAAGCAAAGGGTGCAGGCATGGGATAACCAGTTAGTTATTTCTTTCTCCACAAGGACAATAACTCCATTCCAATGGCATAATCAGAAGCATTGGATGTTCATGGTGATTTTGTTGTGTTTCATATTTCCTTGTTTGTTCCCTCTTGCTTTTTCTTTTTTTCCTTGTTTTATTCATTATCTCGGGTCACAGGAAGTGGGAAATGATTATGATCAAAAAGATAAAGATACGATAAATTTGAAAGCAGCTGTTTAGCTTGTATATTGAGCATTTCTATCTGATAGTTTTGTTTCAGAAAATCTGAGTTTATCTTTTTGCGTGGAACCTAAACTTTCAAATTAAGGAATATGGTGCTTGGTTTGTGTTGATGTCTTTCTTATTTGCTTGTATATAACGGTATCTCTTCGTCAGAACAAAGATGCTGTCAGAAAAAAAAAATGCTTTTTTATAATTCAGTATTTTATACTCAAATATTTTTATGTTTTGAAATGCGGGATAACTCAATCAATCATTATATTTGGATTTAATTTTAAGTTGAGTTCAATGCATTATGAATTTGGTAAATTGTTAAACTTAATATAGTTAGACTTAATAATAGATTAATTGCTAGGATTATCTTCTCTGGGTTTGGCTATACATCAGACCCAATTGATCTTTGCTAAAACCTTAATTTTATATCTTTAATATTATTAGCATGATTTATTCATATAAAAAATAATTATATCTCTACATCTATAGGTGTATGAAAGATCTTCCAAGAATCTACTAAATTTCCATCTCATTAATGCTCAATAACTCTCTAATCCTTTCATTTCACTAAAACAATAAGGTTCAGGAAATATAAATACCCCCTAAACTACCAAGATAAGGTTTATTTTTTTCTATTCTCCAAACATATATATCTCAATTCTTAGAGAAATAATCATATAAAAAAAAACAAACACTCTTGTTCTTTTAATTTAAAAAGTCTTTAAATTCCTTGATAGGGATTGTTTTGCACAAGACATTTACAATCAATTTTGTACTTCCTAGATTAAGTTCTTGTTTGGGAATGCGGTCCAAATAGAGGTTTGCTAAAATTCAAAAATAATTTTATTTAAAATTAATTTTTTATGTTTTTGGATCGTTTTAATATGTTAATATCAAAATTAAATTTAAAAACAATTATCTTGAAGTATTTTTGAGCAAAAAATAATTTGAAAAGCAACCGCAACCACACTTCCAAACACTTTTTTAAAAAATATTAACATGAATATTTGATTAATCATTGTACAAACACTAAATAACCTAATTCCATAACATACTAGTATATTGGCCCTCATCAATATCATTTTTTTATAATGCAAAAAAAAAATATTAAGAGTATAGAGAATGTTTTAAACCCCTTGAGTCTGGTAGCATGTTAGACCCAAGATACTTGGGTATGACGGCTATGCCTA
>Ga0307514_10004735_pt1 | contig 12432 bp, 12 predicted proteins | sample 16_EM_MG_FD_203088 | JGI IMG/M metagenome (GOLD analysis project Ga0307514, IMG submission 203088) | Populus trichocarpa ectomycorrhiza microbial communities from riparian zone in the Pacific Northwest, United States - 16_EM | ecosystem: Host-associated > Plants > Roots > Unclassified | place...
ACCGGGCTAGTGACGAAAAACACACCCTTGGTGACTGGGCCGGAACATATACCTTTATTTCTACCGACCGTCTCCTGGTGACATACCGTGGCCCCCACCCATAGCCTTGTCCAACTCCCCTGTCCGCCTGCAGCCAAAACGCCACATTCCGATTCTTTCTTGCCCGCCCCGAGTACATGCGCGCATACATCTATGTTGTTCTATGCGAAAACCCAAACCTTCAAACGGGGTCGTTTCATAGCCTAAGGCTCCATAGATCAAAAAAAAGTACCTTGTGTACAGTACATATACATCATGACATGTCAGCCATAACTTGTTGCAAGATGCGGGGTAAGTAAAAGTGGGTTAAACAATGGCATTGTCCCATATACAAGCCACGGCTGACGATCATACATACTGAGCAGGTACGCAAGCAACACGTGATATCTCACAACCCATGGCCTGCTCCCACAAAACATGTTACGGGAGCTCTACGGATAGGTATGATAGAGCCGGCGTAAATGCGTATTCGATATGAATAAAGCTATATGAGACTTAGAACACTTAGGATATTCAAACCTAGATTTTAACGACTTTCTTTTAAGCGATTTTCAGCTCGTTCTAATTTTTGGTTGCTTTTGAGTACCCTTTTATTTTGCCGTTAAAAAGTGCACTTTAAATTGCGATGAGGGTGAATTTGAGCGTCCAAATTTGTGGCTGGTGCTGACTTATGCGAGGCTGATGTATCATACGACTAATGAAGCGCAGTCGCTTGGCATGCGGGGTTCTGTGCATACGGGCTCACATCCGAGACTATGCATACGCAAACATTCCGCCAAGCCATACCCTACTCGTGACCAGCCTACTAGCCACTAGTGTGTCCGTTGATCGATTAAGTGACACCGATTAAAAAATAGCCAGATATCTTTCCATAAACAAAACCCTTAAACGGTCACTTTTTTTTTTTTTTTTGAGTATAGAATTGTTTGCTAGTGCTGTGGTATTGTAAAAATTATACCCCTGCCGCTGTGGCATTAAAAACCTTCGTCCTTAATTTATACATGATCTGGTACAGTGAATACGTAGCTATAACATGAATGTTACGGCTCAGGTAAGGGACCTCCACCCTGTCACGGGTTGGCAACCTATATCCCTACCGTGTCGTAAGTCATACGCTGATAACGTGGACTGATCACCCACTAGGCATATGCGGATGGGGCGTCTAGGCTAGGCGTTAATGGCAGTAGGCATAGGGAAGCGTGTGTCCTCGAGGATGGCTCCATGCATGTTGATGTATTTTCGTATGTCTAGGGGAACAATAGATATGTCTAGAGGAACAATGTGTATATCATCGCCGATGGGATGGATGGACATAAAAGGCTGGGAGATGTCATCGTTGAAAGCCTAGGATAGGAATACAAGCTTTATTCCTACCGAATACTTTATTTACGCCGGTCTCATATCAGCTCACGTGAGACTCCCGTAACAATGAAGAAGGGAATATGTTGAAAGCAAAGGAGTTTGCTGCAAGCGGCGGTGGTTGTACCATTAGTCTGGTTGGCACGACCCTGCTCCGATTGGCCACTAGAGGTTCCTGATAGAAAGGCTGAGCCTCGCCTAGTCACCAGCCACCAGCAACACTCATAGTTGAAATTGCGCGGTTTCAAAAAGCGGTATTCAAACTTAAAACCGTTCAAACTGCGCAATACCCCTTGTACCATTCAAATTGAACTTTGAATACATAGAGTCAGTCGGAGGTTGCAGCAGTGCTTAAGCCTGGCTTAGCAGAATATTTTGGTGAATATTCGTTAAACTCAATCTATAGCAGCCTCCTTCTTCATGGCAACCTCAACCCTGTCCTCTGAACCATCAGCGCCTTCCAGCAGCATCTCCTCCCCAAGTTTTGGGCGCTAGCCATCCTAGTTAGGTATGATCCGCGGCGGTACTCTGCTGTGGGTGGCCACCGGAGGAGATGCATACAATAGTGGGGAGTACAGACCTCTCGTGGAGGGTAGGGTGGGAGAGGGGATGATTCAGGGACACCTACGGGTGGGGCAGTGGAGTGGGGTGAAAGGTTATTATGGAGGGGCGTCTCACTTTACCAGTGCGGTCGGTGTATGAAGGTGGGAGATATATTCGCTGATGAAAAATTAAAGGGAAAAGGAAACAATGCTGTATACAAACACCAGCGTCCCATTCCAGGCCCCACGTTTCACGCCCCGTCCTTGTCATCTCCCCACATTTTCCATTTTTTCCACGATATGTATCCCTCGGTATCCCATGACATCTCCTGACATCCCACGACATCCCTTGGCACTGCAGGGTTACCTTTTCCAACATGGGGGGTGGAAGAACAGAAAGCTCTTCCTGGGGCAGGCGCCGCTGTGTTTGCTCATGCATGGGTGCTGGTATTCACCACCGAGGGTCGAGTCTGGTAACGGGACCAGACGATACCTGAGATGCGGGTGAGGCAAGCACCACCACCACCACCACGACCACGACCACCAAAAACAGCTATATTTTTTTTTGGGGGGGGCGGGGGAAATCATTGCTCTCTATCTAAACTATGGTGAGAGACCGCACTTAGAGTATCTAACGCTTCTGCAGGAATCTCACCACCTTCCGACACCACTCCGGGTCTCTCCAGATCTGTTCCTCCGTACGCGTTCTCCCCCTCCCGTCCCCTGCTCTTGGATATTCCAGTAGGTGGGGGCCGTTCTGGGCCACACCGCACTCGCATACGTCGTCCTCCGTCTACCAAAAACAGCTACCTCCGACGCAAAACTATGGCACCTCCAGTCCGAGTCTAGGGGAATTCCTCCTCACCCGTACACATTCCACCTTGCGCACTCCAATTCTGTCTCCAGGTCCATTCTCCACCGCAACCCATACCCCCTCCTTTATTTCCCTCTAACCCTCAAGCGCCCCCATTTTGACTCATTTTCCTGCTCCCCATCCCCTGTCTCTTCCGGTGCCTCCCTACTGGCAAGCATGTCTTCAACTAACTATATGGATGTTCTTTTTGGGGTGAGAAGAGGTTTCGGCGTTAGGGCGCGACAGGGCAGTAGTGTTCCTAGAGAGTCTTGTGGTATTTTTTTTAGATTTTTTTTTTAATGAATCATTAATTGCATTCACCCTATCTAGAGTTCTTGTAGTATTTCGGGATGGGGGTGAGGCCAGGAATACAACCCTGTCTCCTCCTCCGACTACCAACACACCTCTACACCACGGAAAAGAAAAGAAACAGAAAAGCAAAACCGATCCAATCCCAAATCCCCTGGACTAAGGCTGGAGGGCGGCGCGGTTCCACAAGCCAACGCCAATTCTAATTAATGTCCGAGACAATGTTTCCCAGCAAAAACTTACATCCCACCCTCTATATACCAGATTAGCAAAATCAAAACTAACCTTGGAGCAAATATTCACCCGGCTATCCCCGCAAGAAATCTATCTACTTCACAAATATCTACACCCCCCACGCGTGCCCTCTCCCTCGCAATGGCAATTATTGTGTCCCTAAGGACTAGAAAATAGTTTGTAATAGGCTATTACTGTACAGAGAAAATTCGTGAGATCGAAAAAACACAAATACACAATCCTGGAAAAGGTCCCGCAGACAGGGCAATTACATTTGGTGTCATTGTCCCCCAAACTCCGTGCTTTGCTGATTTAGTTGCGAGGGCTCTTCGGCGCATAGAAACGTGCCTGTAGGCTCTGAGCTTGTTCGGTTTGCCCCGTGCTTTGGTAAAGGTTGATGAGGCCACGGAGTGTATTTTGTGTGCGTGGGTGGTTTACCCCAAGTGCCTTCTCCTCTGCAGCCAATGCTCGCTCATACCACTCCAGCGCTTTCTCGTACTGTCCTTGGTTGTCGAATACTGATGCCATATTATGGACTGTATTGAGAGTATGTGGATGGTCTACCCCAAGTGCCTTCTCCCTTCCAGCCAATGCTCGCTCATACCACCTCAGCGCTTTCTCATACTGTCCTTGGTTGTAGAATAGTAATGCCATATTATTGACTGTAGTGAGAGTATCTGGATGGTCTACCCCAAGTGCCTTCTCACACCCAGCCAATGCTCGCTCATACCACTCCAACGCTTTCTCATACTGTCCTTGCTTGTCGAATACTAATGCCATACAATTGACTGTAGTGAGAGTATCTGGATGGTCTACCCCGAATGCCTTCTCATACCCAGCCAATGCCCGCACATACCACTCCAGCGCTTTCTCATGCTGTCCTTGGTTGTCGAATACTACTGCCATACTATGGACTGTAGTGAGAGTATCTGGATGGTGTACTCCAAGTGCCTTCTCCCTTCCAGTCAATGTTCGCTCATACCGCTCCAGCGCTTCCCCATACTGTCCTTGGTTGTTGAATACTAACGCCATACTATGGACTGTAGTGAGAGTATGTGGGTGGTCTATCCCAAGTGCCTTCTCCCTTCCAGTCAATGCTCTTTTATACCGCTCCAGCGCTTTCGCATACTGTCCTTGCTTGTTGAATACTGATGCCATATCATTGACTGTGGTGAGAGTATGTGGATGGTCTACCCCCAATGCCTTCTCATACCCAGCCAATGCTCGCTCATACCACTCCAGGGCTTTCGCATACTGTCCTTGGTTGTTGAATAGTAATGCCATATTATGGACTGTAGTGAGAGTATGTGGATGGTCCACCTCCAGTGTCTTCTCCTCCCCAGCCAATACTCGCTCATACAACTCCAGCGCTTTTGCATACTGTCCTTGCTTGTCGAATGCTGATGCCATATTATGGACTGTAGTGAGAGTATGTGGATGGTCTACCCCAAGTGCCTTCTCCCTTCCAGTCAATGCTCGCTCATACCACTCCAGCGCTTTCTCATACTGTCCTTGCTTGTCGAGTACTAATGCCATATGATGGACTGTACTAAGAGTATCTGGATGGTCTACCCCCAAGGCCTTCTCATACCCAGCCAATGCGCACTCAGACAACTCCAGTGCCTGCTTGTACCGCCCATGTCTGATACATATATTGCTTAATATACACGCCTCATACCCTATTTTGGTGGTACCTAGTGCTAGGTATTGTGATGGCATATGTTGCATCACTGCGTTGATATGTGGCATAACTTGCTGCTCAAATACCCAGTCTGCCGTGCTTCGCCTGTCGGACTTGCTCAACCCTGATGCAACTATTTCAAAGGCCTCCCTAGCTTTTTCGATTTCTTTTTGCGGCTCAGACTTTAGCCGAAGCCTAGCCCAAGAATGGACTAAAGGATGGATACTGAAGCTGTCATCGCTAGCGCTGCTGCCTCGCATCAGGAGGGAGTATGAAAACAATACCCTAATTGATTCTTCTAAAGTATGATCTATCCCAAGATCGTTAGTAAGGTCTTCACAAAAATCCCAATGTGTTCATACCGTGTTTTTCCAACCCTAGGCCACGTCGTAGAAGTTGCTCCTGGATGCCTTCATGGTCGAAAAACCCACAGACCAACAATAGCTCCGCTGCTTTTGGGTTTGTTTCCTGAATTGCCCTGAACGATATCTCCCATGTAGCAAATACTGATTTATCATGCTGTCCCACTGTCCATCCCTGGCTCAGTAGATAAGCCGCCTTGGTCTGGTATTCCTTTAGATATCGGCTCAGTGAATATTGCGATATATGAATATATGCTCCAGCCTGACTCAAGGCAAGTGGGAGATATGCCAACTCTTGTACTATAGTATTAGCAGCAGTTTGTTCTGGGTGTATATTATCAGTTTAGGTATACATGATGAGACGCGTAATAGGTGATAGGCTTTACTTACCAAGGGGTACCAGATCCTCAAACTTAGAAACTGAACACGCACTAAGCAGTAATTGTATCGACTCCATCGGATGCATTTGCTGCACCTCCAACCCTCTTCGGCCTTGTCGTACACAATCACGCCGCCTGCTTGTAATTATTACCGTACCGTGATTGCATGGCGGAACGTACTTCTCGATATCAACTAGATCAGGTTCATCGAGGTTATCAAATACAAGTAGCCAGTTTGTATTTCTGGGTGCTGAAAACCACTGCTGAACTGCGCGCACAACATGCTGCTCCTCCTCTGGTGTGACCGTAAAACATCCCGCTGAATCCAGCTTTCCGGTCATGCCTAACAACCGACCGATTTGTGCATAGTCGTCAGAGATCTGTCCATGGCGCTCCACAAGCCGCTGCATTATCTGGGTGAATCCAAGGATAGTCGTCTGAATACTAGCCGTATTGACAAAAAATACTGAGGAGTAGTCCCGATACTGCTGGTAGACATACTTTAGTGCAAGTTGTGTCTTTCCCATACCTCCGGTACCGTAGAGTACAATGATATTCCGCCTCACTCTGCCTTTTTCTATCTCCTGCTCTAATTCTTCGAGGAGATATTCCCTTCCCACGAAGTCACAATTTTCTCCAACGTTCAGGAAAAAAGGAATATCGAATGAGAGTGTTGGTTTTGAATGTTGTTGAAATTGGTGGGGATGAGCGGGATGTGCTAGGGTGCCTTCTGATGCCGGGAGCACTTGAAAAAGTCCCTTGTTGAAGCTAGTCAAGTTTTTCAATAGCTCCTTTAGCTTTGCGTTGTCTGAAATAACCCAGCGGAGTTTGAGATAAACAGGTAAGGATTGCTGTACTCGGTTCATTGCCTGGGTTATGAACTTAACCTCGTCATCAAGCCCCGGGAGAATATTTTGTCTGTCAGCACTTGAGGGTTCTCTAAAACGCGCTGGTCATCGTTGGTCAGACCGAGGGTTGGTGTTTGGGTCCTACTTGTGCTTGGACCTGGGGATTTTGATCGCAACCTAAGCGGAATTGGTACTGCCAATCGATCCCGAAGCCGTGGCGTTCGTTCTTTCCCTCCTGTTTTCTCAAAAAGCGATTCTTTCTCCACCACAATCCCATATCTCTCCTGCAGCTTTTCGGCACTGGAAAATACCGCAACTATTCTTGCCAAACTCGCAGTTGCATATCTGTACCGGTAGTCTCCAGGCTGAAGCTGCTGCTGATTGTCGTCACCTCCGAATCCCCAAGCCTCCTCCCATCTCTTCAGAAGAAGCCCCTGCGTGCGTAGTCCATGTAGAATTGTATCGTAGGTGGAGCCCACATCCCTCATATTATCAAAAATCTTGTAGCAGTCCATCGCGGCCTTAGCCAACTGTCCGGCAAGTCCGACAACCCCGATTGTGAGGCTAGCTGGCTCCATAATGTATGTGTATTATCCGGAATACTAACGGTGTTCAATGTTAGGATACCGATTATAACTGTGTACGTACGAAATAGAATGGCATACCTTGGGTGTGCGTATTGAGACTTATATCGCAGGATATGTTAACAACTTGGAGCGAAATAGTAGAAAGGTGTGTTGCTGTACAGTACATACAGTGCGTAGGTGAAAGTTCTGGCGTGTTGGCGCATATAAATACCTAAGTAATTGGAAAATAACACCCGCCTCTTGAAAATAACACCCGTCTCACTTTACAACGAAATTTAGCTAGGGCCTAAGGAAATCTGACGACATTGGATTAGTACATGCAGAACCATAAGCAATTGCTTGTGCGCTACCCAGGCGCTGCCAAGGCGCTTCATAACTGACTTTATTTTAATGTAAGGATTGCTTGACCTATAAACAATGGTATTGTCCCACATACAGCGGCTGAGGATCAGACATGCTTACAGCTGGAGCCACACTAGTACACTGGGGGGTTCATCCAATAACACCTGGCCCTCGCAACCCCACTATATATCACCGTATGTACTCAAGTGACACGTGATATCTCATAGCCTATGGCCTGCTCCCACAAAATACAACTCTTGGCGGGATTGACGGGTGTACTTAGTAGGAGTCAACGGTGTAAGAATTACAAGGTTATGAGGGGGAATGGTGGAAGAGTAGAGAGATGTTTTATTCGACTGGCTATTTCGCTTGGGGCTTTTCGCTAGATAACAATTGCTCTGAATACTATCTAAAAGAATGAAATACATAAGGAAAACCCAACGCTTTTATCTCAACGCTTTTTCCATGACTTTTCTGATTAGATACCCTTGTATGTCCTATGTTCACGACTTTCTTGTTGTGGAATCCTGCAGCTCTCTTGACGCCAAGGCAAGAGTCTATGTTCACGACTTTCCTGTTGTGGAATCCTGCAGCTCTCGTGACCCCAAAGCGAGAGTATTCATAACACCCTCCCTTGCTCGAGCCTTTATACTTCTATCCAAAGGGTCTCGTCATAGTTTTCCAGGAAGTCTAGCCATTCTACCCAATCGGTTTCATCCATCGTCGCTTCCAAGCATTCACGGTACTCATGTTGTTGATTTTCGTAAAGATATCCAATGGGTTGTCCTTCCCAGGAATGGTCTTGACCGCAAGCTTGTTGTTCACCACTTCTTGTCGAATATAATGAAAGCGGTGCTCTATATGGTGGCTCCGTCTGTGGAACTTGGTTGTTAGGCTGAGGTAGGCTGCTCCTTCGCTGTCCGTCCAAAGCTCTGGTGTTCGTTCTGAGGGTACTTTCAATTCGGCTAGGAACTGCCTCGTCCAGCTGGAGTCCTTAGCTCCTTCGCAATCAGTGATGTATTCTGCCTCTGTTATCGACAGGGCTACTACATCTTGTTGTTGTGAGTACCACCCGATTGGCTGTTTTCCTAGCGTGGTCAAGACTCCTGTTTGGCTTCGGCTTGTTTCCCCCTTGTCTCCGTAAGAGGCGTCCGAGAATATTTTGAGGTCTAGATTGCCGGGCTTTCGTAGCACGATACCCTCCTAGAGTGTTGACTTTAAATATTGCAATACTCGGCGTGCTCCTTCCAGGTTGTGGATCGATAGATCCTGGGCTCGTCTCCCTAACAGGTTGACATGAATGCTGATCTCCGGTCGAGTCATTCATGCAATGAATAACAGCCCCCCGATAAGCGATTAGTATTCCTTCTGTGGGGCTTTTTCTGAGTCGTCAGCTGTTCGAGTCGCATAGTACCTTTCGTCGAGTAGTAGAGAGGACTTGGTTCCACTCCTCCTATGTCTTTGGTGTATCAATTCTATCAAGGCACGTTGTGTTAGTATCACTTCCGTGTTATTTTTATTCCATGATAATTCGATCCCCAATGCCTTAGTAGGTCTTCCACTCTTTTCCAATTTGACGGTTTTTTCGATTGACTGTTCTATCCGATCCAGGGTGCTTTCCTCAGGTGCGATTCCTATCAAATCATCGACATGGGTGCCAATAATTTGGTCGCCGCTGGCTGACACATATGTGCCTTTGTCTCCTAGGCACCGTTCTAGTCCAGCTGACTGAAGAATTTCCTTCAAGGTTTGATACCATTCATAGTCGGCCTGTTTTAATCTATACAGGGCTTTGTGGAGTTTCCAGTATTCGGTTTCTCCATTTTCGTTGATGTCGCTGATGTAGACATTATGGTGGAGCAGCGCTTGCAAGTATGCAGCTACTACATCCCATTGTCGAATTGCCCAATTTCGGTGGAGAGCTATCACCAAGAGTATTTTGAATATTTCAGGCCTCATCATTTGTGCAAAGGTCTGATCTGCATCATAGGATACTCCTTCTTCTTGGGAGAACCCCCTTCCTACCTTCCGAGCCTTATATTTTTCGATACTCCCATCTGGCTTTCGCTTGACTGTATAGACCCATTTGGTGTCAACTGGTTTTACCCCTGCCAGGAGCTTGTCGACTTTGGTGAAAACCCCATACTTTTCTAGCTGCTCTCGTTCCTTTATCCTAGCTTTTGCCTATTTAGCTGCAAGGGGGGAATTTCGAGCTTGTTTATCGGTAGAGTGATCTGGGTCCATGCCGACGGCCTGAATCTTTGCTGAGGGTCTCCGTTCACGGATACTTGATCGCCTGCCCACCACGCTATCCCAGTATTCATTGTTTTTGGGATTCCGTTTTCGCTTAGGTGCCATGGGTACAGGTATTCTTTCTGCTGGTGGTTCTGGGGACTCTGGTTCAGGTTCTTCTAGTTCAATCTCATCTTCGGTATCTGACTCTGACTCCTCTGTTACCGGGGTAGGTGATTTGGCAAGCTTGTAACTCCCGTCGTTTTTCCTGACCCAATAGGTACCAAATGTTCCTGTGTATTCGATAATTCGTGCCTCATAGCTTCTGGCTGAGAGCTTATCTACAACATTATAGTCATAGCATATGACTCTCTGTCCAAAGGGTCGGAGGTTTGCTCGTTCTTTGTTTGGGTCCTTTTGGAGGAATACTTCGATAGGAGTTTTCCCTTGGAGGGTTTTGTGGGGTACCCTGTTCTTAGTATATGCCATAGCATCGGAGACCTTGTCCCAGAGTCCCTTTGGCAGCCCTGCGCTGATTAATGCCGTACGGCTCATTTCAAGAATTGTCCGGTTGGCTCTTTCGATTATTGCGTTAGTCTCGGAGTGTTTGGGTATGGTGGGTTTGAGTGTAATCCCTCACTGTTGGAGTTCGATCTCCAGTTCCTGGTTGCGGAATTCTTCTCCCTAATTGGCTTGTATCTTGCTGAGGCGGAGATTGGTGGCTGCTTCCATTTCGTTGATAACTTTTATCAACGCATTCCCAGCATCTTTCTTGGCTCTTAGGGGGATGACTGTGATATATCTACTGTAGTCCTCAATGATATTGAGTAGATATTTGTATTCCTTGGATAGGGTTGATGGTTTGATTGGTCCAATCAAGTCGGCATGTATTCTTTCTATCAACCTAGTACTCTGCGGTTCTTGAGGCTGTTTGGGTGCGCTGCGTTTGGTGGCCTTCCCTTGTTCACAAGCCTGGCATCGGATCTTCTCTTTTCCTATTTCCTTCGGGAATTTGGGGAGAGTGCGTAAGGTATTATATGAAATATGTCCATACCTTTCATGCAAGTTCTTGGCTTCCTTAATCGCCTCCTCCCCTCCTGCTGCTTCTGTTTTCTTTATCCCAGCAGCTCTCCAATCTGCGACTGCATTGTCAGGCTCGATCCACAAGCCTGCCGAGTCTCTAGTCATTTTGTACAGGACCTTTCGTCCTGTCTTCAATTCAGCTGTTGTTTTTGTTGCCTGGAGTACGAAATCATCTGGCATTCGAAGCCCACTGATAATGTTACTATACGATGGGTCGTATAGGCATTGTTCATATCTGATATTTCGACCGTTGTGCCTGAATACTAGCGTACCCATGATGCTACATATTGACGTTTTCCCATTGTGGCCTGAGACTTCTAACTGGAGGTTGTGTTGTATATCAACTAGCCTATCGTATTCGTTGGTGGTGTGGTGGGTTGCTGCTGTATCGTACTCGTATAGCCCCTCATGCCCATATAATTTTGTTTTTCCAATTCGAATCATTTTGATAACAACCTTCTCAGAGTCTGATTCCTCGTTTTCCTCTTCAGACTTTGTCTTTTTTGCTTTAGCCTTTTCTCGCTTTTTGGTATCGCATTCTGATTCGGTATGGTTAAGGCCTTTCCATCCTTTGTTGATGCAATACTGGCATCTTTTACTATTATCCTTCTTTTCCACTTTTAGCACCAGAGGATCTTCCTTTGACCCATCTGCCTCCTTCCGACTCCAAGATCCTTTTTGTCTTGCAGGCATATACTCTCTTAATTTCCTAGCTACATCGTCATATCCATGGTCTTTTGCCCGTATATTTTCCACGGTATTCGAATAGTAGGCTGGTAGGGATTTCAGTAGGAATTCTGCTTTCACCCTGTCGCTTTTAGCAAACTTCTGGAGTCCTGCTCCAAAGCCGTCATCTTCAGCAGTTATTAGATCAGCTCGTGATATCACCCCTACGAATCTATTCCATGTTGCTTCATAGTGGGTGATATGTTCTTCGATTGTGGCTTTTCGATCATCGAATGTGATGTTGGTTAGACTATCCAGCAGTGCGTAGAATTCGGTAGCAGTTTTACCCTCATATGCCTTTTTTAGTTCATCGTAGGCATCTTTTGCCAATTCGTATATGCCTATCCTGCTCCTGACATTATCCTCACAATTTTTCAGAATTGTGAGTAGTGTAAGGTCGTTGGCTTTTTGTCAAATTTTCCCTTCGGCGGCTTGTGTTGGCTTTCTGAAATCCCCAGTTATTAGATCCCATGCATTATGTCACTTGTCAATGTCAGTTATGCGCAGGAATAACTTTAGAGAGGTGACCCATTCAGGGTAATTGGCTGCTCCGCTCAGTCTAACATTCAATGATGGTACTTTGTTGCTGGTCATTTTTCTTGCAGGTAGTGGTGGTGGTGGTGGTTGCGCTATTCTTGTTGGTGGGGGGCTTGGATCGGGAGAGCTAGGTGGATCGACTTCCCTTTTTTCGAAGAGCCGTCCTCTTGACTTGGATCTGGTCCGGCTAGCTATTGGTTTTGCTGGTGTTATGGGATATCCTCCTGGTGCACTGCTTGGCCCTCCTAGTGTACCACTCATTTAAATATCGATCAGGGTTCTTTTTGTTGGTTTCAGCGCTGGATATAAAAGGCTAAC
>Ga0307514_10004736_pt1 | contig 12429 bp, 16 predicted proteins | sample 16_EM_MG_FD_203088 | JGI IMG/M metagenome (GOLD analysis project Ga0307514, IMG submission 203088) | Populus trichocarpa ectomycorrhiza microbial communities from riparian zone in the Pacific Northwest, United States - 16_EM | ecosystem: Host-associated > Plants > Roots > Unclassified | place...
ACCCGGCCGGCAACGTGCTCTCGGTGCTCAAGGGCCAGTAGTCAGCTTCGCGATGGCAGCGTCGACGCGGCGGGCGCGGGTGTCTGCGGCCTTCGCGCCCTCGATTGCCTCGGCGTGGGCCCGCTGGTGGCTGAACGACAGCTTCTGCCACGCGGCCGCAGCTGCGGGCGAGGAGTCGAGCGCAGCGCGCAGGTCGGCGGGCACCTCCACGACGCGGGGCTCACGGTCGACCTCGATCGTGACGGTGATCTCGTCACCCGGTGCGACTCCTGCCGCAGTGCGGTTCTCGACGCTGAGCGCGATCATGTACTCGCCCTTGTATGGCGCGACGCTTGATCGGTAGGTGTGGCCGTTGATCGCCACCGTGATCGGCACCCGTTTGCCCGCGCCGAGGCTCTCGACGACGGCCTCAGGAACCGGGATCCCGACGGCCGTCTTGCCGTCGAGGCGCGCTATGGACTCGAAGGTCGCCATCACCGCTCCGGCGTCTGCATGAGGGCGAAGCGCGCTCCAAGCGAGTCTGTGGCCTGCAGGTAGCGCCCGAACGGCGTGTCCTCCGGCCCGCGCAGCACCGTGCCGCCGAGCTCGGCGATCCTCGCGGCACTCACGTCGGCGTCAGCGACGGAGAAGTAGTGCAGCCAGTGCGACGACTCGCGGCCGAGGGTCGCTGCGGCGTCGTAGATGCCGGCTGAGGCCTCCTGCCCGCTGCCGAGAGTCGACATGCGGAACGAGTCGTCACCATCCATCGACTCGACTGCCCAGCCGAAGACGTGCTCGTAGAACGGCACCGCCCGATCGAAGGAGTCAGTGTGCAGCTCGTGCCACACTGGCCCGCCGATGGCGTCGATGTGCTCGAAGGCGACGGGGGAGTCGGCCTGGAGCGCGCCGACCTCCGCTCCCGTGGGGTCGGTCATGAGTACCGCGCGCCCGAGGGAGCTGCCGGGCGGGGCGACGTAGACCTGGCCGCCGGCCTCTTCCGCGGCGGTGGATGCCGCATCCACGTCGGTCACCCGCAGGTACAGCCGCCAGTAGCTGCCGCCGGTCGCGATCCCGGCCACCCGCTTCTTGTTCAGGGTGAAGCCGGTCTCGCCCAGCTTCCAGTTGAGGAGCCCGCCGTAGAAGGCCGCTGAGGCCGCCGCGTCGTAGCTGACGAGCTCTGCCCAGACGGCAGCGCCTTCGACGCCGTCGCGGATGTTTGCCATGGGTTCCCCTTATTGGAAGAAGGCGGCGAGCTCCGGCGCGAGGACCGCGGGGGAGACGTTGTGGGTCTGGCCGGCGAGGATGACGGGCGATTGTCCCGTGACGGCCGCCGCGACATCCTCGACCGCCTTCCTCATGTTCGGCTTGGCCTTGCTGCCGCCCATCACGAGGGTTGGCACGGCGATACGCGCGAACCGCTCCGATGGAACGACGAAGTCCCCGAGGATGCGGGTGTCGTTGAGCAGGCTCGGCGCGACTGCCGTGAGCTGGCTCCACACCTTCGGCATGAGGCGCATCATCACCGGGAGGAACGCGGGGCCGCCGACCATGCGCACCATGAAGTAGTCGATCATCGCGCCGTTCTTGCCCCGCTCGAGAAGCGAAGTCAGGTCGGCGAGGTAGTCGGGCGTGCGGCCGCGCACGGTGGTCACGCCCACGTACGGGGCCTCGTACACCGCGAGCTTGCGCATGGTGACTCCCGCCGCGGCAGCCTCGAGGGCCAGTGACGCGCCGGAGGACTGCCCCATCACGTAGGCATCGCCGCCCGCCGCGTCAATGACGGCGGAGAGATCCTCGATCTCGCGCTCCACCGCGTAGGGCTCGGTGTCGCCGCTGCCACCGCGACCGCGGCGGTCGTAGATGTACACCGTGTAGCGGTCGGCCAGCTGCTTGGCCACGTCACGTGCAGGGCCGAACTCGAGCGAGCACATCGCACCGTCGACGAGCACGAGCGCCGGCCCTGCGCCGGTCGTCTCGACGAGGATGCTGGTGCCGTCTGCCGACGTCACGGTCTGCGTAGTGGCCACGACCACATCCTCGCTCATGCGGACTCACCCGCAAAGGACTTGTCCATCTTGACGAACGAGGCTTCCCAGCCCGCGACGGTCATGTCGCGGAATTCGGCGGTGAATGGGCCCTGGTGCAGGGTGACGCGCGTCTTCTCGCCGTGGTCGTGGAACTGCACGTGAAGGCGAACGCGCTCGAGCGGTCCCTGCGCCGTGTCGGCCTCCGTCTCGCCGATGAAATACTCGGGTTCGACGACCTCGAGGATCCTCGCGCGAACGGGATACTCCGCTCCTGTCGCGTTGTCGACCATGGTGATGTTCCAGTGGCCTCCCGGTCGCATGTCGACGGAGACCTTGTCGGCCGGCACGTGCACCTCGTCGGGGCCAAACCAGGTGGCGATGAGCTCCGGCTCGGTCCAGAACCGCCAGACGAGGGCGCGGGGGGCATCGAACGCCCTGGTGATGTACACGTCGGTTTCGGCGATGCCGGTGGGTCGCTGGTCAGTCATTGGTGCTCTCTCTCGTGAGGTGGTCTGCCAGTGCGGCGTCGAGCTTGTCGAAGCTCTGGTTCCAGAACCGCTTGTAGGTTTCCATGTAGTCAGTTGCCTCCTTGAGCGGCTCAACCTCGAGGTGGCTGTACCGCGATGTGGCGTGCCGTGTGCGCGAGATGAGCCCCGCCCCCTCGAGCACCTTGAGATGCTTCGAGACCGCTGGCTGGCTCATCGCGAACGGCTCGGCGAGCTGCGCGACGCTCGCATCGCCCTCGGTCAGGCGGTGCAGGATGGCGCGCCGGGTCGGGTCGGCCAGTGCGGCGAACACGGCGCTCAGCTCGTCGTCGTCGATCAGGGTGGACATCGCTACTCCATAACTAAATGGTTTTGGAACTGTTCGGTTTTAGAATACCGCGCGGTGCCGTGCTGTCAAGTGCCCCGTGCAGCCGGGTTAGGGTGAGTGCATGAGCAAGGCGCGTGCAACAGTCGAAATGGTGGCTGGTACTAGCCTCAACTGGACCTGGGAGGTTCTCACTCCCATTGATCCATCCCGCTTCTACCCGCGGTTCGGCATCATTCCTGCCACTGTCGCCGTGCGCGACCAGACCGGCCCGTGGAACACCGTCGGCCAGACGCGCACGCTCCTGCTCAGCGACGGGGGGCATGTGGTCGAGACCATCACCGACGTCGTCGAGCCGACCTTCTTCGCGTACGAGCTGACCGAGTTCCAGAAGGCGTTCAAGCTGCTCGTCGACCACGCCCGCGCCGAGTGGACCTTCACCGCGGTCGACGGCGGAACCCTCGTGTCGTGGAGCTACGAGTTCTTCCCGCGCAAGCGCTGGGGCTGGCTGCTGGGGATCATCGTCACGCGGGCCTGGGAGCCCTATATGCGCTCCGTTCTGCCCGAGATCGTGCACGAGGCAGAACGCCTGAGCTGACCGAGGGCGGCCTAGGCCGTCTTCATCACCCCGGCGGTGAACGAGGCGACGCGCTCGCTGAGCCCGGCGATCCGCTTCTCGAGCACCTCGGCCGGATCGGGCTGCATGGGATGCGGCGCCGGCAGGATGCGGATCATGATCGAGCAGGCGAGATCGTCGCAGATGTAGGTGCCGACCGAGTTGCCGTTACGGCCGGCCTCCCCGGCTCTCGGTGCTGAGAACAGGGTGACCTGCCCGGATGGCTGCGGCGTGCGGCAGAGCACACACATGGCAGAGATACCGGGCCGCAGGGAGGGCTCGCTGGCACGCAGCACGATGCCGACGGGAGTGTCGCCGACCCAGTGCACGAGGTACCCGCGCAGCGGCGCCCCCGGATCGCGCCAGCCGAGGTATTCCCGGCTCTCCCAGATGACCTCGTGGAGGCCCGGCAGCGGTATCCGGTCGACCTCGCCCTTCGAGGCGTTGACGAACGAGCGACGGATGTCGGCGTCAGTGAGCGGCTTCATCGCGACAATCCTATGCCGGGTCGCATGTCGGACCGCTGTGGCAGGGTGGACGGATGAGCGAGCACCTGGAGGGCACCGGCCGTCGCCTGCCCAAGGCCGCCCGCCCCTTCCTCTCGTCGCAGTACCGCATGCTCATCGGCGCGCTCTCGCTGTCGATCTTCGGCTCGGGCATGTGGCTGGTCGGCATCGTCTTCCAGGTGCGTGAGCTGGGTGGAGGGCCGATCGAGCTGTCGTTCGTCGCGACGGGCAACGCCCTCGGACTGGTCGGGGCGGTGCTGCTCGGCGGGGTGGCCGCTGATCGCATACCGCAGAAGCGCATCCTTCTCGTCGTCGAGTCGTGCAAGTTCGCTGCCATCGCTCTCGCGGCTGCGCTTGCTCTCACCGGCACCCTCGAGGTCTGGCACCTCGCGATGATCTCGCTGCTGCTCGGTGTCGCCGACGGGTTCTTCTATCCCGCCTACTCCGCCCTGCTCCCGGCGATCCTGCCGGCAGACCACCTGCTCGCCGCCAACGGCTTCGAGGGCGTGCTCCGGCCGGCTCTCATGCAGGCCGCCGGGCCCGCGATCGCGAGCACCATCATCGCGGCCTTCTCGCCTGGCGCTGTGTTCGCCGTCGTGGCGCTCTCGCAGGTGCTCGCGGTGGTCGTGCTCTCCCTGCTGCGGCCGACCGCGGTACGACGCGAGCTCGACGAGGTCGACTCCCATCCGCTGCGCTCCGTGTTCGCCGACATCCGTGGTGGCTTCGCCTACATGGTGCGCACGCCATGGCTGCTGGCGACCCTTCTCTATGCCCTCCTGCTGGTTCTCGTGATCATGGGGCCGATCGAGGTGCTGCTTCCCTTCGCCGTCACGCGGCAGACCGGCGGTGGTGCGCTCGAGTTCGCCATCGTGCTCGCGGCGTTCGGGGTAGGCGGGGTCGTCGGGTCGATCGTCGTCGCATCCCTCCGGCTGCCACGCCGGTACCTGACCGTCATGAACATGCTGTGGGGCGCAGGATGCCTTCCGCTCGCCGTCATGGGCCTCACCACCCACCTCTGGGTCATGGCGGTCGCCCTCTTCATCGTGGGCTTCTGCTTCCAGGCGGCCACCGTCATATGGGGAACGCTCCTGCAGCGGCGTGTTCCATCCGACCTGCTCGGCAGGGTGTCGAGCCTCGACTTCTTCGTCTCGCTCGCCTTCATGCCCATTTCCATGGCACTCGCCGGTCCTGTCGGAGAGCTCGTGGGTCTCGCGCCGACATTCGTGGTCGCCGGTGTCGTTCCGATCTTCCTCGCGACGGCGGCCATCCTGCTCGCGCGACTCCCGCGCGACGAGATCGCCAACCCCCTCGATACGCAGCCGGCGGCCGAGCAGGCCTAGGCCGGCGGCACATCCGTTCGGTCGACGATGTCGTCGAAGTCCCGGTGCTTCGTGACGAATGCCGCCACCATGGGGCACACCGCGACGATGCGGAGCCCCGCCGCCCGCGTATCGTCGAGCGCCCAGCGGATGAGCTGCGTGGCGAGACCGTGCCCCTGGAATCGCGGGTCGACCTCGGTATGGAGGAACACCCGCCGGCCGTTGTCATCGCGGTAGCGCGAGAGGCCGATCGCCTCGCCGTCGACAGAGATCTCGTAGCGTTGGCGGTTGGTGTTGTGGGCGACCGTGACGTTATCCATCTATCCATCGTGCACTAGTCGTCACCGTCGTGCCCTGTAAGCGCGTTGTGCACATTGCCACGACTTTGCCATGACTCTCTCAGAAAGATCCCGCAGGGTAGATGTTGCTGCGTCGGCCACCGCCACGCCACGCCCCCGATGAAGTGCAGAACCGCACGTCACCGCGCCGCGAGCGCGAGACCCGACGGAGTACCCACCGTGCATCAGACCCATCCGCCCGCGCTTTCGCGCGCGCCAAAGCGCACCCACCACGGGCACAGTTTTCTACGCCTGCGCAAACCGCAACTCGCCTTCGGCGCCATCACCTTCACTGCGATGATGGCAACGATGCCGGCACTACCCGCGTCGGCCGAGATCGTGCACGAGGAGGTCGCCACGGTGAACCTGCAGTCGTTCGTCACGCCGGCCACGGTCGCGGCAATCCCCGACGTCACGCGCCCCGATTACTCGATCACCATGTTCGCCCTGGTTCAGGCGCCCGCGCCCGCTGGCACCGGAATCCTCAGTGCCTTCGGCAACCGCGCCGTCTCCTGCTCTGGCTGCTCCAGCTTCCACTCTGGCGCCGACTTCGCCTTGGGCGCCGGCACGCCCGTGCTGGCGATCGCCGACGGAGTCGTCTCCGAGGTCGGGCCAGACGGATCACTCGGCACCTACGTCAAGGTCGAGCACGTCATCGATGGGCAGACGGTGACGAGCACCTACGCGCATATGGTCAGCGGGTCCATGCCGTTTGCGATCGGCGACGCCGTCGCGCGCGGAACCCAGCTGGGCCTCGTCGGCATGACGGGGGCTGCGACGGCACCCCACCTGCACTTCGAGATCCGCCTGGGAGGACCGTTCGGAACTGCCGTCAACCCGGTTCCGTGGCTACGGGCACACGTGAACGCCTAGCAGTACTTGCGCGCGCGTCGGTCTAGTAGCGGCGCACCAGGTCGACCGCGAGGTCCCACGACATCGTCTGGCCGATCTCGACCGCATGGCCGAGATTGTCGCCAGCAAGAGCCACGAACACATTGCCGACTCGGTGGACGTAACCGAGCGTGTCAGTCTCCGACAGCACGCAGTACAGGTCGTCGTCTACCAGAGCGATGTCTGGCCGTCTGGTCTGTGAGATCAATACCATTGTCACTCCTCACTCATGGTCGGGTCCCAAGGTTCTGCCCCCAATCGGGGGTAGTCCTATTGAACGCCCTACGGGTGAAAAGGCAAAGGGATTGACTTAGTTCTCAAAGGTGTTAGGCAGGCGGTTCTCGTCTGTCAGACCATCGACTTGGGGGGATTGGTGGCCCCGTTGGGCTCTGCGCTGAACTGAAGACCGGTCGTGCTGTTCGCTGAGAGGGTGAGCGTCTCGAGCCACTCGCGGTTGATCGTCACCGGCTTGCTGCCGGAATAGCGGAAATAGAGCGGTATGGACTGGTTGAGCCAGATGCTGCTGCGGCCGTCGCCGACGCTCGGGTCGTCCTTCCAGGAGAAGAAGAAGCCCTCGCCGCGCCGGAGCTTCGCCCCGATCACCAACTGGAGGTGCGCCATGGCACGGTCGTCGAAGACGACCTCCGTTCCGGAGTCACCGTAGAGAATCTTGCCCATGTGATCGCTTCGCCTTCATAGCCGAGCCGCGTCGCGGCTGCGTTCGTACTGTACCCAGTCAAGCACGGAGACGCGCGGGGTTGAAAAGCCGCGGGGAAAAGGGCATGGGCTAGAACAACGCGATGGCGTCGGTCGGCGGCAGCTCCTCGGCGATGAGGGAGCCCGCGCGGCGAAGCTCGCCATTGGCGTCCCTGCTGCGGCCGAGCGCCGTCGTGCGCACACCTCCCGTTGTCGGGTCCTCCATGCCCCGACGCAGTCCGTGCTTGGCGATGAGCGGCTTGATGCGCGCGGCGAGCCAGGTGCGGTACTCCTTCGGGGCGTAGGAGTTCGTGCCGTAGTACATGAAGCGGTACTTCTCCTCGAGCTCCGGGTGCTCGCGGGCGATCCACTGCATGAACCACTGCTTCGTGCCGGGTCGCAGGTGCAGCGCGGTGTAGAGAACGCTCGTTGCGCCGGAGGAGCGGATCTGGGCGAGTGCCGCATCCAGATGCGCCGTGCTGTCGGTGAGATAGGGGATCACGGGCATCATGAAGACCGAGCAGTCCATTCCCGCCTCGCGCACGGCCCGCACGGTGGCGAGCCTCGCTGCCGCCGTCGGGGTTCCCGGCTCGAGCGAGTCTTGCAGGTCGTCGTCGAAGACGGCGATCGACATCGCGAGGTCGACGGGAACATGCTCGTTCGCCTCGGCGAGCAGGGGCAGGTCTCGGCGCAGCAGCGTTCCCTTGGTGAGGATGGAGAACGGCGTGCCATTCGATGCGAGCGCAGCGATGATGCCTGGCATCAACCGGTAGCGCCCTTCGGCCCGCTGGTAGGGGTCGGTGTTGGTGCCAAGCGCCACCGCGGGGATCTGGCCGCGCTTTCTCGCGAGCTCCTTTGTGAGCACCTCTGCGACGTTGACCTTGACGATGATCTCGTTGTCGAAGTCCGTGCCGGCATCGAGGTCGAGGTAGGTGTGCGTATTGCGGGCGAAGCAGTAGACGCAGGAGTGGCTGCAGCCGCGGTATGGGTTGATCGTCCAGGCGAAGGGCATCGAGCTCGCCCCTGGCACGTGGTTGAGCGCCGTCTTTGCGAGCACCTCGTGAAAGGTGATGCCAGCGAACTCTGGGGTCTGCACGCTTCGCACCACGTTGCTGAGTCGCACGAGGGCGTTGCTGGACTCCGACGTGAGTGTTTGGCTATCCCATCGCATCCAGATATTCGAACATACGTTCGAAAGAATCGCAAGGGGCGGCGTTCGGGTCGCCGCCCCCGGCGAGCGCGGTGGGCTGCTACTTCTGCAGCACGACCTGGCCCTCGATGGTGATGGTCACGTCGTCACCGAGGGTGAGTCCGCCGCCCTCGAGTGCCGCGTTCCAGTTCACGCCGAAGTCCTTGCGGTTGATCTTCGTGGTGCCAGACGCCCCGGCCTTGGTTTGTCCGTAGCCGTCGGTGATGATGCCGCCGAACTCGCCACGGATGGTGACGGGCTTGGTGACACCGCGCAGCGTCAGGTCGCCGTCGAGCAGGAAGTCGTCTCCGTCGCGGCGAACGCCGGTCGAGACGAAGCTCATCGTCGGGAACTCGTCGATGGCGAAGAAGTCGCTCGTGCGCAGGTGGTTGTCGCGCTGCTCCTGGTTGGTGTTGACCGAGGCGACGTCGATGGTCGCGGTCACGGTGGTGTCTGCGGGGTTCTCTCCGGTCACGACCGTGACGTCGAACTTCTCGAAGGTGCCGCGCACCTTGCTGATGGCGAGATGACGAACGGAGAACGAGACCTCCGAGTGCGCAGGGTCGAGGGTCCACGTGCCTGCGACGTAACCCGGGATTGCTTCGGCGGTGATGGTCATGTGTTTACTCCAGCTTGTTTGGTTGACGCGACAACTTCAGTCGCAGTCAATGCAAGCGTATGAAACGCCTCACTATTCCCGGAGTAGTGGATGACTTTCAGAATCCATACTGGAGGCATGACCGAGACCCCAGTAAAGCTGCTCGATGGCCAGTGTTTTCTGCGCCGCGCGACGGCCGACGACCTCGACGCGATCCTCGTGCTTCTCTCCGACGACCCGATCAGCGTCGCTCGAGGCGACGCAGGGCGTCCGGAGGACCGATCGGCCTACGACCGAGCATTCGCCGCCATCGACGCGGATCCGGCGCAGCAGCTCCTCGTCGCGGTCATCGACGACGATGTCGTCGGGACCATGCAGCTCACGGTGATTCCCGGGCTCGCCCGTCGCGGCGCAGCCCGTCTTCAGATCGAGGCAGTGCGGGTGCGTTCTGACACGCGCAACCTGGGCATAGGTGCAGCAATGATGCGCTGGGCCATCGGCCGCGCACCCGATCTCGGTGTCGCTCTCGTGCAGCTGACGTCTGACGCTCAGCGCGTGGACGCCCACCGGTTCTACGAGCGGCTCGGCTTCTCTCCCTCGCACGTCGGATTCAAGCTGACGCTGCCAGTGGGCTAGTCAGCCGTGCGCTGGAGGACGATCGCCGAATGGGCGACGAGCCGATCGCCTGCCGTCGTCAGGAGCACGTCTCCCTCGATGAGCGGAAGCTCGCTCGTGCCGAAATTCACGAGGATGCTGAGGTCTCCCCGGTCGAGCCGGAAATACCCTGTCTCGTCATCGAACTCCGCGGCCAGCGCGGAGAAGGCAGGGTCATGCAGCTCGGCGCGGTCGTGCCGCAGCCGGATCAGCTCTCGGTAGAGACGCAGCAGACGCGCATGGGCTCCCGTATCCCGCTCGCTCCAGTCGAGCTTGGAGCGGAGGAAGGTCGATGGGTGCTGGGGGTCGGGCACCGCGTCTGGGTCCCATCCCATCCGCTCGAACTCGGCCAGCCTGCCCTTCGACACGGCATCGCCAAGCTCGGGCTCGGGATGCGAGGTGAAGAACTGCCATGGCGTGCTGGCACCCCACTCCTCTCCCATGAAGAGCATGGGGGTGAAGGGGCTCAGCACCGTGAGCACGGCGGCGATCGCCAGCTGGCCATCGTCGAGGGATGCCGTCAGCCGGTCGCCTGCGGCGCGGTTGCCGATCTGGTCGTGATCCTGCGAGAACGTCACGAGCTTCCACGTTGGCGTCGAGTCCGCGATGGGCCTGCCGTGGTTGCGATCGCGGAATGACGAGAACGTGCCGTCGTGGAAGAAGCCGCGGGTGGCGGTCTTGGCGAGAGCGTCGAGGGAGGCGAAGTCCGCGTAGTAGCCCGTCGTCTCGCCGGTGAGCGCGACGTGCAGGGCGTGGTGGTAGTCGTCGCTCCACTGGGCTGCAAGGTTGTGGCCGCTGCGCTCGATCATCACCGGATCGTTGAGGTCGGACTCGGCGATGAGGGTGAGCGGACGTGCGAGCTCTGCACTGAGGGCCTCCGTCTGCTCGGAGAGCTCGCGAAGGATGTGGGAGGGGCCGGTGTCAACGAGGGCGTGAACGGCATCCAGTCGCAGTCCGTCGACGCCGTAGTCGCGCATCCACATCGCGGCGTTGTCGAGGATGTAGGCCCGCACCTCCGGATCAGCGAGGTTGACGGAGTCGCCCCAGGTGTTGGCGCTGCCCTCGGCGAGGTATGGCCCGAACCGCGGCAGGTAGTTGCCGCTCGGCCCGAGGTGGTTGTAGACGACGTCCTGGATGACGGCGAGACCCCGCGCGTGGCACGCGTCGACGAAGCGCCGGTAGGCCGCCGGACCGCCGTAGCTGTGCTGCACGGCGAACCACAGCACCCCGTCGTAGCCCCAGTTGTGCTCGCCGTTGAACGCGTTGACCGGCAGCAGCTCGACGAAGTCGATGCCGAGGTCGACGAGGTGGTCGAGGCGCTCGATCGCCGAGTCGAGGGTTCCCTCCGGGGTGAAGGTGCCGATGTGCAGCTCGTAGATCACCCCGCCGTCGAGCTCTCGACCCTGCCATGGCGTCCGCTCGTGGTGATCGTCGACCCTCGCGCTGAGGCCGTGCACGCCGTCTGGCTGCCAGCGGGAGCGCGGGTCGGGCAGGGGAGTCGTGTCGTCATCGAGCAGGAAGCCGTAGCGTTCTGGTGTCGCCTCGGCCCACCACCACTCGCCCTCACGCGTCATGGGCACGCGCTCGCCATCGGCGAGAAGGGTCACGGCGTGCGCCCGCGGCGCCCAGACCCTCATGGGACCTGCGCAAGGAGGGCGACCGGGTAGGTCGACAGAAGGTCGGAGACGCTAAGGGCACCTCCGTCGAACTCGCGCTCGGTGAACACGTCGACGACCGGGCGGCCGGGAAGGAGAACCTCGGTGTCACCCCAGCCGGAGCGTGCGAGCGAGACCGGAAGCCGCGTCGCGATGGTGACGGCACCGCCGCGGTCGAAGGCGAGCACGTGGTCCGCCGCGGAGCCGACGGCCGGCAGCGGGGCGTAGCGGGTGAACAGCTCAGGTCGATCGCGCCGAAGGCGGAGTGCGCGACTCGTGACGAGCAGTTTGGCAGCACCCGACTCGTCGATCGGCGGGTGGGCGCCCGCGTCGATGGCGGCGAGCAGCAGCTGTCGTTCGTCGAAGTCGATCTCGCGCCGGTTGTCTGGATCGACGAGGCTCGTCTCCCACAGCTCGCTGCCCTGGTAGACGTCGGGCACACCGGGGGCGGTGAGCTGGATGAGCTTGGCCGACAGCGAGTTCGACCACCCGTGCTGGGCGATCGAGTCCACAAAGCCGGAGAGCGACCGCGCCACCCGCTCGTTGTCGAATGCGGCGTCGACCGCCGCGTGCATCCGTGACTCGAACTCGGCGTTCGGCGCTGTCCAGGTCGTGGCGGTGCCCGCCTCGCGCGACGCCTTCTCCGCGTAGGCGTGCAGACGCTCGCGCGAGATGGGCCAGGCTCCGACGGCGGACTCCCACAGGATGTTCTCGAACGGCCCGTCGCCGATGGGGGCGAGCTGACGCAGTTCGCTGAAGGTCGCCGCCCACTGCTCCGGCAGCTCACTGAGCACCGCGATGCGAGCGCGGGTGTCCTCGCCGCGCTTGGTGTCGTGCGTCGAGAGTGTGGTCTGCGAGGCCGGAAAGCTGCCCTGACGCACGATCTGCCGACGGTGGAACTCCTCGACGTCGATGGAGAACTCCGCGGGGTCGGCCCCGACCTCGTTGAGTGAGGCGAGACGGCTGTAGCGGTAGTAGGCGGTGTCCTCCACGCCCTTGGCCATGACCATGCCGCTCGTCTGCTGGAAGCGCTGCGAGGCGGGATGCGTCGGGTCGGCGAGCAGCGCGACGACGTAGGCGATCGTGTCGGTCAGCTCCGGGCGGTGCCGGGTGGCAAGCTCTGCCGCGGTCTCGAGGTGCTCACTGCCCGC
>Ga0307514_10004737_pt1 | contig 12428 bp, 12 predicted proteins | sample 16_EM_MG_FD_203088 | JGI IMG/M metagenome (GOLD analysis project Ga0307514, IMG submission 203088) | Populus trichocarpa ectomycorrhiza microbial communities from riparian zone in the Pacific Northwest, United States - 16_EM | ecosystem: Host-associated > Plants > Roots > Unclassified | place...
GGCAATGCGCGGCAGCGTCATCATCTCGGCGTAGCAGGCTGCGGCCGATTCGCGGTCGAACACCGAGTTGCACACCGGCATCAGGATCGCATCGGCAAACATGGCCACCCGTGCCAGCTCGAAGCCGCGCAAGCCGCCGGGGGTGTCGAGCACGACGTGCGACACACCGGTGGGTGCACGCAGCACGCTCTTCGGGTCGACCGTCCAGCCAACGAGGGGCGAGCGATTGACCGTGGCCTGCGTCGAGCGCAGCCGGAGCCAGGCTTGCGTCGATTGCTGCTTGTCGACATCGCCTAACATCACGGGCAGGCCGTTGTGAGCGCAATAGGCGGCAAGGTGCGCGGCGAGCGTGCTCTTTCCGCTTCCACCTTTTCGATTGACAACTGCAACAACGGGCATGACAACGTGTGTCCGGGAGGTCTGCCCTCGGCAGGTGCCGAAGAGCGGCTCATTACATCATCAAACGCAGGGTTCTCCCATAGGCGGCTGCCCGCGTAGCCGCCAAGTCCTGCCGCATTCACGCTCACAGGTAACGAGTTCTTTCCAGATGACCCAGCACGAAGCCGATTCCCGTTACGCCTGGATGCGTTTGATGGTCACGTTGGCACTGATGACCATCGGCAGCGGAAGCATGTATGTGGTGGCGGTTGTGCTGCCGGCGGTGCAGGCCGAGTTCGGCGTGGCGCGGGCCGATGCCTCGCTGCCGTACACGGCGATGATGATCGGGTTCGGCATCGGCGGCATTCTGATGGGGCGGCTGGCCGACCGGTTCGGCGTGATGGTGCCGGTGCTCATCGGCGCCGCCGGGCTGGCCCTCGGCTTCGTGGCGGCGGGCTCGGCCGGCAACATCTGGTTCTTCTCGGCGGCGCACGGCGTGCTGCTTGGGCTGCTGGGCAGCTCGGCCACGTTTGCGCCGCTGGTGGCCGACACCTCGCTGTGGTTCGTGCGCCGCCGCGGCATTGCGGTGGCCATCTGTGCCAGCGGCAACTACCTGGCGGGGGCGATCTGGCCGCCCATCGTGCAGCACTTCATCGAAAGCGTCGGCTGGCGCCACACCTACTTCGGCCTGGCTGCGTTCTGCGCCGTCACGATGCCGCTGCTCGCGCTGATGATGCGGCCGCGCCCGCCAGCGGCGGTGGTGGGCACGTCGGCTGGCGCTCCGGCTGTCTCGTCCACGCGGCCCTTCGGCCTGTCGATGGGCGCGGCGCAGGCGCTGCTGTGCGTGGCCGGCGTGGCGTGTTGCGTGGCGATGTCGATGCCGCAGGTGCACATCGTGGCCTATTGCGGCGACCTGGGTTATGGCGCGGCACGCGGTGCCGAGATGCTGTCTCTGATGCTGGCTTGCGGCATCGTCAGCCGCCTGATCTCGGGGGCCATCTGTGACCGCATCGGCGGGCTGCGCACCTTGTTGCTGGGTTCCGTGCTGCAAGGTCTTGCGTTGCTGCTGTTCCTGCCCTTCAACGGGCTGGTGTCGCTGTATGTGATCTCGGCGATGTTCGGCCTGTTCCAGGGCGGCATCGTGCCCTCGTACGCCATCATCGTGCGCGAGCACTTTCCGCCGGCCGAGGCGGGTGCCCGCGTGGGCACCGTGCTGATGTGCACGCTGCTGGGCATGGCGCTCGGCGGCTGGATGTCGGGCAAGGTGTTCGACCTGACTGGCTCGTACCAGGCTGCCTTCATCAACGGCATCGGCTGGAACCTGCTCAACCTGACGATTGCAACGCTGCTCTGGCGCCGTGCCGGGCGCATGCGCTTGCGTCAGGAACTCGCGCGCGGCTGAGCTGGCCGCGGCAGAAAGCCGGTTGCGAGCGAGGTGCCGGCCAGGATCACGATGCCGCCGATCACCATCTGCGGCGTCAGCGATTCACCCAGGAATATGGCGCCCCACGCCATCGCAAAAGCGGGGATCAGAAAGGTGACCGTGATCGCGTTGGCCGGGCCGATGTGGGCGATGAGGCGAAAGAACAGCACGTAGGCCACACCGGTGCACACGACCGCCAGCAGCGCCAGGTTCGTCCAGGCGGCTGCACTCGGCATCGCCGAGGGCCACAGCACGAATGTGGGCACCACCAGCACCACGGCCGCGCCCAGCTGGCTGCCGGCAGCGACTGCCATCGGCGGCACGCCGGTGAGGTGGCGCTTGGTGAAGTTGGCCGAGAAGCCGTAAGACAGGGCCGCCACGATGCAGGCCAGGGTGGCCAGCGCCACGCGAGCGCTATCGACGTCGGCTTTCACGCTGGCCTTGGAATAGGCCAGGCCGAACACGCCAAGAAAACCGATGACGAGGCCCAGCGTGCGCAAAGGCGTGAGCTTGTCGCGCAGCCACAACCACGCGATGGCCGCGCCGAAGAGCGGCGTCGCCGCATTGAAGATCGAACTCAGCCCCGCGCTGATCGTGAGCGCCGCGTAGCTGAAGCACATGAAGGGCAGTGCGGAGTTGGTGACGCCCACCAGCAGGATCGGCCGCCAGTGCGTGCGCAGCGATGCCATCTGCCCGCGCAGCGCGAGCAGGGGCATCAGCACCATCGTCGCCCCGATGACGCGCATGCCTGCGAGCGGTATGGCGCCGAACTCGGGCGCACCCACACGCATGAACAGGAACGACGCGCCCCACACGGCGGCGAGCGTCAGCAACTCCAGCAGGTCGGACCGCTTCACAACGCTCCTTCCAGCGCCAGCAAGGCACGCTTTCGCTTCAGCCCACCGGCGTAGCCGGTGAGGCTGCCGTTGGTGCCGACCACGCGGTGGCAAGGCACGATCACGCTGACCGGGTTGCGCCCGACGGCGGCACCCACCGCGCGCACGGCCTGCGGCGTGCCGAGACTGCGCGCCACCGCGGCGTAGCTTTGCGTAGCGCCTGCTTCGATGTTGCACAGCGCCTGCCACACGGAGCGCTGGAAGTCGGTGCCGTGCAAGTCGAGTGGCAGGTCGAAATGCGAACGTGTGCCCGCGAAGTATTCGGCGATCTGCTGGGCGGCTTGTTGCAGCAGCGGATCGTCGGGCCGCTCGGGTGCGTCCAGCGGCTCGGGGTGCCACTTCTGCGCTTCGAACCACGCCCCGGCGAGACCGGCTTCGGTGCGGGCCAACAGGATGGGGCCGAGCGGCGAGGGCAGGTGAGCCTGCGCGGTGCAGCGCGCAGCGATCTTTTTCGTGGGAGAAGATGGAATGGGTGACATGGTCAGTTCCTTCAGGTGAGGGTGTTCCACAGGCGCAGCACGGCGTACGCACGCCACGGCCGCCAGCGTTCGATCAGCGCATCGGCTTCGCGCTGGGTGGTGACGCCGAACAACGGCTTCATCGCGTTCAGCACCGCCACGTCTTTGGGCGGAAAGGCATCGGGCCAGCCGAGCGCACGCATCGCGATGTAGTGGGCCGTCCACGGGCCGATGCCGGGCAGGGCATGCAGCGTCTCGATCAGCGCCTCGGGCTGGTGCTGCGTGTGCAGCTTCGCGGCGATCTCGGGCCAGGCCTGTGCAAGCGCGATGATGGCGCCGGCCCGCGCGCGGATGATGCCGAGTTCGGCAATGTGCTCGATGGGCGTCTGCGCGATCACAGCAGGCGACGGAAAGGTGTTCGAGATCTCGGGCCATGGTGTTGTCAGAGGCTCGCCGAACCGGTCGACGAAGCGCTTGGCCAGCGTGCGCGCACCCGCCACCGTGACCTGCTGGCCGAGCACCGCGCGCACCACCATCTCGAAAGCATCCACGCAGCCGGGCAGGCGCAGGCCGGCTGCGCCGGGCAGGTCGACGAGGGTGCTGTCGATGGCCTCGGGCGAAGCATCGAGGTCGAGCCAGCGGCGTGCGGCAGCCACCACGCGTGCGCTGTGCGGTGCGAGCGTCGGGGCGAAGCTCAGCCGTACATGCGGTGCGCGCGTGGCCGTCTCGGACACGAACTCGGCTTCCAGCCAGCCCGCCACCGGCGCCACGGCCCCGGCGCGCAGCGAGCGGCGGATGCGCAAGCCGTCGACCATCTCGATGTCGGGAATCGCGCGCTGGCCCAGAAACCGCAGCATCGATGCGATGTCATACGGCGCGCGGTACCCGAGCCGCACGTTGATGGCGTCGTCGGCCGGCACGCCTTCTTCGTCGACCTCGCCACGCAGCCGGCTCGGGCTCATGCGGTAGTTCTCGACGAAGGCCGCGTTGAACCGACGCAGGCTGCGAAAGCCGCTCGCCAGCGCCACCTGGGCCACGGGCAGGCGCGTGTCGGTCAGCAACTGCTTGGCCAGCAGCAGCCGGCGCGTCTGCAGGTACTGCAGCGGCGTCACGCCGTGTTCGGTGGCGAAGATGCGGCGCATGTGGCGATCACTCACGCCCAGGTGGTCGGCCAGGCCGGTCATCGAGAGCGCCTCTTCGTCGCCGAGACGGCTGTCGAGCCAGCTCGCGGCCTGGCGAGCCAGGGTGCGCGAGGCATCCATCACGGTCCACGCCAGGCCGGGGCCAGGCGCTACCTCGGGGCGGCATTTCATGCACGGCCGGAAGGCGGCTGCCTCGGCCTGCGCCGGCGTGTCGAAGAAACGGCAGTTCTCGCGCCGCGGCGTGCGCACGCGGCAGACGGGGCGGCAGTAGACCTTGGTGGACGTCACGCCGACGAAGAGCCGGCCGTCGAAGCGGGCGTCGCGGGCCTTGAAGACCTGGTAGGCAGCATCGGAATCGAGTGTCATGTCTGCCATTATGGGCAGTCAGTCTCGTCAGACTCGCCGTTTTCGGACATGTCGGCAGGCCCGCTTTTTGCGAAATCACCGTCTCTACAATCCGCCCACCTTAAGGAGAGCACCAGCATGCAAGTTACCGCGTCCAACTTCAAAGCCTATGACATCCGCGGCATCGTCGGTAAGACCATCGACGAGGCGTTTGCGGAACATCTGGGCCGCGCCTTCGGCAGCGCCGCCAAGGTGGCGGGCGAGAAGGCAGTGGCGGTGGGGCGCGACGGTCGCTTGTCAGGCCCCGGCCTGGTGGCCGCGTTGATCAAGGGCTTGATGTCGACGGGGCTCGATGTCGTCGACCTCGGTGCCGTGACCACGCCGATGCTCTACTACGTGGCCGCCACCCGCGGCAAGCACGGTTGCAACAGCGGCATCCAGGTGACGGGCAGCCACAACCCGAAGGACTACAACGGCTTCAAGATGGTGCTGGCCGGCCGCGCGATTTATGGCGACGAGATCCAGGCGCTGCGCAAGCGCATCGAGACCGAGGACTACACGACCGGCACCGGCCGCTCGGCCAAGATGGACATCTTGGCGGAATACCGCCACCGCATCGCGAGCGACTGCAAGCTGGTGCGCAAGATGAAGATCGTGGTCGACTCGGGCAACGGCATTCCGGGTGCATCAGCACCCTCGATCCTGCGGGCGCTGGGGTGCGAAGTGACCGAGCTGTATTCCGAGGTCGATGGCGACTTCCCCAACCACCACCCGGACCCGAGCAAGCCCGAGAACCTGGCCGACTTGATCCGCACCGTGCAGACCACCGATGCCGAGATCGGCCTCGCGTTCGACGGTGACGGCGACCGCCTCGGCGTGGTCACCAAAGACGGGCAGATCATCTACCCCGACCGCCAGCTGATGCTGTTTGCCACCGACGTGCTCTCGCGCAACAAGGGCGCCACCATCATCTACGACGTGAAGTGCACGCAGCGCCTCGCGCCGGCCATTCGCGCAGCAGGCGGCAAGCCGCTGATGTGGCAGACCGGGCATTCTCTGATCAAGGCCAAGCTGAAGGAGATCAAGGCGCCGCTGGCCGGCGAGATGAGCGGGCACATCTTCTTCTCGGAGCGCTGGTACGGCTTCGACGACGCCACCTACACCGCGGCGCGCCTGCTCGAGATCCTGTCGCGCAGCAAGAACCCGAGCAAGGTGCTGAATGCTCTGCCCACGAGCTACAACACGCCCGAGCTGAACGTGCCGTGCGCCGAAGGCGAGCCCAAGCAGGTGGTGCAGCGGCTGCTGGACAACGCCGACTTCCCCGGTTCGCAGGAGATCATCACCATCGATGGCCTGCGCGTGGAATACGCCGACGGCTTCGGCCTGATTCGCGCGTCGAACACCACGCCGGTGCTGGTGCTGCGCTTCGAAGGCCACACGCCCGAAGCCCTGCACCGCATCGAAGCGCAGATGATGGCGGCGCTCAAGGCGGCCAAGCCCGACGCGCAAGTCGCCGCGGCGGCCCACTGATCTCGTGCGCGTTCTGATCGTCAAGTTGTCCTCGCTGGGCGACGTGGTGCACGCCATGCCGGTGGTGAACGACATCCAGAGCGTCTACAGCAACGCGTACATCGACTGGGTCGTGGAGCCTGCCTTCGCTCCGCTGGTGCGGCGGGTGCAGGGCGTCGACGACGTGATCGAATGCGCGCAGCGCCGCTGGCGCCGCGCGTGGTGGACATCAGCCGTGCGGGCCGAATGGCGCAGCTTTCGCAACCGGCTCGCGGCCCAGCGCTACGACGCGGTGATCGACCTGCAAGGCCTGACCAAGTCGGCGCTGGTGGCGCGCATGGCGAAAGGGCCGAGCTTCGGCCTGGCCAACCGCACCGAAGGCTCGAGCTACGAACTGCCGGCGCGCTGGCTGATCGACCAGACCATCGAGATCACCCCTCGCATCCACGCGCTCGACCGCTCGCGCGAGCTGGTGGCGCGGGCCTTGAACTACCGGGTGGGCGGCCCGCCGCATTTCGGCCTGCAATCGCACGGCGTTCGCACCGACCGGCCAACGGTGGTGTTCGTGCATGGCAGCTCGCGTGCCGACAAGCTGTGGCCCGAGTCATGCTGGGTCGATCTCGGCCACCGCATGGTGGCCTCGGGGTTCGACGTGGCCTTGCCGCACGCGGGGGCCGAAGAGCTGGCGCGTGCCCAGCGCCTGGCAGACACACTCGGCCCGCATGCCATCGTCTGGCCGGCGATGGCGCTCGACGCGCTGGTCGACCGCATGGGCGCGACGCAAGGCGTCATCGGCGTCGACAGCGGCCTGAGCCACATCGCCACGGCACTCAACCTGCCGCACGTGCAGCTCTACAACTTTCCCACGGCCTGGCGCACCGGGCCCTTGCCGGCGCATGGCCACCGGCACCAGGTGGCCATCGAACGCGACCCGACGCCCGAGGTCGATCTGGTGTGGGCTACCTGGCAGGTCGTGCGCCGGATCGGCCATTGATGAGCCGTTTCGGCAGCTGGCTCGCCCGCAGGGCGTATTCAGATCTGTTGCGGCTGCTGAAGCCGGTCTACGTGCTGCGCCTGTGGTGGCGCGGCCGCGCCGAGCCTTTGTATCGCCACGTAATCGGTGAGCGCCTGGGCGACTACCGTGGTGAGCCGCGCGAGGGTGCGTTGTGGGTGCATGCGGTGTCGCTCGGCGAGACGCGTGCAGCGGCCGCGCTTATCGATGCGTTGCGCCGTTTGCATCCGACGCTGCACCTGCTGCTGACCCACAGCACCGCCACGGGGCGCGAAGCGGGCCAGGCCTTGCTGCGCGAGGGCGATGCGCAAGCCTGGCTGCCTTACGACACGCCGGGCGTGGTGCAGCGCTTCTTCACGCAGTTCAAACCCGCCGTGGGTGTGCTGATGGAGACCGAGGTGTGGCCCAACCTGCTGCATGCCGCGCAGGAGGCCAAGGTGCCCATGGTGCTCGCCAATGCGCGGCTCAGCGTCAAGAGCCACCGGCGCGGTCAGCGCTTGGCGGTCGTGATGCAACCGGCAGCGGCCTCGCTGACGCTGGTGCTGGCGCAGACCGAAGACGACGCCGCGCGCCTGCGCGATTCGGGCGCACGCGACGTGGTGGTGTGCGGCAACCTGAAGTTCGACATCACGCCCGACGAAGGCTTGCTGGCGCGCGGGCGAAGCTGGCGCCAGGCGCTCGGCCGCCCCGTCGTGCTGGCCGCCGTCACGCGTGAAGGCGAAGAGGCCATGCTGCTCGCTGCGTGGGCGCGCCAGCCGGCCTACCAGCGGCCCTTGCTGCTGATCGTGCCGCGCCACCCGCAGCGCTTCGACGAGGTTGCGGCGCTGGTTCAGGGTGCTGGTCTCGTCCTCGCTCGCCGAAGCCGGTGGGCCGATGCGCCGGATGGCGAGGCCTTGCATGCCGACGCGTGGCTGGGCGATTCGATGGGCGAGATGCCGCTGTACTACGGCGCAGCCGACGTGGCCTTGCTGGGCGGCAGCTTCGCGCCGCTGGGCGGGCAGAACCTCATTGAAGCGGCGGCCTGCGGCTGCCCCGTGGTGATGGGCCCGTACACCTTCAATTTTGCGGAGGCGGCGACGCTCTCGCTCGGTGCCGGAGCGTCTGTTCGCGTGGTCGACATGAACGAGGGCGTGGGTCGCGCGCTCGAGTTGGCCGGCCATGACGAGCGCGACGCCGTGGCCCGGCGCGCCATCGCGTTCGCGGCACAGCACCGCGGTGCGGCGCAACGCATGGCGCAACGGATCGAGCCCCTGCTGCAACCGCGGTAGGCGCGAAGCATCAGAACAGCTTGCCGACGTTGAACAGCGTCAGCATACCCAGCGCCGCGAAGATCGCCGCGGCGATGCCGTGCACGAGTTTCATCGACACCTTCTTCGCCAGCCTGTCGCCGATGAATACGGCGGGCACGTCGGCGATCAGCATGCCGAGTGTCGTGCCGGCGACCACCGAGATCAGGTCGTTGTAGCGGGCGGCCAGTGCCACGGTGGCGAGCTGCGTCTGGTCGCCCATCTCGCCCAGCGCGACCACACCGGTGGAGACGAGGAATGCTTCCATGAAAAAACTCCAAGGCCGGATACCAAAGACCGCACGGCGTCCCCGGCCCTTGTTCCGGGAGGCTGTGCAGTCATGTCGGCCGGCGTGAAAAGGCCCCGCGATGCGGGGCCTTTGGCAGAGCGTGAGGCTCTTAGGTGTCGCGTCAAAATAAAGTATCCAATAACAATTGGATGTGATATGAATGGCGGATGCGACACGAGAGCAGTCTTCGGCTGATCGAATCGAAGTACCGATCACTGGCGCCATTGATGGATGAGCGGGTGCGGCGGCATTGGGCGGCGACCGAGGCGCAGGCTTATGGCTGGGGCGGTGTGAGCGCGGTGAGCAGCGCCACGGGGATGTCGCGCAAGACCATCCGCAAAGGCTTGGCCGAGTTGGGGGTTCGAGAGCTCGAACCCGATGCGCCGGTGGCGGCGAGACTGCGCAGCCCAGGAGGTGGGCGCAAGCGGCTGACCGAGACTGATTCTCAGTTGTTCGAGCGATTGGAATGGCTGGTCGACCCGAGCACCCGAGGCGACCCGATGTCGCCCTTGCGCTGGACGTGCAAGAGCACGCACGAACTGGCAAAGGCACTGACTGAGCAAGGTCACGAACTGAGCCCACGAACCGTGGGGCGGCTGCTCAACGCGGCCGGCTTCAGCTTGCAAGGCAACCGCAAGACCAAAGAAGGAGCTGAGCACCCGGATCGCAACGCCCAGTTCGAGCACATCAACGCGACGGTCAAGCGCATGCAGCAGCGCTTGCAGCCGGTGATCTCGGTGGACACGAAGAAGAAGGAGCTGGTGGGCGAGTTCAAGAACGGCGGGCGCGAGTGGCAGCCCAAGGGTGAGCCGCTCACGGTGAACACCCACGACTTCATGGATGCTGAGTTGGGCAAGGCCATTCCCTATGGCGTGTACGACGTGAGCCGCAACGAGGGCTGGGTCAGCGTGGGCATCGACCACGACCGGCACAGTTCGCCGCGCAAGCCGTCTACCGCTGGTGGAAGAAGATGGGCGCCAAACGCTACCCCGCGGCAACGCAACTCTTGATCACCGCAGACGGGGGCGGCAGCAACGCCAGCCGGTCGCGCTTATGGAAGGTGGCGTTGCAGAGTCTGGCGCAGCGACTGAAGATGCCGATCCAGGTCTGCCACTTCCCGCCCGGCACCAGCAAGTGGAACAAGATCGAGCACCGCATGTTCTGCCACATAACCCAGAACTGGAGGGGGCGTCCGTTGGTCAGTCACGAGGTCATCGTCGCGTTGATTGCCAACACCACCACGCGCGCGGGACTGAAAATTCGCGCGGAGCTCGACACCTCACAGTACCCCACTGGCACCAAAGTCAGTGACCAAGAGCTGGCCTCTGTCAATCTCAAACGGCATGCCTTCCACGGTGAATGGAACTACACGCTCTCGCCTCATCGTCGATCCAATTAATTGGATACTTTATTTTGACGCGATTCCTTACTTGGCGAGCATCGAGTTCACTGCAGCCACGTCCCCGGGAGCGAGTTGCCCAGCGGCCTGGCGCAGTTTGAGGCTGTTCACCAGCACGTCGTAGCGCGCCTTGGCCAGGTCGCGCTGGGTGGTGAAGAGCTGGGTTTGTGCATTCAGCACGTCGAGGTTGACGCGCACGCCGACCTTGTAGCCGAGCTGGGTGGCTTCAAGCGCGAGCTGGCTCGACGATTCGGCGGCTTCGAGTGCCTTGACCTGGGCCTGCAGCGACTGCACGCCGAAGAACGCTTGGCGCGTGCCCTGGGCCACCGATCGGCGGGCGGCTTCGAGCGTGTTGCGCGACTGCTCTTCAAGCGACAGCGTTTCCTTGATTCGGTTTTGCACCGAGAAGCCTGCGAACAACGGCAGGTTGAGTTGCACGCCGATGCTGGTGGTGTTGGCGTTGCCTGGTGTCAACTGAGGATTGTCGCCAGTCGTGTGTGAGCGGCCGACGCTGCCGGACAGGCCGACGGTTGGAAGATGACCCGCACGCGCCTTCGTCGTTTCGAGCTGAGCGACGTCATAGCCGAGTTGGGCCTTGCGCACGGCTGGTGCTGTGTCGGTGAACGAAACCCACTCATCCACACCGGTGGGTGTGATGGGCGGCGGCGCGAAAGGCACGACCAATGGTCTTGGGGTCACTCCGGTACGGCCGACAAGCTGGTCCAACGCAATGCGCTTGGTCAGTAGGTCGTTGTCAGCAGCGATTTCCTGCGCAGTAGCCAAGTCATAGCGAGCCTGGGCTTCTCGGGTGTCGGTGATCGTGGCGGTTCCAACTTCAAAGTTGCGTTTGGCCGATGCCAGCTGCTCTGCAATGCCTTTCTTGCTGGCTTGCGCCGTGGCGAGCGCATCTTGCGCGGCCAGCACGTCGAAGTAGGTCTGGGACACGCGAACGATCAGTTCCTGATCGGCAATCTGCAAATCAGCCTTTGCCGATTCAACGCCCAGGTCAGCCTGCGAGATGCTGGCGTCATTGGCACGATTGAACAGGGACTGTTGGGCATTCAGGCCGGCCGAGGTGACGTTTCCTGTGCCGTTGACGGCCTTCGTTTCAACGCTCGAGCGATTGGCACCTGCCGTGGCATTGACCGAAGGCCTGCGCAGTGCGTGTGCCTGATCGGCCTTGGCCTGCGCCGATTCGGACAGCGCTCGCGCCGCCAAGTAGGTGGCGTCATACCCGCGCGCCGTGTCGTACAGCTCCTGCAGGCTTTGCGCCTGGGCGAACGGCGCAGCGCCGAGGAGGAGGGCGCAGGCCAGTGCCAGGCGGCTCGGCCGGGGCAGGCGAAACGTGGAAACAGCGGACATGGGAAGCGTTCCTTGCGTTGAATTCTTAATAGATGGGCACGGATGCGTCGACTTCGCGGGACCAGGCGTCGATACCTCCGGCGACGTTGTACAGGTGCTCGTAGCCCTGGCGCTCCAGAAATGCGACGACTTGCAGACTTCGCACCCCGTGATGGCACAAACCGAGGATGGGCTGCGAAGGCTCCAGCTCGTCCAGGCGGGCCGGAATCTGTTGCATCGGGATGCAGACGGTGCGTGCGCCAGCCACCGAGAGCGGAGCTTGCTGCACTTCCCACGGCTCGCGCACGTCCAGCAGCAGGGGCTCCGGGCCGCCCGCTTGCTGGCCCAGGCCGGCGAGCAGCGCCGCCACGTCGCGCACTTGAACCTGCTGCATCAGAAGTGAAAGCGCGAAGGCTCGTCGAAGCCCGACAGCCGCGGCGCCACGGTATCGAACAGGTTGACGCTGTTGAACTCCTTGTCGCTCAGGCGGGTGACGAGCACGGCGCACATCACCGGCTCCTGCCCGACGATGGCAGCCAGGCGTCCACCGACCTTCAGCTCGTTCATCAGCGCGGGCGGCACGGCGGCCACCGAGCCCGACAGCAGGATCACGTCGAACGGGCCGGCCGTGGGCAGGCGCTTGGAGCCATCGCCCTCGACCACGCTGACGTTGGAGATGGCGGCGCGCTTGAGGTTGTCGGAGGCCATCTTGGCCAGCGCCGGGTCGATCTCGAGCGTGACCACCTGCCGCGCCTTGTGCGAGAGCAGGGCGGCCATGTAGCCTGAGCCCGCGCCGACCTCCAGCACGCGCTCGTGGCGGCGCACGTTCAGCTGCTGCAGCAGGCGTGCCTCGACCTTGGGCGCGAGCATGTGCTGGCCCTCTTTGGGCGGTGTGGTCAGCGGGACCTCGGTATCGAAGAATGCCATGCTGCGGTACGCCGGTGGCACGA
>Ga0307514_10004738_pt1 | contig 12427 bp, 10 predicted proteins | sample 16_EM_MG_FD_203088 | JGI IMG/M metagenome (GOLD analysis project Ga0307514, IMG submission 203088) | Populus trichocarpa ectomycorrhiza microbial communities from riparian zone in the Pacific Northwest, United States - 16_EM | ecosystem: Host-associated > Plants > Roots > Unclassified | place...
GCGACCGAGGCGGCCGGGGCCCCGCGCCGACACGCGGCCCGCAACAGCAGCAGTACGACGCCGCCCCGCGTCCCACCCCGTACGGCGCCGCCCTGAACCTGCGCAACCCGGTCTACGCCACCGAGCGTGAACTGCTCAAACTCGCCCTCCAGCGCCCGGATCTGGTCTCACCGGCGTTCGACGCCTACGGCATCGACGAGTTCACCGCCGCGCCCTACGCGGCGGTACGCCAGACGATCATGGAGGCGGGAAGCGCCGAACTCGGCGTACAGGACCCCCAGGAGTACCTGGTCCGGGTCCGCGAGACAGCCCCGGACGACGCCGTACGCGCCATGGTCACCGAACTGGCCGTCGAGCCCATCATGCGGCGCACGGTGGACGAGGTGTACGCGGGCATGGTGCTGGTCACGGTCCGCCGCCGCGCCGTGGAACGCCGCATCCGCGACGTCCAGTCCACCATGACCCGGCTGGCCGCGGGCGGCGATCCGGCCCAGTCGGCCGCCGTACAGAACGAGTTGTGGGTACTCCAGCAGTACGACCAGGCACTACGCGAGCACGGAGCCGGCGCGCTCTGAGGAAACCGCCCGGGCCGGGTCACCACGCGGTCACGGGCCGGACTCAAAAAGTCACCGCACGCCCCTCGTGGCGGCGATGTGTCGTACTCCACACTGGGTTGCGGTGCCTGAGTCCTCGGAGCGCGGCCGATCCGTCCCCAGCGGATCCCACACCCCCGCGGTCGCGCTCATCGCGTACGGGACGGACAGCGGCGAGGCCGCCGGCTCCGCCCCCGAAGTACCGCTGCCGCACACCTCAGCAGCGATCATCCTGGAGGTCGCCCCCCGTGCAGACCCAGACCCTCACCCAGACCGACATCGGTACGGACGACACGGAACCGGATCCGGAGACCGACGTACTCGCAGCGGTCCCCCCGCAGAGCCGTGCCGTGCACCACCCCGAGGCGGAGCCGGAGGCCCCGGCCGAGCTGGAGGAACCACTCCCGGACGCGGTCGAGAGCGCCGAGGCCCCCGAGCCGGAACCCGTCGAACCACCCGAGCCCACCCGCGCCAAGCCCGACACCAGCGGGCCCTCCTCGGACCTGTTCCGCCAGTACCTGCGGGAGATCGGACGCATCCCGCTGCTCACCGCGGCCGAGGAGGTCGACCTCGCCCGCCGGGTCGAGGCCGGCCTGTTCGCCGAGGAGAAACTCAGCACCGCACCCAACCTGGACAGCCGGCTCGCCCTCGACCTGGACCGGCTCGTCGTCATGGGCCGGATGGCCAAGCGCCGCCTGATCGAGGCGAACCTGCGGCTGGTCGTCTCGGTCGCCAAACGGTACATCGGCCGCGGCCTGACCATGCTCGACCTGGTCCAGGAGGGCAACCTGGGCCTGATCCGGGCGGTCGAGAAGTTCGACTACGCCCGCGGCTACAAGTTCTCCACGTACGCCACCTGGTGGATCCGCCAGGCCATGTCCCGCGCCCTCGCCGACCAGGCCCGCACCATCCGCGTCCCGGTCCATGTGGTCGAGCTGATCAACCGGGTGGTCCGCGTCCAGCGCCGGATGCTCCAGGAACGGGGCTACGAACCGACGCCGGAGGAAGTCGCCCACCACCTCGACCTGGCGCCGGAACGCGTCAGCGAGGTCCTGCGGCTGGCCCAGGAACCCGTCTCGCTGCACGCCCCGGTCGGCGAGGAGGACGACGTCGCCCTCGGCGACCTCATCGAGGACGGCGACGCCGCCAGCCCGGTCGAGTCGGCTGCGTTCCTGCTGCTCCGCGAACACCTGGAGGCGGTCCTGTCCACCCTCGGGGAACGCGAGCGCAAAGTCGTCCAACTCCGCTACGGCCTGGCGGACGGCCGCCCGCGCACCCTGGAGGAGATAGGCCGCATCTTCGGCGTCACCAGGGAACGAATCCGCCAGATCGAGTCGAAGACCCTGAACAAGCTCCGGGACCATGCCTTCGCGGATCAATTGCGGGGATACCTCGACTGAAACCTGTAGGGGCGCGAGGCTGTATCGATGTGCGGCTCCTCCGCCACTCCCGGCTTCGCTCGAGCGGGGGACCCCCATCGTGGTCGCGACCAGCCACGACGGACCATCAGACGACTGACGGCCCATCGTGGCTCTCCCCGCGGAGCGGCCAAGCCGCTAGTCGACCTCGGCCACCGCCTGGGCGAACTGCGCCTTGTACAACCGCGCGTACGCCCCGTCGGCCGCCAGCAGATCCGTGTGGGTGCCCTGCTCCACGATCGCCCCGTTCTCCATCACCAGGATCGTGTCCGCGTCCCGGATCGTCGACAGCCGGTGCGCGATCACGAACGACGTACGCCCGTGCGCGAGTTTCGCCATCGCCTTCTGGATCAGCACCTCGGTGCGGGTGTCGACGGAACTCGTCGCCTCGTCGAGGACCAGGATCACCGGGTCGGACAGGAACGCCCGCGCGATGGTGATCAGCTGCTTCTCACCGGCGCTGACCCCGGTGCCCTCGTCGTCGATCACGGTGTCGTAGCCGTCGGGCAGCGTCCGCACGAACCGGTCCGCGTGGGCCGCCCGCGCCGCCTCCTCGATCTCCCCGCGGGTGACCTCCCGCGAGGCGCCGTACGCGATGTTCTCGGCGATCGTGCCGCCGAACAGCCAGGTGTCCTGGAGCACCATGCCGATTCCGGCGCGCAGTTCGTCCCGGGACATCCTCGCGATGTCGACGCCGTCGAGGGTGATACGCCCACCGGAGACGTCGTAGAACCGCATGAGCAGGTTGACCAGCGTGGTCTTGCCCGCTCCCGTCGGACCCACGATCGCGACCGTGTGCCCGGGCTCGACACTGAGCGACAGATCCTCGATGAGCGGCTTCTCGGGGTCGTACCGGAACGACACATGCTCCAGCGCCACCTGCCCGCGCAGTTCCTCCGGCCGTACGCCCGGCACCGGATCGGCCTGCTGCTCCTCCGCGTCCAGGAGTTCGAAGATCCGCTCGGCCGACGCGACACCCGACTGCACCAGGTTCGCCATCGACGCGACCTGCGTCAGCGGCATCGAGAACTGCCGCGAGTACTGGATGAAGGCCTGCACATCACCGATGGACAACGTGCCGGACGCGACCCGCAGCCCGCCGACGACCGCGACCAGCACATAGTTCAGGTTGGACACGAACATCATCAGCGGCTGCATGACCCCGCTGTTGAACTGCGCCTTGAACCCGGCCTCGTACAGCGCGTCGTTCTGTTCGGCGAACCGCGCGGCCGACTCGTCCGCCCGCCCGAACACCTTCACCAGGGTGTGCCCGGTGTACATCTCCTCGATGTGCGCGTTGAGCTTGCCGGTGGTACGCCACTGCTGCACGAAGTGCGGCTGCGACCGCTTGCCCACCCGGGTGGCGACGACGAACGACAGCGGCACGGTGACCAGCGCGACCAGCGCCAGCAGCCACGACACCCAGAACATCATCACCAGCACGCCGATGATGGTGAGCACCGAGTTGATCAGCTGGCCCATCGACTGCTGGAGCGTCTGCCCGATGTTGTCGATGTCGTTGGTGGCCCGGCTGAGCACCTCACCGCGCTGCCGCTTGTCGAAGTACGACAGCGGCAGCCGCGACAGCTTCGTCTGCACGTCCTCGCGCATCCGGTACATCGTCCGGTTGACCGCCCGGTTCACCAGCCGGGTGGCCACCGCCATCAGCAGACCGGCGATCATGAACACGGCCAGCGCGAGCAGCAGCACCTCGCCGACGGCACCGAAGTCGATGCCCTTGCCGGGGGTGAAGTCGGTGCTGCGGAGCATGTCGGCGACGGAGCCCTCGCCCCGCTCCCGCATGGACGAAAGGACCTCCTCCTTGGTGGCCCCGGCCGGCATCTGCCGCCCGATGATGCCCGAGAAGACCAGGTCCGTGGCCTTGCCGAGGATCTTCGGCCCCACCACCGACAGGCCGACGCTCACCACCACGCAGAACAGCAGCCCGTAGATCGTCAGCCGCTCGGGCCTGAAATGGCCGATGAGCCGCTTGCCCGACCCCTTGAAGTCCATCGAACGCTGATCGGGACCCGCCCCCGCCATCATCCGTCCCGCCGGCCCCGCCATCAGGCAGCCTCCGCTTCCGTCAGCTGGGAGAGCACGATCTCCCGGTAGGTCTCGTTGTCCGCCATCAGCTCGCGGTGCGTGCCGGTGCCGACGACCCGGCCCTCGTCGAGGACGACGATCCGGTCGGCTTCCCGGATGGTGGCCACGCGCTGGGCCACGATCACCACGGTCGCCTCGGCGGTCTCATGGGCGAGAGCCGCGCGCAGGGCCGCGTCGGTGGCGTAGTCGAGCGCGGAGAAGGAGTCGTCGAAGAGGTAGATCTCCGGCCGCTGCACCAGGGTCCGGGCGATCGCGAGCCGCTGCCGCTGACCGCCGGAGACATTGGTCCCGCCCTGCGCGATCGGCGCGTCGAGCCCACCCTCCAGCCGCTCGACGAAGCCCTTGGCCTGCGCCACCTCCAGCGCGTGCCACAGTTCCTCGTCGGTGGCGTCCGGATGGCCGTAGCGCAGGTTCGTGGCCACCGTGCCGGCGAACAGGTACGGCTTCTGCGGCACCATCCCGACCGTCCTCGCGAGCAGCCGCGGCTCGATGTCCGCCACGCTCACGCCGTCGACGAGCACCTCCCCGTCGGTCGCGTCGAACAGCCTCGGCACCAGCCCCAGCAGCGTGGACTTCCCGCTGCCGGTCGACCCGATCACGGCGGTCGTCTCACCGGGCAGCGCCACCAGGTCGATCGACCTGAGCACCGGCTCCTCGGCACCCGGGTAGTGGAAGCCCGCGCCGCGGATCTCCAGATGGCCGTGCCGACGCAGCTCACGCACCGGGGCGACCGGCGGGACCACGCTCGAGGAGGTGGCCAGGACCTCCTCGATGCGCTCGGCGCACACCTCCGCGCGCGGCACCATCATGAACATGAAGGTGGCCATCATCACGGACATCACGATCTGCATCAGATAGGCGAGGAACGCGGTCAGATCGCCGATCTGCATGGCGCCGCTGTCGATGCGGTGCGCGCCGAACCACACCACGGCGATCGACGACAGGTTCACCACCGTCATCACGATGGGGAACATCAGCGCCAGCAGCTTGCCGGTGCCCATCGACATGTCGGTCAGATCGGTGTTGGCCTTCCGGAAGCGCTGCTGCTCGTACTCGTCCCGCACGAACGCGCGGATGACCCGGTTGCCGGAGATCTGCTCGCGCAGCACCCGGTTCACCGTGTCCAGACGCACCTGCATGGACCGGAACAGCGGGCGCAGCCTCCGGATGATCAGCGTCACACTGATGCCCATCACGGGTACGACCGCGACCAGTACCCCGGACAGCGGTACGTCCAGACCGAGCGCCAGCACGATGCCGCCCACGCACATGATGGGCGCCGACACCATCAGGGTGAACGTCATCAGGGCCAGCATCTGGACCTGCTGGACGTCATTGGTCGTACGGGTGATCAGCGAGGGCGCGCCGAACTGGCCGACCTCGCGAGCCGAGTAGGACTGCACCCGGTCGAAGACCGCGGCCCGGACGTCCCGGCCCAGCGCCGAGGCGGTCCGGGCGCCGTAGTACACGGCACCGATGTTGCACACGACCTGCACCAGCGAGATGCCGATCATCAGAGCGCCGAAGGACAGGATGTAGCCGGTGTCGCCCTTCACGACGCCGTCGTCGATGATGTCCGCGTTCAGCGTGGGCAGGTAGAGGGTGGCGCAGGTCTGCAGGAACTGCAGCAGCACCAGCAGAGCGATGGGTTTTCTGTAGGGCCTCAGATAGGTCCGCAGAAGTCGTATGAGCACGCTGTGTCTCTCGGAGTCGGCGGTGGGGCGGCGGTTGGGTTGGTTGCCCCTGGCCCCTATCGTCGAACACTCCACCCGTGTTACCTCAACCGAATTAAGCCGACGCGGTGGCTCCTACGGCCGTACGGGTCCGTCTCCTACCGGTTTCTTACCTTCCGCTACACCCGGAAGCCCCCCGGATGCGTCTGCTCCCGCACCGATACGAACTGCTGCCGCACCGCCTGCCCCACCGCCAGCTCCTCACCGGGGTCCAGCACCTGCGCGGCCGCGCCCTGCCAGGCCGGCGGGTTGCGCGGATCGAGCGTGCCCTGCGACACCCCGAGCGCCCAGGCGGCCTGCCGGGCGGCACCGATCGCCGCGTAGTCCGCGGGCTGCGGCACGACGACCTGCGTCCCGAACAGGGCGGGCGCCGCGGCCTGGACGGCGGGCAGCTCGGCGGCCCCACCGAGCAGGAAGATCCGCCGCACCTCCACACCCCGGCCGCGCAGCACGTCGAGCGCGTCCGCGAGCCCGCACAGCATGCCCTCGAACGCGGCCCGCGCCAGATGCTCCGGCTTCATCGACTCGCGCCTGAGGCCCGACAGCGTCCCGGCGGCGTGCGGCAGGCTCGGCGTCCGCTCACCCTCCAGATAGGGCAGGAGTACGAGCCCGTGGGCCCCCGGAGTCGACTTCATCGCCAGCTCCGACAGGCTCTCCAGGTCGGACAGCCCGAGCATCTCGGCGGCCCCGCGCAGGGTCCGTACGGCGTTCAGGGTGGTGACGACGGGCAGGTGCATGCCGGTCGCGTCGGCCAGGGAGGTGATCATCCCGGTGTTGTCGACCAGCGCCTCGGGATGGACGGCCATCACGGACCCGGAGGCCCCGAGCGACACCACGGCGTCCCCGAACCCCAGGCCCAGCCCGAAGGCGGCGGCCATGGTCTCCCCGGTCCCGGCGGAGATCAGCAGCCCCTCCGGCGTCGTACCGGCCGCGCCGGAGGGACCGATCACCTCGGGCAGCATCGCCTGGTGACCGAGCGCCAGCTCGACCAGATCGGGCCGGTAGCCGCCGGTGGCCGCCGACCAGTACCCGGTCCCGGAGGCGCCGCCCCGGTCGGTGGTCCTGCGTACCGGCCGGCCGAGCAGCTGCCACACCAGCCAGTCGTGCGCCTGAAGAAGGACGGCGGTGCGCCGGGCGTTGTCCGGCTCGGTCTTGTTCAGCCAGCGCAGCTTGGTCACCGGTTGCGCGGCCTGCGGAACAGAGCCCACCGCCTGCGCCCACGCCTCGCGTCCGCCGAGCGCGTCGATCAGGTCGGCGGCAGCGACCTGCGCCCGCTTGTCCCCGCCGACCATCGCCGGCCGCACCGTGTTGCCCTGGGAGTCCAGCGGCACCACCGCGTTCTGCTGCGCGGACACACCGATGGCCTGCACGCCCTCCAGGAGTCCGCCGCCGGCGGCTTCACCGAGGGACAGCAGCCAGGCCTGCGGATCGACGTCGGCAGGCCGCCCGCCGCCCTCGGCGTTCTCCACCGGATGCGGCGCATACCCCTGCCTGAGCACGGCACCGGTGTCCGTGTCGCAGACGACGATGCGAGTGAAATCGGGCGAACTGTCCAACCCGGCGACTATCCCCATGGCCAAAATTCTGCCGCACTGTGAGAGGTGTCGTTGCCGGGCCCGAAGGGTGGACGTGTTCCCTGTGTGTTCCTCAGGTGTTGCTGGTGCCCCAGTCGTCCTCGCCGGAGCCGTTCGCGTTGCGCTCGCGCAGGGACCGCACCCGCTGCGCCACCGAGTCCGGGACCCGGTCGCCGACCTTGTCGCTCACCGCCTGATACGCCTTGCCCGCGAACTGCCGGCCCTGCTGTGCGGCGGACTCGGCGGTGTTGCGGACGGCGGGGTTCTGCGAGACCTGGCGTGCGGACTTCTTCAACTGCTCGTAGCGCTCGCGGCCGGCCTTCGTGCCCAGCACGTAACCCAGAGCGAGCCCGACGACGAACGTGAGCCGGTAGCGCATGGCGGTCACCCTTCCCTTGCGTAGGTCCTAGGCCTGGTGTCGGTGCCGGAGGGGAACCGATTGGCGGAGCACCCCCCTGCTTGCGCTAATGTATGTGTCGCAGCGAGCGCCCGCCCCTTGGCGAATACCCAGGGAGGTAGGTTCGATGCAACGAGGCAATCCTCCGTAGCTCAATTGGCAGAGCAGCCGGCTGTTAACCGGCAGGTTACTGGTTCGAGTCCAGTCGGGGGAGCTTCGATCTTCCGTAGCTCAATTGGCAGAGCAGCCGGCTGTTAACCGGCAGGTTACTGGTTCGAGTCCAGTCGGGAGAGCAACATGAACGAGGGCCCCCGTTGGGGCCCTTTTTCATGTCCGGCGGAACCATGCACGACGCCGCGCGGTCCTCAAGGACGTGAACGCCAGGCGAAGTCGACCATCCGAAGCAGGAGATCGTATGAGCGGCTATGCTGCGGCAGACGGCGCGCACACGTGTACGCGACACGCCGTTATGGGGCGGTAGCTCAGCCGGTTAGAGCAGCGGACTCATAATCCGTCGGCCGTGGGTTCGAGTCCCACCCGCCCCACCTGTGCAGGCTTCTGACCTGCGGAAACGTTCATTTTTGGGTGTCGGACCGTCAACTTTGCCTGAACGGACTGGATCCGCTGCTCGCGAGTTCGACGGCGGGCGGCGGGTGAGTTCCCTGGTTGGCCGATCATTCCCGTGGCTTGGGCGCTCGGGCTTCGGCTGAGTCCTCGACAGGCCGTTGCCACGGGCCACCCCGTTCCTCATCGCCGACTGTGCGGCTGTGGAGGCTCTACTGCCTGAGGTCGATCGTGCGGACCGGCTGTCCCGTGGTGCGGGCGATGGTGTCGAAGTCGTGGTCGCAGTGGAGCAGTGTGAGCCCCGCTTCCTCGGCGGCGGCAGCCACTAGGAGGTCGACGGGGCCCGCGCTGCGGTGCTCACCCTTGGCGGTCAGCTGTTCCTGGACGACGCGGGAGCGGCGGTAGACGCCGTCCGGCATGGGGCACCAGGCGTAGTGGGCGTCGAGCGCCGCCTTCACACGCGTACGGTCTGCGGCCGAACGGGCTGAGTAAAGGACCTCGAGTTCGGTGATGTCGCAGATCGCGACGAGGCCGGCGCCGATCCTGTCATCCCAGTCGCCCGTGTTCTGGCGGAGCAGGACGCGGGCGAGCGCGGAGGTGTCGATGAGGTAATCGGCGACGGTCACTCATGCGCTCCGGTGTCGGAGGCGGCGTCGGCTGTGCTCGTGGGCCGGTACTTGGTCTTGTCCAGGAGAAGGTCCATGTCCAGCGCGCCGTCGGTCACCAGCTCGCGGGCTTCGTCGAGCGCGCGCAGACGCCTATAACGGGCCGTGACTTCCCGCAGCGCGGTGTTGATGGTCTCGCGCTTGGTGGTGGTGCCGAGTTCCTTGGCCGCTTCTTCCAAGGCCTCGTCGTCGAGGTCGATCACGGTACGACTCATGGGTGCCTCCTGTGTATATCAACTGGAGTATACCAAGATACAAGATCTTTTGTATATTGCTACTGAGGCTCCCCCTGACAGCGGGGCGAGCCTCAGCGGGTTGGAAGGTCAATCCGCTGCCGACGGGCCACGGACAGCGGAAAGTCGATCACTCCGGCACAGTGACGAAGACGCCTGCTCGCGCGGGACCTGAACCGCAAAGCCGGCCTCGCTGCCGTGCCGTACGGGAAGGGCCCGCTCCCTCGCAGGCTTCGACTCGGAAGGCGCTGGATCCGCTCGTTGGGTGCAGGGCGCGGGTGGCTCAGTGGCAACTGGAATCTGTGAGCCGTCCGCCGGGGTGGGATGTGGAGGCGTTCCACCCCGGTCGGGTCCCATCGGATGTACTCGCCGGCTGGGCGGCGGCGTTGAGCAGGTACTCCAGGGGCCCGCGGCGGAAGAAGCGGGACCAGATCGCGGCGAACACGATCGCCCCGAGGGCGAACATGAGCAGCGGCACCCAGGACCGCTCGGTGCCGGGCCCGACCCCGAACTCGGACAACCAGGACTGCACGACGAAGTGGCCGACGTAGGCGGTCAGGGACATGGTGCCCACGGCGACGACCGGTTTGGCCAGGCGGCGCAGTCGCGGGAGGCGGTCCATCGCCACCGTCGCGCCCACGATCATGAGGATCGCCACTCCCACGCTGCCGATGATGTCGAACGTGGTGCCGCTGTGCGGCCCGGCCGTGAAGAGAGACGAGGCCGGAAAATGGGGCTCCAGCGACCCGCTGTCGAGGGGCATCGACCCGGAGCCGCCGGACGACGGCCGGTCTTCCGCCGTGCTCCTCAACGCGTCCTTGCCGGCCAGCAGCAAGGACATGCCGTACGCGGCCACGGTGAGGGCGGCGCCGAGCGCGGCCCGGCGCCACTGGACGGCGGTCTGGGACAGGTCGAGGCGGGCCAGCGCCATACCGGCGCTCACGAACGGAATCCATGTGATCGTCGGGTAGAGGCCGGTGAACAGCAGATCGCGCACTCCCACGTCGATGACGCTCGCTCGCGCCGTGCCCGCGCTGATCGACCGCGACGACCCGGTACCGGGCAATCAGCCGCGAGGCCACCACCTCCCACTCACCCGCATGACCGGCCAAGCCGTGCAGCAGCACGACCGGCTCCCCCGGCCCGCCCCGGTCCCGGCAGACAAGCCGAACCCCGTCGCGCACCACCACACGCTCGGACCACACCATGACCGCCCCAGGAATCGTCTCGCCCCGATCATGCCCCGACAGCCACGAGCCGCGCTCAAGGCCGCCCTCCTCAAAGGCGCGCCGCCATGAAACACCGACCACGTCCGCGGCGACGCTGCCCTGCGACCGCAGGGGGCAAGAGCCACTGTCAGACCCAGGTGGCAGCATCACCGAAGTGAACGCCCTGAGGCTTCCTCAACTCACCTCCGTAGCAAACGAAGAGGAGCATTCCCCTTGCGACTGCATCGCGTAGCGCCCGGCATTGCCGCGGGCATCCTCGCCCCGGCCCTCCTGCTCGCCACCCCGTCCTTCGCCGCCACCCGGTCCTTCGCCGCCACGGCGGCACCGACCGCGGTGACGGTGCCCGCGGTGTCCTCGTCCGCGGACGAGCCGGACGCCGACGACCTGAGGGTGGCCATAGTCCGGATCCTCGCCGACCCGGACAGCGGCCGACGTGTGACACGAGAAGCCAACGCCCTCCTGGACGCCAACGACCCCGAGGCGATGCGCGCCTGGCTGGAGACCGGCTACCGGATCGCCCAGGCCGAGGACGACCGCGTCGCCATCGCCCGCATCCTCGCCGACCCGTCCATCAGCCCGGCCCTGCGCGCGGCAGCCAACGCCGCCCTCGACGACAACACACCCGAAGCACTGCGCCACTTCCTGGAAGTCGGCAGGTACCAGGTCGCCTGACCGGCACGGCGCCGCACCACAGCGCGTCGCCCGGGTGGCACCCCCTGCCGCACGCCCGTCGCCGGAACGCCGAGAATCCGGGCGGGGCCGCCTGCACCTCTGTGTGCCGGCGGCCTCGCCCGGCAGGCCCTGTGCCGGCTCGGCGCCCTCCGCAGAGCTCTGTGGTCTCGCCGCCCGGTGCGGCATGGGCCACTGACACCTCCGACAGCAGAAAGCACATTCTTCGATGACCACACAAAATCTACCGACCGAGCGCAGCGGTCCGCAGACCGCTTCCGTCGTGACCGACCTGCCGTTCAAGCCTCAGCTCGTCAAAGCGGTGTTCAGGGACGTGACCTCGTTGCACATCTCCCGGCCGGCCGCGTGGGCCGCCGCGTCGGTGACGCGGACCGTGCTGACGGAGATCATCGACGGCGCGAGAAGCGCGGCGGCCGAGGAGGCCAGGACGAGGCTGATTCCCAAGGACCTCATCTCGGCGATCGACCGGAACGTCGAGGTGGAGGTGGCATCGGCGTGGTACCTGCACAGCCCGACCTTCCACGGCCTGATGGGCGAGGTGCGCAACGCCGATGGTGCGCTCGTGTCTCTTCGTGAGCGCCGCGGGGCGCGTACACCGAGTGGTGTGGCTGGCGCCCACCGGTTCGAGGCCGGGGTGAGAAGGCTGCTGGGGAGCCGGGGGGTGAGGGCGGTCCCGGCGATGGTCCGCGACCTGGACGGAATCGCGAGCGTGTTCCTGACGGCCCTGGCCCGGGACGCGGCCAAGGTCGTCCGCGAGGGCGGGGTCAAGCGGTTCGGGACGGTCAGTCTGGTGGTGCCGGGCGAGCCAGCCCCGGCCCCGCTGCTCAAGGACCCCCTCCTCGCCCTGTCCACCCGCCGCGGGGACGGGCGGACTGTTGGCGGGGACGACGTCCTGGCCGCCGTCACGATGCAGCTTTTCGGCGATCTCAGAGAACGCGCCATCACCGAGGCAGCCGAGATGACACGGAACACGTCGGCCAACTGATCGGGCCCGCCCCTGCGTTCTGCCCACTGCGCACGGCTCCCACGTGTGCGGCTCCCGGAATCTGCCGCCCGCATTCGGCTCCGGTCGGCTCGCGAGAACGGGCTCGTCGCATGGGCGCGGACCGCCGGCCGCAGGCACCCCACGGGGAAGACCTCCCTTAAATGGCCGTGTTGAGGACGCGTTGAGGACACAAGGATAGGAACAGACCGACAAAGATCAGCTGATCCCAACGCTGAAGAG
>Ga0307514_10004740_pt1 | contig 12421 bp, 5 predicted proteins | sample 16_EM_MG_FD_203088 | JGI IMG/M metagenome (GOLD analysis project Ga0307514, IMG submission 203088) | Populus trichocarpa ectomycorrhiza microbial communities from riparian zone in the Pacific Northwest, United States - 16_EM | ecosystem: Host-associated > Plants > Roots > Unclassified | place...
AATCAACTTTGATCTACTTATTTTAATTGATTTTTTTTTAAGAAAATCATTTACTTAACATTTGTATTTTAAGAAATTAGATAAAAAAAATGTTTAATTTATAAATGTATGAAAGTTAAACGGAGCATTCTCAACATAGTTATCAAACCCGGCCCGGGGATTGACCCGGTCAAGGGGCCGGGTCTCGGGTTTCATGAGTCAACCCGGATCAATTTAAAAAAAATTAAAAATTTCATATTTCATATGAAAAAAAATCAATGTGAATATAAGCTATACATGTTGTAAATAATGAAGTTTAAAAGAATATTTTAAAAAGTTTTTTATCACACATTAAAAAAATACTATACTATGTTATGCTTTTAAGTTGAAGTATTTAAACCAAAAAAGTTTTTTATCCCACATTAAAAAAAATAACTTTTTTCTTGTGAATATAAAGTATATATATGAAAGGGTTTCAAATCCTATATTGAAAATATATTATGTTATCATTTTAAATTAAAGTATTTTAACTAAAACTTTTTTATCATATATTTAAAAGACATAACTTTTTTATATTGGAAGTGTGAAAAAACTCTTATATTTTAGTTTATTTTTTATTATTATAAACGGTAAAATAAACTTTATACATTTATAATTTTTTTAAATAAAAAAACTAAAATAATTATTTTAATGAATTGAAATAAAAACCCTACACATAGCTTAGACAATTAATCAAGTTATTGATTATAATTCCACGGAATGGATGGGCGTATAAATATATATACACACACACTTATTATATATATTCATTTATATTGCTTTGACATGAATAATTAAATAAATCATTTACTTACCAATAAAAAAGCGTTAACAAGTCAATTGCAAATATAAAATCTATATTACTGTCATACATTACTGTCTCTTCACTTCCCCCCTCTCTCTCTATCTGAAAGGAAAAAAAAGAAAAAAAAATTCAAAGCTAAGCGAGAGAATTCATCAGTTTTTGAAAAAAGATTTAAGAGAAAAAATCGATTTTGATTCGATCAGTCACCATCAGATCCCACCTCCACCAGCGATTGCCATGTCCTCAACAACCACTGCTCAATCCCTTCTTCTCCTCGCCTTTATTTCCCTCCTTCTCCTCTCTCCTGCTCTCACCTTCGACGCAGATCACAGGGTAAACGGAAGATTTGATAGCTCAAACTCTATTTGCTCTGTTTTGTTTCGTTTTGACTCAGGTGTACTCCCCTGAGTCAGTTGTAACTCGCAGATCTCGTTGTTTAGATTTTGTGTGTTTTGTTGCCGAGTTTGATTCAGATCTGTTAATTTTTGCAGGATTTAAATGTTAGGTTGATTGGTGTTCATGGATCGAGTTTTGATTTTGCAAATGGCAGTTGATGCATTACAAATGCCGGGTCTCGTCTGGGTTTGCCTGGGTCGCCCTGGTCATGGGTTGACCCGCCGGGTCGACCGGGTCTTGCCGGTTTTTTACACTTACCGGTCTTTTTCCTAACCCGGACCGGTCCAGCCACCGGGTCGACCCGCCAGGCCGGTTCGGGTTTAATAACTATGATTCTCAACGAATATTTTTAGTTAGTAGCTCTGGGCCAGATCAATGGATTAGAAAAAAGAGCTCAACTTAATGGACCAATAATTAAAATAAATCTACGGGCCTCACAGTAAAAGCCTCCTTAAAGCATAATTTACTGTACTATAATATTTTAAAAATTGTATTTGCACCACGTGTATAAATAGAGTTGAAACTAAAATAAAAACTCAACTAATTCATGTAATATGCAATGATCGGATTTTAAATCACAATTGATGGCAGCATGGAATTACTAGAAAACAGAAAGGAAGAGGATAATATTTTTTTTTTTAAAAAAAAGAAAAAAGAATAGGTAAACAACCAAACTGAACTGAAATTAAGAAAGGGAATTTTAACTCGATGTCTGTCTGCAAACTCATATTATATAGTTGCTAACTTTGTTTCGGAGAATTTGTTCCGTTGATGGCTACTTTGTTTCGGAGAATTTGTTCCGTGGATGACTACATTTCTGTCTGACTCTGTTTTGTGCAGGCCGACTTGTCTATTATCCTTGGACTCTATTTTCAACCTTGTCCAGTTTTTGGCATGTCCTTTAATTTGGTTCCGCTCTCATATCAATACAATTTAAGTCCAATGTTGAAGTAATCATGTTCGAGTGTATTGCCACCGAAATTATTAAAAAATAAAAATCAAAGCCCGTTACTTGACCGTCCAGATTTTGGTGCGTGTTTCAACGGGATAAGCATAATAGAGCCAATCCACCAATAAGCTATCTGTTGCGGTGGTTAGTCACCTTGTTGATACTCTGAATTGATATTTACTCGTTTTTTTAAGCATAATAGAGCCAATCCAATGAATTTCGGACTTTCTTAACTCCAAGATCTTATGTCAGATTGTCGGATCAATTGAAACAAATGTTGCAGACAGGTAAAAGACGTTCACAAAGCATACAGCGCTATTAATATTCCTTAGACTTGGATGGATCTAATTTACCTGCGTTCTCTGCACCCTCTGAAAAAGCGTTGGCCTTTATATATGGTTCTTCTGTATTTTGCAGTCCATGCTTAGTTGGAGCCCATAGAATTTTACGACCCAACATGACCATGAACAGAGACCAAAATCTCGAGCACGAAGGAATGAATGAGGATGACGTTTTTTATGCTGAAATTAGAAAGCAGGTTTTGCTTTTGACAGAAGATGAAGATGAAGATTTCCTCCAAACCAGACATCTAAACTCCACAAGTGCTAACAAGCAAAGATTGAAGAGGTTAACAACCACCGTAACCATTGCAGCACAACCAGGAAGCTACTTTAGTTGCTGGGAAAGCGAGAATAGCAGTTCAGTTCCAAAATGGCTTGGAAGCTTGTGGAGAAATGACAATGCAGGAACTGGGGTGTTTATACCCCAACTTGTCAATCCTAGAACAAGACAAAGATCAGGTATATCCTGCTTAACTCGATGAATGACCAAACTAACTGTCTCGAAGATTTTAATCTTTAAATTGCTCAAGTTTGACAACTGATTTGCAGGTAAGAAGAGAAATGGAAGAAGAACAGTATACAACCAAGTCGAGAGAAAGCAATCATGAATATTTCTCAAGAGGGCTGAAGATACGAAAATATTACTTTGTTCAAATACGTTACATGACTATAAATAATACGTTACGAAAATGCACCAAATTGTACTTCATTCCATTGTCCATCTTAATTCAACTTTTGAGTTTCACTTTATATCCTGCCTCATTAACTCAATTTCAGAAACTTCATGGTGAGCTAAGGCCATCAAAATGTCGAAAATATATTCTATTTCAACATTATTGCTCTGTTTTTGTAAGCCTTGTAACGGGGCTGGCAGCCCTATGAAGTGTTTAGCCATAAAAAAATTTAGAATTATCTCTGCTCGAACTTGCACAACAAATATCTTTCAATGTTCCTGTGGAGATATGTAGTTCTAATAAACAGGTAGATTCTGATAGCAAGTCATTCGATGATGAAGACCCTTGAAAAAGACGAAAATCATTAGAATTTTTATTGAGATTCAACAGAAGAAAATTCAGTTTTAAATTGCCGGAATTTTATTTTATCAAGACACAATTGATGTCATGAAGCTTTTAAATGTGCAGTACAAGAGGGTTTCTTTTTTATTTTATTTTTGTCCCCAGTGATTTTCAACCTTATTCTTTTTATCAATCGTATTAATGCACGCGGCTCATAATTGATTCACAATTAAGCCTATCTCTTGCACACAACTCCTTCACCATCAATCCCACTTGCACATCTCATGCTTGGTAACTCAAGACCCCCCATGTAGCCTGCCCCTTCAAAGCCATTACCACCTCTGAAACGGGCTACAGCACAATCTGGGGTGGATAAGCTTGAAGTCGCAAACTCTTTGTTTCCTCCCATCACAGCCATCTTCGCACCCACATTTACACGACTCACATATCCTGGTCTATATGTTTGGCCCAGCACACCGTCGACTTCGTTACTTAAAGAGTAAAACTTGAAACCAAGATCAAGATGAGCAAAACAATCGTCCTTGGTTATGCCATAATTGTGAATTCTTGAATCCTCTTCAGTTATAGGCACAACCTTTGCTGTGATCTTTAGGAGTCCTTCAACTTCAACTACGACATTATTGCTGTCACTAATTCTAGTGATGGATACCCTTGGCACACTTGTGGATTGCCATTTGGAGCCTTCATTGCCTGGGAAGTTCAGGGGCTCTCCGTCAAAAGCGAGAGAGAGGCGGTCCGCAGAGTCATCCCATGTAGATGCTTTAATTGCACCAAGGAAGAGTTGGTGTTTGTCGAAGAAGATAGAAATGGACTGGACCCAAGTGAAGTCCCGCGTTAGGTTCTCATTTCGCTTTCCAATGAAATGTGCGTTGATGTGGAGGTTCGGGTCAGATACAAGGCAGAAATCGTGGTCCTTCTTGCCATGGAAGTAGAAGGTAATGCCATCACCACCAATGAAACGAGGGTCTTGGCACACTGCTCCTGGTCTATCACACTCTGCCAAACAGAAAAGCAACTATAATTCGATGATACAATGGATCCCTCGAACCATTTATAAACCAAAAACTTGGCTAAAGAAGCATCATATTTCATCATGTTATGAAATTAAACTAATGGAATTTAAACTTAGATGATTGTGTAAGAATATTAATTGCTTTGAACTACTTACTGCAAACAGGCTTGCAAGTGGCGCAATCAATTTCACATCCACCAGGGCATGCACTGGGACACACATGCTCAGTGTTGTAACATCTGGGGTAGTACTTGTTTTTACACCGGGCTGTCTTGGGTGAGGTAGAAGGAGTCGATGGAGGGGGAGAAGAGGAAGTAGGTGGAGTGGGAGTATGTGGAGATGGAGTAGGACTTGATGGTGGAGAAGGATTAGATGGTGTTGTAGGAGGTGTTGGAGTAGGTGTAGATGGTGAAGCAGTAGTGTTGGGAGGTGTTGATGAAGATTGAGGTGAAGGCGAAGGTGGAGTGGTAGTAGGAGGTGTTGGAGAAGGTGTGGATTGAGATGGAGGTGAAGGTGAAGAGGGAGTTGTAGTAGGAGGTGTTGGTGAAGGTGAAGATGGAGTGGTGGTAGGAGGTGTTGGAGAAGGTGTGGATTGAGATGGAGGTGAAGGCGAAGTAGGAGTGGTAGTAGGAGGTGTTGGTGAAGGAGTGGATGAAGATGGAGGTGAAGGTGAAGAGGGAGTGGTAGTAGGAGGTGTTGGTGAAGGTGAAGATGGAGTGGTGGGAGGAGGTGTTGGAGAAGGTGTGGATTGAGATGGAGGTGAAGGCGAAGTAGGAGTGATAGTAGGAGGTGTTGACCATGGCGGTGAAGATGGAGTGGTAGTAGGAGGTGAGTGTGATGATGGCGAAGATGATGGAGTTGAGGGCGGAGTTACATAAATTGGAGGGGTTTGAGATGGTGGATGATCAGAATTTGGTGGTGGAGGCGTTTTGTGAGATCCTTCAGATTTGTCATGGCCGTTGTCTTCTGGAGGGGAAGGCTTTTTGTTAGAACCTTCAGATTCATCATGATTGCTGTCTTCTGGAGGTGAAGGCTTTTTGTTAGATCCTTCAGATTCACCACCATCATCGCCGCTATGTTCTGGAGGTGATGGCTTTTCATTAGATCCTTCAGATTCACCACCATCATCGCCGCTCTGTTCTGGAGGTGATGGCTTTTCATTAGATCCTTCAGATTTTGATGGACCTTTGCCATCATTGCCATCAGACTCTGATGGATGAACATTTAGCAACGAACGGGTATGAGATTTTGGGAATTCTAGTGGAAGAAGAGTGAGAGGGTTTGGCAAAGAAATAGAATAGTCTAGGATCGGGCTCGAGTCTCCAACACACATAGGCATGCAAGAGACACATTCGACTATGCAGCCATTATGGCAGAATGAAGGGCAAGTCTGCTCCAGGTTATAGCAATGCCTGTATCTCTTGATCATGCATCTTGCATAACCTGGGGCGCTAGCCATGCCTGATGCATCTGATACAGCGACAAGCATTAGGAGTAAACTTGGCACAAAAAGCAGTTTTGTGAATGGAGTCATTGGTAACTGCAGAACTGTACTCGAGCAAGACCTGAGTTGATTCTTCATAGTTAAAGGCTAGTTTGCTACTTTGGGAATGAAATTGTCATTGATAACAACTCCTTTTATAGTTGTCAAAAACGACCATATATGAGGATTGAGCTAATATCACGTATCATAATTCTTGATCAAGTAAATGTTCGCTTGAGAGTTAATCTTTCACATGGTTCTTCAACAAGTTAAAGTCAGCTCCACCTCCTTTCTGTTTAGTTTATTTTTCCTGTGTAGTTATTTCATACACCTCATCAGTTTATTTGAGCTTCTGTTGCGTTTATCATGAACATAAATAGAATCACTTATCCATGAAGAACGTGAGCAAACTTTCAGCAGATGCTACTCCTCCTTTTAAGAATTGTTCCTTAATCCTTATCGTCGGGTAGAAGGAAGGCTAAGGTGCTAAACCGCACCCCATCATACATGTACGAGGATCCTAAGAGGAAATATTAAAATGTTATTAATGCTTCCATCTTGAAAAGCAAGATATATCTAGCATGCAAAGAAAGATGCTGTAAGAGCTCCTTTCCTTCTCCTGCTCATTACCTGGGTTTCAACGTCACCAGTTAACCTTTACAACCATGCACTGTAGTCCAAAGAAAGCGTTGGAATCACAAGTATTCATGAAATTGATTATCTCTGTTGTTACATAAATTCTGAGTTACTCCTCGCTTTTCAGTGCGTAAGCTGCTATTCAAGTGTAGAGTATTGTTAGCACTTTCATATGTCAATAACCCCATAGACGCTAAAGACTTGATGGGATTCTTGTTTATCTGAAAGTTATTAGAATACCTGGTATATATTAAGCTTTTAACTCGTGGTTTGGATCACGATAATTTGTTGCAGACGAACTTTAAGATCACCTGATCCGCCTCACGCATTCTTATGAGACATTTGAATTGAGTTATGGCTGTTGTTTTTACACGTGCTGTTCAAGTTCAAGGTTGTTGAACGTGCTTGAACCTCACCATAACGAAACAGATCTTCACAGCGTTCAGTTTTGGCTCAGATCTCCATGTAACTTTGAAGGTGTGTTGCAAGTATATGTTATTGATTTACTGAAGAAGTTGAGGCTGATATGGTAACTTACCTTGTAACAAGTATTAATCATAACTTTAGACGTGGATCAGATTTTTCACTGAACATTGTTAAATTATTTTTTGTTTGAAAAAATATTAAATTAATATTTTTTATTTTAAAAAAAATTATATTAATATTTTTTTAGATGATTTTGATATGTTAACATAAAAAATAAAAAAAAAATAATATCATTTTAATATATTTTTTTATTAAAAAACACTTTTAAACACCAGTTTATACTACAATATTAAACACACACTAGGACACATAATTAAAATGGATTATACAAAGCCACAAATTTGATTTTTTTTCACTCAAGTTTTTTTTTTAAAATTTTATCCTTTCAAATTAAAGGTTGATTTGAGATATCTGATTTAATAATTTGCTTTAATTAGCTTCGTGCGGGGTTTTACCGGTGTCAAGAAAAAAATCTGACATTCGGTTTATCAATTCGGTAAATTAAAATTTTATTTTATTAATTTAAAACAATTTGAATATTTGAGGATAGAATTTGGAAAAAAAAAATGTTCACAGACTGATTTGAGCAAAAATTAGAAAAGTTGCTGGCCCGCAACGATCCTGATGTAATGTCCCAGACCGTTCTTGGATTCCCATGTGGGCGTGTTAGGATTTATCTCGTGGGTGATATCAAAGACTCTCCCATTACCGTATGCCTCAGCACTCTCTCTTGTCCCATGAACAGGATCATCAGCTGTTGAAAGGGTTGCTAGAGATAGCACGCCAGTGCATAGCAGCAGCAGAAACTGCTAGAATGTTCTCATGTTTTTTATCCAAGGGAGGAATTTGGCTACCAGGGTGCTAATTAAAGTGCAGGCAAAGACACATTACACGTATATATATATATAGATAGGTAGTTGTTTGGACGAATGCACTTAGAGATAAGTCGTGGAGAAGAGCAATTACTGGGTAGACTTCGTCTTCCACCGCAATATCACGTGAGGATCATTATATTCTTTTTATTTATGTGATTTTTGTGTTCATTACCCAGGTTACAGACTTAATCTTCCTAACAATTTTTTTATGCTGAAGGACAAGAATGGGAAATTGATGGAAGTTGCTTTCTTATGAAAGGTCTTGCCTGATAATTTTGCCTTCGGCTTAGATACAGAAATCCAAAACCATAGTTATCATAGTTAGCCAGTTATTGAGAAAAGTTTCATGACTGATGCTGCATATCAGAGTTTTTTTCCAGCTGTCGTTCAATATTGATGCATATGAACATTATCCTGACATCAACATACAAATTCAAAGTTTCACAGTGAACAAGAGAGATGATTCCCTAGGTAATTATTGACTGACAGATATAATGATACTTCACCTTCAAAAATCAAATAACTTGCAACCGTTGAAAAGGATAATTAAATAGCTTACAAGTTACAGAGTTCAAATATCATTTGATAAGAATGCATCTTGCTGGTGATCCATCAGCGTCAAGCATCCTCAGAGGTAAACAATGGACATTATAATGTCCTGGTATAATGTTGTCAAGTTTTAGGCCTTCCACAAGAATGATTTGCTGCAACATTTGTGCACAGTCAATTAGTTTCAGCTTTTGACATAATCTTTAATTTCCATTTTATATCCAGAAAGGAATCCATATTCATGCAAGGCAGTAAGCTGAAAGAGCAGACGGTTATTAAGAGAAAAACAAGTGTTCTCAGAAGTAATTGTAATCAAAATAATTTCTTACTCTTTTTTTCAGAAAAATAAGATGAGGTGGGATTGTATTAACATATGCAGCAGAGGATAAGTAATCAACTCCTGCATTTCATAACAGAAAGACCATCAGTTTTGTAAAATAATGATACAGAGATGTACAGTATCTTACAATGCAGAGAGAATTTGGATACCATAAGCAAAACAGGGGACTAATCTAATCTTACCAACTAGTTTGATGTCTGTGTTCTCAACCAACCATTTTGCCCCGTCCTCCATGAATGCAACATAACTCGAGTCAAATTCCTTTTTATACATAAGCTTCCTGAAATTCGATTAAATCCAATATCTGTAAAGTGCTGTTTCCTTTAGATTTAGCAGCATTTTATGCTATTTGAATCAAACTAATGACAGAAACGAATTAATTTCTATGTTTCTGCTAAATTAGTATAGAAAAGAATCTGCAGAAAACATTTCTGGATTTCGTTATCAGTATTAAAACTTGAGATGCAGAAACTTAATACACGAATTAAGTAAAAAATTACCTGTCAGTATTTAAAGTTCTGAATAGCACACGACGCACTCCCCTTGGAATATTCAAGGACTTCATAACCTCCGCTGATGCAAGAAGCTTGACTTATTATAGCATGATGTATTAAAAAACTATTAAGATAGGTCTTATCAGTCATCATCAATGTAAAAGGCGAGTGGATATTCAAGAATTTCTTTTAAGCAATTCCAAACATTAAAATTGATACATGGGCAAAATCTAACAAGCACTTTGACCTTGTCTAATTAGACATACATGGTTAACTCATTGGCTCTAGAGAAACTAGAATTTTCTAACACACAAACCAATAGTATGGATTGCAGAGTAGAAATGAGTCCAACTTAAACACATACCAGTTATGTTACTATCCCTTGGAACATCAACCAGCAGTGCAGGGCCTGTTGAAGAAAAAGAAACACAACAATGATCGGTGATCTCCAACATGAAATTGCAGGAACTAAGATTGTAAAACACACCTCCAAACCATTATAACCATCCGACTAACACCTTGAAAATCGATATTTAAACACCAGCAATAACACAATATGAGCTAATCTTTAAGGCAAATTTTATTTTCCTAAAATCATCATATAACGTCCTAAGAATATGCTATCGTCTATTTAAGCAATTAAAGTATACAATCAACAAGCAAAAAACAAAGGAAACAGAAGCACGGAGAAATTTGCATTACCATTAAGCACACCCAAGTCAAGTGAATTGACGTTATATCCAGCTTCATAGTATTCCTCGTAGACATGTCCAGGTGCATCAATATGCGTGCCTGTGTGTGTGGACAGCTTAAACTGAGAAGAATTAAGTTTGGAACCGTTCTTCATGCTATCAACAAGCCAAATGAACTGGCCCAGACCGTCCTTGGATTCCCATGTGGGCATGTTAGGATTGATCTCGTGGGTGATATCGAAGATTCTCCCATTACCATACACCTCACGATCTCTGATCTCTCTTCTAGGTTTACGAGCTAGTGAAAGGGTGACTGGAGATAGCAGCAAGCCTAGTAGCATCAGAAGCTGCAATGCCCTCATGGTTTTGTCAAAGGGAGGAATTTTGGCTATCAGAGTTCTTGGTGCTTAGCAAGCAGGTAGATGCACGGGCACATATATATTGACTGTTGGATATTTAGGGCATCATTTTCAAATCAAAATGGTCCATTAATATAGAATCAGATAACGATAACAAGATCTCAAATGGTGAAAGGAAAGATAGGGAAATTGCGGATAAATAATTAAGGTTAAGGGAAATGCTTAGAAAATAGTTGAAAAATGATTAACGGGTGTTTTTATTTGACTCTCTCGTCACTCATCGTCTTCTTTGATGGCTCTGGCTACTTTCTTGATTTATTCGAACTTTGGATCTGCTTCCTTTTGTGATGTGGCAACAATTATCATTGATTGGGATGATAGTCGTAATATAAAATCAACCAATTTAATTATTTTTTTCAACGTTCGGAATTTCTCAAGCGGGTGAATTATCTAATTCATAAACAAAGTTTTCTTACATGTTCTTCTTGACGAGAAACAGTTCCCTCGTGGCATTCCGTTACACATACAGCTTCCATAGATTTAACTTACCAGTGGAAAGTTTTCTAGTGTTGATTGCTTTGTTTAATTTGGGAAAATATTTAATTTCCACTCTTAGAGTTCTAATGAAAAATTACTCGTTGGGGTTACAGTGTTATTTACTTGTTAGGGTTCAAACAAGAATTATTGCTAAGTATTATAAAATTAATATTTCAATAAAATTGATGAGTGTCTCTGAAACGTGAAAGTTAAGGCATCTTAGAAAAAGGCAAAACTAATTCAAAGATATGATTTTATTTTTTTAAGAAAAAAAAAAGATATTGCCGGTTGAAAATTAGTCTCTTGAGATAGAGTTGATTCATCACAAACACATCGGACGCAAATAAAAAGTGTGATGCATGAGATTTTAAAAATAAATATTTTTCTTATTTAATTTTATATTTTTAATTATGATAAACAATGTGATGGATAGAAAAACAAATATCTTGTATTTAATTTTATATTTTTATTCAGTGTAATGTTCATTATTTGAAGGAAATAGTTTTCCTAGTTTATTTTTTATAGTCAACATTACAATAACTTTCTAGTATTGTTTTCTATATAAAAGATTATATATTCTTCTAACAAGTAAATTAAAACATCGATTAATATAAATTTAATGTCTTGAATGTCTTTCTATAATTATAATTTTTATGGATTTTAAGAGTTTTAACTTCCATTAAGCTATATTACGCGTCACATTGTTATTTCAACAAATTGCCAGAATATTTTTAAAATTTGGCCCAACAACTCTCTCAACGTAGTTGTTTAGAATGTTACGCTACCAGAATATTAAAATGTATTAAATTAAAATATATAATTATCAATACCACTCGCCTGGTCAAAAAATGTATAGAAAAAGTAGTGTATGATTTCACACGGGGCAACTAGGTGTCCATTGAAGTTTAATTAAAAAAAATGTTTGAGAGTGTGGTTGTGATTATTTTTTAAAATATTTTTTATTTAAAAAAATATGTTAATAATATTTTTTATTTTTTAAAAATTATGTTTTATATTAGCACATCAAAATAATTTAAAAATATTAAAAATATATTAATTTAAAATAAAAATAATTTAAATTTTTTAAAACACAGTGCTAAACGAACCTGGTCAATTTTCATTCGTTTTCATTGTCAATTCAGTCACGTGCAGCTATGAGAGGTCGCGTTATCTATTTAATTCTCCCATCAAGCACGTGACATTCACATGGTCAAAAAACTGAACTCAAAAACAAAAGTAATAATTGAATTCAATTATTATGTTTGTCTTACTCTTGAATCTAGATCAAAGGGGTTGGTTTTTTTATTTATTTTTATATTATTTTTTAAAAATAAAGTTTATTAGAAATTCAATTCTTAATATTTTTAAATATAATATTTTATTAAAACTTTTGAATTGAATAAAAGTCAAAC
>Ga0307514_10004741_pt1 | contig 12418 bp, 8 predicted proteins | sample 16_EM_MG_FD_203088 | JGI IMG/M metagenome (GOLD analysis project Ga0307514, IMG submission 203088) | Populus trichocarpa ectomycorrhiza microbial communities from riparian zone in the Pacific Northwest, United States - 16_EM | ecosystem: Host-associated > Plants > Roots > Unclassified | place...
AACGTGTCAGACATGATGACCAAACCTCTACCGAGAGAGAAGTTTGAGTTTTGCAGAAGGGAGGCAGGCTTGTCAGAGCCTCCTAAATTGAAGCTTACATGTTGATCGCCAGTATGGCGAATTCCTCCCATGGTGCGTGAGGGGGAGATTTGTTGTGTGGTCCCACACCATGTGATGGGGGGACCACCACATTAATCAAGAAGAGAGGCAGCTGGCTGCCTCTTTAATTTAAATGTGTCTGCCACTGTAGAAGGCAGACGAGAGAGAGAGAGTGAAGAACAAAAGAGAGCAGAGAAAAACGTGAGAAAGAAAGAAGAGGAGGCAGCAGAGCAGTCTGTCTTCTTTCTTCGATTTCCAGTTCGTTCACCGTTGGATCGGGCTGAGATTTGGACTGCAGCTTCTAGACACGTTACTCTTCATTCTGAACGGTTGGATTGAATATTGGTGGTGTGGAAGCTGGTCGTTTTGACAGAAAACGGGGCTGTCAGTGTTGTGAGCTTTTCTCTAACATTACTCTCTTTAATCTTGTTGTAATCCGAGAATAAGTTGTTCTTGATGATATATATGTTGTAGCCCTTAGTTGAATCTGAGGAAGAACTATTGTGAACCCATTATTTGTGATAGTGGAAGTTTTTAGGTGGACTCCGGTCCCGTGGTTTTTCCTGCATCGGGTTTTCCACGTAAAAACCTTGGTGTTGATTTGTGTGATTGTTGCATTATATTTATTCATTGTTTGATTCTGTTTCTACTGCACAAAAAGGGAAAAAGGATTGGGACTTGTGAATTGTGAATTGTATTCCGCTGAATTGATCCGGTTAGTTGTCCCTAGTTTTCCCAACAGATTGTTCTATCAGCTTTGTAAACTCTTTAATGTATTCATCATTCTTTCTCATCCATTGCAGTTATAATGTTATTAAAGTTAGGTTAATTATTCTCAATGTAATGAATTTGTAAGTTTATCGATGATCCGCTTTCATATTCCCTGCAAGCAAAAAATGTTTTGGTTATGAGTGTATAATTATGGGAAAATGACTAGACAAATTCAAAAGCGGGGAAAGCAAAGGACTTACCTGGTTTGCTGGAGACGAAGCCGAAGACGATGGTGCGTTGGCTGCACGGTGCTCTCTCTCTGTTCCTCTTTACGTTTGTTTTTCTCTTTGGTTGTTCTTATCTTTGGCTCTGTTCTCTGTGTTTCTTTTTTTGTTTTATTTCCTTCTCTGGCTCTCTCTCTGTCTTTGTTCTTGGTCTTTTTGTTTTTGTGTTTGGTTGGTTACAGTGACCTATTGTTTAGGGGACAACTCAGATGACAATAAAACGTGAGGGAAGGGTGGTGTGGTTTGCGTTATTTAGGTTTAGAGGTGATCCCCTGATGATTGTTCCTGGAGTTTTGAAGGGAATTCTACAGTCCCTCTCCTCTGTCTTGCTCTGGGTTCTGTCTCTCCGTCCCCCTTCTCTGTTTCTTCGCTGGCTTTATATAGGGATAGACCCTGGTTATGCTCGGCGGGTCTGTCTCATCTCTCCCAAGATGTGGATACACATGACTTGAAGGTGTTCGTGTTTTGGTGGGATTAGGACACCAACAGTCCTGCGGACTGATGGTGATGGTTTCCTTAACGTTGATGGATCATTGTGGCGGCGAAGAAAGACTGGAACAAAATGGAATAGATTGGCTGTGTTGATGGGTCCAACCGAGGCCTTCATCATTTCGTTCTTCTTTTTTCTTTGCAGGTGGATCCTCTGCTCCAAGGAGGAAGAGGATGAACAGTCCTCCTTGGAACGACGTCGTTTCTTCGACTGAGAGGGGCATATTCATTCCCCTCCCTGAATTTATGACATTTAGCAATTGGAACCTTATTAAAAAACTTTCACCCCCGGACCACTGCAATTGGACCCCTAGATTTCAGCGCCATTTATAAAATAGTCCTTGGTTTTTAATTTCATTAACCCAGTCCCTAATTGACTCCTCAACGTTTCATTCTTTCAAAATTATCCCTAGAAAAATCAATTAACCCCCCTATAGTATCACCACATATTCCATTCGGTCCTTGGACGTTAATTTCTTGCAATTTTAATCCACCCCGATCTTTGATATTTCTTCAATTACATCCCTAATTTCATTAATTAAATTAAATCAAAGTTTAATTAAGTCTCCAAACTTATTAATTCTTCCAATTTTCATCCAAATTTACTTCCAAATCTATAATTTCCTCTTTATTAGTTCCCAAACCTTCAATTTGTGTGGTCTTGACTCAATTTTCAGATTAATTTTCATTCATTTATTTTTTTTTTTTTTTTTTTTTTTGGATTTTCATTCATTCTTTCTTTTTTATTTATTGTTTTGGAAATTAAAAAAAAAAGGTTATGACATATTGTAGCCGATAATTTTATTATTATTTTGTTTTAGCACATCTTCATTGAAACTACAAGGATAAGTTTGTGCATGAAGCTTGAGATATCAATGTTGCATTCTTAGTTATCATTGGCACACATTGGCTTGCAAATTGACTATTAACGAATGGTAATTTGAAGAACCTAAATATGCCCATCAATGCATTTTCAACACCTAAACTCAGCAAGCAATTGGATTATGATGAGGTGAGTGGTGAGATGGTGATTGGTTAAGTGATTTTCCTAGGTTGGGTAACAGTGGAGTGGGATTTACGAGAGAAGAGAAAGACGGGTTGGCTGAGAGGAGAATTCCATGCGAGTATAGTTATCAGTTTAGGAGGAAAAATAGTTAGTGGGAGTGTGGTTATAATGTTAGAGCAGTGCAGATATCACCTCCCCATCACGTTGTTGTTAAAAATCCTGAAAGGTAAGCTGAGAGCATGTGCTGCCATGAAATCTAAGCTGATAAAATAGGATAAAAACACAATGCATCCTAGCTGAGTGAGTGACGCTGGATATATATATATATATACACACACCAATGAATCTGTAAAATCGTCATCCCATTAACATAGCTTCAAATCAATTGAATTCAAAACAATTTTGAGGAGGCATTCCTGTTTTGTACCTGATCAATTTTGATGAATGTGCATGTCTTTTTTCTTTTTCTCAAAAAGTAGGCATTCCTATTTTGCACCTGATCAATAAGAAAATCTACTTTATTAGTAATGTTTTTTTTTTTTTTATCATGTGAACCAATCAAAACAATTTTAATGATAGGTATAATGGAAATATTATGAAACTCAAGCCCTTTTTTCTTCACAAAAAAATAATAATTTATTATGCTATATATATGTACTTAATTTCATGTTTCACACTGGGCTGGAAAAGATATGATCAGGCTTTTATAAGCAAGCAAACTCCCCCTCTAGAAACTTATTATTAAGACTGGATGAACAAACAACCTGTTAGATCATGGGGAGATTAATTCATGATCTCTTCATTCTAATTTCTTCTCGTTACTCTGCTCAGTTGGGTTCTATATCTTATTGTCATGTTTTAAGAGAGGCAAATCATATGGCTGACATTTAACCTTGCTAAACAAGGAATCATGAATAGAGTATTGCTCGACATTATCATGTGACAAAGCCTCGAACATGGACCCTCAGAAGCTTTAAGTATTGCTTGATGTTCCACTTCATTTGATTCCATAATGCTAGCAGACGCTGAGTAAGTACAAAAAATATTGCTCAAGGAAACCCTTGTAATTTATAGCAACCCACACCGGATAAAACCTGGTTTCATTAAGAAAGATCAATCTATAATTTATATACTTTAGCCAGCCCTGCATTGGAGGATTCAAGTATCTCATTACACGACTGGGATTAAATTTAAATATTAGGCATCCCTATATGTTTAATCTAATTGCCATTATACACGACTGGGCTTCTGTATCTACTTTTCTTTCCCTTAATTTTAATAAAATTCTGCATTCATTAAAAAAAAAAAAAAAAAGTAACAGGCCCAAAAGAATTGTTTAGCTATATAAGCATGACTAAAAATATTAAGCTAATAATGAAATTGGATGCCCAAAACTATATTTTAGCCTTTTGGAAGGTCCAATAGCCCAACACTTTGTTTATCTTCTTCTTTGTCTTTCAATTCTTCGTTTTGCCTCGCATGACAGAACTAGCAAACCAGTGTTCGAAATCTTCAAGAGGTGTCAGACTCAGATCCATACCCTTGCCCGTATCGTGTCGACAGCTAGCGGTATTTCGGAATAAAACGAAGGGCTCAAGCAACGGAGGTGTTCGACTGTTTTAAAATATTATCTGAATATATCCCTCATTAGTGTTTGAACTAAAAATATCACTCACTCTCATCAATATTTTATAATTAATTCAATATTTCCTTCCCTACCTTAGAGTTATTAGGGCTTACATGATCGTTAATTTTAAAATTTATGGAATTAATTGAGATGCATGCAAGCTAATCCGGACACCTATATTAATAAATAAAAAATTAATTAATTTTATAAACCAACTGACCAATTTTGGTGACTATGCATTTACTTATCAGAACTAAAATATAATTCATTATTGATATTTTTCCAAGTCAAATTAAAGAAAATAAAAATCTTAATCATTTAATCTAGCACTGTCAGCAACATTATTATTTTTTTATTTTTTTTATGTGTAACATTATTATATGTGGAACAAGGGCTCAAATGAGGCTCTTGCACGACATTGATGAAGAAAATGTTTTGGAACCAATGAGGTTGTTACATTACGTTGCAATATTACCTCGCTAACATCACTTTGCAAGTTCCCATTATTTATTTTAATGAAGACATTACTCTATAAATATGTTTAAGGGATCATAAGAAAGTGATTAAGAGCTCGAGCTCATATAGGTTCTAGTTAGTACGTAGTATTGCACAAACTTTGAGCTTGCTTATATATTGTGATCAGAGCTTCCCTGCCCATTTTCGCTAATACTATTCCAATGGTCGAGCTCATCATAAACAAACTATTAATTTCCGCAGACATCAGATGCCGTCTAGCATACCCTACAATTTTATTCATATTGACAATTATATGGGAATTACTAATTGATTAATTATATAGTACTTTTCAGAAAACACTGAAACTGTTCACTTCTCAATTGCATTATTAATTACTTCTTTTAAATATTACGAACGGAATCACCAACTGATAGAAAAGTCTTCAATGATATTTAAGGGGTTTCTAAAAAAATTTATTAAATTAAAAATTTAAATTAAATATTACAGACGGAATTATCGATGAATTGAAAAGTCATCGGTGATATTTGAGGGGTTTCTAAAAAAAAATTATTTAATTGAAATTTTAAAATATTACAGACGGAATCCTCGTCAAATTGAAAAGTCATCAGTGATATTTGAAGAGTTTCTTAAAACTTTTTATTAAATTAAAATTTTAAATTAAATAATATCGATGAAATCACTAATGAATTAAAAAGTTGTCAGTGATATTTGAGAGTTTTAAAAATTTTCGATTAAATTAAAAATTTAAATTAAATAATATCGACAGAATCACTAACAAGATTGTTAAAAATAGTAATATTTAATTATTCATTGGTAAAACTGTCGGTAAAATACCCAAATAAAAAGTCCAGAATCTCTCACTTCATAAGAGACACGCCTATTTTTCTTCTTCTTCTAAAAAAACACTAACATCCCTTCCTTTCTTTCTCTTCTCTCCTCAACTCGTTCTCTTCTCTTTTTTTATCCTTCATGTGCAGGTATGTCTTCTCATCTCTTCTTCTTTTCTCTTCTCAATTTTTTTTATTAATATACTTTTTGGATTTATTTTTTCTTTTCTCTTCTCAACTTTACTCACAATTAAATTAAGGTAAAAAAAAATTTTCTTCTCTCTTTTTTTTGCATTATATTTTTTATTTTATTTTTAAATTTTATTATTAATAATTGTATGAATGTTATTGTAGGATTTGTTTTTCATATGAGATCAATTTTGTTTGATTTTATTTTTTAATTTCAAATAAATTAATTTATTTGTTGCTAGATTATGGGTTTTGGGATAAGTTTTCCAGGTTAGGTGAAAATATTTTTTCGTTGAGTTATCTATTTGTTGTTATTGTTTATTTTTTAGTATTATTATTATTGAGTATTACTATTTTTCTAGTTTTGTTAAATATATTTTAATAAAAATATTTTTAAATAATTACTGACAATATTACCGACAAATTAAATTCGTTAGTATATTCTAGAAAGTTGAAAAAGAATTATTGCAAATACTATTAAACAACTGACTAATCATTGATGGAATTGCATATATTATTTTTGTTGGTTATATTGCAAACTTCTTGAGGAAAATACCAACAGAATAAAGCAAGTAAAAAAAATTTGGTGTGTTTTTTCTGTCAATAAATCCACTGGTAATTTTATTATTGACAAATCAAAAATTACCGATAAGGTTTTAATTAAGAAGCATTTTTGTTTGTGAGCCCAAATTTTATTACCAACATACCAAAAAATTTATTGTTGATTAAATAATAGTATAAATATTGATGGAAAATTTCATGGGTAAATCTGAGAATTCTGGTATTGCATGGAACCTTAAGCTGTCTGTTCGGATTCATGGTCCTTACAAGAAACCTGTCATCACAGGTGATTGGTTACAGTTCTCTCGCAAAAAAGGCCTCGCAGTCGGAGACAGAATCGTTCAGAGCAGGGAGGTCGATAGGGAAAATGGAAACACTAGACTCAAATCTGAAATCTAACTACGCACACTAGCTTCAGGGTTTATGTCTCTCAATGACACAAGTATATATATAATAATTATTTAGATAGGAGAAGGGATCTAGCTTTTTTATACAGGAATAAACTAGATGCGGCGCCCGCGCTTCGCCCCAGGCAGTTTTTTTATCTGTTGATGTAACCTGGTTAAGACTGAGCTAAATTGCAAAGAATGGATGCAACGTGCAAGTAAAAGGGTGTTAAGAGATTGTAGTTAAATCATCATTGCTGTCTAAAGCGAGCAAACTCGGAATTGAAGAATCGAGAAAGGCTGTCTGCATGATTAATGTCGTTTCCATGAGTTGTTTGGAAGTTATGTAGCAAGTAAAAAGCAGCAGCTAGCTTGGCAAGTGGAAACAGAAACGGGAGCATAGCAAGTGTGCATGGTTTATAGCAAGCCTATGCAAAAGAAATAAATACGTGTGAATGGATGTCTTGAATGCAGGAGATGCTGGAAAGCAAGCTAGTGAGACTGCAGGAATACAACAATGAAATTAAAGAGGAGTTAGAGTAGCAAAGGTATTGACAGAAGAAGTTGTTTGGAAAGGCAGCTATATATATCAATGTGAAGATGAAAGGATGTAAATCAATTTAAACAAAGAGGTTCAGTATTAAGTCCTTGATTGCCAGAACAGCAAGTAAAATTAACAAAAGTAAGAGCAGAGGGTTGGTGGCTGCTAATTAAAATAAATTGCGTTCGTGGGATAGAAATCCAAGACAGTGCGAGTGAGATGGAACAGTTTAGTTCGCATGAAGATTTGGAGCATGTTTTGAAAAGGGTGGGTAGTGTTTCTATGGAACAAAAGTTGAATCAATTAAGAACTGCAAGCAAATGAGTAGTTTATAACAGCGATAAAATAAACAACAGTGACACGGGCCAGATGAGAAGGAGACTCGCTTAAGTGCTTTGAAGGAGGCGAGTCCCGAAGCTTAATTTTTTGCGCGAGGAGAAGCTTCTTGCGAATCTGGAGCCGAATCTTGGACCTCAATTTCGTCATGGGATGCGCCAGCATGGCTGTCCCAAAGCCAATAGAAACATTATAAATGTGACATGTGTAATGACACAGACAACAAAAAAAAAACAAAAAAAAGTTATGCACATTATAGATATGATATGTGTAATGACACAGACAACAATAGAAAAACATGTTTTAATAGACAAAGTATTTATTACAATACAACTGTATGCAAATATATATTATTTATTTATTTATCATGTTATGGTATATTATTATATTATTCACAATATAATGGAATAATTATCTATTTAAAATTATGGTAGAAAATATTTTTTAAAATGTTTTTTTAAGTGTAACAAAATAATATTTTTTATTTTAATTTTTTTATACCAACACATCAAAATAATTTAAAAATAAAAAAAATAAAAAAATAAAAATACAATTACAATTGAACAACTATAACAATAAAAAACAAGCAAAGATGCCTAACCCCAACAAAGACGGGCTCACCCCACCCCACCCCACCTCGGCCCTTCGAGATACACACAACTTGTTTTTTTTTATTTATTTTTTATATATTAACATATCTAAATAATTTAAAATAAAAAAATAAAGATAAAAATAAAAATACAGTAGAACTCCTGGAAGACGCACACAATCTCGAGAAAAGGGGTCCTATAAATCGGAGTCATATAAGTAAAAGGGTGCTAAATGGGAAGTGGCCCACCTGGATGTAAAGTGCCCCCTCTTCTCGTTATACACTAAGGTTGTGTATGTTTTTTGAAATGTAATTTTTAAAAAATTATTTTTTAAATTTTTTTGTATTTATTTATTATTAAAAAAGTTGATTAACAAAAAAATATTTTTTTAATAACAAAAAATACTTTACAGTTAAAGAAAAATTTGACTTGGTTCCAGGAAAATGTTTTCCTTCTATTTTAGGCGGAAAACACTTTTATGAAAATTGTGAAAAATTTAAAAATATCATATTATTTGCTGATTATATTAAATTTGGTCCTCAAACTTTTGATTGCTATGTATATTTTGTTTTGAATATTTGTTTTTCAATTTTATCCCTTGAAATTTAATTCTTATATTAACTTTGTTCCTCGTTTTCATAATTGTTATTTGCTTTTACCTTATATTTTTTAATTAAAATTTTTTTATCTATCAAATTTTTGGTCCTCATTTTTTTTATTGTTACTTATTTTATTTGAAATAATTTATGAAATGTTTATTATTATTATTTTAATTTCTTCATCTTTCAATTTTTTATTTTTTAGATTTGATATCTATTATTTTGATTATATATTTATTTTATTTGAGATAATTTATGAAATTATATTTTTTCAATTTTATTCTCATTCAACTTTTTAATTTGTAAGATTTGTTCCTCATTATTTTAATAAACTTGAAAAAAATAAAACAATAATAAGTTATTTTCCAGCTCATTTTCCATGACATAACCAAACACTGAAAAATATTTTCTAACTTATTTTCCATTACACTACCAAACATCGGAAAAAAATTTACTTTCCAAAAGAAAACTACTTTTCAGCAAACAAACGAGGCATAGATGCTATTCTCGTGCGATGCTATGGGCTTGTGGCAAATTTATACATTTTTATAGGTTTGTTAAAAAAAATCATAAAAAAATTATATGAAGAAAAATTGTTGCAATCCACAATATTTTAAAGGAAAAAAACTATAAAGTTAAATTTTCAACCAACTTAATATTAAAAAACTAAAATCGACAAAGATAATTTTGGAAAAAATCATACAAAAAAAACAAAAAGAAAAAAATCATGCAGGAAAACACTGTAGCAATCTATAGTATTTCGTGAGGAAATCTACAGTTGTAATTCTCAACCAGTTCAATATTAAAAATAATAAAATCGATAAAGATAATTTTGAAAAAAATCATAACAAAAAAAATCATGTGGGGAAACACTGTACTAATCCACAGTGTTTTAAGAAAAAAACTACGAAGCTAAATTCTCAACCAACTCAATATAAAAATTTAAAATCGATAAAGACAATTCTAAAAAAAATATAAAAAATCATAAAAAAAACCATGTATGGAAACACTATAGCAATCTACAGTGTTTTAAAGAAAAAAATTACAAAGCTAAATTCTTAACAAGTTCAATATTAAAAAAATAAAATTGACAAAAACAATTCTAAAAAAAACCACAAAAAATGAAAAAAAAATGAAAAGAAGAGAAGAAAATTTTGGAAAAAAAAGCAAAAAACAACATACGGGGAAAGTTAAAGTTAAATTCTCAACCAGCTCAATATTAAAAAAAAATTCGACAAATATAATTTGAAAAAAACATGTGGAGAAACACTGTAGCAAAACAAAAACCATGTGAGGAAATATTGTAGTAATTTACAGTGTTTTAAAGATAAAAACTACAAAGCAAAATTCTCAACTAGCTTAATATGAAAAAAAATAAAATCGACAAAGATCTTTTTGGAGAAAAAAAGAAAAAAAAATCATAAACAAAAAAAAAATCACGTAGGGAAACATTGTAGCAATTCATAATGTTTTAAAGAAAAAACTATAAAACTAAATTCTTAACTAATTCAATATTAAAAAAAATTAACAACGATAATTTTGAAAAAAACACAAAAAAAATATATAAAAAAGAAGAAGACAATCTTGGAAAAAAAAAAGAAAAAAAACATGTAAAATGAAAAAAATATGGGGAAAATTGAAAAAAAATATGGGGAAAAATAAAAAAACAAAAAAAACAAAAAAAACATGAAGAAAGTTACATTACTTTCCCATGTATTTTAGAGTATTACTTAGAGCCCGTTTGGCTCTACAGCTGCGTTTTATTTAAAACGCAGTCGCAGCCGTTTGATTAAAGAAAAAGGAGGCATACTATTTACTGGATCCCACCTCTTTTCTACGTTGGAAACGCAGTATTTGAAATGCAAGAATTCCTTGTTTTTTTTGCACTGTTCACGTTAATTGCATTGTTCAATGAACAGTGCAATTAACATGAGTAGTGCATAGTGATAAGAGAATTGCACTGTTCACTTGCACTGCGTGGACACTTTTTTTTTTTAGTATGTTAATTTTTTTTTAGTGTGTTAATTTTTTTAACATTTTTTTTTTAAAAACTAGTTTAGAGTGAATTTTATACATGATAATATTTTATCTAATTTTATTACACGCTAAAAAATTATGAAAACTGTAGTTCTTGTCGGATGTATTTCGTACGTAATGGAATTATAGATGGTTCATGGAATAATAAAAAATATTTTATATAAAGTATGATTTATTTCATGATATAATAGCAATAGTTAAATCCATAATATTTAAATTAAAAATCATCAATATTAATATATATTTTTTAAAAATATTTTATAACCTCAATTTTAAAAGAATTCTTAACCAAACACATTAAACTACTTTTTCTTCAACCTCAATTTCAACCACAATTTTAACCAAACACCTATTTTTTCAAACCAACCTCGACTAAAAATACTTTTTATAAAACAACTTTTTTTTAACCACAACCACAATAGCTACCGCAATACCAAACACACTTTTAATGTTCTAGCATGCTTTTTTTCTTCTAAAAATGCTATTTTTATATATCTTTTAAAAAATTGAATTTTAAAAAACTGTAAAAACCTTTAAAATATATTTTTAAAATTTAATATAAATAAATTATGACATATACAATAGCGCAACTGTAATATGACAACATGAACTAATCAATAAAATAAAATAAAAAAGTTAAAGTTTTGCATTGTGAATGCTTTTGAGGCGAAACATGGTAGGGTATTCTTTTTTCAGTCAACAATGAAAATGTCTCGTGACCACTCAATAGCGAGAATACAAAATTGTCCTTCAGTTGAAGGTAGCGAATTATTTTTCAAGATTAAATGATAGAGATAGAGGGGTATGCCAGTAATTAAACTAGATTAGTTTTCTCAGAGGGTATAATGTAATATTTTCGTCTCTCTCATCTCACAACACAGAACAGGACATGAACGCGCAACACAGAACAGGTAATTGAGCGCGTTGATTTTTTTATTTTTATTTTTTTTTATATAATTTTAAATCGTTTTAATATATTAATTTAAAAAATAATTTTTTAAAAATAAAAAATATATCATCAATAAAAAAAATATTAATATTAATAATTTTTAATTTAAATATTACAGATTTAACTATTGCTATTACATCATGAAATAAATAATACTTTATATAAAATATTTTATATTATTCATTAAATTATTTACAATTTCATTACGTATGAAATACATTCGAAAAAAACTACAATTTTTATAAATTTTTTAAGAGCACAACAATATCAAGTAAAATATAATAAGAAATAAAATTGGGATTGCAATTAAATTCTATATCATCAAGCAATCTCCGTCTAATTTATATAGTATTATTAAATAATATTTAATATTAGTTTTTTTAAATAAAACACAATTAAAAATAAAAAATAATTATTTTTATTTTTATTTTATCATGTCGGATCTGATTCTATGCATTTTTAACTTTAAACTTGATCTAATTCGGTCTGAACAGTAAAAAAAATATCTTTACTGTTCACATGATCGGATCATGTGATTCTTCTCACGAGGGAAGCAGCAAAATTAGAGGATCCTACAAGCATAAAACACTTTTTTTTTCTTAACCAAACGGTAGTGCAATCGTAGCGACATCACCAAACGCTCACGTAATATTTTCGCCCCACCCCCCTTTTCGTCTTTTTCCGTCATATTTAGCTCAGATATATAACTA
>Ga0307514_10004742_pt1 | contig 12417 bp, 14 predicted proteins | sample 16_EM_MG_FD_203088 | JGI IMG/M metagenome (GOLD analysis project Ga0307514, IMG submission 203088) | Populus trichocarpa ectomycorrhiza microbial communities from riparian zone in the Pacific Northwest, United States - 16_EM | ecosystem: Host-associated > Plants > Roots > Unclassified | place...
GATTTCGGGTTTACCACCATGGTCCCTGACCCACAGAACCCGATGTCATCGATTCCTGAGTTGGAAGGCGGGTCGATGACGTTCATGGCCCCGGAACTGCTCGCACCTTCTCGGTATGGTCTCAAGAGTGCGGTTCCAACCCAAGAGTCGGACATCTATGCCTTTGGGTTGGTGATATTCCAGGTATTTGCATCAGGCCGTCGTCATACTTGTTTTTTTCCTGACATTTTTCCCCCAGGTCCTGACTGGGGAGAAGCCATTTCGGAATATCAAACAGGAAATCGCATACTACATCCCATGTGGATTTCGTCCGGATAAACCTCGGAATGCGGAGGCTATCGGGATATCTGATTCCTTGTGGAAGCTCATCGAGAGGTGTTGGGACGGTGAGAAGACGCGAAGACCGCGGATCCAGGAAGTCGTGGAGGAACTTGGCGAAGTCGCGGCCAATTGGCATATAGACATGCCACCGGGTGGCGCGGATTTGGTGGCTTCGGATGCTGAGGAAGACGAGTCGGAAGAGTTGGTGCATGGTGAGTTTTCGTTGTTTCATGTTATGCTATCTGTTCTTAGACCCGCTGTGCAGCCGGAATATTTGGTTCTTTCAAGAGCGAAGAAATGCTATCTACGTACTCGAGTGCTACCGATACTTCACAATCCGGCGATATTCCCACCGCTTCAACTCGACCCACTGAGGCGGAAACCTATGAAGAACCTGAGTTTAAACACTCAAGTCAAAAGGACCCTTCACCTCCTCCACGGAAACGAAAAGGATTCAGGTATTTCCTGAAGAAGGTTCCCACGATTTCTCGGCGTAAGTTAAACCATTAGACAGTTCGTTCATTAGGGTTCAGGGACTGTTTGTTTGTTTTAGAGTATCGTAGTCGTCCCAAACTAATGCGTAGATGCCCATGACCGTTTGTGGAAGGCGGCTTCGTGTCATCGCCCACTATACCCCGCATAATGCACATGGGTTGGGCAAGGTTCTGGAGTAATGAACGGGTCACCCCCCCCCCCCCACGTTCGACACCTGGTCACACTGGAACTCACTTTCTTGCTTAATTCCCCGCGTTCCATTATACTGTCGCTTGATGGTTGGGTCATGGCCACCTGATAAACTACCGGATAGGACCTATCCTCGGATGATGAAATTACAATGGTAGAATTTCAAAACTACAAGAAAGTGTTATGGGGAGCACAAGGTACCATGCATGGAATTTGGATCGTCTAGTTTGCGGATTGCCCGTCCCCACATAGGTCCTTGTGTGCCTGAGGAATATGGACCTCGGTCGAAATTGCCTTCGGGAGCTCAACGATTTGACCCAACATGCCGAATCCAAGGTGCCATGCTATAAACAGTCAAGATTGAAAGTGGTTAGTCACGATCAAACCACAGTGCGTTATACGCGGGTAGCAGGAGAGTGGAAAGGTTGTCGAACCGAGAATGGAAAAATGGGCGACAAAGCACGGATCGCGTTTGATCGAGATGATGTTTCACGTCAACGTAAACACGCGACGGGATGCTAGTTTAGGCTCCAACAACGATTTTGACAACTCACAAATGTGACAATGCAAAGCCCAAACACCCGGGTTATTGGCGGTAAATCTGACAAGAAGATGTTAGTGAGTGTGCATTGCACATCGTACGACACCGGGGTAAAAGACATACTGAATGACAGTCCATGTCTCGGGCGGGACAACGACAGTGTCTCGGACAACCGCGTCACGTAAATCGACGGAATTTACTAACGTCAGAGCCGCATCGTCGAACGAGCCAACACCATTCGCAACCACTTGGAAACCGTGACCATGCATGTGAAATGGATGTTTCCCCAAGCCGGCTGCAGCCTGCAAGACTATCCGCACAGTCTTCTCCCTATATTCATCGGGAATAATCATAAGATTTCGTTGCTCCGAGGAAGGGGGAGTCCACGTCGCGTTCTGTTGGAAGCCATACAGAGAGGGGTAGGCGGTATCGTTGACTTGATAAAAATGACCATTCACGAGGGTAAGAGTCTGGTTTCCTTCGGTAACCGGGTACGTGAAATTAAAGAAGAGCGACAGGGAAGGCGGTTCCAAGGAGGGAGTATAGGGTTGAAGCAGGGATGAAGGATGTGGCTTCAGGAGTGAAAGGTTGATGTCCTCGCACGTCGGGTCGGTAACATTCCACGTCTTCGACTGAGGTGTGGGAATGGTTGTACTCGACTTGCGATCGTAAGTCACCACACCACGGACGTCTGGATCAAAGGTGGTGTTCGGTGGCACTGATCGAGAGTTATTCGGGGTTCCCACGCAGATGCAGAGAAATATCGCTTACAACATTGAGGCTGCATCGTGGCCCTGACCCAGAACGCTTCATCTGGTTTGACAGTGGCATTGGCTCTGACAATGACGTCGTACCGTTGACCAGTCTGAATTCGAAAGAGGGTCAGCTTGGAGGTGGGTGGAATTCGCAACCCTGAACTCACGGCGATGGGAACGCCTTCGACCGAAGTATTGCCATCAAGGATAGAATAATCGGCAGACACAAGTTGCAGCTCATGCTGATCGATAGAGAAGATGAAGGGAGCAAAGCTTGACCCGCAGATGATACGGAGTCGATAGACCTTGCCGGACTCGAAGTCCAAGTTGAATCCCTGGCCAGAAGAATCCCTGGAACAGGAGCTGGTAACCGAAGTCTCGTTCTTCTCGTTGTACAGGCAAAGGAGGCCACCGGTAGGGGAAGGGGGGAAGGGAATGTTTCCATCGGCATCAGGGATACTGAGGTGGTCCTCGAGCTCCCAAGAAGTGCTCCCATACTCATCGGTCAGAAGGATGACCCGCTCCTCGTCGTAGTGGAAAGGGAAGGCCCCTGGCTTATCATCAACAATTAACGGGCCGTACAACCCATCTGCGCTCATCGTATGGAAGTGGGCATGCCAAAGAGTCGTTCCCGGGGGGCTAGCCATAAAATCGTATTCCATTTTCCTCCCCGCCGGAATGGCACACTGGTTTTGGGTGGGAAACCCGTCCGAATAAGGGGTTCCACGTTGATGGATCCCATGCCAATGAATCTGGGTAACAGGGCGATTTAAGGAACGGGATCAATTCGAAACTATAACGTCACACACCGTGGTATGGTTTATGTCAAGGTCGTTGAACAGATTGACCTCAACGTGCGAGTTGTATGGGACGCGGATCAACGGACCTAGGCGCGACGCACCACGTCAGTGAAGATCCTCCGCGTGATCGAACAGAGGGCGGCCCATCTCACCTGGGTATTGTCCTAAATGGCGCATACATTAGCCTATTGCTACATGAGAGATGCGGGAAGGTTGTGACTGACCATTAACGACGGTCCTACGCACCCCGTTACGCTGTAGGTCGCTGACGTGAAAATCGAATTCACGGCGGTTACTGTCCGTGGCATCGACGATGAGACAGTGAACAAGGGTGAGGAGGGCAACTGCGCAACCCGTGTTGGTACGCATGACGGCGGCGGCGGTAGAAGAGAAACGTGAAGGACAGCTGTTGGCTTTGACTCCACGGTCGGTTTATGTATGTCCTTGCTCGTGAACCTTCGACCGCAGTGGACGCTCGACGCGACTCGGGTAATCCGAAAGTAGCGGAGTGTCTGTCGGGGCGAGGTGGTCACACGAAAAGAGAACCGTTGTAAAGCGTCCTGTTTCTCTCTCTACTCTAGTACAGGGCTTTTATATACGTTCTAGTTTAATTCGTAATTGAGGTTTATCCGGTTGCTACTAGTGTTAGGTGAAATGTTTATGTTACTACCTACGGTCCGCACTGTAAAAACAAAGAGTATTGATTATCAGTACATTCAAGTACAAATCCTACTGTTCATTAATTATAATAATTACCGGCCACAGAGTACTACCTACATCATGTACTTATTTGTGTACCAGGGTTACTGATCACAAAATTCGCACCAAATTTATCATTACATTTGCAGTACATTTGTTACTTGTCATGTGCTATAAATCATTACCTTTTGTCTTTACGGTGCCGGTTGGCCGGGCTGGGCTCGGGTTACATTGCTTGTCCTTCCCTGCACGACGAGCGGTCGGCAGTCCGCAAATTCGCAGAGCAATCCCTGCAAGATTTTTGCCCTAATGGTGATCATTAGTCTAGATGCAAGACCATTGGGAACAACATCTCTGCAGCCCTCCGCACTCGCCAGGCGGAGGTGACCGGTCGGAGTTGAATTTTTTTGATCCGGAAATAGCGGCTTCTTCGAAGCGTCTCAATTCATCCATGCTGTCATCAGGAAATACCCCAGTCAGCTTCTGCGCACTTGGAAGCACTTCGTTAGACCAAAATAGCACGGAAACCCGACGGTCCTTTTCGAAGGGCCTTGAACTGTTTCGGTATTGACAGTCAGCGCTAAGCGCTTACAAGTACTTTGTCTCCTTCCCACTCAGAGGGTGTTTGGATCGGCCGATGGTGCATCTGCGAACCGGACCCCTTCCGAGAGAGTTGATGGGAGAGCGGAAAGGTCAACAGTAAGGTAGAGGCGGTCACTTGCATTCTTTCGAAGTGAGGTGATTCTGTTTTTGTGCACAAACCGTGGGTGCCAGTGGTCAAGTTCGCCGTACCACGTGGCCGTTGGGGAGGATTCGCGATCGTTGATCTGGGATTTTGCGCTCAACGATGTCCACCTCCATCACCAGCGGAGACTCTTCCATGTCTCACCACTTACGCACCACGAAGAGGTTTTTGCAAGACGTAGTTTTCAACGCAAGGTACATTTGGAACGAGGAGATGCGCCATGCTACATTGATGACTGAAGTCATTTTTTCAGTGTTACGAGAATCACCGTCGGCAGGGCTGAGGTTGGACTGAGGGACGAAATCGCCTTCTGGAATGGTGGCTAACGCATGTCATGTTTTAGGTCGATGACCTCGAGAAGGACGCCTGGATATTCTCCACCTGATTCGATCCTTGAGGAACGGGTTTGCCCCAATCAGCCGGATCCCCCCCGAAGTCATCACACTCATCCCTGACTTTTGGAATGCGCACTCCAGAGACCAGAACGTAATCGCATTGAGCCATGTTTGCCGGACTTGGAGGGAGATGTTCATATCGTGTTCCTCCCTGTGGTCCAATTTCAACTGCGTGGATGCGGACAAGACTCGCGTCTACCTCGAGCGTTCAAGGTCCTCCCCAATTAACTTGCGGCTGTCTATGTGTAATAAACCATCTTCCCTCGATCTCTTCCTTCAGATCACCTCCCAGGCTATTGGTCGACTCAAGTCCCTATCCATCAAATCAACGCCAGGGCATCTAGAAGCCATTACAGCTCACCTATCTCACCCCACACCTCTTCTCGAACGACTGGAAATAGATGGCGGGTTTCAATACCTGCAACAACGTAACTCCGTACTCACATCCACAATCTTCGACGGAGACCTCTCTTCATTGCGCGTGCTCAACCTAGAGTGCGTTCGCACAGAATTGCCTTGGAGGAACATGGCAAACCTCACGTCGTTCAGGCTGTGTGACATTTCGGCGGGCACTTCCTCCATCGGGCGACTTCTAGATTTCCTCGAAAGCGCTCCCCAGCTTCGCAGCATTTATCTCTACGCCGTAACGCTGGTCTCCGATGGCGAAAATGGACGATTGATCTCACTGGATCATTTGAAGAGGATGGTCATCATCGAGTGTGGGCCTACATCTATCCTGCTCGACCACCTGGTGATTCCGATTGGTGCGAAGTTGGAAACAGGGCCGTCCTCCACCATCGAGGACCACATCCCCAGGTCACTCAATAACCTCAAAAACCTCTCCGATTTCACCACAATCCACATACGCGATAACTCTTGGCCATGCCTACGACTCAGTGGACCGAATGGGCAAGTCTCTATGATAGCTGAGCGCACCCACGCTGCTGACCTGGTTTTCAAATCTCTGGCCCGATTTGAAACCTCGAAGAGCGAACGGCTGGAAATTAACATTGGCATCCCCCGGCCAGGAAATACTTTTTACCGAACCCTTCTCCCGATAGAAAATCTACGCACCCTCATACTTGTTCAATGCATCAACCTATGCGTATTCATGGACGTTTTGAACCCCAACAAAGGTCGATCCAGGAAGGTGGTTTGTCCCTTGTTGGAGGGACTAACTTTCGGTTACCATCTCGACAAAATGGGGTTTGATAGTTTGATAGGAATGGCGGCGGCGAGGGCATCGAGAGGAGTGAAACTCGGGATTGTCATGGTCGTTAAAGATGAGGGTGAAAACGATCTGGAAGAGGTGTTAGAGCTCAGGAAACACGTCTCACGAGTGGAGTACGGCCCCGAAATTGACCCGGACGATGATGAAAGCGACGATTATGACAGTGGGTGACCCGGTTCTCTGGTGGGTGGATTCGCACCCGTAACCTGGACGTAGAGCGTTTGGCTAATGACACTCAATTTCGGTCAAAGCCACAGGTTTCCCAGGTTTTGGATATCTCGAGTCTCGTCATGTCACTTCGCTTTCTGCAGTCTATGTAATATAACCACCGGAATTTGACAATCTGACACTGGGTTACTTTCGATCCCCGAACCCCCCCCCACTCTACAAAAAGCCTCCCAATACCAACAATGTATCTGAGCGTTCGAACCTCCAGGGCGCATGATTTGAACTGACGTTGTGGGAACTAAGTTGAGGATCATCAATGGGGTCTCTGCTCATGAGCAACGGTTGCAAGGAAAACACAGGATCCCCCATGGGTAGCACCCGGCGACCACCTTTTCTGCTCATCGTAGTATAGAGCCTGCGCGCGTTTTTCGCGAGTTCGTCGCGCCTACGCGCCATCGTAACCTCCCGATACAAGATCACTTCACCCCTTCACCCGCATCCCGGATCCTGACCTCGTCAAATATGGTGTTGGGTCGTGGGCCAGGTGGGGGGCCGGCACCAATAATGTTGAGGTGGGCCTTGCACATTCATACGGCTTGGAGGTCTATGGCGATGGTGGGGAAGATTGGGGGGGATGTCATTGATGTCGGTCGTTTGCATCCCTTAGCGCAAGTGACCCTCGCCGGAATACGATCGAGACCGTTCAGTCGTACTCGACCGCGTGTAACTGGACCGTGCGCATCTGGCCATAAGACACGCCAATGCAACGTGCTGCTACGATACCCTCCCGCATGTCTATCTCTCTAACACTTAACGTGACCTGACTTCTATCGAAACGCTATGGCTGACGTCTACCGACGCCTTTGGAAAATCGTCGCCAGCACAAACGACGAAGGCAAAGCCGTTCGGACCTTGGCTAGGATCTTGCTGGATAGTGAGGGCAGGAGTTTTATCTTGCGTTTGGAACGCGATGACGCCAAGCTATGTGTCGAAATCCTGGACCACGTAAGACCTGATTCGTATCCACTTCCCTCTTTCGCCGCCTCAGATAGTTTCTTCAGGGAATCGCAGAGCACACCCTCAAGACCGCAGAGAAGCAGGCTTTCTTCACCACGCTGAGGAGACTAGCCGGAATCCATGGGCGATTGCCAGAATCCATGATGATAACACAAAATATTGATGTTTCAGAGAAGATACTGGCCAACGGCGGGTTTACGGATGTCAGAACCGGAACGTACAAGGGACACCTCGTCGCAGTGAAGAGCATCAGGGTTTCAGGGCAGGACAACCTGGAGAAGATAAGAAAAGTGAGCGTCGACGATATTTTTCGCCTAGTCGGTATGTTTTTCTGACCGTCTTCGTACAGCAATTTTGCAAAGAAGTCGTTCTCTGGAACACGTTGACCCATCCGAATGTCTTGGAGCTTGTTGGGGTTATGGGGGACATGGAGAAAGGTCAATTCATCACTGTTTCGGAATGGATGGAGCACGGAAACATCATGCAATACATTGGCAAGACTCACGTAAACAGGCTGGAACTGGTGCGTGGCTTCAGGTTCCCCAAAATTCCTTCGGTTAAATTCGACAAACAGTTACACGGGGCAGCTAATGGCCTGAAGTATCTTCACAGCGCCAGTCTCGTACACGGTGACCTCAAAGGGGTTGGTGTTTCGTCGCTTCGTGACATATTCCTCTTTTGACATTCGACAGGCGAACATATTCATGTCCAACGACAACCCCCCACGTGCCTGCCTCGCAGACTTCGGTTTCATGACGATGGTCCTCGACCCCAACCAGCCGATGTCGTGCAGTGCGGGTTTGGAGGGCGGGACGGTAATGTTCATGTCCCCGGAACTCTTAGTGCCTGGAAAATTCGGCTTCGAAGAGGCGTTCCCCACCAAGGAGGCGGACATCTACGCGTTCGGATCGGTCATCTGGCAGGTATGCGAATAGGGTCGTGACTATCTGCCGTTTACTCATCTCGACCCAGGTCCTTACGGGTGAAGTCCCGTTCGGTGGCCTTCGGATGGCGGAAATAGCAATGAACGTAGTTAATGGAGTGCGCCCACATAAACTAGAGAAAGCCTCGGAAATCGGATTTACTGATCTGCTGTGGGAATTTACTCAACGTTGCTGGGATGGCGAGATAAAATTGCGTCCAGAGGTTGTGGAAGTTGAGGCAGAACTTGGAAAGGTAGCGGCCAACTGGAATAGGGGCATGCCACCTTGCGCCCAGAAGGACGGGAAAGCCACCCCCATCCCTCAGGAGCCAGTTTCCCAACCCCCCTTAGGCTTGGAGAGGATTGCGGCAGAGTTGCAATTGCGACCAAATCAAGACCTTATTGATAGAGCCGACGCGGTATCTTCTTCATCATACCAGTATCTCCACATCAAGCTAATGCAGGCCCTAGCTGCTGGACGATACCGTGTGTAATCAAGATCGACACAAGCTGCTTAACATCTTGTGCAAGGCGTGCAGTCACCAGCAGACGATACCCAAATCTATGCACATGGCCGATTGTCTGAAAGGGGGTCTTAACGAAGCGTATGACGGGGGTCATGCGAAAGTGTTCAGGGGTGAACATAAGGGCCATGCGGTGGCTGTAAAGATCTTGCGTCTCTACCTGACCAGTGACCTTGACAAGTTCTACAAGGTAAGCGCATTAGATAAGCCCACGTGTTGTAGGAATTCCCGCTGACACAGGAATCCTAGCGGTTCATTCGAGAAGCTGTTTTGTGGAGGCATCTCCGACACCCAAACATCGTACCACTGTTGGGCGTAAATCTCGATCTAAGAAGGCGCCAGCTTGCTATGATATCCGAATGGATGGTTCACGGTAACATCAACGAATATGTGGAGAGAAGTGAATGGGTTAATCGTCTCCAGCTCGTGAGTGATGATGACTTATCCCGTTGACTGCCACTACAAGTTACTGATTCAACAACCAGTTGGTCGAGGCCGCGAATGGGCTAGAATATATGCACGGCCTCCAAATGGTGCACGGAGATTTGAAAGGGGTATGATTCTATCTACAACCTAATGTATTACCGCTTATGACAATGACCAGGCAAACATCCTCATCAAGGGTCACCGTGCCTGTCTTGCCGATTTTGGTCTCTCAACCATCGTTGATGCGGGGCGCCGTGCTTCAGCCATCCCCCTTTTCCGGACGGGTTCAGAGGTGTCTCTAATGTCGTTCACTGATGGTGGGACTACTCGGTGGATGAGCCCAGAGTTACTGGATCCAGATCGGTTTGAATTTCCCGATAGTCGGCCAACGAAGCAATCGGACTGTTACGCTCTCGGGATGGTTGTGTACGAGGTGCGTGCGGACACAATTACCCCTTCTCTCGCGGAGGTTTGACTTCCGTATCAATAGGTTCCTTGTGGAAACACCCCTTATTGGGAGATCACGAATGAGCCGGTGGTGATAAACACCATCACCAATGGCGGACGACCACGGAAACCAGAGGCCGCGGAGGACTTTGGATTCACCGACAAGTTGTGGGGAATCGTCGAGCAGTGCTGGTCCCTTGATTCCAGTACACGACCAGACGTGAGAACTGTGTTATCTCACTTGAACCATGCTACGTGGTCATGGGAAAGGAGACAAATGGTGTAGCCGAGGGATATACCACGACGAACCACTATTTAATCTAGTCGTTTACTATTTTTCAACCTGTTTCACCTGAAGGGAGCTGCTGGACGGTTGAGTCACAGCTACGCGGCAAGCTACAGGACAAGCCCTGTCCTCGGACGATGGAACCACCGTGGTACAATGTCAAACTACCGGGATGTCTGCGATAACCGCAGTCGAGCGAAGAGGAAGAGAGCCCAGTATTCAAGATACACGACGCGTACTATAGAAGAGCCAACAAGTGGTGTCTCTCCCGTTGTCTGAAGTACAGATCTTTGAATCTGCTGTCCCCCCTCGACACTCCCCTCGTCTGCCCTCTACGACATACAACCAAAGCCACTCGCAATACCCAATCACACGTAGCTTGAGTCCGGGCATTCCGAACCAGGTTTAGCTTACTGGCACCACTGGCGATCGACTTCTGCACTATAGCCTCGAATTCCACTTGGCTTTCTGGGGAGCACGTAATCTCTTGCGCTGACGTCCGAGATGAGACCACCCAATAGAACTCATACCTTCCGAAAGTGACGCGTCATCAGGGCGGTAATTTGGCGTCTGGTCATCGTCGTTCAGTGCCACAGGTGAAACTTCATGGGTATGGCGTTAAGGACGCTGAGCAGGAATTCAATTTATGGACGAGTAGGCCAACTAACGGGAATGTCCGGCCTGGGAGGCAGCGCCGACACGGATGTTTTTTCTGAACACAAACCGCCATGCCGGATCCCCATCGATCTCACCTCCCACCAGAAATCCGTGACCACATAGTCGACCTCCTAAACCACAGTCCAGAAACACTCAAGCAGTGTTGTCTCGTTTCAAAATCATGGGTCCCACGTGCTCGAAAACACCTTTTCGCGACCGTCTACTTCGCTACCAAGGGCAATGTCGAGGGCTGGAAGAAGACATTCCCCGATTCTGCAAGATCTCCTGCCCGTTACACCCGAAACCTAAGAGTTCATTGCGTCAGTGCCATCACGACGGAAGATGCACGAGAGGGCGGTTGGCTTCGGTCCTTTTCTCACGTGGTGCGGTTGGAGCTATTCTACATCAACGGCATGTTTTCCAGCCAAAACGCGATCTCTCTTGCCCCGTTCCACAAAATTTCACCTTCCGTCAGGTCTCTCCATGTGACTGGATACCTGCTTCTACCCTTACAGATATTTCGTCTCGTGCAATCCCTCCCCCTTCTCGAAAACGTGAAAACTTACGGTCATCATGCCGATGGCTGGTGTCTGCTGCCGGTCTTCCCGACTTCGCCTATCTTCACTGGGACCCTCGAACTTGAACTTGTTCGAGGGATCTTTCCCCTCGCGCTCGGGTTACTAGACATGCCGAACGGTCTTCACTTTCGAAAGTTGATTCTCTCGTGCCATGAGAGCGAAGACTTCTCGTCGGTGGGGAGATTGGTGGCTGCATGTTCTGACACCCTCAAGTGCCTTGAGTTCAAGTATTGCCCACCCCGTGCGATCGTTCTTTGACCACGTGCCGATTCCGTGACTTATCCTGGCTTATAGGTCAAACCAGTCTGGGTGCCATTGACCTGTCCAAGGCAACGAAACTCGTACATGCGGTTTTTCGGGTAGTAAGAATGAATATTGGGTGGGTTACCCAAACTCTCCGAACCATCACACCAAAACATCGAGATCTCTTGGAGATCTCGATCGATATGCACCGTGAAGGATACCACTTCAGCAGCGTTGGGCAAGTTGTCAGGGAGGAGTTCCATGAGCAGTGGTTAGAGCTTGATTGGCTGTTGGTCCAACTCTGGGAGTTGCACTCGATTCGATTAAGGTTAATGCATGAGGTTGTGGCGGAGGACGAGAGAGATGACTGTTATGGGTTTTTGTTGCCGGAGATGACAAAGAGGGGGATACTCGACTTGGTTGAAGTTGCGTATGACGAAGACAAAGTGTCCGTTTGCCATTAGTGTAAGTGTGGTCACAATCGCTTTAGTCCCTGTCTTCAGCCGTTGCGGCCGCCAGCGTATCTGTATGTCGCGATGGCGTTGTTGTATAGAACGTAACCGTTGCGATAACTCGTCACGCGTCACGTGCGAATCAGTGTTCTCCAATCGGTTTGCACATGTACATTGGCCTCAGGTTGGGAACTCGGTTTTCCCGTTCAGCCCTCGGCCCACAGGCTCGTTGACGACTCACGATTCATACCGTCGATTTCTGCGAGTGGCCTGATGCAGCTGTCTGGATTTCGACAGACAGGCTTCCACAGGATGTGGCCTCGATCTGTTATTCGGCTCTCGAACGACCTTCACCTCCAAAGGCCCGAAGGAAACATTTACAGGACCTTGACATTGGTGGTTGTGTGTTCCGACACCCTTGACATCGTGTGCGGACCCAACGGCGCGGTCTGACCTGTTTCTCCCTCGAATAAACAAGTCACTTTGACTTCAGCTTCAACGCCGTTCAGATGAAACTAAATGTTGC
>Ga0307514_10004744_pt1 | contig 12410 bp, 11 predicted proteins | sample 16_EM_MG_FD_203088 | JGI IMG/M metagenome (GOLD analysis project Ga0307514, IMG submission 203088) | Populus trichocarpa ectomycorrhiza microbial communities from riparian zone in the Pacific Northwest, United States - 16_EM | ecosystem: Host-associated > Plants > Roots > Unclassified | place...
GCCACTTCGCCCTTCGACACATTTACAAAGACATTGCTGATTTGTAGAACTTCATCCAACTTAGTCTCACTGGAAACAGTGAACAAGACAGGTCAAGATGTATAGATATCCTTACACTCCAGTTCTCCATTCTTGTACTTTGTTCTTGTAACAGGCGATCTGGGCGTGAGTATGAGTGATCAGTTTTTTCAGTGATATAAAATTATACCTCAAACCGTTTGCCGCCTTTCTTCAGACGAACGATAGATACATTTGTCAATCTAAAGCAGATAAGTCAATCGTAATGTTGATCAGCTTAGGGATGTGAAATATACTTGATTTGATTAGATGGCTGGTTGAGCTGAGGCATATTATTGAATCTTGCTTTATGAGAGTAAGTTCTTGGGGGTGCAGCAGTGGTGGAGTCATTGTAATGCTTCCGAATCTTGCCAAGTAATTTACCAAAAAGGGCAGAAATCTGGCCAATTTCGTTTGGAGAGCACGTGCTGAAAAGCTGTGCATTATATGATTCGCCGAGAAAGGAAGACCGCTGCGTATTTTGGACATCATCGCGACTGACTGCGAACCTCAGATCTCTACAACCATGAAAGGTATCGGTAAAGCTCTTGCGCGGTGGGGTGAATACGGTTTGGCGTTGTGCAATATTGCTGATGATTATTTTTGAAAAGGACTCCCTTCGCTGTTACCAGCAAAATCGGGATGGCCAAAAGTGAGAAATCTAATCTTCTCTCTGTCACATTTGCTCGGGCTGATAGTTTTCATTCTTTTGGCTTTCGTGTTCATTTTAAACTTTCTCTTTTCTAGAGTCGAACGATACAGAGTTCGATGAATACCATCGCCGCTTTACGCAACTAGAGCAAGGTGCTGATAAACTCATTAAGGATACCAAAGCATTTTGCGAGGCTGTCGTCTGTGTGTAATCTTCCGTTATGCTGCTTCGATTCTATCGTTTACCATAATCTTTTCTCTCTTAAATACCAATTTTGGCCTTTGCTTTCGGAATTTAGCCTACTTCGATGCCAGTGCTGGCTCTGCAAATCATCTGACAGTCATCCTATCGCCTATCGCAAGCGAATACGACCTCATTGGAAAACATCCCAACGCGGGCCACACCATCCGAAGCGTCAGTAATTATGAGCAGGCGATGTTGGAAATAAAGGAAGTGATTGTCCCGGAGCTGGAACTGATCCAATCGAGGATATTGGGTCCTGCAAAGGAGCTACAATCAGTTATGAAGACCATAAGGAAGACTATCACGAAAAGGGATCATAAGGTACGTCGTCGTAACTTATTGTGACCATTTGAGTTTCCTGCGTGAGTTGATTTGGCTTTTGCATGTTCCTAGCTCACTGACTATGATCGGTACAACAAATCGCTATCTAAATTGCGCGACAAGAAGGACAAATCTTTGAGTGATGAGAAGAATCTGTTCAAGGCGCGTCAGGAACCTTTTCAACCTTTGAGGTTTCCTTGCCTAATTTCTTTGACAGCTTGAACAAGACTTTGAACTCGCTACGAACGAGTATGATTATATTAACACTTCTCTGAAGCAAGATCTTCCGCGATTCATGACACTCGCCACGCAATACATTGACCCCTTATTCAACTCATTTTATTACATGCAGTGAGTAATTTTTGTTTTCCGCGACGATTGACCGAAATGTGATAATATGAAAGGCTCAACGTCTATTATTTACTGTTGGAAAAGCTGAATAGCTTTGCAGAGGAAAATAAATGGGATATCTCCACTGAAACAGGCACGCAGATTGCCCATGATTACGAGGAGAAGAGAACGGATGCTTGGGCTAAAATTGAAGATCTAGGCATTGTCAAACGGATTATATCAGTTTGTACGTGCATTCATACTCCAAGTCAGTGTATTCCTGACTTTGCGCAGCGAGAATGGTACAAGCAGCTCGATCCCAAAATAGTGGAGGCAGTCTTAGCCGTTCGAATACGACAAGCACGGCTAGATCAGTGTCATCGAGCTTGAAACCAGCTCCTCCCCCTTCGAGATCCGCGACAAGTGCTGCTGCATATAAAAAGGCGCCGCCACCACCACCTTCTTTGAACCAGCAATTAGCTCCTCCCCCGCCGTATTCTGCTTCTCCAGGCAATTCATCTCCTATTTCGACAACAGTCGCGTCAAAACGACCGCCTCCACCTCCACCGCCATTGAAACCTAAACCTAAACCACCTGCACCACGACTCAAATATGTGGTTGCCCTGTACGATTTTGCTGCGCAGGTTAGAGCATCTGTTTAAAAAATTGTGATGTCTGAGCTCATAGTTTATTAATAGACAGAAGGTGACCTGTCTTTCAACGCAGGAGATAAATTTGAGCTGGTGCAAAGAACGGATAGTACGGAAGATTGGTGGACGGGTAAAATTAATGGGATTCAAGGGGTCTTTCCAGGTCAGTCTTTCGGTGGCATTTCAACAAAGCTCATCCTAAGGGTTGTTTCAGGCAACTATGTACAAGAAACATGAGTTGTAGTTGGTGTTATCGTAGATAACTTGTCTTGTAGATATCCACGTCTTGCGATTGGACAATTCGACTCTGGGTAAACAAACGACAACATCTGAGCAACAGTCTGTGGTCGCTAATCAGGAGACGAATCAATTTCCACACAACGACCATGGCACTTTCTCTTGCCACCCACAGAATACCACGTCTCTCATCAACGACCATAACCCGGAGAGCTATGAGGTCCGCTTACCGCAACCGTCACTCCAACCCCAGCTCACCTTCCCCGCGACTACCCGACCAACCTCCATTGACCATTCCTTCTGAGCAAACTCCATCTTCCTCAATATTTGCGGACGCAGCTGCACCGCAGACCGCTGCGCCACCGCCACCCGTACCGAAAGCAGAGAGGCCTCGACCAAAGATCCGATCCACGAGAGCCGCGTTAGTCTTAGTGCGTTCTTCGTTTCCTACATAGCATTTCATTAATTTATCGACAATATAGACACCAGCTGCCACTACTCGACTCCGTGCTCTTCTGAGAGGTCCGACACCCCAACTCATCCGGATTGGCGTCCGGAACAAAGGTTGTGCTGGACTTTCGTATCATCTCGATTATGTAGACAAACCTGGACAATTCGACGAGGTGGTGACACAGGATGGGGTGCAAGTGCTGATAGACTCTAAGGCGCTCTTCTCCATTATTGGAAGTGAGATGGATTGGAACGAGGATTCACTAAGGTGTGTACGTTCCTTTGTCATACTTAGAATTGTCCGATAATACTATATAATAGTTCCAAATTTGTCTTCAAAAATCCTAATATCAAGGATGTTTGTGGGTGTGGAGAATCTTTCAAGGTCAAGCAATAACATTGTATAGATTAGGTTACACGGTTCGTTTGCCTCTTACGATTCATTTTTTATTTGTATAATCATGTCTGTATCCTTACACCATTTTTGTATAGCAACTTAATTAGATATCGCATCTTCTAGTGCCTCTCCTGCTCTTATGGTTCACCTTGGTTACAATCCAATTTTCTCTGATGAACTTGATATACAATGCTTGAATTCGCCTACCACTTGATAAGACCCACTTCACCACCACAATAACGCCCAAGAGTCCTCTCTCTGAGAAATATCAGGAGTCCATAGCGAGCTTTACAGTAAGGTATCTTTTCCTGCTAGTGATAACAGATTAACGGCGCGGGATTGAGGCAGTAAAAGGATGCGGCCCGCCTGGAGAGAGACCTCATCATGTGCGAAGACTCGGGAGTCGGAACCGTTTCTTGTAGCTGAGACCCGACGATAGGCCGTTCTCAGAAACTTTCCATCCTCTTGTTGCAGCAACTTCTCAAGGATCGTCTACATATAATCGTCCAAATGCCCTCTGGGACCAATTCTGACGACATCGCTATTCCCCTTCCCGCTGTGTCACCGTTAACCCAAATAGTTCCTTCAAAACGCTCAAGCTCTACATACCCAGAGAATGATCTCCTCCCTAAAAAATCACGGAATAGTGAGTGGCTTCTTCGCAGTTCATGTTATCATCCGACTCGTGCAGCTTTCGCTCCATCGCCTTAGAGTCATTTTTACTCGACACATCTTCATCCGACTTTCTTGGTTTGGCAGAAGATGGGGTGTTTGTCGACAAGAGTCTTGCCCTGCAGGAATTCATTGCCGACGAGCGCACCCCACTTCATGTTCTTCTTCGTCGCCCCCGACGGTCAGGCAAGACCATCCTTCTTAAGATGTTTCGGTAAGATCCATTCTTCGTCGTGACTTCTTTGCAATTAACGAAACCACTAGCAACTTTTTCGAATCCACAACCCCCAAACAACAAGCCAGGCGAAAGGAAACATTTAAAAATCTCGCTATCGGTGGGTACCCAATCTTCGACGAGGAGTTCGGGAAATACCCCGTGTTATATTTGGACTTCTCGGTATGTATGTGGTTTTTTGTTACTCCGTGCTGATGTCTGGCGCTGCGCAGAACGTGGATGGCTCTAAATGGCGGAACTTTTGAGCAGCTTTCAGACAGAAATCACAGACACGGTCTTGCGGTTGGAAGACGCAGGCGTCTTTCAAAATCGTAGCGAGCTGGCCCCGAGTCGGCAAGAGTTCCTCAAAGAAATTATCGGAGGCAGGCTGCCCGATGACGAATGGCCTACTGCTTTATCTATGTTGACCGAAGTGCTCGATCTCTTGCATAAGAGACCAGTTATTGTTCTCATCGACGAGTACGACTCCCCAATGTCGTACGCTGCTCAACATCCGTATTCTACCGAGGTATGTCCAAGCCCAAGTCTGATCAAGTCTACTTCTTATTACCTTCGCAGGCAAATCTATTTTTCCGCAACGTCTTCTCGACGCTTCTGAAGGTTGGCGGGTCCTATCTTGACTTGATGTGTTGTTGACTTGAAATTGTAGAATAACGATCATCTTCGGGGAGCCTTGCTCGTTGGGATTTTACATGTTGCCAAGGGTGGCTGGCTCTCGGGATTGAACAACATAGAGGTTTTTTACTCATTCAACTTTTGCAGATGGTGATGAATGACGTTCCTTCCTTCCAGGTGTTTCCTTTCGGTCAGTCAGACCGGTACTCCACAGCTTGTATGTTCACGGAGGAGGAAACCAGAACATTGTATGACCGACAGTGTGAACAAAAGGCATGCACACTCAATGGCCTAATGGAGTCTGACAATTGATGCCTTCCACAGAACCTTCCTTTCAAATTTGAAGACCTGGAAAAATGGTATAATGGTTATTTCACGGAGGGTGGTGCAAAACTTTTCAACCCCTTTTCAATTACCAACGCACTCACGGAGGGAAACTTGAAACCATATTGGGTTCAATCTGGTACCTCATACTTTCTTTACGTCCATGTGAAACCGACCTCATGACAGGATATGACTCAAGCATTTCGAATCGTATTGCGGAGCTCCTACGTGGTGATGATGCCTTCCGTGGTCAATGCCAAACCCTTCTTGATGGTGGTGAAATTATCATAAGTACTAATGCAGCAGTCCTATCATATACTGCGTGAGTCATGATACCCACTTTTCAAAGCATGTCTGACAGTGTTCAGAATGACGAAAGAACAACTGTGGAGGTTGATGTATTTTGCGGGATATTTGACAATTAAGGTAGTTTTTCATGTGCCATAATTTCCTGTATCATGCTGATTGAAGCACAGTCTCAAATTTCTGAGGATTCGGTCTATGTTTGCATCCCAAATGCAGAAATCAGATCTCAGTTCCGTCGATGGATCAAGCGGGATTTCAGCAGTCGTATGACCGAAGACCTCTCTGGCCCCAGTGTCAACTTGTTTCGTGTCATGACTGATGGCAACTTCAAAGAATTCGCGATCCATTTCGGACGCTTTCTCCTAGAATCGGTTCCTCAGCGTATTTTCGGCAGTGTTGAGATGGTATACCAAGATTATCTCTTTGCATATTTCTCTAGTGCTACTGAGGCCCGAGCTATTCAGCCGAAGTGGAATATGATGATGGAGACAGCTGCTGGGACTGGTCGAACGGACATGGTCTATTGGAATGAGAAAAGGGGAACAATTATTGGAGTGAAGCGTATCGAGTATACAGGAAAAAAGGGGTATCGCAATGCTCACGAGCGTGAATTGCTCACTAAGGCAACAAAGGAGGCTTTGGATCAGTGCGATACGCGGCACTATCGTGCCATTCTGCCCGCCACGGTGACGACTGTTTGTGAGTACGGTTTCGCTTTTTTGGGGCTCTATCTTGGAATAGAAGCGCGTCTTCTGGAAAGGGTTGACAGGAAGTGGGTCATAAAGGAAATGTACACAGCTGAAGAGGATGAAGTGCGACGCGAAGATACACACTGTCTTCAACCCGCAGAAGAGAATCCTTAGTCTCTAACCGACAGTCCATATACAGTTGAGCCGTTTGAATCCTTGTGTAATTGTAATTGTACCTGCAGAACTTTCGAGTGCGAAACATGTAACAACATTTGAGTAGACATAGACAAGTCAGGGATATATAATCCAGAATGATCCAAATGTCTCTTAGTAAAACTCAAAGAAAATAAGAGTCTGAAACACCGTCTAAGAAACCTCCTTCGTCCGAACTCCGAACAACGACAACTTGCGCGCAAAACTTTTGCGTTTGCGACTTCTCCCATTTTCAAAATCCTCGTTAGATTCTGCATTCCGACTAGATTGCACTTGCACATTCATGTTATCCGGGACTGCCCTGAGTGGTCGCAAAGGTCGAGGCTGATGCTGCTGCAATATCCAATCTTCCGTTCGTGTGGACGGTGACTGACCTTGGTGCTCAGCGATGGGAAAAAATGCGACCGTCTGCCTTCTCGTTAAATTCACCTGGGTCTGAAAAGCCCCGGTCAAGTCCTGGTATTGAGTATCAAAGTCACTGGTTGAGTGAATCTCTGGTACGATCGTTTGGGTGGGCGCCATAGGCTGGGATGGGGCTGGAACGCCAAACAGAGTGTCGGCAGACGCTAAAGAGCGTCCGTTTGGAGCATCCATCATACTCGTCGGGCTCGGAACTTCGTCTACAGTCGTCACGGTTGGTGAGCTCAAAATGTCTAGATAATTTTGCATGTCGAAAGGGAGCTGTTTAGGCGTTTGACGGTCCTGGTTTCCTGGCGCGGCGGTAGCAACATTGTCGTTATTACTAAAACGGCGGATGGATGGCTGACGGGAGGCATTTGAGGGAGGTTGAGAAGGCCGGGGATTCTTTGGAAGAAAGCGTGCTTGACTCGGATACATTGCGTGAACATCCGCAGAGATTTGATCAGAACCGTTCCGTCTTCCTATCGAGTCAGCCGAGGATTTATGTCTGTGAGTAGTTGACCGTCGGATTATATTTGAAGGCAAGATATGACCGGATGGCGAACTTGCTGGTGGCAATGATGCAAGACCCGGTCCTGGGTGTGGTACGTCGCTAGTCACATTGCTTGCTTCGCAGGATAATCGCGTGTAATCGAAACCTTTCCTATAATCATGCGAAGCGCGAGGAAGATGGTCAGAGGGTAGATATGGGCTGCTTGTTGTGGATGGGTTTATGAATGGTCGTCGGGGATATGATTGTGAATTCTGTGCAGAAGAATCAGTCGAGGAGTTATGTCTTTGAGTAGTTGACCGTCGGACTATATTTAAAGGCAAGATATGTCCAGATGGTGAACTTGCTGGTGGCAATGATGCAAGACCCGGTTCTGGGTGTGTTACGTCGCTAGTCACATTGCTTGCTTCGCAGGATAATCGCTTGTAATCGAAATCTTTCTTATAATCATCCGAAGCGCGAGGAGAATAGTCAGAGGGTAGACATGGGCTGCTTTTTGTGGTCGAGTTTATGAATAGTGGTCGGGGGTGTGATGGTGAATTCTGTGCAGAAGAATTTGGATGGACGGCGGGGAGCATCGAAGGTTGATCTGCAGCTATTTCTTCCTCGGATACGGAACTGGCAGAGCCTGTATAAATACTTGAAAGTGATGGTCGGCGTGAAAGTGTAGGAGGTGATACAGCGACTTTTGGTTCCTGTTTTAACGAGCTGCTATAGAGTTGTTGGGCATCTGTTGGTCGTTGACCTCGAGATGAGCTCGTTCCGATTGGGTCTCTCGACCCAGCAGGGCGAACACCCAGTCGAGTTTGCGCTCTTCGCAGAGACGTCTTGGAACTAGATGAGCTCGTTGACTCGGCCATAGCGATAGGAGTCGCTAGCTGTGGTGCTCCGGATCCATCGCAAGGATGTACAAATGTCACACAGGGTGTGGTTGTGTAGAGGTCGATGTAGTACCTTCAAATCGTCGGATTGCGTGCATTTGCAGAAGATCTGAATACTCACCATACTTTGCGCCTGCGAATAAGGTGAGTCGTTTAGTAACTGAGAGATTATCGGCAGACGCACTGAGAATCAAAATGCTCAGCCCAACCAAATGGCAGAGGTCGCTTATCTGGATTCTTTCGCATCTTACAAGCAAATGGAAGACTCAGTTTAGCTGGGCGCTGGCAAGGGAGAAGCCAGATTGCATCCGAGTCAGTTGCCCAATCAAGGCTTAGCTTTATCCTTTTCCCAAGGAATGGACCGCAATCAGCTCTTGAAAACCATTCAATTGGCTTTACATAGTCTCGGCTCAATAGATTATCCTCTGATACTAGATTACTATTGATACCCATTCCAATAATCATTCTTCGCCTATAAATGACAGAATGTTTAAACCCGGTTCTGTCGTATTGTTAAACGCAGCATCCATAGCACTTGACACCACTGCTCGCGTCGCAGCACCTGCAATACTGTTGAAAAGACCCGAAGACTGTCTTTGAGGTGCCATTTGGGTTTGAGGAACAACTGTTGGCTGTTGCACTTGCGGTACCATTCCAAACGGTTGTTGTTGTGGCTGAGAAATGGCAAACTGCTGGTTTTGCTGGTAAAACTGATTCGTCGGATACACTGGTGATTGAGCGAGTGTCGTATTTTGACCTGCAACGACCGGGCCCGGTTGCACTTTGGACGCCTTGCGCTTCTGATTTGCCTTTATACCAGTTTCAATCCCGGCTGCAGCCGCATTGACTGCCATGTTGGCAACACCTGTGAGGAGACATCAGCGCGTGTTTTGATATCAAACGCAAAAACAAACTTGGCGGCATAACAGTTCCAAGCGCGACTTTTGCGGTAGTTTTCAAAATCGTTTTTCCGATGGCGACAGCCTTTCCATTATTTTTGCTCTGCACCTGTGGTTGGGAGGGACTAAGGGGAAGAGGTTTTTGTACAACATTCTGTACCGGCTGAGCCATCACGCCATTGGGAGACATCGGCGCCGGTGCTGGCACCACCGCGGGGTGGTTTGTTGGAATTCCACTAACCATCCATGGCGCTGCTGCACCCGCAGGTAAACTCGATAAACCTTGAGATGATGGCGTTGGCTGGCTCGTTTGCTGTATGATAATGATGTAGGCGTCAATTCCACAACACAGGGTCAAAAAAGACTTACCCGCGAAATCCCAATCGACGAAGGAGGACGAGCAATCAAAGTATAAACAGGAACTTCCTTTGGCTTCATGAAGAAGCCCGTAGGCAAGTCACTGGTAGCTACAGGGGGCGACGTCGCGCTTCTCAGGTGACGGGGCCTTATGTTGATTGGTTGATCCAAGACGCGAGACGTGGTGTAATTTTCCATGGGTGCAGGTTGAAATAGAGATTGTGCTCTGAAATTTTCTCCACCTTCGTCAGTGAAGGAACGTGACTTCATAGATGTACCACTAATTGAAGGGCGGCGTTGAGTGAAGTATCCACTATAATGAATCTCTGGAGGTTGAATTGTAGGAGACATGAAAGTTGGTGAAACCTGGGTGGAGGGATTGGTAGATGAAGAAGACGATTTAGATGTGCTGGAATACAATGAGTATGGATCAAATTCTAAGGATTGAGGGCTGCTTTGAATATGGCCATTTGTCGGCAAAAGATGGCGTGGCTCGTCTTCGGGACTTGACTGCGGTGAGTGTGGATGGTTGGTACTTGAGTATAGTTGTTGTGCTCTCGTGGGTTTCCTTCGGTAAACTAGCGCATGAGGCGTCGGAATCAGGCCATTGCCAGGTGGGTAACTTTGCTGGTCTTGCGGGAAAAACGTTTGGGTATGATTTGTCTGCTGCTGGGGCTGGTAACCTGCTTGTTGTTGGGGGAAAGACGTTGGGGTATGAACTGTCTGCGGCTGCTGGGGCTGGTAACCTGCTTGTTGTTGGGAAAAGGACGTTTGGGTAGGAACTGTCTGCGGCTGCTGGGGCTGGTAACCTGCTTGTTGTTGGGGGAAAGACGTTTGAGTAGGAACTGTCTGCGGCTGCTGGGGCTGGTAACTTGCTTGTTGTTGGGAAAAGGACGTTTGGGTAGGAACTGTCTGCGGCTGGGGCTGGTAAACTGGTCGTTGTTGGGGGACAGACGTTTGAGTATAATTTGTCTGCTGCTGATGGGGTTGGTAGCCTGCTTGTTGTTCGGGGAAAGAGGTATGGGTATGGTTTGTCTGCTGGGGCTGGGGTGGGGACTGGTAGCCTGCTTGTTGTTGGGGGAAAGAGGTATGGGTATGGTTTATCTGCTGGGGCTGGGGCTGGGGCTGGTAGCCTGCTTGTTGTTGAATTTGTGCGACCTCATCTGCGGGGTGACGATACGATATTCTGGGTGGGTTCGATCGAAGATGTACATAGAACCTAATAACGGAAATTGTTTTGAATAACGATGAGAATAATGTATCGTTTAACTAACCAGGCTCCCCGACTGCGAAGTGAGATCAACAAACAAAAAACATGGGAGATAAAATGGGCGCTTACTGAGGGTCATAGTGTGAATCAACGTCGGGGGGCAAAGGGCGGCGATCTGAATCGAACGGTGGAACTGACATTACTCAAAAATTTTCTTCGTAGAGAATGAGGGCGAACAAGAAGTCACTCTCAAAAAGCAAGGTGTGCTTACAACAGCGTGATCTTGTTTTGAGGGCCAACGTGAACATTCTTTCGGGAATATCACCGTCAGTCACCTCGAAGGATCAGTAACGCAGGACTGCCAAGGACTGCCAGCGCCAAAAAAAGGAAAGGTTAGGCACGGGGAATCCGTAAAGGGCAGCCTGGACAGGGCCCGGCTCGGATATACCCTTCGGTCTGCCTCAAGGCCAATCTCAATTGAACTTGTGTGCCTTACCTTGTTGTAATTGTGCTTACGAATATGTGTCCTCTGACAAAACGGTCCATCGATTAGTCTAAGCCTGGTTCTACCGAAGTCGTTGAAAGACCTGAAGAAAACTTATCATTTTTCCAGTCAGTAAGTTACGTTGGAGATTGTGGACAAATGAACACACAGAGCCACCGTTTGCATTCTGGTCTGCACCCGCTGCCATTTTAGCACTCTCACAAATGCGACAACAACATTGGAAACATCTGTCAATCAATGTGAGTGTCCTTCATGATTGATACGAAATGCAATCTATACCCAAAGGTACAACAGCTGCTTGTTGGGGGTCAAGGGATCCTTCTACATTGGCTGAGCAATCACATCACGGAGTGACGACAATCATGTAGAACCCACCGGCCTCCAAATATTATGTTGCTGCATTCGAAAGAAGGACTTGGGCAATCTTCATGTAAATCTCCCATTTGGCCGTGGAGGTTTCGCAGGGAACAGAAATGGTTCAACGGCATCTCATGTTTTCATGGTCGCATGCGCCATTTGATATGGGAGCACGAGCAGTCAAAAGAAAACATAAAAGAATTTCCTCCGTTTCATGAACCCGCCCAAGGGCAGCGCGCATCGTCGCGCATTTCCACAGTGATGACTAGTTAATTTAACAGGTTGCTCCAGGATATGAAATTGGGTCGCGTTTAGTGCAAGTTGAAAAAAATGTTTGCTTCTCGAATACGCAGTTGAAAAGGCCCTTGCCCTTGGTGTGAACTTCTGGCGGCGGGATTTGTGAGACACACGGAAGTTGGAGGAAAGATCCGCGTAAAATGCGTCACGACAAGCTTCAAGATGAATCATGACTGTGCCCGGCGGCTTTCTTTGCTCATCAACTACGTGAAGATACATCGGAAATGTATAGATCGATAAAACCTATTTTTTTTTCCACTGTCGATTCTTTGCCCCCGAAACGTTTTCTATAGTATTATGAGTGAAAGAGGAATTTTTTTTAAAAAAAAAACATGCTGAAAAATGGAAGTGCGTAGCCAACAAAATCACGACAAGAAAAAAAAATAAGATAAGGTAAAAACTACAACAATGGTGCACTCAATCCCACTTCCTCCGAACCACCAGCAAGACGCGTCTGCGCAGCCGCCGACCCCGGCTCAACCTCTATACTCCTCCTCTTCCTCTCAATACTCGGCCTCTTCGAAAGCACAAGCTCACCCTTCTTATTCTCTTTCAACAACTCCGTCGGACTCGAAGGCCTTTTCCCATACCCATACCCACCAT
>Ga0307514_10004745_pt1 | contig 12408 bp, 10 predicted proteins | sample 16_EM_MG_FD_203088 | JGI IMG/M metagenome (GOLD analysis project Ga0307514, IMG submission 203088) | Populus trichocarpa ectomycorrhiza microbial communities from riparian zone in the Pacific Northwest, United States - 16_EM | ecosystem: Host-associated > Plants > Roots > Unclassified | place...
GCAGGTCAGGAATCAGGAGGTGGGCCCATGTTCCAGCCATGGCTCGGCCTTTGGATGGCGCCTTAGAAAGCTATATTGCGTCTCCACAATTGACTCTACCCGAGCTCGATGCAAACCAAGACACCAGCAGCAACAGTAGCAATTCTGGGTTCGGGTTGCCGGGTTTTTCTTTTGGTGGGTCCATGGAACTCATGGCTGTTCCTAAAAGGAAGGTAAAGTTATTCGCTCCATTTCTGTTTCTTAGCATTAAGCATTTGATTGCTTTTTTCCGGTGACTATGCCTTTATTGATTTATTTTTTTACGTGTTCTTTGATGTTTCGGATTTAGGTTTAAACTACCTGTGATGATTTTTGTGATAATTAGGGTTTAGGGTTTTAGAATGGATGCCTATCTGACTTGAAAGCCTAAGAATTCTTTCTTTTTTATCATTGAATTTTGAAATAATAGTGCGACGGTAGTTCTTATGATTATTGTTTTAGTTTTCGGAAACTGGTCATACGTGTATTAACATTATATACAGACTGCTGTCTGATTAGAACCGTTCAGAGGATTCGGAGCTGCCATTTTAGATTGTTTTATTTTAAGACTGAATTTTAAGTTCTGCAGTTTTTTTTTCCTTGTCCTTGAAAGGCCCAAATTTAGAACTTATTAAAGAACATAAAGCACGAGGTATAACATTAGGGAAGAACCCACTGCTTGTGTTTTCATCTATGTAAAAAGAGCGATTGGAACCTGATGACCCAACACATCTAAAAGTTAATCCTGCAGGAAAACCTCTCTGCACTATAGCATTACTCAACTACATATTAGGTATTGCTAGTTAAAATGAGTCGGAAGTCTGCCAGAGAAATTAATGTTTACTGAGAAGAAAATGGCTATTTCTCTTGCTTTATTTCCTTATGGTTTGGTTTCATATTTGATGTGATAAGGGTATTAGGGGATTTTGCTGCAATAACTGTTTTGGTTCTGTATTTAGAGTGTGATGAGGTTGACCTGGATATTGTCAGATATTGTCCCTTTTTTATTGGGGATTTTGCTTTCAGCAATCAGCATATCTAATGTTTTGGCCTGTAGAGTTTTTTCCACAGGCATTTCATTTTCCCAGCTGTTTGATAATTCATTTTGTATAGTTTCTTTCAGTTGTGAGGTCTGTTGATGAATAACTCATTATGTATCCATTATCAGGTTGACAGTAAATGCTCGTATGCATGAATATGGTGCTTTAAACACTGAAATCTGTTCCAGTGTGTTTTTTTATGTTTCATTAAATTGGTTTTTGATTTTCTTTTCATGCTTATGTTTTGTTTTTTTCTTTCAATGTACAGTAGTGATTCTTAAATCTTTATCGTCATGCAGGTTACTCCCCATAAGAGAGGTATACGAAATGGGCCAAAGGCTTTGAAACCAATACCAGTGATTATTCGCTGCAAGTAAGGATTTGCCAATGTTGTTGGCAATTTATGGAAATCATTATATGAAGCAAAATCTTGACAGTCTTATATTATAAAATCTGAAAAGATAAACGTAGAGAAATTGAAATAAAATAGTTAAAAGTACAAGTTGCTCATCCAGCAACTAAGAAAGAATTGTGGTTTCTCTCTTTTGCATTTTAACTTATGGGTTAATAGATAAATGAGTCATAAGGGATCTGAGCTATACTAATCATGTTATGTGTCCGTGATCTCAAACAAAAGGAGTGTCTTATAAAGTGATTAAACAAAGTTGAAACAATTCTGTACCATGAAGCCTTGAACAAGGACATGACAATGAATAAATTCAGTTTTGACTTATGTTATTTTTAGTTGCCTTTTAATCTCATATACTATCTATCCATTATTCAATTTCAAACCCATTGTTAATTCTCATAACTACTGAGAGTATGGCATTTGTGTTTGATTCCAGCTCCTTAAATATTCACCTATGAGCACAGTATGCCAATGCCTTGTAAGTGATGTGCTGCAATTGATTGATTGCAGGAGCTGTGGACAAGTTAAGCTGCCGCACTTCTACTGTTGCAGTGGTGACCGGGGGAAGAATGGCGAGCGAAATAATTAAACAATCTGGTCAAGTAAACTGGCTATGAAATGGCTTCCTTTGATAGCCTATATAGCTAAGCATTTAAATTTCTATTTCCATGGTTGAAATTTATGTAGCTGTTAAGAACTTGAATAAATGGTTTTCTTGTGGGGATGTGGAATGCATTGTGTTAGTTGTTCTTTTACATTTCCCCCCTCCTAAATCTTTTATGAGAAAATTTGCCTTCCCTATTGAAAGAGATATTAATATACACAATGTGAAACGAAGGGAGGAAAAAGAGTAGGGGAAAAAAATCCAAAATGTAGACTTCATGCGGTATTGTGGCCAATGGATCAGTACGAAGGCAAAGACCTTCACACAGCTTGTATAAATGCATGTGCATTTATTTCTTTTCTTTTTTGAACATGTATGTAGCTCTTGAGGCAAGTGTGTGCTTTCATCTGTGATGCTTGGACTCTTTGGTTTCACCCGACGGACCCCTGTCGACACGGCACAACATGAATATGGTAGCGGAATACCAGTTCGACCCCGCCAAAAATCCAGACTGGGCAATTTTGGCCCTCCGATCTCTGATCTAGTCGTTGCTGCATATTCTTGCTTTTCTATTTTATGTCTTGGCTGCAGATGGAAGGAAGGAAGGAGAAGAAACAGAGACAGGCCCCCACGTTTTAATGATGACACATAGCTGGAATAATTAATCTAACCAGACATGTGGGCTTATTTATAGTACAAATTGGGACATGAACTAATGTTATTTGGAGTGGGGATCTAGGGCCTAGCTTAATAATAAGAAAAGTATTGGATCTCTTAATATTTTGGTAGTGTTCATATTTAAAGTGAAAGCATTCCATATCCAAAATTTTTGAACACTTTTATACCGTGTTTTTCGTCTTCTAAAATCTAAAATCTAAAATCTTGACAATTCCAAACACTTTTAAAATTGAAAGTGATTAGTTTCTTAAAAGAGCGATTTGATGTCACCGTTGTCTGTTCACAACGCACAAACCTTGCAAGGATGTTGAGAGTTGATGATTCTTAAAGGCAGGGCTGGGCTGGACTCAAGACCGAGAAGAAGGCAAGAAAGTTTCCCGCGTCGCCCAATTTTCTTATTAGCTACAATAAATATTCATGATAAGATGATATGCCACGCGTTGTCACGAGCTATGAAACAAATATGCTTGATAGTGTTATAATTGTGAACCAGTGTTAGATAAGTAATAAAAACTAAAGGTGATTAAGCTAATATTTCATGATGAAAAAAAAATTGTGTTGGTTATCAAAAATTTAGAGACTAAATAGAATGATTTGTAGCAATCTATAATTTTTTGTGAGGAAAGACCCAACTTGGGATTGGGTGGGGACGCGTCCAGACCCAACTTCGGGGTGGGTGTGGACGCGTCCAGACCCACAGACTTTTAATTATAATAAAAATAAAAATAATTATAAAAAATAATACAATTTTTAATATTAATACATTTAATCATAATAAAAATAAAAATAATTATAAGACAAATCATACTATTTTTATTATAAGTAATAATATTATAATAACAATAGGAAGCGGATACCTGACGTCTAGTTTGCCCTAGCGCCACATGGCGCTAGGGCAACCCTTCCCTAGCAATCAGAACCGAGCGCCAAGTGGCGTTTAGGAGTGCTTGGGTGAGCCAGGGCGCGCCAACCCCACCCGAGCGCCACGTGGCGATGATGCTGGCTTGGGGTGAGCCAGCACATTTGGGTCATGGCAAAGGGCCCGATTGCCTTGGGTCTGGCGTTATACCCCAACTCAATAGGTCTTGCACTGCCCTAGCGCCACGTGGTGATAAGGCGACCCTTCCCTATCAACCAGAACCGAGCGCCATGTTGCGCTTGAGAGTGCTTGGGTGAGCCAGGGCGCGCCAACCCCACGTACAAACCCGAGCGCCACATGGCGATGGGGTCCTGGGGTGAGCCAACACATTTGGATCATGGCAAAGGGCTCGATTATCTTGGGTCTAAGGCAGGACCCGATTGTCTAGGGTCCGGCGTTATAACCCCAGCCCAATGGGTCTTGCATGACCCACTTCTATTGGGTCTTGACGAAGGATTTTACATATGTTAATTTTTATTATAATTAAAAGTATTACTATAAAAAATAGTATTATTTGTGTTATAAATATTTTAATTTTTATTATAATTAAAAGTATTCATATCAAAAATAGTATAATTTGTGTTATAAATATTTTAATTTTTCTTATAATTAAAAGTATTACTCTTAAAAATAGTATAATTGGTGTTACCAATATTATTATTTTATTATAATGAATAGTATTTGTGTTAAATAATAATATTTATAGTTCAAATAATATTATTTTATTTATAATTAATAGCAAGAATATTAAAAATATTATCAGTTGTGGTATAAATATTAATATTTTTATTAGAAGTAATAATATTATAATAACAATGAGAAGCAAAAACCTGGCGTTTGAGTTGCTCTTGCACCATGTGGCGCTGGGGTTAACCGAGCGCCACGTGGTGTTAGGGCTGCAATAGCCAATTGGCCTTTTGCCTTGGCCCAAGCGCCAGGTGGCGCTCGGGTCAGCCTCTGCGCATTGGTGCTCGGGTCTACCATGTGGTGCTTGGGAGTGCTTGGGTGAGCCAGGGGGCACCAACCCCATGTACAGACCCGAGCGCCACATGGTGATAGGGGGTGGCTTGGGGTGAGCCAACACATTTGGGCCATGGCAAATGGCCCGATGATCTTGGGTCTGAGGCAGGGCCCGATTGTCTTGGGTCCACCGTCATAATCCCAGCTCAATGGGTCTTGCACTACTCTAGCGCCACGTGGCGATGGGGGTGGCTGTATTAATATAAAAAATAGTATTATTTATGTTTTAAATATTTTAATTTTTATTATAATTAAAAGTATTAATAGTAAAAATAGTATAATTTGTATTATAAATATTTTAAGTTTCCTTATAATTCAAAGTATTACTCTTAAAAATAGTATAATTTGTGTTACAAATATGATTATTTTATTATAATGAATAGTATTTGCATTAACAATATTATTATTTTTATTAAAATTTACAATATTAATATAAAAGATAGTATTATTTGTGCTATAAATATTATTATTCTATTTATAATTAATAGTATGAATACTAAAAATATTATGAGTTGTGGTATGAATATTAGAATTTTTATTATAAGTAATAATATTATAATAACAATAAGAAGCAGAAACCTGGCGTTTGGGTTGCCCTTGCACCACGTGGCGTTGGGGCTACCATAACCACTCAGGCCTTAGTCATGACCCAAATGGGTTTCGGTGTGGGCCTTTCCTTATCTGCAACCCAAATGGGTTGGGTTTTTGTCGAAGTGCGGACCCAATGGGGTAGGGGGTTGGGTCCATGTCCGGACCTAAGGGGTCTAGGTCCTTTCCAGTTCGGACCCCAAAGGGGTTGGGGTGGGGTCGGAGTGCAGACCCAAAGGGGTTGGGGGTTGGGTCCATGTCCTGACCCAAGAGCGTTTGGGTGTGGGTTCTTTGCTGTCATGAGCCAAGATGGTAGGGGGATGGGTCCGTGGCCGGACCCAATAGGGTTGAGGTTTAGGTCCTTTCGTGGCTAGGCTCAAGAGTGTTTGTTTTGGGTTTGAGGTTTGCGTCCGGATCCAAGATAGTTAGGTTTCGACGCCTGACCCAACATAAGGGGGTCTTACCAGCAGACCCCGCTAGCTTGGTTGGGCAGCCAGCTCGCGGGTACGGCCCCGGCGCCAGGGCATGACAACCCAAGCGCCAAGTGTCCACAACCTGGGGCACAACCCCTCCCCCTACAGCCTTGGAACTTTTGTGGTTAGGAATGGACTGCCCTTGGGGCAAGTGTCTGTGCTTGAGGCTGCAGCACACAATGCCCCCACAAATTGTGCAATCCCTAGTGTAATGAGTCTTGGTGAACAGTGCTCGTTTTTAGCACTATTACAATCCATAATGCAATGAGTCTTGATGAACAGTGATTTCCCCACATATTTTAGCTTTATGCATGTATAATAATAATAATAGCACATAGAAGGTAAAAATCAAGTCAAAAAAATAAAAATATATCGATAACAGTTAGCACATAGTAGAAATGTATAGGATTGACCTAGTACACATTAAAATAAATATAAAATAAATATAGTAGCAATTTAAATGCTATAAAACTAGAGCTACTAAAAACTTATATGATTATTAATTTCAAGATTTCTAAAAATTAATCAAGGTACGCTTGTCTTAACATTCACAGTTAAAAATTAATTTTATACAGAGAGAGAGCAATTCAAGGGAGATATAATCCTGTACACACCATACAACACATGCAAGGCAGCTGCTGCATCTAAGAAGATTGACTGGAGTGATCCCAATCTCTGACATGTATTTCTCCTCAAAGCAAAACGGTCGAAAAAAGCGGTCTCAGTTCTATAAAATGCTCCCGACTGCAGCACCGTTCTCCCTCTTAAGAGACGTTTCACATTCTAAGCGAGCCGCGAAATACACGTGTCAAGCCACTAGCGGAAATCAGACTGCACCGAAATAATATAATAATATACTATGGGGTTCTGTTCCATGTGTATGCTTCATACATTCTCCGCTTTGGTTTCAGCCAATCATGTGAGGTCGCGTCCACTGTATTTCAAAATCACGGGTCTGATCGCTTGAAACAAGACGAGTGCATTGGTATTTGGAGCATCGGATTTTTTTTAGCATAACTAACTTGAGTGTAACAGAGGGCAGCTTTTATAGGGCACCTTATAAGATGGCACCTCTGCATGAAGAGAGAGATCGAGATAGAGATGTACACACACTTAAGAAATCTTCAATGGCAGTGTTGATGCTGAGTCTGGAAAATTCCATCCGGCTTCATTCTTGTTTCATCAAAAGATAGAAAGGTAATTATCAACTAATAGTATTCAATCTCTCTCTGCTGTTTTTTTTTTCAGAAACTATTTTGGCTAGCTAGCTTATCATGATTGTTATTTGAAGTAATCAACGAATGTGTTTCAATTGTTGTCGAATCAGTTTGTAATTCTTCACTAATTTATGCTTAGCCAATCTAAAGCTAAGAGATAAATCCAGAGAGTTTCTTCTTCTTCTTCCTAAATCTGTTTTGCTTAATTTCGAATACAGATAATTAAGAAAGTGAAGGTGAATTTGGAAGAGATCAGCGAAAGATGAAGTTCGGAAAGCATTTCAAGCAACAAAAGGTGCCAGAATGGACTGGTGCTTATATGGATTATAATGGTCTTAAAAGAATATTGGGAGAGATCTTGCAGTACAAGCAAAGCAGGCAGCCCTCGACACCTTTGAGAGCAGCAATGAAGCACAAATTAACTTCGCATAGACACTTCAGTGGACTAAACCTGCAATCTACCAATCTCTCCAGTAAGGGCGATATTGAGGACCAAGTTATAGATGTTAACGCGTCGCCTGAAGAGGGTTCTAGAAAGTTATATTATAAGACTGAGTTCCTGAGGGAGTCTGAAGAAGGAGGCGAAATAGAGGCGAAGTTCTTTAAGAAACTTGATGAAGAACTCAACAACGTTAACACATTTTACAAGGATAAGTCCGAGGAGATGAAGCATGAAGCATTTTTGCTGAATAAGCAAATGGATGCCTTGATTGCCTTGCGGATCAAGGTGGATAACCCTCATTTTGACGGCTCTGATGCGAGGAAAAGTGATACAACTGGTGTCGCTACCACAAACCCCTTGAAGAGTCCAAGCAGAGATACAACTTCAGGTATGAGAGCACATACACAGTGGTAGTTGAGTTTCAAAGAAGCCTTTGAGAGATCAGAAAAACAAACCAGAATTATTTTAGTTTTTTTAAGTTGGTTAAAGAGCAGAATTTGGGAAGTAGCTAATAACTGAAGGATTTTTGGTAGCCTGAGTTTAAAATCTTGACTGAGTTTATCAATGGACCAAGATATTGTGATCTTGGATTTGAAATTATATCTAAGTTATATATGTGACTCAAATCATTATGACACTTCGCAAATTCAACTATAATTCTAATAAGGTATGTAGTTCAGTATTATGTGCAATATTATTTGCAGGAGTGGAGGATATGAATGTTGAACGCGGAGTTGAGATTAGTAACGATTTTCAGCTGGAGAAATCCTCTTATGAACAGAGTGGTGATGCATCTCTGATCCTGTGATCACAGTTCCAAAATAACTTCCTACCCTTGAGAAGTTTAGATTTCTAATTTTGTGCCAATATGCAGGAAGGGAGCATATGGAATTGACCAGTGAACTGGATAGAAGAACTGATTGTAACCAAGAAGAGTCTACTCGTGGTCCAGAAGTAATTGAAGTGCAAGCCAAAGATCATGGTAATGCTCACCAAGAGAAGGACAACCTCACTGACTACAACGAAGATCCTTTGAAAATCCTTGAGCGCGTGAAGATTAATAACACTTTTAAATCTCCACTAGCAACCATAAAAGGTGTCTTTAAGGACTCAAAAGAAGAAGAGCTGAGCTTCAAGAAAGAGGAACTGAAGAAAGTTGAAGAGCGACTGAGAGTTGCACTAATCGAATTCTACCAGAAACTTCTTCTTCTAAAGCACTACAGGTGGAAGTTTTTCAATGATTTGCACAAATTCTACTCTTGAATGATGTTTTTGTACTTATTGTGTGTTTATTTGTTTTGCAAATGGTCGAACCAGTTATATGAACCTTGCAGCATTTTCAAAGATCATGAAGAAGTATGAAAAGGTCAAGAATTTTACCTAAAAGGATTTAATCTTCTCTTACATTTCCACATTTCCAAGTACTTATCAACCTACATTGACCACAGGTCAAGAGGAAGCATTTCGTTCTGCATTTTTCCTTTTCTTTGTTCTATTTAAGGGTATTGGAAGGCGGGAGGCGGGAAAACATATTCTCAGCAGTTTTAAACTATATTCTTGCTTAAATTCCTCTGCTTAATGATTTATTCGCAATAGTTCAGATCTCATCAAGGAGAGCTTCTAGATCATACATGAAAACAGTGGACAACTCCTGCCTCGGCAACTCTGATGAGGTACGTTGTTTCATCCATCTTCCAGTTGTAAGATCACAGAAGTTGGACATATTGTATTTAGGATACTTGTTTTCATTTTACACATTGACAATGAACAAAATATTTCCCCTGCACTTGAGCTACATTTCAATTAAATCAGTGTTCTCCCAGTTCAAATTCTGAATATAGTAAAGTCTCTCTCTATAAGAACATCTTTTCTTCTCCAACAATCTGGAAAACTATTTGATAGGGGGGGGGGGGGGGGCTGGCAAACTAGTTGATGATCTTTGAGTTATTATAGGTGAATGGTCTCCTTGAAAGGGTGGAGGCTACCTTCATCAAGCATTTTGCAAACTCAAATCGGAGGGAAGGTATGGACTCTTTGCGGCCAAAAGCAAAAAGGGAAAAGCACAGTGTAACATTCTTTTCAGGCAAGTAACAGTGGTAACTGAAAGATGTCACATCATACCTATGTACCAAGATGACATTGAGTTTGTAATGGATTTGCAAGGTTGGGGTGACATCTTGGACTAGGTGTCATGGTTCTGTGGCCTGCACTGATTTATTCAGATTTCTTGCTGTTATTTTCAGGATTCTTTTCTGGTTGCTCAATTGCACTTCTGATTGCTGTTATTTTCAGGATTCTTTTCTGGTTGCTCAATTGCACTTCTGATTGCTGTTGTTTTGAGAATACAAGCTCGAAAGCTTATGGATAAGGCTGAAGGTGCCTCATACATGGTCAACATTTTCCCACTTTACAGGCAAGTGACAGCCATAAACCTCCATGAAGATTTACATTTTTAACCGATCAGATGAAAATTTTCAAGAAATATTTAGCCAGGCTATGTTTTTATGCAGCTTATTTGCTTTTATAGTCCTGCATATACTCATTTATTCGGCAAACATATACTTCTGGAGGCAGTATCGGGTCAATTACCCATTTATATTTGGTTTCAAGCAAGGAACTGAGCTGGGACATCGAGACGTTTTCCTTTTGGGCACTGGTCTTGCAGTACTTGCACTATCCAGCTTCCTGGCAAATTTACACTTGGATTTGGGTTCTAAAGCTTCAAATTACAAAACAATCACCGAACTCGTTCCTTTGGGCTTAGTCACCGTAAGATTCTACTAGAAGCTACAGCTTCTTTTATTAAAATGTTCTACACGAGATGTAGTGGACAAACTACTGCTCCTTGGAAATTACTTGATATTTTGCATTACACTATGGTTTCATTGTAAATGGGATAATAGTTTGAAGACTTAAAGTTTGTATAACTCCATACACGTATTTCTGTATATAGGTTGTTCTTGCCATCATCTTCTGCCCTTTCAACATCATATATCGTTCAAGTCGTTTCTTCTTTGTTCAATGTTTGTTTCGCTGTATTTGTGCGCCGCTTTACAAGGTAAACAAAGTTAAAAGGCTTTAAACATCAATAAATAGATGATATAACTAAGGTGAGATGGAAAAGTTTCTTGACAGAAAACGTTTGCAGGTTAGACTTGCAGATTTTTTCTTGGCAGACCACGTTACCAGCCAGGTTAATGTCTTACAGAAAAATTTCATGCAACGATGAGTAAAGGTTACAATTCTTACATTTTGATGGTAGTGTTTTCCTCTGTTTGACCCCTCAGGTCCAAGCAATAAGAAGTATCGAGTTGTACATTTGCTATTATGGTTTAGGGGAATACTCCAGGAGGCAAAACAAGTGTCATAGCCATGGTGCCTATAATGCTTTCTATTTTGTTGTTGCTGTAGTACCATTCTGGCTCCGCCTTCTGCAGGTAAAGCTTCTTTTCTCTACTCGTTTCTCATGTCCAAACTTTGGCCGCATCCTATGATATAATTTTCGATAGTATTAATGGTGATAAAGTATCAAATCAAACATTTGAGAAAAGTGTGCGTGGACCGATGAGTCTCTTGGAATACATTTGTTCTGGCATCAGTTTATTTGAGAGGATTATAAGAGTTCACTAAGATAATAAAATGAGATTTTCACATTAAATATGTCAGTTTTGCAGCGGGGACAACTAGAAAAGACTCCTGATTACTATAAATTTAGCATTTCAATGATGTCTCAGCTGCAGCTTTGACCGGGAAAGGTCCTCATTTTTTCATAATCAAAGTGGGCCATTGAACAACAAATATTTTTCTTTGTGTGATTGTTCACTCTTAAGAATTTCCATTCTAATAATTTTTGGAACTTGCCTGCTCAAGATAAAATTGTGCCATTGACTACTGTTCTGTTTCAGTTCCGTGTTTCGAATTCCCAACCAGTCACCTGGGCTAACTCTGAAAAGAAAACATGCTGTTCTGGAGTTGGTGGGATTGGTGAAACTAGAACATTACTAGCAATAAAGAACTGAGGGCTTTTACTTTTTAGTTGCAATTGCTAACCGTGATATCTTTGATTTAAACACCAGAGGTGCAGCAAATCCAATTAACCATTCACCTTGTGTTTGCATAATCACAGTGCAAACAAAAAGGACTATGAATACCCTCTGCCCATGCACCAATGCACAAAACGAGGACAAAGACCTTTCTATTGACTAAACTTCTTACTTCAATTCCATTTCAGTCCTTTATTAAAATTCAAAATGACAAGAAAAAACGTTTGAAGTAGCCTTCTTAAATGAATCACTAGCTATTAGAAAATATACTAACATATGATGCATATAATTTGTAGTGTCTCCGTCGATTGTGTGAAGAGAAAGATGCAGTGCACGGATATAATGGTTTGAAATACTTCTTGACGATTATTGCAGTTCTAATTAGAACCGCTTATGAACTAAAGAAGGGAAGGACATGGATGGTATTTGCATTGATCAGCTCAGCTGTTGCAGTAATTGTGAACACATACTGGGATATTGCAGTAGATTGGGGGCTTTTGAGAAGAAAATCAAAGAATGCTTTTTTGAGAGACAAACTTGTGATTTCACATAAAAGTGTCTACTTTGCAGCTATGGTAAGGTCAAGTACTAAAACATGTGGCATAATTTTGCAGTTTCTGACTTGCTACTGATCCAATATGTTAATGAGGTTTCATCACAGATAATGAATGTAGTTCTGAGGCTTGCTTGGATGCAATTGGTCATAGAATTTAATTTGCAGAGTATTCACAAAATGGCCGCGTTAACTACAATTTCATGCCTAGAGATCATCCGCCGCGGTATTTGGAGCTTCTTCAGGTAACTGTCACTCTTGATATTACGATAGGCACTCGTCGAGTTCTTGTATCATATATTCACTAATTGATATGGCTCTGGATAAAAACTAATTTTAGTAGCCAACTCCATTTACTTAGGATCAAGTATTAAACTCTAAATCATTTGAGTTCTCCTGTGTTC
>Ga0307514_10004746_pt1 | contig 12406 bp, 5 predicted proteins | sample 16_EM_MG_FD_203088 | JGI IMG/M metagenome (GOLD analysis project Ga0307514, IMG submission 203088) | Populus trichocarpa ectomycorrhiza microbial communities from riparian zone in the Pacific Northwest, United States - 16_EM | ecosystem: Host-associated > Plants > Roots > Unclassified | place...
GTTTCGTCATAAAAATTATTATGATGATATATTTATTTAAAAACATATGCAAGTATTTAATAATTCATAACTTTTAAGTTTAGATTTAGTTATGTTTTTTCTTTTAATATTAATAGTTGTTAACTTTAACCATGTGTTCAATGTCATATGTAAGTATTTAATAATTTGTAACTTCTAAGTTTAGATTTAGTGATGTTTTTTCTTTGAACATTAATTGTTGTTAACTTTAACCATGTGTTCAACATAAGAATTAATATTGGTTGATTAAAATTCTTATTTTTGGATCTTAAAATAAAGATCCAGTGTTATAATAAATATTTCATTATTAGATATATCTTTCATAGTTAACAATACGATGAGGGTAAAAAGACCTATAATAGTGAGTTTTGTGTAAAAAGTTCAACTTTTAATTAATTTGAAGTTGATTGTTATGACAAGTTACAAGAGATTATTGAATTGTGATATCATAGGTCCTAAGATACAATGTTTTAATTCAAATGGTATTGGTATGATATTTATGGAGTAATTGGAGTAGATTTTCATCATGGTTAGGTTGAAATATATAAAAAGAGATAGACTTCGCAACATCAACGATGTTTTTATTTTTCCCAACAAGCGTATTATTATACATACACTCATTTCTTTAAAAATAAATATAATAAAGTTGATTGATTATTCATTCTAAAAATCAAATCTAGAAGTCATGTTTAAGTTGTTGAAGAAGGAAACGATGAAATAATTGGGGGAGTTGATATCTTTCAAATGGATAGGTTAGTTGATCCATGAATCGAGTTAGAAAATCCAAAATTTTATGTGACTAAGAATATTTATATTGATATTAATACCTAAATTTTTTAATCCTATATTTTTTAATACCTAAATTATAGGATATATTTTAGATTGGAATCTCCTTTGTTAGATTCAAGCCATCGTGATACCGCCACCAAGTAAAAGAGTTGTGCAACACGATTTTATTTATATCAATGTTATAAGTAATTGTCAGCGAATTTAATGTTTCAAGGTTTGAGAATTTGAGATTGAAAAACAAAAATTTAATCTTTTAGCTTGATTTGAATTTTAAAATAGGTTTCGATATTGAAATGTTGAAAGTATTATTTTGATGATATTTTAAGGTGATTGTTAGTTTAGAATAATGGAGTTTTGATTGTGAACGAAGACAGGAGGAGGTAATGATCCAAATATTTAATATCTCATGTATTAAAATTAAAACAAAATAAATAAAAGAATTGTTAAACAACATTATTTTATATTTTTCTTTGTTTATCATAATTTTACATCATTCTTCTTTCACGTGGCGCTAGATACAACAAGAGTGCTGCTTGTGATCAAATGATAGCTTTGAGCACCCAAAACTACTGAATGGATCCTGGGACCATTGGGGGATTAGAACGTGGATAATTCCCATAGCAACAAAAAGATTGATAAAACAATATTGACAAAATACAACGGCATTTGTGTATGTTAAAGATGGCGCAAAACGATCGATCATGGCATGAGAAACAGCCGTTGGATTTAGAAAAGTCGAAGGAGGCTCCAAGAAAAAGCTCGTATCCATATTTAGCATAGTGTTAGTAAGCTTAGAGAGGAAAAGGAGTTAGCTAGCAGTACTAGCATAAAAAAGAAAGAAAAACATCTGTAATGGGGAATTGTTTCTCTTACAGAGAGATTCGTTCGGCGAAAGGAGAACCACAGAGAGCCAGAGCTCGTATGGCACCTGTCATTCACTGGCCTCAAGGAGGGCAACACTAGAGAAAGAACCCACTTTACTATGTAGTCAATGTTTTCTTTCCCTTTCTGATTATGGCTTAAAGCCTTAAACTATATTAGCGTGACATTACATTCTAGGGTTTCAACAGGAGTCAACTTAGCTGTGACATTAGCTGCACATCAAATACTGGATGTAGGAATATTATAACATATGGTCATTTCTCCACTATTTAATTGTCTTCTTCTATATACCTGGTTCTTACAATTGAGGATTTCTAATTAGGGAATCGAATCTTATAGCAGTAATTAAAAAATACAACGTCAATACACACCTTTTGCTTTCACACACATAATCAGGAAGATATGTTTTGTTAATTCATTCTTGTAATTAAAGATATGTTAGGGGCCAAGACAATGAATACCCTTACATAGCTGTAGGGGGAGAGGAGCAGAAGCTCCTTCTCATCTACTCTTTCCCAGGAATTTGCTTCCATGAGAATTCAGAAAAAGGTTCTTACACCTGTGGAGGCAAAAGTTATAAAACAAGTGTTCCCTTTTCTAAAATCATTTAGGAGCAAGATAGGCACAAACCATTTGCAGTAATTCTGCCATATTTATGCTCAAAGCAAATTAAAAGAAAAAAAAAAGAATAAAAAAGAAAAGAACCGAACGAATGTTTTGCCTAGAGATATGAACAACGAATGAAAAAGAAAATAACATGATATAAACGTTCCAAACTTACAAGTGTACAAAATAAAATCTCCAGCTGAGGAGAGCTCTAAAGTTTCTTTGTGGATACATTTGTTTACTCGTAAATAAACAGGTCAAAATTAGTAGGAAAAATAGACATCATGTTATTTTTGCAAATTAAAGTGGATATTCCATGAACCACGGGTAAGAACCTCCATTGAGGATATTTCAGTAATTCAACTTCTGGGGGACATTTTTATCCGTCTAGGAACTTGTTGCAGTTTAAGAGCAAGACCCAAGAAGCTAATGTCGTGGAGCGTGAGCTTGTAAAATCTTCTGCCCCTCATGCGTTGTTGCCTTTAACAAAGAAACAGCTGCAGCTTGATCAAAACCCTAAAATTCCTTGTGTCTATCCCTAAAAGGCAGTTTTCTTAAGAAAGCTCACCTGCAATTATGAATGGTTAGCTGCCCGGCAAATCAGGCAAGTACTAATTCAAAATTGGATCAAATCCCTAATGAAATCAAGTTTTCTAGCCACTTGTTGTTAAAGATTATCATACTTTAAGCTTGCAATATCTAATTCCCACTTTTTGAGCAGTTCTACAGAAAAATAAAATAAAAAAAGATGACAACAACAACAACATAATGGCAATTGGTGATAGATTTGAAGCTATAATTTATTATTATTGTTATTAATAATTTTTGTGAGAATTGATTCGATTAAGGCTCTAAAAGTACATATGCATATATCTTCGATATTTATAACCAGATCTATTTCTAGATAACAAAACAAGATAAATACACAAGGAAGTGGATAAGTTCAAGGTTATCTGGCATTACCTGAACAAAAACTTGATTTCATGCTGTCTGGAAGAATATATATACATATAGACACACAGCATTTGCCGCCAGCCAAACATCAGATATATATTAAACACAAGAAACAAGTATAAGATACATAGTATAAAAGGAAAGGGAGCTCCCTTCAGTCCAAGTACAGGAAGCTTAGGATTCAATTTGTCTCCCGCATCATTCACTCATTTACTGGGTAATCTCCTTGTCCTTTAACTCAGTATTTGGATGAATGAGTCGGCAGCTAATTAAATCCTACTACCACCCATGAGTGGACTGAAGAAAGCTCTCTTAGCTATTAATTATCATCTAGACAAAAAAAAAATGCGACAAACAAATTGAAGATGCAGCGGATGGTTAGAGAAAAAGCAGATGTCTAGATAAGAAATTCACAGAGAGATTCATCAATGCTTAGGTGAAGAATTTTATGCAGATCTATGCAACTTTAACATAGATATAGATTCATGGTTTGTGAGTACTCCATGTAACCCTTCTCCAAATCATCACACCATCCTCAAAGTCACAACCGAGTTTGGAAGGGATAGCACTGGTTCAAGTTGAAATGGCCATCAAAATTAGAGGGTTGAGAGTGAAAACTGTGAGAGGGAGAGAGAGGGAGGGAGGGAGAGGTGGTGAAAGTGACTGTTTCGGAAAAAGAAATCTCATGATGAGCGAACAGAGAAAGGAAGGGGGAGAGCTTCTACAATCACAAGCTTTATGATAACTCATTTAAGCAACTCATGGGTTTTGAAGAAGAGGCATGGCTTTATATAGGTGAATGGAAGGCAGGAACCGGAGAACAAATTATTATTATTATTTTAAAGAAATTAATACTAATAGTAAAAGACTTGTTCGTATTCTTCTCTTCCATGCTATGAGTGAAGAACCCTCCTGCCAATCCCTTGCATTATGGAAAGCCCATCACTGCTTTGCATATGCCCTTAATTTTTTATTATATAGTATACTTTTTAAAAAAACAATGTATATCATGAACTGTACTTAGTACTTAATTAAAAATTAACAAAATGCAAATAAAACAAAGAAGTGTACTTCCATTCAAGCCCTATTAATCTAGGGTATGCTTTTTAGCCCCGAGGGACAGAATTTATATAAACGTTTTGGTGGTAGGGGTTTACATTCATTTTTTTTAAGTTTCCACTATTTTAGATGTTTTATTCGTGAAAACGTTTTAAATTTGATATTTTTGTTGGAAAGCTTCAAATTTAAATCCTAGTACATGGGGTGGAAATTAAATTGAAGAACACCCTAAATTATTATGGGTTAAATATTTTTCATGTCCAACCAACAAACTGATGGGAAATTCTTTTTTTCTTCCTTATTTAATTTATTTATTCCTTGAAACTAATTAACCGCGTGTTTGAATTGAAATCGTAGCAAAGATGCTGATTCATTTGCAGGGCTAAAGGTTTTACGTGGACTTATAATAATGGTATTTAATTTAATGAAAAGCTTCAGAGTAAATTAAGAATTATTAAAACCCTAGCCTCGAGATTCCAGATAAAACCTACATCTTCCTAGGGTTTTTCATTTAGGCTGAGAAACACTTTGTTGGAGAGGTACAACCCCAGTTAGACAAGTCCTTGGTAGCTGCTCTTTTTGATATAATATCTACTGTGGGATGTCCTGTCATTTGTTTGCTCCATTGCTTTATTTATACGTATGGTAGGGGGAAAAACAGAAGACAGCATGCAATTCTTCAAGGCTACCTATATTATCAATATCTTATGGCACATGCGTACAAGGTAGAATAAATAGTACAAGTAAGTTCTCCCCAAGTAACATATTTTATAATGCCCTTGTTTCCTAGCTATAAAAAGCTACTTATATAGTAGTAAAGATTCTACATATCCTCCACATTGTTTTCTCTTCATGTTGGTCCTTCGGACAGTTTTCACGCTTTATATATATATATATATATATATATGACCACCATTTACACACGGTAGAAAATTTCAGTTTCTCACAGCAAAATTGTCTTCTGGGAACTTTTTGTTTGCTTTGGGTACGCGCAAGTGGTGGCTATTGTTATTTTTTACAATCATGTTATTCTTAAGATAAGTTTTGATGTTCATAAGAAAAAAAATCATCTTTCTGATCTGATTAATATTTTAAAGTAAAAAAAATCATCAGAATTTTATTAATCATTACTTTTTAGTCCAAGTACAACAAAAGGAAACACGTTATATGTTCTTTGGAGGGGAGGGGGGTCTCAAGCGTCGCGCACTGCTTGGTTCGTAGTTGTGGTCTATGGACGTGCGGGCGTGGCTGCGTTAAAATATGGAAAGAAAATAACACGATTATTATGTTTTTAAGAAATTAATTGTTCTTGTTAAATTTATCAGTTTCTTTTGTGATAAATAGATATGTATTATAAACCTCCGGAAAAGACTTGACCAATCCCTGAATGAAGGAGTAATTTGTAGAATTTCTTAATCCTGAAATCCGAATTTCAAAGAACTGGCTCCGTGCATGTTTAGTGGTTAAGTATTTTATTTTTCCTCGCAAATTAAGTGTAGATATTTCAAGAGCTTATCAGAAGAATAACCTACACTCGAAAAAGGAAATAGAAACGCATCAAGACTTTACCAAGTTACAAAATTGTTTTTGAAAATTTTGAAGTTTTTTTTTTGAAAATTATTATTTTTTATGATTTTGGATTGTTTTGATAGATTTATATTAAAAATAAATTTTAAAAAATAAAGAAAATACTTTACAAAATAATCAATACTATAATCTCAGACGTTAATTAAGCAGGTTGATTTATGGTATTCCAACCATCATAAATTTTCAAAGAATTCCAAAGAGAGAGAAGAAACCCACTATTGTTGTTCTTTTTTATCAAAAAAAAAAAAAAAACAACACAGAAAAAGAAGACAGCGAAACTGATGTTTATAACACGTTAGGTAACAAAGTCAAGGGTGTGTCGGTAACAGAATTTTTTTTTTTTGTTTTATATTTTGTATGTTTTTTTATTTTCAAATAAAAAATTAAAAGATATATTTATTTCTTGAAAATAAATATAAATTCTTTTACAAGAATAAAAAAAATACGTCAATATTAAAATTAATTTTTTTATAAAAATTTAAAATTATAATTTATAATATTCATCTTAATATTTTATATTCATGATAATCTAATTATAGAATATTAATTTTATTTCATTAAAAATCACACCGTTAACTTAAAAAAAAACTTTATTTTAGATTTATAACAAAAATTAAATTAATGACACTAACTAAATATAAAAAAAATAATAACTTTAATCTTTACGTTACTAAAAAACACATTTGTAAAAAAAAAATGTATTGTTCATGGTTTTTTATTTAAAGAATAATGAAAAAATGTATTGAAAAACCTCTAGAATGTGTTTTTCAAACTCGGTATGAATTCTAAAAACTAGTTTTTTCATTTCTTAGATTGGGACCATGTTGTCTTTGAATAAATAGAAAGTTTTGATTTTTCCTTTGTTTTTTTTTCTTACTCCATTTGTCTAGAGGAATAAACGGTAGCTGGTTCTTGGACGCACACTCCAGAGAAGGCCATTAATATAAATTATCCCAAAAAGCTTCCGGACTCAAGGTGTTAGATTATTAGGGAAGGTGGAGCAGGAAGACAGACAGGGAAGGGTGGAGGTGCACAAAAGAGCCAATGGGACGATGATGGCAATGAGGAAATAATATGTTTTGTGGCAAAAGAGATCACATCAGATTCCCGGTCACTTACTGAAATCACTGTCTTGTCAATGCAAAAAGGCTGCCTACGACATGGTACCCTCTCCGTCCCATTGTTCCAGGCCCTCGACTATTGTTTCCTCTTTCTCATTACCATTTCATTTCCATTGTCCAATCACCACTTTATTTTCTCTCCTGTCCATCCATCTAATCTTTTCAACTTTGTTATTTACTCCATGTTTCTAAGATTATTTTGCAAGTTTGATCAAGTGGCCTTCACTTTATAACTCGATTGGTCCATCCCTTTTCTTAGATGTAGAGTCGGGCATTGGCACGGGAGAAAGATCTCCATGGAGGGAGGAAATATTAAGATTTAATGATGAAGTCTTGATGGTGTGAAAGAGATAAGATCAAATGTTATAAATCTTTGTTTGGAGTTCAGAGTTCATAGTATTTGTGGGTCTTGACATGAATCATATCAAGATTTCATTTAATTATAAGGAAATTAAGTAATGTAGAAGAAAAGTAACATTTTGTATTATATTCAGGGAATTGAAGTTAAAAATTCATAGTAATTGTGGATCTTAATATGGATCAAACCGAGACTTAATTTGATTATAAAAAATTAAAGTAATATAGAAGAAGAAAAGTAACAATTTGTATTATATTCAGAGAAGAGAGGGAAAGACACGCTACAATAGATTAAGGTTTTGCTACCCAACTTTTTCGCGTGGAAAAAATTCTCGCTGGGAAACATTGATTAAAAATAAAATGAAAATGAAACAATTCAAAAAAATGAAAAATTGATTAATTGTTTTGTGATAATTTTGTATTTATTTGAATTGCTTACTATTTATTTATATTTTTAATTTCTTAATCAGTTTTTAATGAAAAAAAAGTTCATCATTAACAATTGATTAGCTAATACCCACCATGATCGAATGGTTCTAGTAAATCAAGAGATTGTCTAAAAATATATTATGAAATATAAGATGATGGATATATTGATGAAACACATTTGACGATGGTAAATGTGCAATTTTTCATTAGACATGATCATCCAATTTAAATTTTAAGTTTTCATGTACAAAATTTTCAACTTTTTATATATAAAATGTATTTCCATCTTAAGTTGTTTTTTTATTTCTTAAAAAAATTAACAAATAAAGAAATTAATACAGAATAAAGATTATCAAGTGTAAGTGAATAAAGAAATTAACAAAACTTTGTTGATCAAATTTTATTTTTTTATTTATAGAATAAAATACAGAATTATCCAGGCCAAGTAAAGAAATTGAGAAACAAATAAAGAATAATTAACTTGATTAATGCATAGATAGAAGACAATATGCAAGGGGCACAATTGATCAAATTAATGTGTGCGAAAAGATGATCTTACATTTATATATTCTGACGTCATAATCTGAATCAATAGTACTATGCAGTGTAAAGTAATATCCATTTTATTACCAGAAACAAAGAAAGTAATATCCATTCCATCAACGAAAGCAGGAGACATAGATACAACTAGACATGATATAGGTAATTTCGTTGGTACCTTAAATAAATGTCCATTCATTTTATTATACTATATAAAAAAAATGGAGTGGAAGCACAGCCAACCACCTCAATTTTATTTTATTTTTCATTAGCGCTCTTTTTTCTTTTACTGGGTTCATTTTATTCTCATTTAATAATTGATAGATGAAGTTTGAAAAAGAAAAGGAAGATTTAAAAAGAGAGGATTAAAATGTAAAATATGGAGAAATCATATGGTCAATATTTGAAATATTAACTTTATATCATATTAATTTTCCATTACTAAATGATTGAATTAGTTTTATTGAGAAATTTATTAATAAATACGAAATATCTTATCTTATCTTAAAATATTTTATTCTATATGATAAAATTAGAAAAACTAAACTCTACATACCCAGGAGTATGATATCTGAACTCTCTCGTTTTTATGCATGCCAGTTCTCTCTCCATTTATCTCAATTTCTCTGCTAATAAGTGGTAATTGAAATTAAAAATCCTTCGTTATATATTACATTCCAAATTCATTCCCTTTTTAGAGATCAAGAAAAGGATGAACTGCGAAGCAAATTATAATTGAAAATCTTGACACACATGTATGCCCCCGCACTTCTTTGGTGAGCAAGAAATCAACACTAGTTTTAGGCCCGTGAGATTAGTCGAGGTACGCGCAAGCTGACCCGAACATCCACGTTAAACTAAAAAAAAAAAATCAACACTAGTTATAACAATAACAGATGAGACAACAACGATGATACTAGATCCTCTCCTTCTCTTGCCCATCCTCCATCCCATTTTTGTTTCTCCTTTCTTAAACCTTGCCATCCAACGAGTTTCCTAACTCCTTTCTCAAACCTGCACTTATTTAGTTAAATCATTTTAAATTGATAATTTTAGATTTTTTTTGACATTACATGTTATTGTTTATGTTGTTGGTCCTTCTGATATGTTTGTGTTAATATTTTGTAATTTAGGGTTTGTGGTTAATTTAAAAGAAATTGATTATATAATGACCTAACTTTTTTAACTCAATACAATACATATATGAAATTACCTGAAATATTTTTTTAAACATCCCGGATTGATTACTTGGTCATTATTTTCTTTAATACTATATTTTTAACTTTTACTATATATGTCATTAACATTCTATCAAAATTTTATAATCAAGTAAGTTTAATATTAGGTTTATAGATATAACAAAGACTAATAGTTAATTAATTTACATGCCCTTTTTAGTTTTAATCTTTGATTACACAACAAGAGATATATAATAAGTATTTTACAACAAAAAGAGGTTTAATATAGAAATAATTACATTGCCATTACCTAAACTACAAATATTAACAATAACTATTGCTCATGCCATGTCTATATACGAAGAACTTGAAATCAAGTTTATACAACAATAGATTTACAATTAAGAACTACATAATATAAAACATAAATTTATCATGCATAATCAATTATGATCCTCATCATAATTTCTATAAATACATTGCTTTTTATATAAATCAACATCTTATTTTATTCCAAATAATTTTCTTATAATACTAGCAAGTCAGACATATTAATATTTTTAACTCTGTCTCTGATATCTAATCAATCCATTTTTTTATTTTCTTTTTTATACATACATTTATTTGGGGAACAAAATAAAAATAGAGCATGAGACATCAAATTTTTAAAAAATAAATTGCACCCATTTGAAGTTTGCAAACACCCAGCTGCTCCTATCTATTATCCAACTCCTTCAACCTTCCCTGCATTAACATGGCCAAAACTATTTAGACTAAAAAATCATAATAGAAATCCAATTTCAATTCTCCTTCAATTTTATATTCTCAACTAACAACAAAGAAATTTATGGGGTTTAATGTGCATCTAAAAAAATCCAACCCTCACATGCTGAAACTTAACAATGCATGTTTAATGAGTCAATCAAATCTTCTCCTTCCATGAACAAAACTATATACAATCATCTTTTATACAGAATCAATTTCTTTTTATAAAATCCCTCGTTCATCGAATCTTAATTACCCTTGACAAGTGAAGGTTTTTCTTTTCAAAATTTCATTATATTTTGCATCAACAACATATAATTAATTATCCTTTATAAAGTTCAATACTATTTATCTAATTTTTCCTAAACTCTACAATGTCCTCAGCATCCATACATTTCATCTCAAATTTCTCAAAGAGTTATAATTCAAAATATACTAAAAACTTCAACTAAGCTGAAATTAAGTAATGTATTCATCTCCACGTATCAATATTATAATTTTACACATCAATTACATGAAATCAATGAATATCTATACTAAACAAATTATTATTATTTTATTTTAAACTTGTCTAACAAGATTATAAAATTTTGTTAATAATTTTATTTTATTATTTTTACTGTGTGTACAATATTCAAAACCCAACAGCCCTAAGTCGGTATTCTTGGTGGGCCTCTCCTTGTGCCTTGTGCTGAAACATGGTGATTAACAAGGCAAGCCTAATGTCCATTCATGTAATTAATCCTGGGTCCAACCCTAGATTTGTTAATAATGTGAATATGATTTGATTTGAAAAAAAGCAATGGTGCTAATCTAGGCTTGTCAGAATCTCTCTCAAATCTTTCTCTTACGGGGTTTTTAATGGAAAGTTTTGCTAACTGTAAACCCTTTTTTTTTTTTTTTTTCAAAGAGTATCTTATTTTATATATATTTCAATTAACATTATAAATTAATATTAGTAATTTTAAGATTTATGAAACTCGAAATAGTAATTATTAGAAAACAAATTTAAAATCTGACTAGTTGAACTATACCCCTTAAAATTAATACATGTAAGGTTTATATCATATAAGTCATGGTTATATTCAAGTTAAGAGTGTTATGTTATATGAATTTTTAATTTTTTATTACTATTAATAATAAAAAGGAGGAAGAAATTATAAGAGAAAAATCATAATTAAGGTAAACAAAACAGAAGTTGCGGGGATCAAAGTAATTAAGGTAAATAAAAAGGATTAAAATGAAGTAAGAAATTCCCTCCTTCGAACTTCTAGTGAAGTTATTTACTTGAAAAAATATGTTTTTTTTTTGTTTGGTAATATGAAGAATAGAAATACAGTTACTGTAACTAGAATGAACGATGATGCAACGCAGGCGTAAATGGAGAACAGGACATGGACTGGTTTCTATAATTGAGTCTTTCTTTGACATCATGCAAGAAAACACTAATCTAAAAAAAGACCTAGCTTGAAAGGAAAAAATTAAGAAAAGTTTGTCTGGTTTAGAAGACAAACCTTGACACTCGCTATCTCCTCAGATACTCGGTGTCTTCTCATTATTTCCCTCGCTCTTCCTCCATGACTAAAATGAAATTCATCATGATATTTTGTCACTGGTGCTTGAATTTCTCCTCCTGTTCATTATTTTAATTGCTCCTTCCCTCTCTATTTTCTTCCTTTCACTTCCTATTTCTGCACGGTTCAGAATCTTCAGATGCTTTAATTTGCACAAATATTCCTTCAATCTTTGTGCACAGAGTCCAAAACGTTGTACAGTACAATGATCTTCTTGGTGTACTTGTTGGAACATTAATTCCCCGCCCTCGATATTTGATCTTAATTTACATTTCACCATCTTTAGTTTCAGCTTAAAGCCTAATCTAACGAAATTACATCAAACAATTTTCTATTTTAATTTTTACCTTTTTCAATAAAGAATTTGAAAATCTAAATGCATATTATTTGTTATAATCTAACTTAGTTTATTATTTTTATTTTTTTTCAAATAAAAATCCTCATGATAAAGTTATGTATTACCAATGAACTCCTAAAAAAAGATATCAATTAGAGATGAAAAGGCAAGGAAAAGTTAATTTTGATATTTTATATTGATAATAATGTT
>Ga0307514_10004747_pt1 | contig 12405 bp, 7 predicted proteins | sample 16_EM_MG_FD_203088 | JGI IMG/M metagenome (GOLD analysis project Ga0307514, IMG submission 203088) | Populus trichocarpa ectomycorrhiza microbial communities from riparian zone in the Pacific Northwest, United States - 16_EM | ecosystem: Host-associated > Plants > Roots > Unclassified | place...
TATCAAATATAAAAATAAAAGGAGTATAAAGTATATGGGTTAGGTTGGGTTAAGCAAGTTTTCAAAATCCCGACTCATGATATCTATTTCATATGGGTTTTTTTTACTCAGTATCATTTATAATATTTATATTATTTTATTTTAACTGGGTCAGATAATATAAATATTACAAATATATTGATTTATTAAGTTATTGTGTAGGTGTGGAGACAAGAGATTCACTATAACTCAAGTTGCTTTGTCACTAGCGAGGAAAACATGGATTGTCAAGAGGAGAGATGAGATGTTAGGAAATAAAAGGAGAATAAATGGATTTATTATATGTAGGTTTATCCTTATCTTTCATAGAGGTGCACGTGGATTGATTTTTTAGCTAGATTCTTTCATCATTTAGAAGCACTGGATTAACCTTTGAATTAAATCCAAATTAACAAGTTTGGATAAGATTAAACAAAATAAAAATGAGTTTAACATTTTTGCTTTTTCTTTTTTTTTTTTCCTTCTTCAGCCAATCTTTTATTTATTTATTTTTTAACTTGAAACTCACAAAAATATTAAAAAGCATGAAAACACGTAGAAATGGCTAAAATTCTAAAAATGAAAAAAAAATCACAAAAAATGTAATTTTTTTCTTAAAACAAATTAGGGTACAAAATTGGGCTATAGATCATAAGTCTTCCAGACAATTTCCATCTCAGATTAGGCAAAATTGGTTGGAAGCAAAATAACGTTGCTTTGCTTTATCCCCACAGCTAAAAAAAAACCAATAAAATAGAAACCCGCAAGAAGAGAGGTGAAATCTTGAATCTTCTCCAAGAAGAAGAGTCCATTTCTGAATATGATTAAAAAAAGAAATTCAAACTTTGAGAGAATGGCCCTAACAATCTTTTCCCCTTCTGTAGAAAACCTAACATTAACAGAAATTAATTGATAAATCCAATATATATATATACACCCCTTCTTCCTTCTGTCATTTCCGAGTCTTTGCCTCTCCTGCGGCCTTCTTCCCCTCTTTTCCTGGCACAAACCTTGGTAGATTCAACATGGTGTTAACACGAGAGACTCCTTCGAGAGCAGACCACTCTATTCCACATTCTAATTGCAATTCATCTTGTTTTGTGGAATCTTCCTCTGCATTTCCTCCTGCGTGGTCCAGACAGGTTAGACTGGGGAGATCATCCTCTTTCTGCCTGCCATTGTCAGCTTGGTCCACTGAAGCAAGCTGTTCATTCGCCTTGATATTGGAAGCAGTAGATAAATCATTCGATTCGAGGAAGAGGCAAACTACAGCGCAGTCATCAATCTTGGAGGTTGGATACTTGTACCTCCAGGCTCGAACTGCTGACTCGACCAAGGCTCTCGCAGCAGAGGAACGTGACGACACTGACGCAACAATGTCCACCACCTCTTTATTCGAGAGCACATCCCAAATCTAAAACAAATCAAAACAGCAAAAGATCCCATTGATGAGAGATAGAAGGCTAATTTCATAGACTATACAGTAAACGGAGAATGATCTAAGAATAAGAACAGCTCTTACCCCATCTGTTGCCAACACTATAAATTCATCCTTCTCAGTTAAGTGCCGATAAGATATATCAGGCACAGAGATGAGACCAAAATCCTTTAGGCAAAAATCTCCAAAAGCCCGTGCCATGGCCAGGCCAGGGGAGTCATTATTCGGTAGCCAGACTCTAGCTACCTCAGGTTCATCCTGAAGAGCAAAAACCCGCCCTTTACACTTTCTAATTCTTTCTGCTTCCGCTGTAGGAGACCAAAAAAGAAAAAGGATAGTAAAAACTACAAGATTTGATTACAGCACAGTTTTCAATTGCAGATGCAGCCACAGTAGTGGTGCCACAGAGCACAGATTTACATACTGATAACAGAAAACAATGCTCTGTAGTTAGCAGCATGAAACATATTATTGTTGAAATTCAGATACAAGACTGCAGATATTGAAAAACATTGATTACAGCCCCTGGGCTCTCTCTATCGCCTTGGTTTAGGGATTTGGGCAATGAAACCATAGACCCATATAGCAAGTAAACACATGTTCCAAAACAGTAGCCAACAAAAATGGAAGACACTAGCGGCAAACATGCTAACACAGCCCTATTTGGCAAACATTTGTCCAGTTGACAACCATTCATGTATTGCTATCGAGACAATTTGATAGTTTTTATGCAGGAAGATTTGAGATTGCAACTGTCTATAAAGAAAAGAGGGGACTAGAAATTAGGATACATGTTGACCACTCAAATGACATCCTTTAAGCCTTACGCCGTCTGTCCTTTTAGTAATTTACCTGCCAATCAATTATGGTTGGACTAATGCAGTTACAGTATATATTCAAGATCATTTAGTTCTTCCTTGTCCTGCCCGTTATACAACCTTCACTTGCAATTTATACCACACATATGCTTGATCTCTGCCATTGTTGGCACCATTTTTCTCTTACAACACAAGTATTCTTTGCATAGGATATCTTAGGTCATCAATCATCATGCTCCCTCAGCTTTTCTCTTGATCATATTTAGTTAAATAGAACAAAATGTGATTCAATGTCAATCAAATTTTGAAAACATAAATTGCCAGTGTTCTGCTTCAGAAATGGACCACAGATCAAACACACAAATCAATCAGCAATGCTATCTAGATCATCAAGGAATATTGGTAACATTTGAACTATGTATCAGAATATGCAAGCCTATAATCCATGTTAGAGCATAGGATTTTGTACTCTACTGCATGTCTTGATTTTCCTTGTACCAATGGAGATAGAAAAAGGAAAGCTATATCAATATATAAGACATAAGAATTTGCCACTTCTCTCCTTCAACAACATCAACTGTAAGTGATGGACAAACCATTTCTGCCTAATAAAACTCCTGACCTCACAGCACACCAACAGCATACACAATAATAATAATAATAAAATAAAAGATACAATTGAAAAGATTCATTACGGACAGATAATGAAGATGGGAGCTACCTGGAAGATTTGGTTTGAGATCCACAGTCAACTGAACAGCAACAAGAGAATCATCCTTGTCCCTTGTACCAAGTACAGCTCTTGAGTCCCCAACATTTCCTAGGACAAGATATTGACCCTACACAAACATCAGACAATTATAATCAAGAAGTAAGCCACGAAATTTTAAGATCCTAAGTATGCTATATGTCATTAAGGTCTTCATGAGTAGAAACCTGCTTGACTAAAGTAACTGCTGTTGTCCCACTGCAAAAGCAATCAATATTAGCATGCACCCTCAGTTCCCTGTCCATGACTTTGAACGCCTTCAGAAATGACTCTTTCAGAGTCTGAAAATTTTCCGGGTGCTTCTCGGCATCCTCGAGATCAACAGAGGCTCTAGGTTCTTCATCAGCAGATATAAAGGAAGTGTCTTCAGAGTTCATGCTCCCTGTGGTATTAAGGCTGATCTCCTTGAGAACAGCTTCACTGGTTGCATTCATTTCCCAATAAGCAGTCAGTTTCAGGGGGAGAGAATCCCTCACTCTTTTAGCAACCATATGACCGTAAGGTCCATGGCCATCAAAAACACCACAAAAAACTGCATCTGTCCTAGAGCCAAAATTCTGGAAGTGTACAAAGCTTCAAAGAGTGAGATTTATTTTCAAAGGGTGTGATTTATTTTCATTTATAATTATTATTCTCTTTATTGTTTTCTCTTTGATTTCAGGTTAAAGCACAGAGAATAAATAACATTGTACTTCTAATACAGAGAAGAGACCAGCAATATTGCATGGCAGAGATAATATTAGCAGTTCTTAATCTGAAATACTTAGATGACATCGAAGAAACAACAAACAAATAGAGTTTGCATAATAGCCAGGCTCCAAAAAATATAGATAGCTTGTACAATTATCCAAGTTAAGAAGGAAAAATATTTAATGTATGGCAATGACAACAAATTTATAAACTATACCAAAAATAAGCCCATTACAACACAAGAATGAAGATCTATTCAATCTCATCGTATGATTTTAATTACCAGATAAACATTAAAGTTTCCATCATAGTGCGTACAGACATAACCCTGCAGAGATTGTCATGCTCCCAGAACTGATGATAGTGTTTCACTACAATTAATCCAGACCAACCAGAAGCAGGATATGCTTCATTTTCAATATAGACACATCACATGAAAGTAAGAAATAGTCACAACAAGGAAACAATTGATTGATTGATTACCTACCTTACAGGAACAAACCCTTGTCCAATAAGGATAATAGGATGATGGTATGATAGATCAAAACAAATAGAGAGTTTCTGAACTCAGCGGAATCGATAACGAATGGGATCAGCGGAATCTTTTGTTTCTGAACTCAGGCTCAACATGGTAAATGCAGATAGATAGAGGGTGTCAAGTTTTTTGTTTTTTATTTTTATCATTGATGCAAAATTTCATGAAACAACTCAATGATTCGCTACTATACTGAAAGAAAGACACTAGAGAAGCTACAAGTAATTACTTCTTAAAAAAAGAATGACAGACTGACTTGTAAGTGGAATAATTAATTAACTACCATTGCGTTGACTGCACAAGCAACTACATCGAGATAGCAACAATGCATTCAAGAAAATAACAAACTATAATTATTTTGTAGAGGTAAGAAGCGAAATATTAAGGTGATTAAAATATATTGCAAATTTCTATTATTATTATGAGCATTTCAATGAGAATAATCCTTTAATGAACAGAAGAATGTGAAGAAAGAACTAACCTCCCAAACAATCATAGCATCCTGATTAGTTCCCTTCTTGCCTTGCTGGGTAAACAATGAAGCGATATCACTAGACCCATTTAAGAACAACCTTCCTGGAATCCTATGAAGTGGTTCTTCCCTCCTAAAATCAAACGAGGAATTCCGAGACCCCGAACGCTTTTTAGATTTCTTCCTCTTCCTGACGCCAAAGGCAGGAGAGGAAGGCGTACCAGGGCGAGGGCTCCTGCTTTCTGCAGACAAGCAGGACCCCATCCTGAGGGCCCTGATGATATTTGATATGCACTCCAGACCAGCTAGACAATCACAACCACTATTTTCAGAAGAAGGATCCGTAAGAACTGATTGGTGAAGATCCTAAAAACTGTTTTAGGAATGGTTGGATTAATCAACCAAATTCACCTGGATAGTAAACCTCAGAAAAAGAAAACCCTTTGGAATTCTATAGCCTAAATACCGAAATAAAGCTTTAGATTTGACTTGAAACAAGGAGCACTTGATTAAGCAATCCACCAAAACAGAATGAAGAATCCAAATAGAAGGGAAATCCAAAGCTTTCTACTTACCCGCACACAAGGAAAAGGTGTTTTTTTATTGACCCTTTTTGGTGTTGACGAAGCACTAGAGATAAGGGATAAGAATCTTCACTCCCGTCCTTTCCATTTTATATTAAAAAATACTACAAAAGGGCATATATTTCATAAAGAACAGATCTATGTTAGAAGATCTATCATATGAGAATATATATGTTTTACTCAATGCAAAGTTGATAAAATTGAGCTTCAAATCTTCCCTAAACCACCCATAAAGTGCAATATTTGACCAGATCAAGTTGTGTTTTTTTTAATCAAGACAGGCCCAGGAAAAAGACAAAAAAAAAAAAAAAACTATTTGGGCAGCAACAAAATTTCAAAAGAGTAAAGAAGCATTGATGGGCACAAAAAGACTACATTCATAGAGGTAAGACCATCCCAAGAAAAATGGACAGATAGAGAGAGATTGAATGTTTAGAGAGAGGGAGTGTATGTGTATATGTATCTAATGTCTAAATAACCATAAATGGAAAGCAGGATTGGATTAGCAGAAATAATAGCGACCACTAACAACACAGAAGAGAAGAAAAACGACACAAATTTCGCTCTTCATAAAAGGAGAGGGAGAGGCAATTTCTAGAGAAAGATGTTCTTCAAAGAGACATTATGGGTCGGGTTTTTACTCATATTTAAATTTAATTTTTAATATATTACAAAATATAAATCTAATCTATTTAAAAGTTTTTTTAATCCGAATAGGTTAGATATATTAAATTGGGCTAAAATCCTTGTGGATATTATAGATATACATAAATTAAAAAGTTAATTCTCTTATTCTTCTATGATTCCAAAACAATATTGAGTTGTAATTGTTGGGACTAGACAAAACCTTTAAAATATATGTATTAAGTAATGTTTGGTTACTATCTCAAGATAAAAGAGACAGACATAATGGAAACAAGATTAAAAAAAAGACTGAGACAGACTTGTATTTGGTAGCGATATACAAGATAAAGTGATTGTCTTTGTATCCTATTTGGTTATAGTAAATAAAAAAAATATAAAAAAGTTTGTTTTACCTTTAATATGTATTGTTATCAAGCTAAAATATTTAAAAAACAATTGATATTTTTTTTACTTTAGTTATATCAAGTGTTAAAATTAATAATATTATAATAATCCTAGTTATAAAACCAAGACTGACTTGACGAGTTAATCTAGGGCCTAAACTTGTTCGAGTTTAAGAAGAAATAGAGAAATGATTGACTTGACCTAGTCCAATTAAAAACTCAAGTCAACTTGGGATAAAACATGGGTCAAAAATCCATTGAATTTTTTGAATAAAAAATTAAAAATTTTAGGTAGCCAAGTTGACCCTCCCGACCCATGACCTAAACCTTACCTTGGATTTTTTTAAACTATGATAATAACTACTTTTATCCTTACATTGACCCTCTTGATTCGTGATTGAAGCCTTGCCCCGGGTTAACTCCCGAATCAAGTTTTTAAAACTATGATAATAACCACTTTTATTTTATGTTGACATAGGTTAACTCAGGTTGATCTTCCTAACATATGACATGGATCTTACCCCGAGTCTACCCTCAAGTTGAGTTTTAAAACTATGATAATAATCATTTTTATTTTTATGTTTACCGAGGTCAATGGTGAACTCTACTTATGACTCGAGCATTGTCCCGGATCGATCCTCGAATCGGATTTTAAGACTATAATAATAATCATTTTTATTTTTAAGCTAACTCTGGTCAACCGTTCTCTTAATCTTAAAGACCCATTTATTTTTTTATAAATTTTTATCCACGTAGAAGATGAAGTACTTCCATATATTATTCTTAGTCATTAAACTCATTTCCTCCCTTATGGATGCCATCCATTTTTCATATACAGGTGGAGTTATGGCTTCCTCAAAAGAAGATAGTTTATCCTCATATATAAAAATACATACATGAAAGTCTCCTCTTCAATCTCAAAATGATGATGAGGAAAGGTCCTATATGTACTTGTACGTACATTAAGACTGTGAGAATCTACCTCTAATGATACACTCCTATAAAAAAAGAATCACTCCCACTATCTATACCAATTATTTATGAAGTTCAGAAACATTTTTTTAGTATAAGATCATGAAGAACCTTCATAAAAATTCTTATCACCCATCATATTAAAGATTTTTTTTTTAACTTCACCAATACTTGAAGAATCGTTTCTAGGAAATTCACATTACAAGGTTTTATATTAGTTATTCCTCCATTAGAATATTCTCCATACATAACATAGATCTTAGAGTATTTAGAGTATCTAATAAAGATTTGTTTACAATTCTAGGAATTAATTTTACATATTTATGGAAAGAGTTATGAATTTATCATATTGATTTATATGGGTGCAAACCTTCCAAATTAGGCTTTTGATCATTCTAAAGTTCAAAAAGAGTAGAAGGAATAGATTTTAAGGGTATAAGATAAGTATATAAGTAGTAGTTAGTAGTGCATCCCTTCAAGAAATTAATTCATAAGTTAGTTTGCATCATCATTGACCTAACCATATCTAAAAGTGTGTGATTCTTTTTTTATACAACATCATTTTGTTATACAGTGCAAGGAATTATCAATTGCTTACGTACTTCTTTTTCCTCACGTGGTTCTTTGAATTGTTCTAATAAATAATTTTGGCCTTTATTAGAGTAAAGAACTTTTAAATTTCTCTTTTTTTTTATTTTTGATTCTCAGCATCTGTTACAAAGCATTTGAAATAACATAAAGGCCTTAATTGCTGAGATAACAAATACATAACATCATACTATGAGTAATTATTTATGAAAGTTAGGAAAAAAAAAGCTCTAGTATGGCCTCACATTTATAGGTCCACCAATATCTAAACGGACTAACTCTAATGTGTAATTTGTCCTCTTAGCCTTACTAAAAGGCTTTTTATTACTATTTTCTATTAAACATGGATCATACATATAGGCTTATTTTAGCAAGTGAGTTTTAAATTCGTTATTTAGTTAGTATAGTTAACATTTCTTGTCCTATATATCCCAATCTTGGATACCATTTAATTAAATTAGACATGATATTAGAAGAGATGAAAAAATTAATTAAAGCAATATTATTATTCTAATACAAGAAAAATCAGGTAACTAATTAAATCTATAAAACTCATCACCTAAATAAATATTTAATTTAGTGCCTTCTAAATAAAAATAAAACCCTAAATATAGCAAAGCTAAAATTGATAACACTTGGTTTGTCTACCAACTCTTTGCGCAAAATTTGCAGTATCATCAATTATCTACCAACTCTTTTGTTGTCCTTTTTATATAGGCCTAAATGCCTTATGTTATCTAGCTTGGGCTACAAAAAAAGTAGTGTGGCTCATCTTTATGTACTCTACTTCAAGCTCAAAATGTCTTTGAATATTATTAAAGATTCTGAAACCTTCATTATGCATTACCATCATTTTTATACGGCTCCAAAAGGATTAAATAGGAGCTTAATAAAAATATAAATTATTGTTAATCAATAAGGTTATAACTAATCTCTTATAACACTCTAATTATTACGGGCATTACCATAATGTGTTCTACCATAAAAAAATTTTGGGTATATCATATATTGATTAAATTTAAGGATCATGGCTTACAACACAATTGCTATTATGTCTATTAAAATGGAGAATATCACACTCACCTAAAAGAACACATTATGAGTCTTATTTTAAAATGATATAATTTTGTGTTTATATAACAATTGCACATCAAGAAAATTATATATCAATCATACATGTTGAATATACCTTTAAAAATAACAATTATATAATTCTCAATTATCATGCCAGATGTTGTTACTAATTGTTGACCCCACAAAAAAATCAAGAAAAGAAAAACAATAGAAAAACAAAATCCAAAAAATACAATAGTAAACATGAGAAGACAACAAAGCATCAAGAATTAGATCCTGACAACTCTTTAACAGATTATAAATCACAACAGCCCAGTTAGCTTAATGAAAAAAAGAAAACAAAAAGGATTGGGCGCAAAAGCAAAGTGACCCAATCTAAGCAAACAACAGAACACATCATCATTAAAATGGAAAAAAAATTAAGAAAATGGCAAAGAAAGTCAAGATGATAGAAGAAAAGGGAGACAATGGAGTACAAAAGGGGGGGAAATAACAGCAAAGATGCCCAAAGGAGAGCAAAATGTAAAAAAAAAGGCAAAGTTCCAAAACAAATCATAGCCCGTGCAAGTGTGCAAAAACCTGCACAGGTGATGGGCATCCTCCAGGCACATAAACAAAACACCTGAAATAATTTTGAAGACCAACGCGCATAGCATACCAGATATTAATTGAAAATCAATGTTATAACTTGGCATGATAACAAGTGCATGTTGTGGGTTGTATGTTTTTCTATAAAAGGGTTGAAAATATAACTTAAGATCCTGGGGTCTGAATCTAGCCATTGGTCCTCTATTGAAAAGGTTGTGAGTTTCAATAATTCGGTCGATAACAGATGGAAAGAATACATAGAAACAACGCAAATGACCAATCAAGCTAGCCAAAGTAAGTTATATGATCTAAAATATTGTGATGGTGTTACCAGCTGAGCTGAAGAGGGAGAAGAAAAAGAAGGTTACCTTTCAAATTCAAATTAAGTTATTGTTATAAGCTTACACACCATTTCATTATTTTCTTAAGATGCACTGTTTTGTTATTTTCTTAAGACGCATCGTTTTGTTTAGAAAGAAATCTTCCACATTCCTATAGGTGCTGGGGGAATTGTTCTAGAATTGTTATTCAGTTATATAAGTGTAACAAACTGTATAGGAGAAGGCAGGAAAAGAAATGAGAAATGAATGACACTCCTGGAATTCAGGAAGACCAAGAAATCACCTTTCCTGCTAACTACCACCCATAACCTCCATGGCTAAACACTGAACCTTATTGTCTCTCTCACGATTCCGTTCAACCTTCACCATTGTTGGACTGAATCCAGATTGGTTCCTTAAGTATCCCATGCATAACAGATGGCTTAATCGAATCCAGATTTAGTAGTTCAATACACACAAGCCTGAAATAAACCTGGTTGTCCATGATATTGAAAGGTGAAATAGCCTTCTAGGCCTAGTAAGGGAAATTAATAATATCTCAGTTAACCACAAGACCCTAGCAAATGGAATGTGGTGGTTATATAATCTTTTTTTGTAAGAAATTTCCAGCAAAACAAAGATCAAACCTTCATGGTGTTAACCGTAATGCCAGAATACCCTTGGACAGTTGAGCTAATATCTGATGAAAGCAAATGCTTTTGAAGCTACAGATGATCATTGCCAACCATCGATTTGTCTTTCCTATGCCACTTATCAGCCTCCCAAGTGCACTTAGACTCCACAACCTTGCCAAATTATAATTTCCTTTTAAGAGAAACTAAATAAGAATCAAGATTCCATAAAGCAATAATCCTAGAAAGCACATCTATAGCAACATAAGAAGTTGAAATCTCCACATAAAATGTATCTTCTTCCTTGTCAACCCCCATTAACTTTTTAAACATGTGACCTCGTTCATTAGACCGAAAACACTATACATCAAAAAACCATAAAGCTCAATCTCTAACAAATCAAACGCTAAATGAAGTATTCAAGAAAAAAAAATCAATTATACGAAAGGATATAATTTTTTTTTAAAATAGCAATTAAAAGAATGTGAATGAAAAAAAAATTCGAGGGCAACTACAAAGTTTTGATTGGAGAGTTTAAATTGAAAAGAAAATTACTTCAACAAAAGAATAAAAAAAATCAAAAGAATGATAACCAAATTAGAAAAATAATATACTATAAATTTAGATTGAATGATATAATTGAAAACCAATAAAACTTTTACAAAATGGCCAATGAAGAAAATTAAAAAAAAAATCAAAAGAAATTGGGAAAATAATATATGAAAAATTAGGATTGAATGATGAAATTGAAAATAAATAAAATTTTTATAAAAAGACCAAGAACAATAATCAGAAATCAAAAGAATAAGTATTGAAGTTAAAATATTAAAAACAAAAAGGACAAACTTGTAATTCTTAAGGGATGAGAGAGAGAATAAGAAAAAGAAAAGAAAAGAAAAGTCCACTAGCAGCAAATCGTCTCACCGCCTCCAACACACGTCATATCAATAGGAAAAGAACACGATGACGCTTTCAATGACACAACAAAAGAGCATTTTCTGTCATTGAGAGTCGCCATACGAGTCGCCTAAAATACATGGACGCCTCCCACATGATGGTGCGACACGTGCCAACAATTTTCTCCATTTAATTAATAATTAATTTCTATAAAAAGATCAAATCTTCCTCCATGAAACTGGCAATAACAAAAAAAAAACATCAATGTGAAAAGATCAAAAGACGACTGGACGCATGGTTTAGTTACTTTGATTTCAAGGGTAAACATGTCATTTTACTATATTTTAAAAAATGAAAAAAAAAACATAGATTATTTTACCATGCTATAACAAATTGAAAAGACATTCATATTTTCTTGTAAATTCTTTAATGACTAATGATCTATGTAAAAAAACTAAAATACCTCAAACACCAAGGTTATTGGGTTTTTTTGAGAAGGGAAAAATCCTAATTATATGTGTGTAATGAAAATGCCTACAGTTTTAGCTTTTTTATTTTTTACTATATTAAGACAAAAAAAAAAGACCTTCTAAATATAAAACAGAGAGTACAGGGATTATATGAAAACATTAACTCTATGATTTAATATTTATTTTAAAATGAAATCCAGGCCGAAGAAATAGCTCTTTACTGTGTAATTTAACAATTTGTGACATAAAAATAAAAAAAAAATGTTAATAACATGTATTGGGAGATGATTAACAGCCAAAAAAAACCCTTGTTTTTTTTTTTTTTTTGATGATAAGGGTTCTCTACCAAAATTAAGTTATTTTTAGTATAAACCCTAAAAATCAAAGAAGGAACAAACCTCCTTAAATACCAAATTAATTCCTTAGAGTTACTAATACAAAACTTTACATCCTTTTATAGACATCTATAATTGTAGATTAAAACCATGAATATGATGGCATGCCATGCTTTC
>Ga0307514_10004748_pt1 | contig 12402 bp, 10 predicted proteins | sample 16_EM_MG_FD_203088 | JGI IMG/M metagenome (GOLD analysis project Ga0307514, IMG submission 203088) | Populus trichocarpa ectomycorrhiza microbial communities from riparian zone in the Pacific Northwest, United States - 16_EM | ecosystem: Host-associated > Plants > Roots > Unclassified | place...
GATGGTGTTCACTTTGAGAAATTTACTTTGTTCTTCATAGTTATTCTTTAATAATTCAAAGTGAGCACAAAAGATAATTACCATGTTTGAAAATGAAGCATTGCAAGCATAATTATTTGTTTAAATCTCAAGTCGTGAATTAACTCTAAAATGATATCAGTAAGATAATTATTTAAAATAAAGAATGTTATTTTCAATAAAAAAATTAAAAGAACATATTTGAAATTAACTTTATCATATCTCTGTCTTAATTTTTTTTATTAATTAATTACTAGATTAGTTTATTAGATCAAATCAATTTTAGTAACTATAAAGATTAACTCTTAGGCGTCTAATTATGTAATAATAATTGACAATTTACTTATACTTTAAGTTTTAAAAGCATTTATCACTTGATTAAGCATGCATTGCACTACTAGAATGAGTGATATCTTGAGAATTACTGTGCACCCCAATTTATATGAAAATGTGTGATTATTTTCAAAAATAAGTAGAAAGGAAGATGGATTTTGGACCTTGGATTAAAACTTTTAAAATTGATATTAAAGAATTTTTTTAAAAAATATATCAGATCGGTTTAGAGTGTATTTTTATAATTGTTTAAAAAGGTGATTTAATTAATTGTGGTTGATATACAAACTGATTTGAAAATATTCCTTGCTGGAAAAAAAACCCAGCTTTTCCACTATCAGCATATCAAGCCATTTTACATGCAATTTACTTATTTTTAATTAACAACAATATCATTATCTAATTTCCATAGAATTCACAAATTATTTCCACCATTATATCACCAATAAAGTTAAAAAATAAACCATAGCTATTCTGAATTTCTGATTTAAAACTTATTTATTTGGAAATGTAGTAACTTTTATATTTTAGTAATTTTAAAAGTATATTTGTCTTGAAAAAACATCAAATTATGTTTTTTTTAATGATTTTAATATAGTGATGTTAAAAATAAAATAAAAAAATTTAATTTTTTTTTAATATATATCTAAACAGTGTACCATATTACAAAACAACAACTTAAATTTACTTCCCGGGTGAATGGCTACATTACATTTGTTTGTTCGCCATACTCTATATATGCCTAAATAATTCATCTCAGAAATCCATTTCCCATTCTATGAGTGAAACGAACATTATAAACTCACATTTCCCATTTTAACACGAATGAGCATAAAAAATCACTTGAAAAAGAAAAGAAAAACCATGTAATTAATTACAATGCCAAAGAGAATTTGTCCTGGAAGCTGAGAGCTACTGAATCTGTGTAAAATTCTTGTAAGGGTTTATGCGCGAAGAACAGGCAAACCTTTATGAATTGTTTCGGAAGACATGGAAGGGGATGTTGCAAGAGCTGTTCAAGGCAATAATAATATTGTAGCAAGAACGTTGATTTATGGAATGCCATGACGATTGGCTGCTGCATCAATTATTGCCATTTTTCCTGGGGAGAGGTCATTCCCTGAAAGTGTGGGAGCATCGGTGCCACCTCCACCTTGATTAGGCTTAACTTCTTGGTGTCCTTCAGTGCCATAGGCTATGCGCTTGTAATCCTCCAAATCTGTATACTTCAAGTAGGGACTGCTCTCCATGGGCAATCCATCAAGTTTTCCTTTCTTCTCTTCAACACCCTCTTTCCTATTTTCCATTTGCTTGCTGTTGTTCTCCATCTCTGATTTCTTACAATGGTCTGAAACCTAATTACTTATGTATCAAACAGCTTGCAATATTTCAGTCAGAAACCAAACCCCCGTATTAATCGAGCCATTTGACTTGTTCAGATTGCTTGTCTCGCCATTAATACCCAGTGGCCTCTCTCCTACATTCAAGCCACATCATCATGTCTTTTCGTGGTGGAAAATCCCTTGAAATAATAGTCAGATGTTGCGGAATCATCCTAGTTAAAATATTTCAAGACAAGCTTTAATGTCAGTTTAATGACATTTGGTAGGTACAAAACTGATGCAGGCAAAAAACTAAACCAGTGTGCGTGTGTGACCGTTACTTTACTACTAGGGCGGTGAGCCAACATCTGTAAACCAGCTTTCGCTTATCATCCATGGCAGAAATAGATTTTTTTTATGCATCTATCTTCGTCTTTCTAGTAAAATAAGTTTCTATCCCTTTTGTATTTGTCGTTTTTAATACTGAAACATTATCCAAACACAACTTAATAGAACAGATGCTGGAATTTACTGCAATGAACAGAGCAACTTTGAAAGGAAAAGGAAATCTAACCATGCAACTACCAAAAGACAATAAATACCTTGGGCTCAAATTGCCTCGTTTAAAATCTTGTCTTCTTTTGTTTTTTGTTGGAGTAAAAAATCTTGTCTTTTTCGGACAATAAAAAAGACATAACACGAACGTTCTTCTCTTGTCCACACCAGCCACAGAATTTTTTTGTTTTGGAAGGTATAGCCATTGCCACATATAACTATCACATACGGATGTTGTTTCTCCACCACCTCAAAAATCTTTCAAGCATGTGAATTCTATTTATTCTTCCTCTTCTAGTTGTGTTTATCTGCAAGTAATCTCAGCATCAAAAGCCACCTGCTTCACCAGTTTCTTCTGTCAGCTTTCTTTCTTTCTTTTTTCTCGACTAATGGCAACAGATAGAAGGAGATCAAATACTCAACTGTTGGAAGAACTGGAAGAACTTAGCGAGTCTCTTTATCAAGCCCAGACTTCCACCAACCGCAGAACTGCTTCCCTCGCATTTCCTCGATCTTCAGTTCCTTCTATAATATCAGATGAGAGTGGCACAGCAAAAATCGATGAAAAATCAAGCAGCAGGACTTGGTCCAGGCGGATGTCGTTGTCGCCTTGGCGGTCTAGTCCAAAGCCTGATGAAGAAACTGAGCGCAGAACATCCAATATTAATCAACCAGAAATAAAGAAGCTGGATGACATAGCTACTTCAACAGAGAAAAAAGGGATTTGGAATTGGAAGCCAATCCGAGCCCTGTCTCATATTGGGATGCAGAAATTAAGCTGTTTGTTCTCTGTTGAAGTAGTTGCTGTGCAAGGCCTTCCAGCTTCCATGAATGGACTCCGGCTTTCGGTTTCTGTTAGGAAGAAGGAGACAAAAGATGGTGCGGTCCATACAATGCCATCAAGAGTTTCACATGGCGCTGCTGACTTTGAAGAGACGCTGTTTATCAAGAGTCATGTGTACTGCACTCCTGGCAAAGGGAAGCCGCTTACATTTGAGCCCCGTCCATTTATGATTTATGTATTTGCAGTTGATGCTGAAGAGCTTGATTTTGGGAGAAGTATAGTGGATTTAAGTCGACTTATTCAGGAATCCATGGAGAAGAGCCAAGAAGATACTCGAGTGCGGCAGTGGGACACGAGTTTCAACCTATCTGGGAAGGCAAAAGGAGGAGAGCTTGTTCTCAAATTGGGATTTCAGATTATGGAGAAAGAAGGAGGGATTGATATTTATAGTCAAGCTGAAGGATCGAAGTCTAGTAAATCGAAAAATTTCTCACTTTCACTGGGACGTAAGCAGTCTAAATCATCCTTCAGTGTCCCAAGTCCAAGGATGACAGGACGATCAGAAGCTTGGACTCCTTCGAAGGCAAATCCAGTTGCAGATATTCATGGAATGGATGACTTGAATCTTGATGAGCCAGCTCCAGCTCCTTCATCATCCCCCTCTATTCAGAAATCAGAAGAACCAGAACAAAAGATAGAGGATCTTGATCTTCCAGACTTTGTAGTTGTGGATAAAGGGGTGGAGATTGAAGACAAAGAAGAGAATGAGAATGTAGATTCTGAAGAAAATGTTAAAGAAAAGTCACATTCAAGCGAAGTTGTCAAGGAAGTAGTTCACGATAAGGTACACCTGACAAGACTATCCGAGCTCGATTCAATCGTTCAGCAGATAAAAGCTCTTGAATCCATGATGGGAGAAGAAAAAACTGTTAAGACAGGAGATGAAACTGAACCACCAAAATTAGATTCAGATGAAGAAACAGTAACGCAGGAATTTCTCCAGAAGCTCGAAGATGCAGAAACTAATGCTTTCAAATTCAATCAACCTGAAATTCCCCCTCTGCATCTCGATGGAGGTGATGACTCTTCAGAGGCTGAATCCAAGGTATATCTCTCAGACCTTGGGAAGGGATTAGGCTGTCTGGTTCAAACAAGAGATGGAGGCTACTTAGCAGCTACGAATCCTCTAGATACTGTTGTTTCGAGGAAAGATACTCCAAAACTAGCAATGCAGTTGTCAAAACCACTCGTTCTTCAACCAGACAAATCCATAAACGGGTTTGAATTGTTTCAGAGAATGGCATCCATTGGTTTTGAAGAGCTTTGTTCTCGAATCTTATCATTGATGCCCCTCGATGAACTGTTAGGGAAAACTGCAGAACAGATAGCGTTTGAAGGCATAGCTTCTGCAATCATCCAAGGGAGAAACAAAGAAGGCGCTAGTTCAAGTGCTGCTCGTACCATTGCTGCCGTTAAAACAATGGCAACAGCGACTAGTACAGGCAGGAAAGAGAGGATATCAACAGGAATTTGGAATGTAAATGAAAGCCCTTTGACAGCCGAGGAAATCTTGGCATTCTCATTGCAGAAGATTGAGGCAATGGCAATAGAAGCCTTGAAGATTCAGGCAGAAATGGCAGAGGAAGAAGCCCCCTTCGATGTTTCTCCACTCGCTGGAAATGCAAGCACAGACAGTGGGAAGGATCAAAATTACCCTCTGGATTCTGCCATTTCACTAGAAGATTGGATAAAGAACTACAGTTTAGTTTCTCCAGGAAAGCCAGCAACAATTACCATAGCTGTGGTTGTCCAGCTACGGGATCCTATAAGGCGATACGAGGCAGTTGGCGGACCTGTGGTTGCACTAGTTCATGCGACACAAGCAGACATCGAAGAGGACAATTACGATGAGGAAAAGAAATTCAAAGTAACAAGTTCGCACATTGGGGGCATGAAGGCAAAGTCAGGAAGAAAGAGGAATGTGTGGGATTCGGAGAGGCAAAGGCTAACTGCAATGCACTGGCTGGTTGAATATGGACTTGGAAAGGCAGGGAAAAAAGGAAAACATGTGTTATCAAAAGGGCAAGATCTCTTATGGAGCCTTTCCTCAAGAATCATGGCTGATATGTGGCTCAAACATATGAGAAATCCTGATGTGAAGTTCACAAAGTAGGAAAAGAAAGGCCCAAGTCTTGAATGGATTGGTTCCTGTGGTTCATTTTACAATCACTAATGGATGCCAAATAAGCAGGTCACTTTTTGTTAAGTAGTAGATTGAATAAGATTTTCATACATAAGATTTGATCTGATCTGTTGCAGTTGTAATCAAGTACCTTTCGGTGCATTCTCTTGGTCCTGGTCTCCTCCCATTCATTTGATGAGAATTGAACTAGATTAATTTAAGTTTTTACTAAGAAAAACCTCGCATTGTTTTATTAAAAACAGTTTTTTTTATACAGTCAGGTTAGATTAAGAATGAACGAGTCATCCATCGACCAGGTTTTATAAACGAGGCTACACTCAACTAAATCCAATATTTGAAGAAAAAAGCAATGATAATCATTAATATACCTTGTTCCATTGCTGCATATCACTTGCATTCTCATTCTCCTCGAGATGGGCATTGGCAAGAAATTAAAGAGAATTTCCCCTCCTTCAATGGTTTCATAAAGTATTTCAAAGGTTAAGGCTAAGCTAACCGGTAAACTCTGTTGTGGCTCTAATTGAATGCTGGGCTGATGTTCTAGGATGTCTAGATAATCTCCCATTTGAACTGGATCATAGTCTAGAATTCTCGTGTAATTGGGCTTAGGGCTCCTCTGTGTAATTTTTGAGGCTTGCAGACCACTAAATTCGATGTACTTCAAGAAACCATTAAACATGTATGCCGGCATGTTGCTCCCCTGCATCTGCACCCGTTAAGTAATATTTATTTTCCTCTTGGATGACGACGCTTAGAGTACAGTCAGTTCCACCTTTACTTGAAACAAAATCTATACTAAAATTTATTATCCAGACCAAAAAACATAAACCAGTGATCACACATTAAGGATCGACAATGAGTTCGATCAAAAATAAATAAAAAATTCGACATGTCAATAGTATCCATGTCCCTCTTCTCCAGCATGTCTCTAAGTCTCTTTGATCAATTTGTAATTATGAAAAAAAATACAAAAAATCGAGAGACCATCTGCATGTTGGTCTCGGACATGCCCTCATGCCTTATATCTGTAAGACCATTTCCTTTTGCCCTCTTGATTAATTTCCAGTTTAGTAAATATAGAAGCAACGTTCAGATTTGGCCAGATACGTGGGTCCGGAACAAGTTTCAAAAACTAAATATGCGAGTATAGAGTAGCTTGAAGGTGACGAGGAGGAGTTGAGCAAAATTATAAATCGGATTTTTAAAAATATTTAAAAAATATTTCTGAGAACAATCTTTTTTTTTTTTAAATATAATTGTCAAATGCAGTTTGTTCTTGGGATTTTTCATTAAACAAATGTCTCCCATCATTATCCAAGTACCCCTTATCTTAAGCAAGCAAGCGCTGTGTAAATCTTGTCTGGGTGCATACATGAGATTCTTGAAGAAAACGCTGGCTGGAACACAGTTCAGAAGCAAACATGTGAGTGAGCATTAAAACATGAACCTGCTGCTTCCTACGAGCGAGGACAGTTGCTGTGAGCGACTCGTCCAAATCTTCTACCTGTCTTTGTGTTAATAATAGGAAGGGAAGAGGAAAAGGGAAAGGACAGATGCCTTTAATTTTCTGATGCCTGGAGTGCCACAGCCCCGTCGGCAAATTAATAATGGTCCATGGAATCGTAGCGCAAAGACATGGGAGTGGCACACGGTGATTAGTGGCCTTGACTGTTCCCCTAACAACTCTTGCTCCGTAGTCCACGTAGGAATAGTAAAATTGGCCAAAGGCTAACAGGAATTACAAGATTGCTAGCTTGGCATGGTTTTACAGGTTCAAGAAAAAGAGGCAAGCTCTAGTCTTCCCCATGTGGCTTCCGCCTGCATTAATTTTAGCTAACAGTCTCCTGCTAGGAGCTGCTGCTTCTAATCCTTCACCCTCTTCCTCATCTTGACTGGTAGTTTTCCTACTCTTTCCTCGTTTCAATCCTGTCCTCCGATAATGTACTGTCGTGGCCTTTCCTTGTGATGGCTACGAAACCATGTCATGTGTATGCCCAGGGCAGCTATCTCCGTTCATTACTCCTGTTTTTTTCTCTTCATAATACAAAATTTGAGTGTTTTTTTCCCTTTTTAAATAACACAATCCTAAATTTATTTAGAAAAATAGCTCAACTATATATATATATATACATATATATGGTTGCGCCGCTTCCATTTGCGCAATGAAAAAAACCCTTAAAAGGATGTGCAACTGGGAGTTGCGCAGCCTTTCAAAAAATTGATGTTTTTAATTTTTTATCTACAAGTTAATAATTCATTCTTATCCCTATCCTTGTATGTTTTTATTCTAATCTCCAATTATTTATTTTATTAGATATCACACTTAATAAATATTTAATTTGAGAAGAGATTTTATCTATAACTTTATATATAACAAAATATATATTTTTATTGCTCCATGTGTAAAAGAAAATAAATAATATTTTATTGCTCCATAACTAATCCCAGTTCAGTTGAATCTACCTTTTCGACTGCTTTCAATACATTGAATGCAAAATCATGCATTGTTTAAGCTGACTTTCGGGACTAAACAATAATGAAGGTTAGGTGTGATAATGGTTATTTTTTTAAATGTGTTTTATTTGAAAATTTATTAAAATAATATTTTTTTATTTTTTTAAAAATATTTTTAATATTAATATCAAAATAATCTGAAAATAAAAAAATAAAATAAAATAAATTTAAATTTTATTTAATCTCCGGAGTTTCGAAAAAGAATTCCTAAAAGCGATGGTAGAAAATTTGCCACAAAGGGATATTCTTACCTACGAGTCCTCACTTCGTCGTGCCAAAAAGTGGAAATTGGAATCCCTTTACAAATTCTAAACAATAAAAAAAATAAAAAATAAAATTGTCAATTGTAGAGGGTAGAGAAGTCCAGTTCCTACAGGGTAAAGTACAGTTCAGACCCTGACCACATCAATTATTAGAAATACAACTCTAATGAAAAACAGAAAGGGAAAGGAGAAGAAGACAATATCTACTGCCACGACCCCTTGATTGGTCCATATGAATGTATATAGACACGGTATGGGAGGTTACAGGCTGACCCTTCTTTGGCTTGTACTCAGCTCCCTAAAACTTGCCATGTTCACACAAGTTCTTGAATTCTAAGCACATACCTTTTCTCCTCAAATCTATCCCAGTTTGAAACTATCAGAGTTGTTTTCCGGTGAAGTTGGTATCTGGGTTACCAAGAAAGAGATTTGTCAAGTTTTTAACTCAGTGAAGTAGGTGACTGAGTGTAGTGTAACTGTTCAAGGATTGTTGGGATAAAAAGGTATGATTTCAGTATCAGCTAATCCTGAAAGCAGAGTTCTTTGTTGTGGCAAATTAGGACTGTATAAGGGCATGGCTTTTCCTCTATTTCTGAACCCCTCTTCTTTGGCTTGTCATTTGGTGTATCTAACACTTAACAAGATTCTTATCCACATAGAAAAACAGCCTGTACTTCAGTTCAGTTCAGTTCAGTTCACACACTTTGCTTGATATTTTATCTTCCTTTTTCCTACTACAATCCAACATCATTCACTGTTATCAGGCTTTACTTTTTAAAAGTTACTTTTCTATTTCTCTAAGTCTCTGAAGCCAGCCCCTGTGCCTTGTTTTTTTGTTGAGTTTAACGTTTTTGGCTGCCAAGAGATGAGCAATCTATAAAGATCTCCTCTTTCTGGTTTCTTTTATTTGCTGATGATTTTGGACAGTCTTGTATTTCTTTCTTGACTGAGTGGATTTTTCATTGCTTATTTTGAATTCAGGGGATTCACTGATTAGATACTGTATTGGATCTGTGGTTCTTGACTTCTTGTTGTTTGATTGCTTTATCTGGGTGTTTATCTTTTTACAGGTGAGTTGGATATTGAGGACCTGATTCATTGGTTAAAACATGAAGGGAGCATCTCTAGTGGCTATTGCTGCTTGCGTTGGTAACTTCTTGCAAGGATGGGATAATGCTACCATTGCTGGTACTTTTCTTTTACTTTATCATCTATCTAATCTTTGATTTGGACCGAGAAATGTTTGATGTTAATAATTAAAATTAAAAACTTAAAATTCTAAAGATTGAAAATATTGAGATTTGTTGTCCATGGTGGATGGTATTTTTCCTAGGCTTCCAATTGGAACATTTTCTCTTACGTGTCGGTCGTTTCTGATATTTTCTTCTCTCACTTTTGGTGTTGAATTAGGGACTGAATGCAGTTCTGAAATATTGTTTCTATGTTTTCAGGCGCTGTCATTTACGTCAAGAAAGACCTCAAGTTGCAATCGAGTGTGGAAGGTCTTGTTGTGGCCATGTCACTTATTGGAGCCGCTGCTATCACAACATGCTCAGGACCCATATCAGATTGGATTGGTCGGCGTCCAATGCTAATAAGCTCATCAATTCTCTACTTTGTCAGTGGTTTGGTAATGTTTTGGTCACCCAATGTTTATGTCTTGTGCATAGGAAGACTGTTGGATGGATTTGGCGTTGGTTTAGCAGTTACTCTTATTCCACTCTATATTTCTGAGACCGCCCCATCAGATATAAGGGGAATGTTAAATACTCTACCTCAGTTTGCCGGTTCAGGTGGCATGTTTCTGTCGTACTGTATGGTTTTTGGGATGTCATTGACAACTTCACCTAGTTGGAGGATGATGCTTGGAATTCTTTCCATTCCTTCTTTACTATATTTTGTACTCACAGTGTTTTACTTGCCTGAATCTCCTCGATGGCTTGTAAGTAAAGGAAAGATGCTTGAGGCAAAGCAGGTTCTCCAGAGATTGCGTGGCAGGGAAGATGTTTCAGGTTTACTCATTATTCTTTCACTGTTGTTCTTTCTCACTCTTTTTTCCTTCTGAAAGAAGGTATAGAAATTTAGATCATGGGTTGAGACAATAGCCTGGTCTTTCTTGTTTTAGACAAGATGCCGAATCTCACTGAATCAAATGGTAGTTTGTTTGCATCATTAGTTTGAATGCGTGTCGAAGTATTTCCATGGCTGAATGACAGTATGTGTAATTCACTGGGAACAGATTTTTTAAGCACCCAACTTTACACATGCAGCTAACTTCAACAGCTATGTTTTCATAGATCAACTTGACTTCTTTGTTATACATGATAAATCTAGAAGCTTTTGGTGCATGCTAATCTTTCCCCAGTAAGTGCACTTTGAAGTGGTTTTGAGGGAGTCCTGTTTTTCTCAGCAATGATCTCTTTGGAATTGTGAAAACCATATTGTGGCAGGCCATCTTTTTTATTTTAATGGTAGAGTTCCAAACACTTTACATTCTTCGTTCGCTATCCTTAAAGCCTGACCAGTTATTTGGAGATCAAGGTGAGGTGTATAGCTTTATCTGCTGATTATACTTTAAATTGACGAGGAGCTTAACTTGATAGGAGGGAGTAAAACTATTTCACTGGTGTGAGTTCATTTCTTTCCAGCTTCAGTGTTCATAAACGTGAGCATAATGTGTAGATGTTTTTAATAGTATTTGGATTTTTTTTGGTGAATTTCCAATGGTAGGAAATTTAGGCTTCTCCGTTTGCATATGTAGCTTATTAAACTTGCTTATGTGGCTGTTGCTAAAGCTTCTATGATGCACAGGCGAGATGGCTTTACTGGCTGAAGGTCTTGGTATCGGGGGTGAAACATCCATAGAAGAATACATAATAGGGCCTGCTGATGAAGTCGCTGATGGTCAAGAACCCATTGTTGATAAAGACAAAATCAAGTTATATGGACCTGAAGAAGGCCTTTCCTGGGTTGCTAAACCCGTAACTGGACAGAGTTCTCTTGCTCTTGTATCGCGCCAAGGAAGCATGGTGAACCAAGGCGTGCCTCTTATGGACCCTCTTGTGACTCTTTTTGGTAGTGTTCATGAAAAGCTCCCTGAGACAGGAAGCATGCGGAGCATGCTTTTCCCTAATTTTGGCAGCATGTTTAGTACAGCAGAACCTCACTTTAGGACTGAGCAGTGGGATGAAGAGAGTGTACAAAGAGAAGGTGAGGGCTACACATCAGAGGCTGGTGGTGAGGATTCTGATGACAATTTGCACAGTCCACTAATATCACGCCAGACGACAAGCATGGAAAAGGATATGGCCCACCCAACTTCCCATGGCAGTGCTCTGAGCATGAGACGGCATAGCAGTCTATTGCAAGGAGCTGGGGAGGCAGTTGACGGTACTGGCATTGGTGGGGGTTGGCAGTTGGCATGGAAATGGTCCGAGAGAGAAGGTGAGGATGGAAAGAAGGAAGGGGGGTTTAAAAGGATTTATTTGCACCAAGAGGGAGTTCCTGGATCCCGACGCGGGTCTGTTGTTTCACTTCCTGGTGGTGATGTTCCTGTTGAAGGTGAGTATATCCAGGCTGCTGCTCTGGTAAGCCAGCCAGCTCTTTATTCAAAGGAGCTTATGGATCAGCATCCAGTTGGACCCGCAATGGTTCACCCATCTCAAACAGCTACAAAAGCTCCGATATGGGCCGCTCTGCTTGAACCCGGAGTTAAGCATGCTTTGTTTGTTGGGATGGGAATTCAATTGCTTCAGCAGGTAGTCTATGACTTCATTTGATATCTTTTGCTAATTTGCTCCCCCCCCCCTCTCTCTCTCTCTCTCTATATATATATATGTATATATAAGTTAAATTTAAGCTCTCAATTCATTCTAATCCAAATCCACATGAATGGTTTTCCTACTACTCTCATTTTGACCAAAATCATATTGTGATTTATGTTGTCAATAACTGTTTTTTAAGAAACATTCGCATGCAGTTTGCTGGTATAAATGGAGTTCTTTACTACACGCCTCAAATTCTTGAAGACGCAGGTGTTTCGGTTCTTCTTGCAAACTTGGGCCTCAGCACAAACTCTGCATCATTCCTTATAAGTGCATTTACAAACCTCCTTATGCTTCCATGTATAGGAGTAGCGATGAAGCTTATGGATATCTCAGGGAGAAGGTGATTTCCTTTCTGCATTACTTCCTTTTAGTTTTAGTTCTTTGATTGCACTAGGAACAAACCAACAAGGAAACTCTTCCTTCTACTGCTCAGTTGCCTAATAACGAAACTTGTTTGTTATCCCTTTTATTCGAATGTGATCAAGTTAGATGAGCACCATCATCTTCTCAATGCATCCTTGTGCCCCTTACTGATCAAGAGATCAACTCAAAATTGAAGTGGGAGCTGCAATGTTTTTTCTAG
>Ga0307514_10004750_pt1 | contig 12401 bp, 12 predicted proteins | sample 16_EM_MG_FD_203088 | JGI IMG/M metagenome (GOLD analysis project Ga0307514, IMG submission 203088) | Populus trichocarpa ectomycorrhiza microbial communities from riparian zone in the Pacific Northwest, United States - 16_EM | ecosystem: Host-associated > Plants > Roots > Unclassified | place...
ACATGCCCTGTCGCGCATATATACGCGTATATCCTGGCCGTACCAACAAGAATACATGGACTGTGCCTGAGGCTCCCTCGCGGGAAATGACGTATATATAGACTTCCCTGCCCAAAAGAAATACATGGACTGAAGTAATGTGAGTTATTGGCTAGCGGATTTTCGATGATATCAATGAACTTGACTAAATGTGGCCGGGTTGACGCCTAATCTGTGTTGAGGGTGGATATCACACATGAGCAAGCAACAAAGAAGGGGGGTCAGGCATGAGTCTGGATTCGCTTTCGTATTCGTCAGACCTAGTTAAATTGGGCAACGTTGAGAAACGTCAGTCCAGTATGTGGCACGAGTCTCAATTGGCTTTAGTACTTATCAGACCTACTTAGATTGGGCAATTTTGAGAAACGAGAGTCGTGCCAGTGTGTGGCACGAGTCCGCATCGCTTTAGTATTAGTAAATAAATAACAGGGAGCGTACCAAATGGCACTCATGAGAAACAAGAGTCTGTAGAGAGAAATAAATAACAGGGAGTGAACCAAACATGCGTGGTGGGAATCAAGAGTCTGCAAAGAGAAACAAACAACAGGGAATATGCAAGACGTGACGAGTGGGTAAACCAGAAGCTGCAGGGCGTTGGCAACAGTAAGAAGTTCATAGATGATAGAGGCAGTAGGGTAGCGCACAAGACGCGGGCAAAATATATTGAAGAGATAGTAGGGGAAGTGGAGAAAAGAGGGTGGCAGTGGAGTGGATGGAAGTAGGGGAGCGTTGCAGAAGGAGGGTAATGGGCGGGAGAGTGCAGGATGTGGGTAGTAATGAGAGTGCGACGGAGGGAGAGAGAGGGGGAGTTAGTGTCGAGTGCGAGAGGAGGGAAATTCTTGGGTTGGGAACTGCGATTGTAGTAAAGAGCGTCGGGTATGTCGGAAGTACTCGACGAAGAAAATTTCGTTACTGATGTACAACTAGGGAGTCACAACTAGAACTTGCCATACTAACTAGGAAGTAACAACTAGAACTTGCCGTTACAACTAGGTAATCCAAACTAGAATTTATGCCTACAACTAGGGAGTCATAACTAGAACTTGCCATAGCAACTAGGAAGTGACAACTAGAACTCACCGTTACAACTAGGAAGTAACAACTAATAGTACTTTCCGAAGATCCTGAGTTGATAGCAAATTCTGCTAAAGGTAAGAGTTCCTCCCAATTATCTTGCTTTCAGGAGCAATAGTGACGAAGGTATTCTTCTAATACTTGATTTATTTCCTCAGTCTGTCCATCGGTTTCAGGATGAAAGGCTGTAGATAGCTTAGTTTTAATACCAAGCTTATCCATCAAGCCTTGCCAGAAGTGTGATGTCAACTTGGTATCTCGGTCTAAGATTATATTCTCCGGTAGGCTATGGAATCGCCAGACATTCATAAGAAAGGATTGTGCTAAGTCTTTTGCAGTTGTATTTGTTGGCAAAGGAATAAGTCTGGTCATTTTGATCAAGTGGCCAACAAGTACCCAGATCTGTGTATAACTATTTGATTCTGGTAATTCGACTATCCAGTCCATCCTGATTGATGACCATGGTCGATATAGAATTTTGAGTGGCTCTAATAAACCATACTTCTTGTGTCAACTTGGTTTGTGCCACTGACAAGTATCACAGGAGCGAACATAGTCATTAACATCCTCTTCGAGCTTGATCCAATGATAATTCGCCTTGATTCTTTCCAGTGTCTTATGAATCCCAAAGTGTCCTGCAATCCGGCTATCATGATTGTCTTCTAAGATTTTCTTTTGAAGAGCTTTATCATTTGATATGAACCATCTATTCTTCCACAGCAATACATCATTTTGAACAGTAAAGTTCTTGTCTACTTTACTATTCCGTTGCACTACTGCTTGACGAGTTGCTACCATCGGGACCCTAGATCTGATCGGGCATGGTCATTCGATCGCCAGTAATATACTAGCTGCTTTTGGCAATCCCGTATTATCATGCAAGCACAGCGGTGAGAGCCTATTCCAGCTAAGTTGAGATCTAATGAAAGAACTATGCTCTACAACATGGTTACTCTCACGCCCCACTAAAATCAACCTAATACTCAATATCCCCCGTGGCAATATGACCTCCATGAAGACACTCCTTCCCTCTTCTAACCCCCCATATAGGCCGAATTGCAGGCAGGTGAGCCCGTGGCTGCTAGCAGGCCTTTACCTACCATGTATATCTATGCCACATCAATACTAGAGCAGGGGTCTGCAAGAGTGCAAAACGGAAGGGTCTTAACGAGAGGCACTAATATGTGCAAAATTGTGAATTTCGAGAATTTTCATTGAATCAACTAATTCCTCCTTATCTCTGCTCCCTTAAGCTCCACCTTCTAGACTCTTCTACAGAACATCCTTCATACTTGCGTAGAGGCCTCTAAAAGCTCTAGGAGCTCCAATATGTCTCCATGACCCCTCCCCTATCCCCCCCCAATATTCCTCCCCTGTAAGCCCAAAATTGGATATGAATGTGCACACCTATGACCATACGCTAGAAACCTATTACCTAGCATCTATATCTATTATCGAAGAGGCAGCCTGAAGATGGTGCAATGGCAGGGACTTAACAGAGGGTGCTATTGTGCGTGAAAATGAGAATTTCATCAACAAACACCTCATTATCCTACCCTGAACTTTCCACGTCAACTTCTTGTACCAGCACCTCTAGAGTGTCCTCGGCCGCTACTAGGAGGTCTCCAATAGCCCTAAGAGCCCCAATATCCATCCGTTTGGGGCTGCAAGGGTCGCTTTAGTCACGGGAGTATGCGAGCTGCTTCAGAGGCTGGCATTTTGTCCCCCTCACCTCACAGTACCCATATATGCCCATAATCAACCTTAACACAGAGTTCAACTTAATATCCAGCCTAGCTGCTCTAAATCCCTAAATCTCCAACCCAGGGTTGAAAACAGCATCCAATATGGCATCAAAGATGACATAGTGTCCAGCATCCAGCATAGAATACAATATAGTACTTAAGCTAGTATCTAGCCTAGCATCCAACTCTGAAGCTCTCCTAGCACCCTGTGCCGGCGCCCATGCTATCGCATGGACCTCGGGAAGTGTTAGCATACTGCCGCGACTAATGCAACCCTTACAGCCTGAAATTGATGAGTATTGGGGATCTTAGGGCTATTGGAGACCTCTTAGTGGTGCTTGAGGATGCTCTGGAGCGCGCTGGTACAAGAAATTGACGTGGGAAGTTCAGGGTAGCATACTGAAAAAGATTTGGTTCATTTAATGCAAATTCTCGAAATTCACAATTTTGCACATATTAGTGCCTCTCGTTAAGGCCCTCCCGTTTTGCACGCTTGCAGACCCCCACTCCAGTATTGATGTGGCATGGATATATATGGCAAGTAAAGGCCTGCTAGCGGCCACAGGCTCACCTGCCTGCAATTCGGCCTATACGGGGGATTAGAAGAGGGAAGGGAGGTCTTCAAGGAGGTCATATTGCCACGGGGGATATTAGGTATTAGGTTGATTTTAGTGGGGTGTGAGGATAACCATGTTGTAGAGCATAGTTCTTTCCATAGATCTCAACTTAGCTGGAATGGGCTCTCACCACTGTGCTTGCATGATAATACGGGATTGCCAAAAGCAGCTAGTATATTACTGGCGATCGAATGACCATGCCCAATCGGATCTAGAGTCCCAATGGTAACTAATCAGCATCTCTGAGTGCAGTTTCTAGTACTTCTTCTTGAAACGTATCTCTCATTTGGATAATCCTAGTTGCTGCCAGTGTGAGTTGTCCAGGTTTAAACAAGAGCTGTACTAGTTGCAGGTCTTCACTCCCCTCTTTAGGACGGTGATCCCAACATCGACTTAAGGCATCAGGTTTACCATTCTTTTGACCAGGCCGATATTTCACAATAAAGTCAAATTCGGCTAAGAATTCAGCCCATCGTGCTTGTCATTGGGTCAAGGTCTTGGTTATTGTAAAGTATTCCTGGTTTTGATAGTCTGTCCAAACCATAATTTGCTGCTGGCAGCTCTTCAGTAGTGGTTCCCATTCCTTGAAGGCTTAAATAATAGCTGATATTTCCTTGTCATATATATCATAGTTCATCTCAGCAGGAGAGAATTTCCTTGACAGAAATGCACATGGATATACTTTGCCATTCTCCGCTCCCTGAGATAAAACTGCTCCGATTGCATAATCACTTGCATCTGTCTCTAGCATAGTTTCTCGCTCTGACTGGAAATGACTACGTATGGGAGCTGTGCTAAATCTTGCTTTTAACTCATCGAAGGCTTGCTGGCATCTTGTACTCCAATTCCAGGTCTGATTCTTGTGACTGAGTTCAGTCAATGGGGATGCGACCTTAGAGAATCCCTTAATAAACCTCCTATAGAAGTTTGCAAAGCCGAGAAACTCTTGTATGTCCTTGACTTTCCTCAGTACTGGCTAGTTCTTTACTTCTTTAATCTTTTAGTCCGTCATACGGATGCCTTGTGGTATGATCCCATACCCTAGGAATTCTACCGAATCCGTATGAAACGTTGATTTTTGCAGGTTAATTCCTAATCCTGCCTTGTCTAGCCTTGCTAGTACTTCCTTTACTAGTCTCTCATGTTCTTCCACACTTTCAGTATATATTAGTATATCATCTAGATATATTACTACTGCTTCATCCAGTAGATCATGCAAGATATAGTCCATCATGCTTTGAAATATAGCTGGGACATTGTATAGGCCAAATGGCATTACTCGCCAATGGTACAAGCCGAACTGAGTATGGAAGGCAATTTTCTCCTTATCTTTCTTAGCCATACGTAATAGGTGGTACGCATTTTTCCAGTTAAATTTTGTAAAGATTCTCGCCTTGTTGAGTCTCTGGCATGGCTCAGTCATTAAAGGTAGTGGATATCGGTTCTTGATACTGATCTTGTTTAATGCTCGATAATCCACATATAATCGATAAGTACCATCACTCTTCCGAACCAGGCGTATCAGTGCTCCTGCCGAGGATTTGGATTTGACAATCTTGTCTTCTTCCACCTTTTTGTCTAGCCATATTTTTAATGCCTTGAGCACCTGTTCCGAGAAAGGGTATAGAGGTCCAAATGGGGCTTCCTTGCCACTTAGTAGTTCAATTGTATGGTCGAACTTACTATGTTCGGGGACTTTGCTCGTCTGCTTCCTGCTGAACAAGTATGCATATTCATGATAGATTCCAGGTAGTGCTTGTAGAACCTCTTGTCCGCTTTCTGTTTGTTATGTGACTGTAGCTACTGCTGATGCTAGATCTTCTAAGACTTCGTGTTGGAGTTGGTAGCTATCTACCAACTTGAACTTATATTTCTTAGGTAGGCAATGCTCTCTGCAGTACTTACTGCACCATTGCAAGATACTCTTTTCCCAATCTATATCAGGATTGTGTTTGGATAACTATGTAATAGGTAAATACTCATCTACGGAGTCCACTATTTGCCCAACCTCCCAGACTAGCTGCTCAGTATGTTTTCCTATTACTAGCCCTACTGGCTGCGTATAATGCATACCCGCTCCTGGGATTGGTTGCTGGCTTGTATTCTGAACCTCTATAGGTTTCTGACGCTTCTTTACTAGAATCTCCGATTCTCTAACCCATTCTTCCCTCAGAATAGGCCCTGTAGCCCCACAGTCAATAAGTAATCGACACTGGAGTTCCCTTCTGCCGATTCTTATAATAGCTTGTATAATGAACCTGTTGCCATGCTCAGGCAGATCCTGGGTTCGTAGTCTCTTCATCTTGCTTACGATATCAGCCTCTCAGCACTGATACAACCTTTCGGGTTAAGCAAGCACCTCAGTAGTTTTTTGGATATAAAGAGTCACGGAATAGAAAATGACGTAACTCTTTGAGGGTTGTACGTATGTGTCTATCATATGCCTATCTGGCTGTTGAAGTTGGAGAATTTTCAAGTTGTGTGAGTTATGTTTTTATTACTTGTGGGAGATGCAAGTCATGTGCCAGGCATTTCGGCTACTAAAGCTATCCTCAGACTTGCTTTTGATAAGTGGTAAGAAATGTATTAAACTGATCTCAACATTACTTAACTCCACAAATATCTCAGGTCTGAACTAACTATAAACCTATTTTAACAGTATGTAGTCTCCCTCAGTATCTTCTGCTAGCTTAATGATTTTTCCTTCAAAATAATCAGGTAATTCACGACCTCGCACTACTGAGATTTTAACTTCTTCTTTTTTGGCTTTCTCTGGTTTGGAATCCCCATTTTTCTTATTACTTTTCGTAACTCTAGTAGTTACTGGGGTTTTAGTCCAATATTCATACCACTTGTATGTATTCTTTCCATACTTTAAACAGAAGTCCGCTTTCTTTCTTTCTTCAAGAATGTCTGTTGAAATACCTACCAACTCGATATCTTTATCTTTCCAGTCTTTCTCTTCTCTCTTTCTTTTCTTGCCAGTTCTTTTACCATTGCCATCATTTTGTGATTGAGCCAACTTGTTTTTATGCTTCCGCTTATTTTGCTCTTTCTGGTGATTAAACCCAGTTGGTGTGTCTTTTTGTCGAAAGTGGAAGCTTTCCAGGTTATGACCAATATCTCGTAACATGGTCATTTGTTCCTCCAGCTTTTCTGGTTTATTAGGCATTTAAGCCCATGCCAGTCTGACTTCTTGGTTTAGACCGTGAACCAACTTATCTTCAGCAACTTCTTCCAGATATCTAGTTCTCCATACTAGGTTGATTAGAGTGTCCAAGTAATCATCGATAGAAGTACTATGTTGAAGTATCAACCATTCAGTTATAGCTTGTTCCTTGCCTACTTTAGTTCCAAAGAAGCTGTATAGAGCCTCAACAAATATACTCCAGGTTTGCCAACTTGGATCTAGAGCAACCTTTTGCCTACCTGGCAATCGTCGTGCAGCTGCCAAATTAATTTTGGGATGATAAGACTCATACCAGGGAACAGGGTCTCGATACTTGTTATTCATTGGTCTATTCAGTAAGTTTGCTGCATATCGAATCTTAGTGAGATCGTCCTTGTACTTATGTTTTTCGATGGCCCACACATTTTTCAGGCTGCGGATAAATCTTTTGAGGTCTTCTGGATCTCCCCAATAAGTCTTTGGCTTTGGAGCCTCAGGTTTAGGTTTGTTGCCTTTGGCAATATTCCTTACTAATGACTCTAATAGTTCTGTTTGGATTGTCTCAGAATCGTGAGATCTTCGTGAAGTCGCTTCATCCTTCTCAGAACTATCAGATGAACTATCTGTTAGAGTGAGATCCTGGGATCGTGATAACTCTTGATAGGTCCCATCTCCAATTTCGCTCTCCAATTGCTCACTAAGGAATAGGAGCTGTATCGGTTGTGGTCTCCATTGCCACCGTAATTCTTCTGGTTTCTGACTTGGAATCATTAAACTACCTATAGTAGTCTTTAGAGAGAGTTCCAATTCCATTGTGGCTTGAACCAAGAATGTAGTCACTAGCCGTAAATAGGTGAGCTGAATTTGATATTTGTCTTGTAGAGTGCTAGCACGAGTTTGGACTCTAGCCAGTTGTCCATTGATAAATGCCACTATAATATCTTGAATCCATACCTAATAGTCTTCAATCTTTATCGTAGGTTTCGGGACCATATTTGCAAGTTCTTGCTTGAATATATATGCCGTGAGCTCTTGCGGATTTCGAATGATTAAAGACTTTGCTGGGTTCGAAAGGTCTAAGAGTCTTGGTATCCATTTCACTTCGAGTGCTGGCGGCATCGTATAGGTAGAAGTTGAGCTCTTAAAAATATAATATAATGCAGGGGTACTGGTCGTACAGCCGTGAGATTAAGAATAAAATATATATGAATATTTTTAAGCTATCGCTTCTAGCTAACTATCTAATTCCATATAGTCGCATAAATGGCCTCTTATATAGATCTCTACTCCCGCCTATGTTGTAACATTCTATGAGTGTGGATTTCATGCAGCCTTCTTGCCATCACAATTCGCTAACAATCATCATGATCTAGCAGTATCCACTCACTCTAGTTACTCTACTGTCTAGCGACCACTCCCAACAAGTGATCTAGGTTCCGCCTGCCAATTCGGAGAGCCCACTTGCTCTACTTTTAACTAATAGCTAGATCCGTGGCATCCCACAGTCTTCCAACTCAATAGTTCCGAATAGTGCTTGCCTCACTATACATAGGCTTGATATTAGTACTTATGGTGCGACCATACTAGCCTGGAAGTCAAGTCCTAACACATGAACTACCTAAACTAGATGATTGTGTCAACACCCATGACATATACCAGCCTATAACTGGTTCTACTATATACATGACCTAAACTAGATGATTATGTATATACCTATAACAAATAATACAAGCAGGAAGTCAATTGCAGCTAGCATTTAAAGTGCAAGAACATTAGGAAATAGCAAATAAGAAAGTGCAATTATTGTCATATGCCAATCTGATAGAGATTTGAAATATCTTATTAGGACTTTATGAAGGTCACAATGTAAACTATTTTTTTGCTGATATTGGGAGTTGTAAGATTAGATATGCAAACATCTGTATTTTCTCATGATCAATTATATGTTGCAATGTCTCGAGTTACTGATGTAGCTAATCTTTCTGTGTTGCAAAACCCCCCAGCTCCTTCCTCAATACTGAATATTGTTTACCCTGAACTTTTACTTCCATAAACTCTTATTCTCGACCCCCAGGATTCGCGCGAGCGAAGCGAGCGTATATGTCTCGTACAGTTGTTCTTTGACCAGATCTTTAATTAAATAAAGCGCCACAAAGTAACCCCAATTTCGGACATGCCTTTATTCAGTATTTACTACACATGATATTGCTCTATCGCTGTCGCCACTGTGGCTGTGTCGCTGTGCTTGTAAAAACTATGCGGTATCCTTGCCGCCGTGGTATTCAAAACTTTTTACGACCCCCTCATCACTCCTGGCATCTGACATCTGTTTAGCTTACATGCCCTTGATGCGCGGTTACTCTGCAGCAGCTAGTTCCTCGCTCGGTTCAAAAATGATTGGAATTTGTTTTTCCGGATGTTGATCATTGCTCTGGATGGCCTTGATTCGTGACTGTCATAACTGGGGCACCATGCGACCAATGCACAGTACATCGAATACGAAGTCCGCATGAGATATTTTCCTTCATCCACATGGTAGAGGTGCGTTTTCCACATGCAGATCATGGTGATAACTATGCCCATCGGCCTGGGCCACCAGACAGTTCACACAGCTACGCAGGACAATAGAACGTAATGCATTATGCATTCAATACGAGTACCAAGCTGCATGAAGCGTTCCCAGACACCATTTCTTGATCAGATTGGCGTTGTTTTTCCCAGCTGAAGACAGTTGGCAGGATATGAGGTACCGTATCCACTGGGGAACAAAGGTCCAGGTCGGTTTTCACGACATAGGCTGAGCTCACGTTAAAGCCACTTGTTTTTGACCTTGTATATCGAATTTCCTGCGTGAGCTCGACCTATGTCTTGAAAAGCGACATGGACCGTTGTTCGCCAGTGGATGCGGGTAATCGAGTCCCGGATCGGTCATGCCGTGCCCACCAAACACGGATAGAATGTCTAGTAGGTGGTGTCATCCACGCTAGGATGAATGCTGGGACGGTATGGGTATTCAAGTCTGGACTGGAAGTTTGCTGGCAGGTTTGCCATAAATACTGCCATGTATTACGGCGCTCTCAAATAGGCCACGCGCGCAAGCCCTCAATTGCAACGCCCGCAACATTGACAGTTCTTTACTTTTAGAATTCTTATATATCCAACAGTTGTCCGTCGGCCCATCGTCAATATCCAACTGCCACTGCCCATACCACCTAGATCTTTTGTTGGTTCATTCAGCATGCTTCCAACGTTCCGAAGCTGTTTGTCCCCTCGAGTCCGCAGGCTTTTGATCACACACCACATCGAACCAATTGTTATTTTAGCTAATGTCTTGCGTGATAACCAGATGCCGTGGTCTTATCCAGCGACAAGGTTAAGGGCAACACGATCACAGCTTACCGGCTTTCGGCATCTGTATCCCCTTGTCCCCCAACTGAATTCGAAAAGTTGGAGAGCATTGAATCCAGAGTCAGCATCGAAGTACCTGAAAGGCTGCATGCCGAGCCATACTTTAGCGACTTCCCACGTGGTATTACCCTGTTTCCGAGCCGACGTCGACGGATAGGTACATGTTGTGGATCTCTGACTTGTACATGTGCCGCTACCTCGGTATGGTGTAGGTATCATCAACGACGAGACGCTGAAAGATGCCACAATCCAAAATGTGATTGATGATCTATTAAAATTCGCACACACTGCCATCCAAAGTGACCGTGGAAAGCCACAGGACTCAAAGCGATATGTACATGGTTCCAGGCATGATGCGGTTCCTTTGTATTATCTGCGCCCGGACACCTCCGGGGATCTATGTATACCAGAGAAAATTGCTCTGGCGGTACATACCAGTGGTCATCGTGACGGCTACCGGTTCCGTATAGCTCAGCCTAGTACGAGAGAGTTCCCCAATGGCTATACCTACAACAAGGAGAACCTTGCAATCAATGCCATGAAAAACGACTTCACACCACGCTGGGAAGGTGCGCCTACCTTCACCACCTAGCTAAGACTACGTCAGAATTGTTGACAATGTTGCGTGTCGAGTTTAGCTACGGCGGTCCGTCATTCATTGAACACAGGGTGGTCAATCACACCCTATTGTGTGATTCAGAACCGTGCTCATGACTGCAAACCCATATCGGATGAGACAAGACCCATGGATAGAAATATGTATGCACAACCGGCAGACATTTTCAACTATCTGATGGGGAGGGGCTTCCGTAATGATAGACTATACTTTTTATGCCCACCTATAGTGTGGAAGTCCCCGAGATGGAATAGAAATTATACCGAATCAATCGCAGATATTAGAGACCCCGGGTGTAAGTACCCCCCTACAGGCGATCAAGCGTGTGAAAGGTGCAAGCCAGACTAGTGCGCTAATTATAAGTGCATGCGCACCAGACGCCGTGATCATCGATGCGGGGTCTAGTGGCTCGCGCGTGTATGTGTACAAGTGGCAGAATCCTCCCGCGAATCCCCCGGTGAAAAAGGTGGTACAACTCGGCGAGTCCAAAACAGGAGAGAACTTGGCCAACAACTTCGCTAACCTTGTTCCGGTACCAAATGAAGGTCTCAACTAGCCTCATCCTTCCCTGCTTACGTAACCAGTAATGAACTAAAGCTGCTGCGAATTCTAGGTCAAAACACTGGTTATAAGGTTAAAATGCACGGTATCCGCCAAGCCGACAATACCTACCGCTCTCCCCGCAAGGCTGATGGTACCTATCATGACGACGGTGCGGTTCAGTGTGCTGATGTCTGCCCCGGTGGTCCTAACTGCTTGATGAAGAAAGGTGCGAGCCAGCTCATATACTCATTCTATGCACTATGCTCTATTTTACCGATAGTACAGAGGCTGGGCACGAGGACAGCACTATGCATGCATATATGCTTAACCTGCGTGGCCAATATATAGTTGACCCAAAAAGTTGACATTGACGCTTACCACAACAGGTATTTCCACAATCACATCCGAACCGACCGTCGACGGCGCAAATGAGGATGAGGTGTTCCGCCAGCGTGTGAGACACCACCTCCAGCCACTCTTGGCTTTTGCTGAACACACAATTGTCAACAATGGCCGTACTACTGAGCGCGTAGGGCTGTTTGTGGGCGCAACGGGCGGCATGCGTGCGCTTCTGAACCAGGACGATGACCCCCGCAAGCGCAAGATCGAGACGGAAGCCCAAGCGGTCATTCAGAGCTATAACCACGGCAATATTGACAGAGTGGACTATCAAACTATCTCAGGTCGCGTGGAGGGCGTTTTTGGGTGGGTGACTGCCAATTACGACCAGGGTGTCGGCCACGCTGCCGCAACATTTGCTGCGCCTACCCAACAGATTAACGAGCAAGGTATCCGGGGCTGTGGCTACGTTGAGATGGGAGGTCAGACGATGCAAATTGCCTTTCATTCCGCCACTGAACAGGGCAGTTCTGGAAGAGTTAGGATTGGCGCAGACTTCAATGTAGTAGCATACTGTTGGGAGAATCGTGGGGCTGACGCAGCCTGGGAGAAGCACCGAGATAACCTATATGACGGATCAGCGAAGCCCCGACAACGGAACATGGGCCTGCCAGCCACGATTGACAACTGTCTACCAACAGGGGCTCCCGATTTGGCAAATCCAACCCCCCCCCCCCCCAATCCATACACTGGAAGTGGTCAATTTGTTGCGGGCGTATCCGAATGCCTTTGGCTGGCTGGCTGCTACTCCCCGACTACACTTGGGACGTTCGAACCAAGGGCATCCGGAT
>Ga0307514_10004751_pt1 | contig 12400 bp, 9 predicted proteins | sample 16_EM_MG_FD_203088 | JGI IMG/M metagenome (GOLD analysis project Ga0307514, IMG submission 203088) | Populus trichocarpa ectomycorrhiza microbial communities from riparian zone in the Pacific Northwest, United States - 16_EM | ecosystem: Host-associated > Plants > Roots > Unclassified | place...
GAGATCGCGGCGCGGATCGGTGCGCCCCGGGCCGCCGTACGGGCCGTCGGCGGTGCGATCGGGGCCAACCCGCTGCTGATCCTGAGGCCCTGCCATCGGGTGGTCGGGGCCGGCGGTTCCCTCACGGGATACGCGGGCGGGTTGGAGCGCAAGACGAGCCTGCTCACGCTTGAAGGCGCCCTCTGAAGGCTTCCTCTGCAGGAGTCTTCTGAAGGTGTCTTCCGAGGCGTGCTCCGAAGGAGCGGCCACTCAGCCCCAGAACACCGCACCCAGCCACGCCCCCATGATCAACAGGCAGGTGAACAGCTCCGCGAGGACGCTGGAGCCGCCCGAGCGCATCGCCGTGCGCAGGGCGGCCATCGCCTCACGGTGCCGACCGAGCCGGAGCCGTTCACTGAGGTAGATGCCGCCCATGAAGCCCGGGATCGCACCGAGCACGGGGACCAGGAAGAAGCCGAGGAACGCCCCGACGCCGGCGTACGCGGCCATGCGCGGGGTGGCGCCGCTCGCGCGCAGCCGTCGTGGCGGCAGTGCCCAGCGCACCACCTGCGACAGGAACAGGGCGACGGTGGCCCCCATGAGGACAGCCCAGGCGAGCGGCTGCGGATCCTTCAGCGCCCACCACATGACAGCGGCCCACACCAGCCACGACCCCGGCACCCCGGGCACCAGCACACCGCCCACACCGAGGAGGATGACCAGACCGGCCAGCAGGGGGTCCACCACTCCCATCTGTCCAGGGTGCCGGAGGACGGGCGAAGGCGCAGATCACCGATCACTCGGATGTCGTCGGACGGTTCTCCCGTGAGGGTGGGACCGTCTGGTGATTTGATTCGTACGACCGTTCGACAGGCTGCTCGACAAGCAGTTCGAGGTGGCTCGCGGCGCCGGATTTTCCCGATGCCCCGTTTTCATATTGCCGGTGCGGTGGACAATTGGGGGCATGAGCCAGCAGGGGGGAAAGCCCACCGGTCACGAGGACGACTGGTGGGGTCAGCTGTACGACGACTCCACCAAGGACACGGGCCCCGCGCCCACACCGGACTCCCTCGACGACCGCTTCGCCTCGGCGGCGGACGCGGTGGAGGGACAGTCCGGAGCCCGCGCGGAGACGGAGGGCGCGGTCCCGGCGCCGCGGTCCGGTGCGGGCGGGCTCCCGGAGGGCGGAGGGCCGGTGGCTTCGCCGGGTGCCGGTGTCGGTACCGGGGGCGTTGGAGGATCGGCGCCCTCGTCGGATGCCGGTGTCGGTGCCGGTAGTACGGAGGCCGGAGGGTTCGGTCCGCGATCGGGGGCCGGCGAGGCCGTGGACGCCCCGGGTGCCCCGGATGACACGGGCCCCGGGGCCGCCCCGCATACGGTGCCGGAGCCGCGTTCAGTGCCGTTCGCATCGCAGCATGCCCCCTGGGAGGCGCCACCCGACCTGCCTCGGGGCCCTGCGGCCTTCCCGCCCGGCCCGAAGCCACCGGGCTTCACGGAGCGGGAACCCCGGGACCTGAGGGACCCGGCGACGGGCCCACGCAGCTCCCCGGAGCCGCCGACCACGACCGACCCAGGCTCGCGCGTCCCTTCGGACGCGGCCCCGGGCGCGTGGATTCCGCCGGAATCACCCCCGACTTCGCAGATCCCCGGAAACACACCCCCGGCCTCCCGGGTCCCCCCGGACTCACCCCCGTTTCCCACGGCGCCCCCTCCGCCCCCACCCCCCTTCGCACCCCCGCTCCCAACGGCTCCGCCCGCCCGGGGAGCCACCGGCCCCGCGCCGGCCGAAGCGAGCGACACCGACCTTGGCCCCGGCACCGGCCCCGGCCCCGGCACCGGCCCAGGCACCCGCCCAGGCCCAGGCACCCGCCCAGGCACCGGCACCGGCCCCGACCAGCCCGTACCCGCGACCGACATCCCGAACGTGCCGCCTCCCGCCGGCCCTGCGCCGCGGCCTCGGTTCTGGGAATCGCCGGGCCTCGCCGCCCGCGCAGGTGAGGTCCGCGCGGGTGACGCCTCGCCCGCTGCTGGTCCCCCGCCCCCTGCCGGCCCTCCGGCGCTCGGCGTCCCCTGGGGACCACCGCCCGCCCCGGCCCCCGCCCCCGTCGACGTCCGGCCCACCACCCCGGCCGGCCCGGAGCGAGATGCCGCGGAGGTCTCACCCGCCGCCGGCCCCCCACCCTTCGCCGCCGGCCCCCCACCCCTCGCCGCCGGCAATCCTCCGTCCGCCGCGACGAACACCGGAGTCGGCTCGCCGGGGGACGATTCCCGAGGGCCCGGCCGGGAGCAGCCCGGTCACGCGGCGGGCCCGGACGCTGCTTCCGCGCCGCGCGGGACCCGCGTCGACATCCCGCTCGTCCCGCCCGAGCCCGTCGGGCACGTCGGCTCCGGGCCGCCCACCTACGAGGCCGAGCCCACCGCGTTGCCCCCGGCCGACCCGGACGATCTCGACGAACTGGTCGCGGACACCGTGCTGGACGGGGCCCGATACGGGTCCAGCACCCTGCGCGCGGCGTCCGTGCGCGGTGACTCCGCGCGGTTCCGTGGCGAACCACGACGCGACTCGCTGCTCACCGCCCGGTTCGGAACGGGCGACCACACACTGGTCCTCGTCGCCATGGCGACCGGCGCCCGCGCCACCCCCGGCGCCCACCGCGCGGCCGCCGAGGCCTGCCACTGGATCGGCCGGGCCGTGGGCCGCAGCCACGCCCGGCTCGCCGAGGACATCAGGGCGGGCAGGCGCGGCGACCTGAAGTCCGGCCTGCACCGCCTCACCGACCGCAGCCTCGGCAAACTCCGCGCCAGCGCCGCGGAACAGGGCATCGACCCCGACGAGTACGCCGCCACCCTGCGCTGTCTCCTCCTCCCCGCCGACCCCGACTGCCGAACCCGCGTCTTCTTCGGCATCGGAGACGGCGGACTGTTCCGCCTGCGCGACGGCGACTGGCAGGACATCGAACCGCGTGTCGTCGACGTCACCGGCGAGCCGGTCGTCGGCTTCGGCTCACTGCCCTCCGAGACCCCCGAGGGCGACCGCCTCACCATGGACCTGGGCATACCGACACCCCCGAGCCCCTACGAACCGGCCCCGGAACCGCTCCGCGAACCCTTCCGCTTCCGCGCCTCCATCGCCCGCCCCGGCGACACGCTCCTGCTGTGCACCGGGGGCCTGGCCGAGCCGTTGCGCGGTGAGCCCGAGCTCGGCCAGTACCTCGCCGGCCGATGGTCCGACCCCACCCCGCCCGGCCTCGCGGCGTTCCTCGCCGACGCCCAGGTCAGGGTCAAGGGGTACGCGGACGACCGTACGGCTGCCGCGGTGTGGGAGGCATGACGGTCTTGGCCGTGCCTTCATGGAACCCACAGGGATCTCCGGAGACCGAAGGGGCAGGAGAGCACCATGGCCAAACAGAGCGTTGCCGAACAGTTCGTAGACATCCTGGTCCGCGCCGGAGTCGAGCGCCTCTACGGCGTCGTAGGGGACAGCCTCAATCCGGTGGTGGACGCCGTCCGCCGCAACTCCGCCATCGACTGGGTGCACGTACGCCACGAGGAGACCGCCGCCTTCGCGGCCGGGGCGGAGGCCCAGATCACCGGCAAGCTCGCCGCCTGCGCGGGCTCCTGCGGTCCCGGAAACCTCCACCTCATCAACGGCCTCTACGACGCCCACCGCTCCATGGCCCCCGTGCTCGCCCTCGCCTCGCACATCCCGTCCAGCGAGATCGGCCTCGGCTTCTTCCAGGAGACCCATCCCGACCGTCTCTTCCAGGAGTGCAGCCATTACAGCGAGCTGATCTCCAGCCCGCAGCAGATGCCCCGGCTGCTCCAGACCGCCATCCAGAACGCGGTCGGCCGCTCCGGTGTCAGTGTCGTCTCCCTCCCCGGCGACATCGCCGACCAACCCGCCCCGGACAGGGCTGCCGAGACCGCCCTCGTCACCTCCCGGCCCACCGTCCGCCCCGGCGACACCGAGATCGACAAGCTCGTCGAGATGATCGACGAGGCCGACCGGATCACCCTGTTCTGCGGCAGCGGCACGGCGGGCGCGCACGCCGAGGTCATGGAGTTCGCCGGGAAGGTCAAGTCCCCGGTGGGGCACGCGCTGCGGGGCAAGGAGTGGATCCAGTACGACAACCCGTACGACGTCGGTATGAGTGGTCTGCTCGGCTACGGCGCCGCCTACGAGGCCACCCACGAGTGCGACCTGCTGATCCTGCTCGGCACGGACTTCCCGTACAACGCGTTCCTGCCCGACGACGTCAAGATCGCCCAGGTGGACGTCCGGCCCGAACACCTCGGCCGCCGCTCGAAGTTGGACCTCGCCGTGTGGGGCGATGTGCGCGAGACCCTGCGCTGTCTCGTTCCGCGGGTGCGGGAGAAGAAGAACCGGCGCTTCCTCGACAGAATGCTCAAGAAGCACGCCGAGGCGCTGGAGGGAGTCGTCAAGGCGTACACGCGCAAGGTGGACAAGCACGTGCCGATCCACCCCGAGTACGTGGCGTCCGTCCTCGACGAACTCGCCGACGACGACGCGGTGTTCACCGTCGACACCGGCATGTGCAACGTCTGGGCCGCCCGCTACATCTCACCCAACGGCCGCCGCCGTGTGATCGGTTCCTTCTCCCACGGATCGATGGCGAACGCGCTGCCCATGGCGATCGGCGCGCAGTTCACCGACCGTGAGCGGCAGGTCGTGTCGATGTCCGGCGACGGCGGATTCTCCATGCTGATGGGCGACTTCCTCACCCTCGTCCAGTACGACCTTCCGGTGAAGGTCGTCCTGTTCAACAACTCCTCCCTCGGCATGGTCGAGTTGGAGATGCTGGTCGCCGGACTTCCCTCGTACGGCACCACGAACAAGAACCCCGACTTCGCCGCCGTCGCCCGTGCCTGCGGTGCCCACGGTGTGCGGGTCGAGAAGCCCAAGGACCTCGCCGGCGCCCTGAAGGACGCCTTCAAGCACAAGGGCCCGGCCCTCGTCGACATCGTCACCGACCCCAACGCCCTGTCCATCCCGCCGAAGATCAGCGCCGAGATGGTGACCGGCTTCGCCCTGTCCGCCTCGAAGATCGTGCTGGACGGCGGAGTCGGCCGCATGCTGCAGATGGCCCGCTCCAACCTGCGGAACATGCCACGGCTCTAGGCATAAGGCGTCCAACGGCGTCCCGAGGTGTCGTACATGTACCGCGGCAGGCCCTTGATGCCGCTGGTGCGGAACGGGTGGCCGTCGTCGTCGACGCGGATCGTGCCGGAGCGGCCCTGGGAGGACCAGTCGAGTTCCAGGTACCACTGGCAGTCGCAGGTATCGGTCTGCGCGCTGACCAGAAGCACCTCGGGGTCCTCGGCGGAGACCCGGTAGGGGAAGTGCACCGCGGGGATGGTGTGTTCGCTGTCGGCGCCGGGAAGCGAGCGGACGACGGGCCGGTCGGCGTCGAGGTTCACGGCGAAGGACCTGGGCGTGAGCTCGCCGCCGCAGCCCTGGTCCATGGCGAAGGCGTTGCCGGAGGCGGGCGCGGCACGACCGACGACACGGACCCGTAGCGCGTCCAGGACCACGGCCGTCGACGACCGGCCCTGCACCGAGATCCGCACGATCGTCTCGTGCCCGTGCACCGCGCCCTGGCTCGCCGCCCAGGTGCCGGCGTCCTGCTGGACCGGGGGCGGCGGGACCTGCTGGGGCGTCCTGTCGATCACGTAGTCGTGGCCGCAGCCCAGGTTCCAGACCTGGGAGTCGGCGGTCCAGGCGAGGGGCCGGCCGTCGGACGCGGGGGCGTCGCCCTGTGCGGCCGCCGACGGGCCGTCCTTCTTCCCGGGTTTCCCAGGGGTCGTGGAAGCCCGCGCGTCGGCTGAGAGCGAGGGCGACGACGTCGAGGAGCGGCCGGGCGAGGCGCTGGGGGAGGGGCTGAGGGTGGTGTGCGCGGGGCGGTGGGACTCGCCCGTGTCCGTCGTCGGGGCCCGGTCCGGGGCGGTGCCGACGGTGTCGGCCGGAGGACGGTCCGCCGACAGGGCCGCCAGGCTGCCCAGGGTCGCCAGGAGCACGGTCGCCACGGCCGCGCCGAGCAGGGACTGCCGACGGCGGTACCAGGGGCGGCGGGCCGACGGGCCCTGCGAGGCCACACCGGGCCGGGAGCCCGCGCCCGGAACGACGACGCCGGATCCCGCACCGGGCGCGGCGACGGAACCCCCGGCACCTTCGATCGGTTCCGGCTTGTCCTTGCCCGGACTCGGCGTGCTCTTGCCCGGGCCCGGCGTGGTCTTGCTCAGATCCGGCGTGCTCTTGCCTGGATCCGGCCTGTTGCCGCCTCGGCCTACCGTGCCCTCACCTGGATCTGACATGTCGTCATCCGGTCCCGGCATGCCGTCCGCGCCGTCCGCGCCGTCCGCCGCGTCCTCGGTGGCACCGTCGGCGGTTCGTGGGCGCTGGCGGGCCGCCGCGGCGAGGAGCCACCGGCGGTGCAGTTCGAGCCGTTCCTCGGGTGTCGCCGCGCAGAACGCCGCGAACCGTTCCACGGGAGCGAAGTCGAGGGGCACCGCGTCGCCCGAGCAGTAGCGGTGCAGCGTCGAGGTGTTCATGTTCAGGCGCCGCGCCAGCGAGCCGTAACTGCGGTCCGTGCGGGCCTTCAGTTCTCTCAGCAGTGCCGCGAACTCTGCTACGTCGTCCCCCGTGGACACCGTTCCCCCGTGTTCGTCGGCCCGGGACGGCATCCCAGGCTCTCCTGTACCTGCACGTCAGATGGCCTGGGATGGTTCCACCGTGGCCGATCGGGCGACGACGGTTGCAGCCGGACCCCGGGACGGCTGATGCTCTTGGTGTCGCACCGACCAGGGCCGGACCGACCATCCGCCGCCGCGGCGCCATCCCACACTCATGCACTCGTTCACGGGGGACACCCATGTCACAGCGCACCCGAGCAGGAGCGCTCACCGTACTCGCCATCACCGGCCTCACGCTCGGCGCCGTGCTCGCCGAACCGGCGGGCGCCGCCACGAGCAGACCCGGCTTCCTCTCGGCCGCGGATCTGCCGCCCCACCCCACCTCGTCCTGGACGGCGGGCAAGGTCACCGGCGGTGAGCCGGAGGACCTTGAGTGGGACACCTGTCTGCGGGCGCTGCCGGGCCACGAGAACGTGTGGTACCGCGACTTCCGGACCGACCTCGACACGAGCGCCCGGCAGATCACCGTCGTCCTGCCGGACACCGGTTCGGCGAAGTCCCTGGCATCGGCGCTGAACAAGGACATCAAGTCCTGCCCGGTGCGGATCGAGGGGGCCGACCCCGAGATCGAGGCCAGCAGCAGGGACTACGGCACGCTGCCCGTCGAGGAGGGGGCCCACGTCCACGGCCTGCACACCGAGACCTCCTGGGGCGCGACCGACATCAGCCTCCTCTCCGTGGGCCGGGACGGCCGGACCGTGACGGTCGTGGACTGGGGCCAGATGGGCGACTTCGGTGACGCGCCGGTCAAGGCCTTCAGGAAGACGACGACGACCGCCGTCAACAAGCTCTACTGACCCTTCGCGCGACGACTGACCTTGGCGCGACCACCGACCGTCGCGCGACCACCGGAAAAGACCAGGGCCGCCCTCTCGTCACGGGGGTCGGGAGGGCGGCCCGCTCCGCACCGACAACGACCACAGCACGTACGAAACCGGGGAACACTCATATGAACCGCAACACGACCACCCGCCGCAGTGCCACCCGCCGCACCGCCGTGGCCGCGGCCCTCGCCCTGGCCCTCGGCCTCGGTGTCACGGCCCAGGCCTCCGCCGGCGCACCGCGTTCCGTCAGCGGCAGTCCGTCCGACAACGTCACCCGCATCGCCGACTTCTACGGCGCCTACATCGACGCGGTGACCGACGCGGACGACGGCGGCAGGCTGGCGGACGCGCTGCGCGGGAACTACCTCAGCGCCGGCTTCCAGAAGGAACTGGCGGCCTGGGAGGCGAAGGAGCACGCCAACGGCGTCCTGCGGGCCCAGAACGTCCCGCTCGCGTGGAAGGTCACCGACAACGGCACCGCTGACTACACCGAGGCCGTGGTCACCCTCACCTGGGGCGGCGGCGCGACGACCAAGCTCGTCGTCGACATGGACGGCGGCCACAAGATCTTCCACATCGGCACGAAGGGCGTAGCCGGCAAGTAGCTCACGCAGCGGTTCCCGAGCCCACCGCGGCCGGGGGCTCTGGGACGGCCGCGGTACGAAGGCGGGGGCCTCGTACCGCGGCCGTTCCAGCGGTCGTACCACCGCACCACCGTTGCGAGCCCGTCGAGTTCGCGGGCGAGCGACCACTGGATTCCGGCCAGTTTCGCGAGCTGGGGACAGTCGGATCTCCTCGCACCCCGACGTCCGGGATCAACCGCCACACCTCTTCGTCGGGTACGGCGAGGCCGGCGGACCGGAGTCGGTGGACGGGCCCGTCGTCCGCGGTCATGGTCCCTCCGGCGGGTGGTCTCGAAGCCGTGCGGGACGGCCGGACGGCCCGCCGCCCTCGGGAGGGGACGTTCCGGTCCGCCTCCATACGCAGGGGAGGTGATCGGCAGGTGACGATTTCGTGGGTGGATGCCCCAGTGGCGTTCCGGCGTCGTCGTACAGCGGTCCTCGGCCCGGAGGCGGGACCGGTTCCCCGGACATCCCGGGTCGATCACCGCCTCGAACCGGTGGCGCGCCACGCGACTCCCCGGTGGCTCGGACGGTGCTGTCCGAGGTGGTGTCCGCCCGGCCGACAGCGGCCCAACAGTGGCTGAACACCTGGTGGTTGGGGATTCGACATGACTGGCCCGTGGGCCAATGGGCAAGGATCCCGGTGAACGTGTTCGAGCAGGGGGGAACCGACATCGGCACGCGGGCGGGGGTCATGGAGAGGCAGGCACGAGGAGGCGGTCCCATCGCGATAGGGGCCTTCTCGGCGGAGACAGCGGAGGAAGAGGCCGACAGCGCCAGGGACGAGGCGCGGGCACCGCGGCTCAACCGCAGGCTCGGACGGGCGGACCTGGGGGCGGTGCCCGAGGCGCGCAGGGCGCTGCGGGAGTTGCTACGGCACTGGGGCAGGCCCGGACGAGCGGAGGTCGCGGAGCTGCTGACCAGTGAGCTCGTCACCAACGCGCTCGTCCACACCGACCACGACGCGGTCCTGACGGCGACCGTCGGGCACCGTGGTCTCAGGGTGGAGGTGCGGGACTTCGTGGCCCGCAGGCCCCGGTTGTGCGTACCGATCGCCGACGACGGCACGCACGGCAGGGGCCTGCTCCTGGTGCAGTCCCTCGCGGACGCGTGGGGCGTGCGGGTGCACGGGGTGGGGAAGGCGGTGTGGTTCGAGCTGGACGCGGGCATCGCGTGACACCACACGACACCACACGACACCACATGGCACCACATGACACGGGACGGGGCGCGGCTCGCATGAGCCGCGCCCCGTCCCGTGGTGCCGTGTGTCTCGGCCGGTGTCTCTAGCCGAACTGCTGCTCCAGGTCCTTGAGTTTGCGCTCCAGGGAGTCGAGGCGCGGCAGGGCCATGGTGTCGTCCTCCGCGGTGAGGTCGACGGAGGGGGTGGTGGACTCAGATCCGCTGCGGACGGGCTCGAGGGAGGGACGCGCGCGCACGGGCAGTGGCTCCGGCGCCGATATGGCAGGCTCCGCGGTGGCCCGCTCCGAGGCCCGCTCCAGGGTGGCCTGCGCCTCCAGTTGCCGGCCACGGCCGACGAACCCGCGGTGGCCCCGGCTGATCGCCTTGAGCTGCGCCCGATCGACCCGCTCCTTGTCGCGGCGGCGCAGTCGGGCCGCCTCCTTCTGACGCTTGTCCTCGCGGACCTCGTCGACGGCCTCGTCGAGGCTGCGCACGCCTTCCAGGAGCATCAGCGACCAGGCACTGTACGTCTCGCGGGGCGCCCGCAGCCAGCGGACGACGCGGATCTGCGGCAGCGGACGCGGCACCAGACCCTGCTCGCGCAGGGCGGCCCGGCGGGTCTGCTTCAGCGCGCGGTCGAAGAGGACGGCCGCCGACAGGGACATGCCGGAGAAGAACTGCGGCGCACCGTCGTGGCCGAGGCCCCTGGGCGCGTGCACCCAGTTGAACCAGGCCGCGGCGCCCGCGAACGTCCATACGAGTATCCGGGAGCCGAGCGCGGCGTCACCGTGACTGGCCTCGCGCACCGCGAGGACCGAGCAGAACATCGCCGCGCCGTCCAGGCCGAACGGGACCAGGTACTCCCAGCCGCCGGACAGGTTGAGGTTCTGCTGGCCGAAGCCGACCAGACCGTGGAAGGAGAGTGCGGCGGCCACCGCCGCGCAGCAGAACAGCAGGATGTAGGAGGCGGTGCCGTATATGGCTTCCTTGCGCCTGCGGCGTTCCTCTGAGCGCTCCCACGAGTCGTCCTCGCTCGCTTTCGCCCCTGAGGAGCGCTTGCCGCGCGCGAGGACCGCTACCGCCGCCAGCATGCCCAGGAGCAGTACGGCGCCCGGAAGCAACCAGTTCAGCGATATGTCGGTCAGTCTCATCTGGGGTCCCTTGCATTGGGATAGGGCGTAACGCCCGCCATAGTGGCCCAATCCGATCGGCCCTCAGGGGGTTTCGGGGCAAGAGGCCGCCAAGGAATTGCAAGGGATTGCTCAGGGCGGCGTTCTGCTCGAACTGCCGCGTGAGGGGCGGGAGTTGAGTTCGAATAAGACTACCCGTACGAGTGGTTCCACGGAAAGTTCCCGGGACCGGTGAGGAAGTTGTGAATTGCCGGAAGCCGTACGGGTGGCCCGGTCGAGGGTGATCTTACGGGACGCCGGCCGGCGTCCCGACCTGAGGGCCCCTCAACTGGCGGCGGCCGCCGTGAGTTTGACTATCCGGTCCGCGTCGCAGGTGCGCGGGCACGTGACGCAGGTGTCCTCGGGGGCCAGCGTGTAGTACATGCAGCAGCTCACCCGGTCCCGGGTGGGCAGCGGCCGGCCGGTCGGTCCGGTCAGGCGGCGGAAGGCGGCCGAGCCGACGTAGGGCTTGGTCGCTCCCGGCAGCAGCAGCTCCAGCTCGCGCTCGGCCCGCCGCTGCTCGTGCTCGCCGAGCAGTTCGGCGACGTACCAGAGGCTCTCCACGATCTCGTCGGTCGCCATTCCCCACAGGGCGCGCCCGCGCCGGCGCATCCGGGGGCCGAAAGCGGCGAGGACGGGTTCCAGGTGCTCGGCGATCGCGTACCGGACCTCGGCGCGCAGCGCCTCCTCGTCCGGGACCACGCGGGCGTGCGGGTGCCGTGCCGCCGGGTCGTCCGGAAGGCAGGCGAAGGGGCCGGGGCGTACGGCGAAGGCCATGGGGCCCGCGGTGCGGTCGTACGACACATGGGTCACGGGGTAGCGGGGGACGCGGCGCCGCAGGAACCAGGGGGCGGTGATCAGCAGACAGGCGGGCCAGGCGTAGCGGTGCAGGCCGAAGCCGGCGATCACGTCCGGGCGGGCGGGGCGGCCGTGGTCCCGTCGCACCTGTGCGTCGTCCCAGTCCAGGAAGGCGTCGAGGCCCGCGCCCCCTTCGGCGAGGGAAGCGGCGGTGATCCATCCGCGGCTGTCGGGGAGCCGGTCCGCGGGGTCCAGCTCGGTGACGGTGAGCCCGGGGAGGGCCTCGGTCAGACGGGCGTACGCGTCCGCGAGGGCCGAGGGCGTCACAGGCATGCCGGGACCACCGATCGATGACGGGCTGACAGAGCGTCTTAAAGGTAAGCCTAACCTTACCGAAAGTCGATGAGATTTGAACTGGTGGCTTCTGCGCCTAAGGTGCTTGACGGGCGAGTAACAACCCGCCGCAATGACCCCAAGTACCGACACGTCCCGAGGAGGATCCGTGGAGCAGGGCGCGCAGGGCTCCGCCGGGACGGCGGATCCGGAACTCACCGTCGCCGCGGTGCGGGTGTCGCCGCAGCTCAGGGCCGCGGACGTGGACCGGGAGAGGTGCGCCGACCCGGGGGCTGTGCGTGGCGAGCACACTCACAGCGAGCCGCCGGTTCCCCGGCCCCGGCAGGCCGTGCAGCGGTCCTCGGTGCGCGGGCAGATCCTCGACGCGTTGCGCACCGCGCTGGTGGCGGGCGAGCTGCGGCCCGGCGAGGTGTACTCGGCGCCCGCGCTGGGGGAGCGGTTCGGGGTCTCGGCCACGCCCGTGCGGGAGGCGATGCAGCAGCTCGCGCTGGAGGGCGCGGTCGAGGTCGTGCCGAACCGCGGGTTCCGAGTGGTGGAGCGCGGGGCGCGGGAGTTGGCGGAGCTGGCGGAGGTGCGGGCCCTGATCGAGGTGCCGGTGATGCTGCGGCTGGCCCGCACGGTACCGGCGGAGCGCTGGAGCCGGCTCCGCCCGCTCGCCGAGGCCACCGTCCGGGCGGCGTCCTCCGGGTGCCGGGCTACGTACGCCGAGTCCGACCGCGCCTTCCACCGGGCCCTGCTGGCGCTCGCGGGCAACGAGCAG
>Ga0307514_10004752_pt1 | contig 12400 bp, 10 predicted proteins | sample 16_EM_MG_FD_203088 | JGI IMG/M metagenome (GOLD analysis project Ga0307514, IMG submission 203088) | Populus trichocarpa ectomycorrhiza microbial communities from riparian zone in the Pacific Northwest, United States - 16_EM | ecosystem: Host-associated > Plants > Roots > Unclassified | place...
CGGTAGAATGCCAATAGTCTCAACCCAAATCTCGAGCTGCAGTCCATGCCCTTGCTTGCCCCAGTTGCATTTCGACCCCTAAAGGCCCCCAACAGGACTCGAAGGCAAGCGTAACAGTTTGTGATATTTTCGGAGTACATGCATTTGATATCGTACCGCCCTTCGCTAAACACCTCTCAGTGTCGCTGGACCGGCACTGGCTTTAGAACCGTCCTGTCGAGCCCAACAGACCCCTACAGTCTGCTGACTGCCGCTCGGGGGTTTTTAATCCCTTTCCGGCTGCCTCGGGTAGGTCAGATATTGGTATCCCCCTCACGGCTAGCTTTGAGTCGTCAAAACCCGCCTGACTCCCTCCGCGTCCCCGTCAGGATGAGACTAACTAATGCACACCCGGTGAGAACCCTTCGCGGACAGGAAACCCCAGGTGGGACGAACCCTCTTGTTTCCCATTAACCTTTCGGACCATAAGGCGAAACCCCAGGCGGGACATCCGGGACGAGCCCTCTTGTTTCCCATTAACCTTTCGGACCATGTGGCGACCTTGTTCCCCGTTTAACCTTGAAGACCCACTCAGATAGGGTTGCCGGCAGTGGTGTGCTGGCCGGGACCCTTGCCCCCAGGACTATGTGTGCACGAGGGATGACCTGTCATCCTAGCCAGCACTTGCACAAATGGGCTGGGAGGTTACCCCAGTAGCTAGGACATCGGTTAGTTTTCGGAAGAACGACCAGGTGGTACTTGTACCCTCTTCAGTGTGCGAGTTACCCCTCACACTGCTTCCCACCCGGGGGGGAGAGCCGACTCACGCCGCACCCTCCCCGCCACCTGACCATTCCTTGCTCGCTGTACCTTTTCTCTGGTTATAAGCATATATTGGTTACAAGCATATCCCACCTAGTCCAGAGCATATGCTTGTAACGAAATCTCTGTATTTCCCTTGACTTACCCTCAGGATCTCAAATCCCTCATGGCTTCGATGCTCCACTTGTAGTTGTGGGCCAATGATTCAAGATGGCCGACATAATTTCCATACTAATGTCACTTCTAAACAGCTCGCCAAGCTTTTCTTTGATCATATCTTCCATATCCTGACTCCGTTGCTTCCGGTGGTAGGACGCAATTCCAAGTTGTTGTACATTGTGGGTTAGCAGCTGAATTAGAACCCCGGACCTTCTCAATCTTTCATCAACCAGCTGTTTCTTTGATCATATCTTCCATATCCTGACTCCGTTGCTTCCGGTGGTAGAACGCAATTTGTACATTGTGGGTTAGCAGCTGAATTAAGAACTTGTAGGAGGCAAAAATGGAAGAACGGGGAATTGAACCCCGGACCTTCTCAATCTTTCATCAACCAAAGCTGACTTGCAAATGAGATGTTATACCCCTAAACCATTCTCCCAGTCGATGAGCATATATTACATTTAGCAACCATAGACTGCTGAGAGCAGGTTTTGTACCCCACAAGACCAGCCACTCCTGCCACTCCTGCCACTCCTGCTCTGCCGCGCAAAGACCATACAACACAAAGCCGAATACCAGCCCAGAGACTTCCGATAAAACAAGTAAATCTCGCATTTGCGTTGAGCAGGGTTGCTTAAAAAACTATTCCTACTTTTTATTTGCTGAGTATCTGGAGTTCACCGCACAAAGTGTTCTCATGATATATATATATATATACAATCACACAAAAATAAATCGGTCTGGGCACGAGAACACGCACAAAGTCAACCTTTGTTCGAATGTGGAACATAATTACGGGTTTTGTTCAACAAACCGCCCTGTTACAGGATCAGGTTTACTCAATGCGGCATCTGAGGTCGCCTCCCACGTGATATGGCTTCTCTTATGATCTGCACAAGAAACAACCAGAATCGCTTCCGGAGTGCTTCTATTATTGCTGACAAGTGAGCCCTCACTACTTTTTTTCCACATATATCTCAGTCCCTTCGGTGATTTTCCTGGGCCAACTGTGAGGCCCGGAGCTTGGGTGACAATAAAGAATTTTAGAGTACCGACTTAAACATACAAAGTACTTAGAGATGGGAAGTTCAAGTAGAAAGCGTGATTCTCAGCAGCTCTAGACCTATTAGTAGTTTGGTAGTTGGTATAATTAGGCCTTGTTGTGATATGCATATAGACATGCATATGGTGAGATTCCAAGTCCCTTCATACCTAAGAGTCGATTCTTGTGCGATCTCTACCTTGCATTTGCAGCCGGCACTTTCTACCTAAGCCTGCCATACCCTAGTTAGTGGTACTTATCAAGAAGCAGGGAACACACAAACTATGATAAGTGCCTCTACCACTGTGAAGAACACCATCTTGCACATCCCCTAGCCCTATCCAGGCAGCCCGTCAAGCCTTAACATTGGCAGACTAAGCAAATCCGGGGTGTATTGAGAGCAGCGATGACCGAGGCATAGCAGTACATTGTAGCATACAGACACTTATAAGAGCTCGCGCTTCGCCTCAGTGAAGCGAATTGGAAAGCTCCTTTTCTGACAGCTTCACCTTCATTACATAAATACATATACCTACTAGTTCTCACACAATCAGTTCTTAGCAAGAACCAAATCCAAAAACACCTCACAATGCTATACTTGCACTTCGTCGTCTTCGCCGGCCTTGTTGCGGTGGCTGCCTCTGCAGAAAACGATCCAATGTAGCGTAACTATACCTACACAGCTATGCCCCTCGTTACAACAAGATATCAAAATGCTAATAATCGTCGTTCATTTAGTTGTGTTGATAGCCAAATGGAGCTCTGTCCGCACAAGAAATTCTGCTGCCCCACCTCCTCTGGAGCAATTTGTGGAGACGACGAATGCATATTCAAGAGCTCCACTCCTCCTCCAAAGGACAATTGCCCAATGTAAGAAATTACCCCCGCCCCGAGCTCCCTAGCAAACCACTTTTCTCCTTCAGTATCATACTCTCCACACCGTTTCGCTTGCTCACTCAAACACAGTCGAGGAGAAATGTGGTGCGCTGAAGGCACCCATTGTTGTGCCGACACCGTCCAATGCACCCAAAAAAGTGATGGCACTCCTTTTTGCGACATGGAGCGCACGAGTGCAATTGTAGTCCCCGGTTCTGGAGACAACTCCACCATGTCTATCCTACCAACCTCAGCACCTACAACATCCGTCAGTACCCCTGAACCCACATCACCAAACACCACCACTACTGGTGGGAATCCAACTACGACAACGGGTGGTGATAGTGGCTCTGGAGCAGCTAGATCAGAAGCCTTAGGCAGTATAGCAGCTATACTTGCATGGTTTGCGGTTTTTGTTGGTTTGTAAGGAGAAAGGGACATGTATGTGGGACTGTGAGGTTGGTACCAACTTCTGTGTGAATCAGAGTAGGGCACTGTCCGAGAGAACTTTTTCCTCTATATAATAACCTTCAGAACCTCACTCTAATTCTGCTCCTGATAATAACAAATTAAATTATTATGTATTTACCCTCATGCCAGAGTTCAATATCACAAGAACAGCAGGGTGATCATGGGCTTCGGCACCCTCTCCAAGTCGTTCCAGGGTCCTTAGATGAACCGACCTGTTCATTTTTAGACTTTGCCTGAATCTGAGAAAGGGTATTCCTAGCAAATAGTTGAAAATCATTGATCACTCCTTATTCATACCATGCCCCCACTGCTACCCGACCATAGGACAATATTATATTGTATGTAGCTTCATCAAGGCGTGCAGAATGTATCTGCTTATTTCAGCACTCACCGACTATCACGAGGGTTACAAAAACCCCCAGTCCTGAAGACAACTCCATCTGTGCTAACGGGCCTATTCTGCCTTCCTCGTGCTCAAAGCCCCAGCTACACCAGTACCACGTCTACAAACATCGACTGGGCAAAACATCATTGATATGTACCAGCTCTATCAGATATCTGTTGACTCTAGCCTGATATTCTACTCGCCCGCTCCGTAAGATATCGCAATTGTGGCCCAAATGGTAGAGGTGCCCTCCAGGGAAATTCTGGATATATCTCGCAACCGCTGTTCAAGAAGATGTCAAATCCTACGTAAACTCTATGTATTCGGTAATTCCACTGTTGGCCACCTGCTAGCCACATTCGTCCATGCCAAGACTTAAGACTTCCTAATCCAGACATACGATTAGTGGGTGGGGTATGGTTGTGCAATATAAATTTTGTGGCGCTGAAGTTTCAAAGTCTAGAAGTTTAACCTGTTTGAGCCATTGACCAGACTATGCATTATTGATATCGATACTCCTTTTACTTTAGGACGGATATGCGAATTATGTTCGATAGTAGCTCTTCAAAGAGTATATCAAATCATGAGTCCCAGGCCAGGCGAAGTGAGTGATTATGGGTTAGTTTTGCTGGGTACTACTGTTAGGACTTATGCTAATCACTGGGTTGTGATTCACTATGTTGATGCTGGTGCAATAGCCAGCCGGGAGGGTTACCTAAGTAATTATCCCACAATCCTCCAACGGTATACCGTTTTTCCTCTAAGTGTGTCTCCCAGTGGGCAGAGAAGGTGTGAGTCCCATCTGGGAACTAAAGCTACTCTTAATAGTGGGCTTAACATTTGTGGTACAGCAGGTGGACATCTGCAGCAAGTACATTACCTTCACAAGCTCGGATACTCAAAAGGTTAATAGACGTATGCGCAACTATCAGCATGTACACTAGATAAGAAATGCCTTGTGCGGAGTAGGTGGGAACCCTGGTCTATCTTGTGTTCAGGATGCTCCCTTTTTGCTGAGCCTAGATACCACAGTCAATTGCCAGTGGTAACAAGCATATAGATGTGCCGTGCCGGCGATTACCACAGAACCATGATGTGCATGAAGAATAAGCATTGCAAGTCTGGGTTGAAGCCAAGTAGACAATTCTCTATTATACAATGTCGCAACCTCCCCACCTCTCTCACCGAGAAAACTCCTCCCAACTCCCTGGTTACGAGCTCCCGCGGTCTCCCACATCAGCGAGGCGATCTACATACTTACTTTTAGTCTGGTTGGCACGCTTACTTTGTTGCTCTTGATACCAGGCTGGTTCGGCGAATGCTCTGCTGTGCGCTGTTTGTTCTTTTCTACAAGTCTACTGCTGTACACAAGTTTCCTTGGACTTATTAAGTACAGTCTAATTTGGGAGCGCCTGTGCCATGGAATATTTCATATCCAGCAATTCCAACAAACATTCCTCCCTGTAGTTTTTGACTCGAGATCAGCAGACACTGGCTGATCCATACAGGCTGTAAGATTACGAGGCTATGAGTGTCGCTGATTAGAACTATTGTGCTCTCTGGAGATTATTTTCTCGCTAATCCACAGAATTCTAAATACAGGCGAAAATCCAGCGCTGATATCGATAGCAAAACAGCCACTTTGGGATACCGGTACCCGAGTTCGGTCTTACTACTAAGTGGTACATGCTGTGATACATTAGTCAGTTTGACACGTGATAAGTAGACTTATTGCAATGTCACGTGCCAACACTCCCACTGTTGTACAAGAGATTGTGCTATATCGCCAGAGCTAAAATTGCAAGGCCTACCATATGAGAATACATGCTATATGCTAATCTGAATAATTATACACATACTCCGTACTGTATCCAGAAGCCCGAACCTCACATCCCGTCTGGATTAGGTGTACGTTGCTTGATTATATTTGAGTCCCTAGTCTGGTTGGCACAACACCTGAGTCCCTCCATAATCAATTCCGAAAACCAACAATCAACATGCCGAACCCCCTCCTACCCCCTACTTCAACCTTCTCCTTCCTCCTTGAACTCCTCCATGATTACACTCTTAACTCTTATCTACCTGAAAAGGGATCCTCCACGTCGCCACCCCTCCCCACTGCGACCACTCTAGAAGCAGCGAAGTCCAAGATTATAGAGTCAATTGAGGGGAATGGGATCGGCCTGGAAGCCACATTTGAGCATCTTGTTGAAGATCTGGTGCCAGCGCTAGGGAGGAGCTCGTTGAGCTCAAGGTACTATGGATTCGTGACTGGTGAGTAGCAGGCCGAGGCTAGTTCCTTGAGATAAAATATCGTTGCCCGGAATATTCCATAACGCACCTGTAGCATCAATCTCACCCCCTCCTCCTCTCCCCATATAGGTGGCGCCACCCCCGCCGCACTCCTTGCCGACAACCTCGTCACCCTCACCGACACAAACGTGCAAGTTCACCTTCCCGCTGAATCCCTCACTACTACACTGGAGCAACACACCCTCTCCCTCCTCCAAGAACACCTCTTCCGAGTCCCACCTACGCTTTTCCCGGGAAAGATCTTTACCACCGGTGCTACAGCTGCAAATATCCTCGGTCTCGCCTGCGGGAGGGAGCACATTTTCGCCACCGCCGGAGTCTCTGTGGGTGAGCTTGGGCTCTTGGAAGCTAGTCGCCGCAGCGGTATTGAGGGGATCGATATCCTCAGTGCAGCACCCCACGCAAGTGTATACAAGGCAGCCGGGGTATTAGGATTAGGACGGGATAGTGTGAAGGATATTGGGAGGGGGGGAGAGGGATTGCCATGGGAGCTTGATTTGCCACTTTTGGGGAGGTATCTATCGGGAGCAACTGCAGAAGGCAGGAATAGGGGAGTAATCGTTGTTCTGAATTGGGGAGAGGTCAATACAGGGAAGTTCACAAGCGGAATAAGGGAGGTTAGAAAACTTGTCGATAAGGACCCCAAGACCAAGGCCTGGATTCATGTTGATGGAGCTTTTGGCGTTTTTGCGAGGATGTTCTGGACAGAAGATGGAGAGGGGAACGGGGTAGATGAAAGACTTGTAAGTTTAGGAAGGGAGGTGGATGGATTGGAGTGTGCGGATAGTGTTACTACGGATGGCCACAAAATGCTCAATGTAGTAAGTAGTCACTATGAACACCCACGTGATGGTCATGACAGGCTGCTGATGAGTGACCCCCTACCTCAGCCCTACGATTGCGGTATTTTCTTCACCAAATTCCCATCTCTCCTTAACTCCACTCTATCCGCCCCCGCACCATATCTGAACCCCGCTTCTGGTGCTGACAGCACCCTCAGCCCACTCACGCTAGGCCTTGAAAACTCCCGTCGATTTCGCGCCTTCCCAGTATATGCCTCCCTGGTTGCCTATGGAGCCTCCGGCTACCAGCAATTAGTCACCACTCTTATCCTTCATGCCCGGTCAATTGCTTCTCACATCTTTAATCACCCGGCATACGAGCTTCTCCCAGCTCACCTTTTCAACTCCCAATCAAGCATAGACAAGCACGTCTTCACAGTGGTGCTCTTCCGCGCAAAAGATTGTTCGCTGAATAAAATCCTCAAGGAAAGGATTAATTTCGGGAAAGGGGGCAAGGATGAATTGGGGGGTATGTACGTGAGCGGCACAGTATGGGCCGGGAAACCAGCAGTCAGAATCGCAGTGTGTAATTGGAGGGTAGAAGTGGGGGAAGACGGGGTGGGAGGGTGGGGTGGGGTAAGAACTCTGTTGGATAGAGTGTCAACGGAGTGGGAAGTAGGACAAAGGGGGTGAAAATGCTTCCACATGGAGGAGGTTAGGTACCTACTCCATACGAAGAGCCGGTGATTGTTTCACGTTGTTTGGCTGTCTCAGAAGCAGACCACCTGCGGATAGAAAATTCGATCTTGTGTCAACCAAACTAGAAATTCGGTGCTCTCGGGAATCTCGTCTTCCGGTCAAAGCCCACACAATGGGGGGGGCAGAACGTTGTCTTAGGGCAAAAAGGCGGAAAAGGTATACCATCCTTGAACGGGAGTTTTGTGCATGAACAGTCGATCTGTGCCTCCGGTGTGTACAACACGAATACTCTTTGCCGTGAGGCTGCAGTCCATGATTGGCTGCCGAGACGACTGTACCTACATTTGCGTATCCCATGTACCTATGCATGTCTCAACAACGGTAGAAATGTGTCACTTACACTACAACTATGTACATGTAAATTACATGTACAGCATGTCTTACGATAAGCGTGTGGCAGCGGCTAGTGCCCAATAAGTATCCCCTGAGAGAAACACTCTCGGCGTATCCTCCAGTCCTGAACAACATAACAACATGATTTCCGGTGCCCAGAGCACAAAATGTTGGCACTCACAAATCGGCCCGGGGCTTGCATTGACCTTGCAAACGCGCGAATTGAACTCCTCCCACTATGGCATGCAACCTCGGCCCGGATCAAAAAGGGAGGTTAAGTCATTGGAATGTACCAGTAGGCACCGTGAAGAACTAAAAACACACCAGAGGCACTTAATAGTGACTTCTCATCTGTATATACTATGTACTCGACCCGAACTCTGACTGGCTAAGCTGACAGATAACATTTGACTTTTGCTCGAAGATCTACAGAACCCAAGTTCACAAGCCAACCCATGGCCGGCCCCACTCCCAAGATGAGTATCACATGGCAGCAACTCCTTCTGCTATGGCCTTTTTCACCTCCTCGACCATGCCTCTCCAATTGTAATTTCCCGCATCCAACCACTCGTCTTCATGGAAGGGTTTCAGGGCATCCTCATGCTTGTCATACTTGAGGAGCCTAGCATGAACACCCACGACCAATAGGCCAAAGAGATAGCGTATGCCAGAGGCTTTCTTCATTTCCTTTAGCTGCGCCACGAACCGCACTACCAAGAGCTCCCTCTCATCCTTAGTGTCTTTGTCCTTCCCTTGAAACCCCAACGCCAAGAGTACCCTTGGGTCGTGCTCGGCCTTTGGAGGATTCCTTAGCGAGACTGTAATGCTGATATCCTCCCCAGCTTTGAGCTTACTAGGGTCAGCAATCGAGCTAATGACGAAGGAGTCGCCAGCACTTGAGCTCGGAAATTCTTGGGTAAGGATATTGTGCCATAGCTGTAATGCTGCGTTGGAGTTTGTATTTTGCAGAGCGTTCAGGTAGGCTTCTTCAAGCTCGGCATTCGTGATGAGGCTCTCACGGGGAGGGGGTGCTGATGCGTTGCGTATCTGGTACATGCTTACGCTGCTTCGCAAATTCGAGGAATACGGTTATTCAAGTTATACTAGAGACAAACCAACGCATAAGCGGGTCATAGATAGCATACCTGATTCCTAGGCCCTGTGGACTTGTAGATCGGACGAAATCCTCGCTGAGTCAAGACTATGGTGAAGGTGAGGCGGGTAGAGTGAGTCAAATCACGTATGGCTGACGAGGTAAGCGAGCGCTCAACAGCTTGATAATAATCAAGGTAGTGCAATACTGGTAAAACAGCATCGAAGGGGGAATTGATCCCACCTTTAAGTGTTCCAGAAGCTGTTGCTCGCCCGCTTCCATGCTGACCACTTGGCAGGGGCACTTCGGATCTCGTATTCTTTGCTTGAACACCAGAAAGTTCCGGGTACAGATTTCAAGAAGGATCGCTAAGCGGCTCCTTTCCGGACTGTGTTATTAGTTAAGGAGCACTAGACCTAATCAGAAAGTGTTGTATCACATTGGTGAATCCTCTGGTCGATTCACCCCAGTAGTGATCTGCTCCAGCACATCAACCAACCACAAACTTCCTCACCCTAAGAGCTATGTAGGGTTGTGGCTATGTTGCAGTGCTCTTCTTTTCCCAGTTTAAGTACCAGTAGATATGATATTCAATTGTGGGGACGAAGCAATTGCCGCCGCAGATACCATTGTTACTATAGGGTAGTAATTTACCCCCACTCCGGGACACCTCAGCTCAATGCGCAGCATGTCCAGGGCGCTAAAGCTGTAGTAAGCGCGCGTGTGGTCCCTGTGAATCTCTGCAAGTACCACAGCGGGAGGACTAAAGACTGTCCTTACCCCAGATCTGTACGTATATCGGGCAGCCTACTCTCATCAGAAAGTGACAGTATTTCCCAGCTCAAGGTGTAGAGAACAGCTGAGTAGAGATTAGAGACAATGATACTGCTCCCCCTTTGAGAATAGGTAAAACAGATACATTTGGGTGAAGACGGCAGGTTTGGAACACTCCATGAATGCAGCTACCAGTTTTCGACAACCCGTTCCAAATCGTGGATGACAACACATACCTACCTGCACACTAGCTCTGTATACTTCTGGGGAGTTTGCAGGTGTTAGATATGAGAGAAAAACTAAATTTATCCCTTTGCAGGTCAATCTTCATCAAATGACTGGTAGGCAGCTTTTCTCCGTCCCAAGCCACCCACCTCCTCGGTGCCAGTGGTAAAACTCAGTAGACTATAACTTACAGCTCTAACTCGATCTCTAAAGCCAAAGGCGGATAGCCAGGACCGATAGCCTGGCTGGCACAAGTCTCTCGTGGAGGCAGGACCAATCGTAGTAAAACCTAAGGCTGAACTCTCCTCATGTGGGGCCTTATGCAAGACACGCAAAGGCTACGGCTCATTTTCATGACTCCATACTGGCTCGCCCAGAACTGTAATGCCAAGTTGTGCTGTACAAGCCCTTGCCACTGAACCACACACAAGCTTCCTGAGCAGCTACAGCAAAGTGGCTCCGTGCTACCATAACTGTCTGTCTTGAGTTGCAGCACTGAACAGCGCATGCACGCCGGTGGAAAACATCGCCTGAGGTGTATTGCCGACGGTGGAAATATTGTAGTTAGAGAAGCGTTTTAGACTGATATATCAGCCAAAGTTTCTCCCTGGAAGCATATGGGATCCATAATCATCCATTGTGAAGAGTGATGGGCTCCTGCATCACATCTTGGACAGTCATGATCACGACCAGTATCTGTAATACCCTATTAAGATGCGTACCTGGTATGAAAAGATGGGATAAGCTCACAAATAGCAAAATTGCATCGTGGCACACCGATACTGACCCAGTCTCACAACTTCGTGCTTGAACCTAGATCATGGTCTCCCTCCAAGCTGTTGATCACTTCCTACCATCGAAGGTGGCATTTGGCTGAGTAAGAGCATTAACAAGTGGGGCTCCTGCATTGTCAGCCCTAGACTCAGATGCTGAGGACGTGGTCGAGGTGGTCTTCCAAGTTGGTGCCAGAAATTATGCTTCTTTCATCACCTTGTGCCACCAATGAGACCTACTGGGCGAAGCTGCATACGCAATACTAGTTCCAGGCACGAGCCCCGCGCATGAAAGCCCACAAGACCCCTTTCCACATAACTATCACAGCTTCGGGTAAGAACAGTTGTTCTTTCAAAAGAAAGTTCTATGTCATGGGAGCTGGCACTGGGAAGCCTCCTCGATGGTTCTGGTGCCTGCCCCAGTTCATTTGTTAATTACTGACACAGCAACTCCACCTGCCTTCTGGGCACGCAACAGGCAATACTATTTGTACGCAGTTGATACTGCTTAGAGCCGTGGAATTCTTTGGTTTGGGATGATTGTAGCGCTAATCGGCGAAAACTCGACAAGTAACCCTCAAGCTGGTAAGCAGGGCTATGTATACGTTTGGCATGAGCTAGATCTTGCTCCATAACAAACCACTGAGGGATATAACTCAGAAAACGTCGTCTAATCCGCAAGTATTTTAGTAAGCATCGAGAGTGGGTGAGCACGAGGCCAGATCCTGCGCATACATGAGGGTAGGTACCACGCTTTGTCAGCGAGTCAACTATGCTCACTGTTGCACTGGAAAAGGCAATCTACAAGCCTGGCGACATGTCTTGGACAGCGACGTCTCGGACCAATGCTGAAAATGCGGGAGGTATACAGACCAGGCCTACGTGGTTCCCTGTTTTTGCATACATGGAGAGGATATTGGGCGGTGGTGGGGGATATGGGAAGCAATGGATGAGGCGGAGAAGTGGGAGAAGGTGAAGGACCCCGACGGGGATTACGAGATAGATCTTGTGGAGATGCCCTTCACGGACCTAGATCTCAGGTGAGGGGAGAGGGGGCTACGGGTTACGAATTGGCTTTGTTATATGTATTTACTTACGGGGAGTTGGCTGGGAAGGGGCATGGTGGCGGAGACCTTCCTTTGGGAGTTAGCCAGGTAATGAGAGCGTGGCGGCGGAAGAGTGTGCAATTATTTTTTCGGGGACGGGTCGAAGTGGGGACGTGGTGGCAGCGAGCCAGATAGGCGCCGGGACCCAGGTGTGAGATTGGTAGGTATACGGACACCTCTAATTTTCTACTAATTTTCGGGGTTTTTGGTTCGAAAGGCTGGGCGTTTAAGCAGCATGCTGTCCCGTCTGTAAACTCAATCTTTAAACGGGGCCGCCTCATAGGCTAGGTAAGGCTTTCTTCGGAGGAAAGACATACAGTCTACCCTTGCTATAACGGACCTCGCTATACCGGATCCCTTGCTATACCGGACGGGCCAGATGCTACAAGATTTCACACCAGCAAATTACCCCTCGCTATACCGGACGGCCATATAATACCGTACCGGACAGAGTGTCAAGGTTTTCATATCCCTGTTCCCATACATTTCTCCCTTGCTATAACGGACG
>Ga0307514_10004753_pt1 | contig 12399 bp, 8 predicted proteins | sample 16_EM_MG_FD_203088 | JGI IMG/M metagenome (GOLD analysis project Ga0307514, IMG submission 203088) | Populus trichocarpa ectomycorrhiza microbial communities from riparian zone in the Pacific Northwest, United States - 16_EM | ecosystem: Host-associated > Plants > Roots > Unclassified | place...
TTTTTTTGTATTTTTTAATGGTTTTGATGTGTTGATATTGAAAATAAAAATAAAAAATTATAATAAAATTATTTTAATATATTTTCAATTAAAAAAAATCATATCACATTACTATGTACATATAATTAAATTGAGTTTTAACAACAATAATAACAACAATAAATATTAATATATGTATTATATCCTCTCACACACATACACAGGATATATAAAATTAAATTTTTTAATGTAAATTAACAACATTTTATTTTGTTACTCCTCTCATATGCAAATAAATTAAAATTTTCGAATACATTAAATTGATATTAAAAATATTTCTATAAAATAAAATTTAATTTCAGTTAATGTAATTCGAAAATTAAAAAAATTGTGATGTTATTGGCAAATCCACAATTTGCTGATGACTTAATTCTCCTTTATATAAAATTGAAGGATAATTTTGATATCTTAATAATAATTAAAAAAAAAAAAAACATGGTGGCAGTAGACTTGTGTTTATGCCAACATATAGCAGTAGCACACGGATCAGCCTGGCTTTAATTTTGTTGTGCACTTATGCTCTCTGCTATGCGTGGTCAACTGTAATTCTGTGCATGGTTTCACTAGGGATTTTACTTTTCTTTTTCCTCTTTAATCCCATCTAGTAGCCTAAATCAATTTATTTGGGAACGTTTTTGAAATCATTGTGGGCAAAAAGATTTGCATAATCTGAAAGACTGAACTAGAAAAAAATAAAAGGGAGAAGGCAAAATTTAATTAAGCATGCGGAGGAGCTGCTGCCGGAGCTTGCTAGGGTAGTGGAGGAGACTGGAGGGAAGAAAAACATTAACATTGATATTTTCTTTTCAACGTTGATTTTAATATTTTCATATGTGTCCCCAGGAAGACCATTGAATTCTAACCTTAGCATCATCACGTCACCAACCCCAAGAGTCAAGAACCACAGAAAGTAAAAAACTTCACATGAATTAAATCGGAGAGATACAGTACATACCCAAGATCATAAACTCATCTGGGTCTTTCTCATTTACCCAAAATCTTTGTTAAAACATGGAAGAATCCCAGTTAGAAAGGAACCCAAGAAATGGTTTCTTGGCTTTGGTGTTGAGACCAATAAATTGGCTAAAAATGCTTGGTGAAGAGTTGCATTGGAGTTTTGTGCTAGGAGTTATGATTGTTTATGGGATCAGTCAGGGATTTGCAGTTGGCATGAGTAAAGTTAGTACTAAGTACTATATGAAAGATGAGCAGAAGGTACAGCCATCCGAATTACAGGTGTATTTGGGGTTGCTTCAACTTCCTTGGGTAATTAAGCCTTTATGGGGTCTCCTCACCGATACACTTCCTGTTCTTGGGTACAGAAGGCGGCCTTATTTCATTTTTGCAGGTAAAAAAAGATACGTTTTTTTCTTTTCAATCTGGTGTTCTGCGTGTGTTTGTTTGCTGATAGGAATTTAAGCTCTTGATATTACTAAAGTTGTTCATTGGTGGTTTTTTTTTTCCGAATTGGATAAGTTTCAATCTAGACTTTCTTGAGATGTAGTCTATGATATTGCATCAAGTTTAGGAACAACTATGGACTGCAAATTGAGCTTTTCATTGAAGGCCCTAGACTAGGATTACTAAGATTATTACATGAGGATTAGAAAGAACATTTAAGCATCTATGGTAGTCATTAATTTTGTGAAATATAGAAAACCTGTTTGATTGAGAACTGCGGAATTTTAGGGCTGAGTTTAGTCAACAGTATAAGCTTGGATGATAAAAGAGAGAAAAGCATCAGACCATGATCACTGCACAAGAGAAACTGTTTAATGAACTCAGATTGATATAGGTTAAGCACATGGAGGAATCGGCTGTTAATACGAGTCATGGGAGTTCAAACAAGGTCATATATTTAGGTTGGCCTCTGCCCCTTGGTATCTTCTTTTAGAACAACTTCTTTGTGTTATTAAAATAGTGGAGAACACTGAAGATTAGTTAGTCTCTTTCATATGCATATTTTTCAGTTTAAAGTTTTGACTCTTTCAAATGCAATTGTGCACATATGGAAAATGCTGTAGTTCATTGAATTCTTGTTATATGTTTCCCTTACTAGATTTTAGTCCCTGTGTTTTTGTTTTTTGGTTATTATAATTTTTTTTTTCCTTTCAGTGATCATCTAAAAGTAAATGAGAGGCTGGCTTTTTTTGTAATATGACATGTAAGAGCATAATATTATGAGGACAGATAAAAGTAGTTGTTCAATCAACAAGTTCACCCCTCCCTTAATCTCAGGTTTTCTTAGCGTGACCTCGATGCTTGCTCTATCAATCCAAAGAAACTTGAGTCTTGCATTTTCCCTATTGTCTCTAATGGGGGTAAGTGCTGGGATAGCAATAGCGGATGTAGCCATTGATGCCTGTGTGACACAAAACAGCATAAGTCATCCTTCTTTAGCTGGTGATATGCAAAGCTTGTGTGGATTCAGCTCTTCCATTGGAGCACTGGTGGGCTATTCACTCAGTGGCTTTTTGGTTCACCTAGTTGGCCCAAAGGTCAGTTTCTGTGCACATATTACTGTGGCTATGTTCAATCCTCGATAATCCGTTTGCTTTCCTTTTAGGTAGTTAATAAATTAGATTACTGTCCATCTTCAGTTAACAATTTAATTCTTAACCCCATGGAGTTGGCCTGGTGGTTAAATGCTTGCTGAGTTGTGTGGTTCAGGCGCATGTCTTGGATTCAATTCCCAGTGCTGCTAGGAAGGTGCAAACATACCATGCTTGGGGCACCTACATAGAGTCAAAACTTCTCATGAGTCCAGGGTTAATCCATCTATGGAGGCTTTCCTGCTTTAAAAAAAACTCTCGTATCTAGATTTGATAAAGAATCTGTGATGTATTGTCTATTAATAATATGAATTTGTAAATAACGGTTAAAAATCTAGTTCAAATTCTTTCTGATCTGTGGTAGTCAGGCTGTACTGCTTTTTTTCTTCATTTTATCCTCTCCATAATCTGTCAAGTGTTACTCTTACCTCACAGGGAGTGTTTGGGCTTCTCAGTGTGCCAGCAGGCCTGGTTATCTTGGTTGGAATGATGCTGAAAGAATCCCGTGTTCATAAATTTACGCACAGAGGAGTAAGGTTCTGTGACTGTGTCTTCTTTTGGCACAATTTATATCACTGCTTTCTTCCATGCTCACATGAAGTCATTGGATTAGGTAAATGAGAAGTTTCTGGATGCTGGTAAGGCCATGTGGACAGCACTGAAATTCCGTGATGTATGGAGGCCATGTCTATACATGTACTTGTCACTTGCTGTGAGCTTGAATATTCATGAAGGGATGTTCTATTGGTATACAGATGCGAAGGGAGGTCCATCTTTTTCACAGGTACTTGCCTTTCATCTTTTGTAAACAAAAATATGCTGGAGAACTCGTGCAGCTGATTTTTCTTCAATGTTATCTAGTCATTGTCTTCATTTTAGCATGGAAACCAAGAAACCACAAATAAAAAAAATTATACGTGAAAGCACTTCTACCTAGTTCCTTCGTTTTTCTTTTCTTGTTTGGGTAATCACATGTCATGGGATATTTTGTGTGCATTGGAATCAACTGAAACTCCACATTTACCAATATATCATTTTAAAACATTTTCAGCTGCTCTTTTTGAGAACTGAGGAACATTTGCTATTTTGCTCAAATACCTTTATGTATGTCAATCAAAGTGATGAAATATATACAGATCCTAAAATTGAAAACTTCTGCAAGAAATCTAGACTTTCTGGAGTTCAAAAAAGCCCCCAGCAATAGAAGAGACTCTTGAAGCTGCAACCTTTTCCCAAGAATTCTGACAACTGGACAAAAATTTAGGGTCATGGCAGTGGATGGATTTGAAAGTTGAAACGAACGGTTAGTAGGATATAGTGCATATCAACTCCATTGTTTTTGTTCATGTTCAATCCGTTCCAGAGATGATTTATTTAGTTCTTTTATCAAGCTTTTTCGTCGTACAATCATTGAAGGAGCTATGTGGTAGAAAACTAGTCAGGTTATGCATCTTACATGTCTATTTTTCCTTAGGCCCATGTTGTGATGCAAGCTTAACAGGTTTGCCACGTGCACTCATTTGGAACCCCAGCATGGATTGTTTGCATCTAAGAACTCCAATCTGTCGCTCATCACCTACCATGAGATATCTAGTTGGCTTAATAGTGATTCTGAGCTGGGTTGTTCTGATGTTTTGTTTTGGTATGGGATGCAGGTCCATTAAAAACTTTATGTCCTCTCCATCCAAAACACAGCAGTATCGAGTGTTAGAAAACAGTATTTCACCAGACTTTCATTGCCCATATAGTCTCAGTTGTGTCACTTAACTAGTGTGACATCTCTCTCAATTTTACGAATTGAAGTCGAGCGATGTGACTTCATAAACTGCTTGTGAAAGTCTGAACTAAATTATCAAAGTGAAAAACCATGAGGACAAAGTTGAAATATGGTTGAAACTTGGAGGATTAATTTTGCAATAGAATCTTATTTAATATATATCATCCATTGCCAACAACAGATTTTTTATAAGATGCAAAAATTACATGCTTGTGTTTTCTTTCCCATTTGTATGCTAGAATTTTTCACAAATATTTTGTGATAACTTCACACACTTGTTATTGAATGTTCATTTTGGTTTGCCAAGTGTGTCTCTATATCATCACTCAATTTCCAGAATATTTCTTAAATGAAATGCATCCAAATGCATAATTCTCACTATGTTCAGAAGTTTCTATTTGCAACGGAATGCAAATCGTAGATAAGTAACTCCTGTTATATATATTGTATGCAGGAGGTTGTTGGGTCCATATTCTCGGTGGGTGCAGTTGGCTCCCTCTCTGGGGTCCTTATCTACCAAAATTGGTTGAAAGACCATCGTTTTCGCGACTTGCTTTTCTGGTCTCAGTTGTTGTATGGTGCATCAGGGTTGCTAGATTTGATATTGGTGTTGCGTCTGAACTTGAAAATTGGTTTACCTGATTATTTCTTTGTTGTGATTGATGAAGCCATTTCTATGATGATTGGACGCATTAAATGGCAGCCTCTTCTTGTACTTAGTTCCAAGCTTTGCCCTGCTGGTATAGAGGGCACTTTCTTTGCTTTGCTCATGTCAATAGACCATGTTGGTTTGCTTTCATCAACTTGGGTAGGAGGTCTCTTACTCAAATTCTTGAAGGTTACACGGACACAATTTGACAATCTTTGGGTGGCCATTTTAATCCGGAGCCTCATGAGAATAATTCCAGTTTTTCTGCTGTTTCTGATACCTAGAAGCGATCCAAACTTATCCATTCTTCCAGAAGAGATGTTGAAGACCAAAAAAGGTGACAATAGACTTGAATCTGAAAACACCGAGATGGTCTCCCTCGCTGATAGCACTTGAATGGCGTCACTTAATCCAACAATATAAAAATGCTTCTAGGAGCCTGACAGTTTCTGAATGAAGACGTGATTAAATCCTCAATTTTGGCTTCCAAGGAAGATTTTTATGTTCATTTGCTTAGAATTACTACTGTTGATGCATCACCTTGAGAACACAAAGGCTTCTCCACTAGAAGTTCAAAACAGGACATAACTTTCTGCTGCAGGCTGTCAACAGAGTGTCCCGTGGAATGCCTCTTGTCAGAAGTCATCCCTCCTTGATAATGCTTTCAATATAGAAGACAATGTTATTCTTTGATTGTCTGATATTTCTGGTGGACAACAACATTTCAGAGATAAGATCAAGTCCATCCTGCCACGGTCAAAATCTAATTTTCACGAACGCTGGAATCAATTTGAACAACAGACATTATTGAAGATAATAGCTCCAAATTAACATTTCAAAAACTTCGCAGGTTCCCCTCTTTGGCTCTTCTTTTTTCTTTGTAGATTTTACAAATTATTGATCACATTTTCCAAAGCCATGATCCTGTTCTGAAATATGCAGCTTGTAACCCGTCTCGGATGCGGTAAAGCGATTTGCTCATAATCTTTTTATCAAATTTTTTTTTGCTCAAAGGCTTGCGCTTTTAAGTTTTTGTAAGAAATGAATTTCCCATAAAGTATTTTAGCCCCTGAAAATTCTGAAATATCAAGAAATTCTTCATCATTTAGCCATCTTTAGATACACATAGAACATATAAGAGTATGCAATTATATAACCACGTCAACCTTCTTAGAAGTAATTCTGCACCCTCTCTCAGATTCAAACAGATCTTACATTTAAAATATACAAAAGATATTATTTGCTGTGTTTGGGACTGCACTGTCAAAACACTTGAGAAATTGGAAATGGCGTTTTTACATATTCTATATCTTTCCCCATGGATAATAATAGATATTTATATGTGATATGAACCAAGAAAAACTACTTCTTGATGATTTCTTTGGCAACAAGAACAACTGACATTGCATCAAATAAATATATGCACTGTCACACACCTGTTCTTAACAATACCTTCGAATCATCGACCTAGTCAAAAGTGCAAGCTTCTGCCGCAAATCCCAACATGGACCCCTTGGTATCATATATAACCCTCTGGTTTTTCTGTTGATAATTCCCAATTATACCAACCTCGTTTTCATAAGAGAGACTTGCAATAGCCAAACAGACCTGAGATGCGTCAGTCTTAACAAAATAGAAAACCCCAGTTACATCCACATTGAGCTCAGCATTTCCCTCAAAGTGCATTTTTATGTTTGGAATCTCAACTTCTTGATATCCACTAAGGTTGAAGCAAGTATCCAAAATCATAAAAGCTGGTGCAGAAGGAAACCCTGAAAATTGTTTCACAAACTCATCCTTTAGTGCCTGGTAAATTGAAGGGGGGAGCCTTGTAATAACCGTCCCAGAATCAATCATCATTCCATCTTTACCAAAACTTGGTGCTTGTACTGCCACGCTACCAACAGTAATACCAGTTAGGTTTAGAAAATAGAAGGGTAGCTGTGGATTGGGAATCATTCTAGTGTATGAAATAGGAGTTGTGTTTTTGTATACTGAGGAATTTCCACCCATGACTAGTGAACCTGAAGCTTCAGTTTCTGTTATAGGCAAACAGTAGGAGAAAACTCCTCCAAACATGGCTGAAGTTTGAGAAATCAAAGAGAGACTACTCCTTCCCAATCCCACAAGGCCTGAAGCTCCACCAAATAAACCTTGATTGTTCCTGCCACAGCCGAATATGAAGTTGTTGACAGCAGTACTGTTTCCCAAATCAAGATGTTCCGTGCCTAGCTCACCGCGTGTGTAGGATCCATCACCATAGTTAACAACATAGTTACAACTCGGAGGGTTACTTCCACAGACTCCTAAATTTCCAGTTGCAGACTGCAGGGACTGACAAGTTGGTGAACTACATAAAACTGTTCGGTATGAAGGAGATGTTGAAGGGTTGAAAACAGGGTCTTGTTGATTATAACATCTTTTGCAAGGTTGACATTGAACCCAACTCAAGTCACTCCCAGTGTCCACAATCACTGTCATTTTTCGACCACCTAATTCCACTGTAACTATGTAGTTTAGTGTCTGCAGTCTTATACCAGAAGTTAATGGGATTGGAGCATCCACTGAATCATCAATATTTCGGCCAGAAATGATGCTTTTCATTCTAGATTGAAGTGATCGAAGCTGAAAATCATCCATGATCAAGTGTTTTTTAAGCTTCTTGTTCCAGTCTAGGATCTTTCCTGAGCAAGAATCTTTGTGCTTCATTTCCAATATGGTTGCACCATTCTCCCATCCTTTAATTCCCAAACAGAATGAGAACATTAGTCCATATTTGGGCACTGTAGTTGTATTTTAAAAATCAAATACTAGTGTAACTTTACCAACAAAGCAGAGGAATAATACAAATGAAGATTGTATATGGATGCCATATATTCTCAAAAAAGGAAAATAAATTGTATAATTTTGATCCCCAGTGATCCAAAACAGTTAGTTTCAGGGGGGGTGGGAGAAATTTTTCAAATATTTATACCAAGTATCATAAATAATTCAACAATGGAGTACATCATTCAAAGTTAAAGAAAGTGAAGCCAAGATAAAGTTTTCCAATGATGGATGTTTCCCAATTCCCATAAAGCATGAACTCAGTTATAGATAGTGCTGGCATAAAAGGAAAGTAAGTAGTAGAGTACAGATCCCAAAAGTGGAGAACAGATAAATAAAGAAGATAGCTAGCTTAAAAAAAGATTTGGTCACCATTGGCCAAACCATTCTTTAAGCCTTCTCTTTTTCACTTTGCTACTCACTTGTTTCTTGGGAGAGACAAGTTGAACTATTACTCCCCTGTTTCCATTGAAATTTATGCATGCTGAGGACTTTCTTCCCTTGAAAGCATTGAACCCCATTATCAAAAATGGCGAGGGTAGAAACAAGAAGAGAGAGAAGGAGTAGTTTTGATGGAAAAGGAGGTTTTGCTTGCACCATTTTGATGATGAAGAAGGGTAAGAAGTTATGAGTTGCCGAGAACAAAAAATGGAACAAAGAAAGAATCTCGGCTATGAGTGTGTGAATATCTGAATGTGTGTGTGAGAGAAAGAGAGAAAGGCAGGGAGGGAAGGAGGGAGAAGAGAGGGAGATTCTTAAGAGTTGGAGTTTGGCAAGAGAACAAAAGAGAAATGGCTGGCTAAAGGACCCCACTGGTGCATGAGAAATTATTGTAGATTCACGTGCAAATTCTTGGCACCAAAAAAAAAAAAAAGGGAGATGTGTGTTACCGCTGTGTTTGTAGCTAGTAGTGGACATGGTGGGATATGGAGAGGTAGTGATATTTACAATAATTTGATTGGTTTGCTGAGCTTTCATAAGATAAGGACTCGCCCATCACGGAATCAACTGTCACAACTTACTCCGAGAGAGAGAGAGATAGAGAGAGGGAGACATGAAGAAGCATTTTGATATTGTGTGTTTGATTATTGTCCCTTTCTACATGGTACTGGGAGCACTAGCACTCGAGCATTATATCTATGAACATAGCATTAGACTTTTGTGTTCTGCAGAGTAATTAGATAACAATTAATCAACTTGATCTTGAGTCTTAATTATTTGATTAGACGTCCCTCTATTGTTTTCCCCCTCTAAACCAGGTTATTACAAGATGGATGGAAAAACCTTGGACCTTACACCAACAATTTTAGCGTCACGGCTCCTGTGTATACATTGACATCTGCAAGAACATTCGGGAGACCTTAATCCATAAATCAAGCTACTAATCAAGAGTTTTGGGGTTCTTCTGTGGGTAAATGGTGCCCAATTCCTACGTATCGACATGTCTCAGATCACCTGCGATTCCTTGGAGTGTTCTATCCTTGTTTCCTACGTTGCTCCTCTCAACTGTGGAGCTGTTTGACTCTTGCTTTTTGGATTTTAACCAAGGCATCCATGGCAGGGTCCCTCACCAACCTTTTTTTTATAAGCACTCAAGCACCATATTATAAAGTAAAATCATCTCCTTGGATCAGCACTTGACAAATTTGGAATTGCCAGTATAATAATAATAATTAAATTTCGTTTCATAATGCGTTCGAAAGGTATTTTTAAGTATTTTTTTAATTCCATTCCCCTCCCCCCCACATTCATTCTCTTCTATCAAGTAGCTTGTTATGAGAAAAATGCATGAGAGGTAAGCAGGAATCGTGTTCAGCTACATCCTTGATCAGCTGTTTATATTGAATCGGAAAGGCAGCTACATTTGTTCATTAATTTGGTCCATCTCATACTTACTCTTTAGTGAACTCTTTTTGTCTCGTCGATTGATGTGGGGCAATTATGTAGGATTTGATTCTAGTAATTACTTAATATTTAAAACAATAATTACAAAAACATAAAACATGGGGAAATGATATTACACATGTTTCTTGATTTAATGTGAATTATAATAATAAATTGATGGTTTTGTCATCGACAAAAAATCAAATCAACCGAACTGGCATTCACAAATAAAAATAATTTTTATAAGACTCATTTGTCATTATATATTTGTTAAGGGTTATCTCGGTTTTTTTTTGTTTTTTATACAGTAAAACTACTTAAGTACCCTTAAAAGAAACATTTGCACATGGCATGAGATAGGGGCATTTTCAGTTTTTTATTTTATTAAACACAGTATAATGATTCAATTGCTCTTATAATCAAAATTGTCAAAACGTTAGTTTAGGGGGTTTTGTATAATTTCATAGAGGTTTTTTCGTAGTTATTATTTGGTTCCAGGGGCAATGTTGTAATTTGATGGATAAAAAAACTAAAAAAATTGCTCGTGTTAGCCCGTCATTTGCTCTGTTGCTTTAGACGGTGTGTACAACTAACTTTGGCAGTGAAAAACTTGTTCCAGTCGTGTCATTAGATTTCTTACAATGTCTTCTTCCTCAAGAGATAGCGTGTGTTGGTTGTTTCTCAATGGATTGTCACTGACAATATTTTTCTTTTTCTTTTTTTCATATTCACTCTCCTCTCTTGAAATTCGCACTGGTCATTTAAAATTTCAGGGTAGTCCTCTAGTTGCGTCTATTTGAGTGTCGGTGTTTTTTTCATATTTGTAATTTTTTTCTTTGATCCTTTTATATGTTTTTTATTTTTTTTCAATTTCATCATTGAATCTAAATTTATTATTTATTATTTCTTTAATTTTGGTCTTGATTCTTTTCTTGCCCATTTTGTAACCTTTCAATAGTTTTTAACTTCATCCTTTGATTAAAAAAATTAATTTGTTATTTTTATAGTTTATTTCTCATTCTTTTGATGGTTTCTTCTTTTAATTATTTTATGAATTTAATTTTTAATTTTAATTTAACCCTTCAATCCAAAAATTATTTATCTTTGTTTTTTCAGATTTAATCCTCATTCTTTTAATTGTTATTTTTTTTTATTTTTTTGTACAATTATTTTTTCTTTTGGTTTTATCATTTGACATTTTATTTATTGAAAATTAAACTTCGTGATTTTTCCAGGTTTGGTGCTTCTGATCAAATGGTGTGGGTCACGAGTTTTATAAGTTAATACGGGTTGACATTTTTTTTTTTACTTATTTTCTTTTTAGATCTCGTTATTCGACATTGATTTTTTACCAAAATAGGCTTTGTAGTTTTATTTGTTTTTATTTCTATCAAGTTTTATTTGTTTTTCTTTCTATCGAGTTATCTCGATCTCATGACCTAACATGTGGGTTTGACGGGTTAACCTGGGTGAGCTCGCATCTTTTGTTGGCTTTTAATTATTCTTTCTTCTTTTAAATTCTTTTGTGTTGTTGGTTTTTTAAAATTTCATCCTTCAATATTTGGTTTGTTGAAAATATAGCTTTGTGATTTTTTTATATTTGGCATTTTCATTCAAATGGCCCGAGTCACAAGTTTTATAAGCTAACAATGGTTTTTTAAAAAAATAGATTTCATGGTTTTCTTCATCTTCCTTATATTGGGTTACCTATTCTCATAATCTAACTTGTGAGTTTGGTAGGTTGATCCAAATGAGCTCTAGTTTTTTTTTTTCTTATAATTACTATTTTTTTATCCTTTTATATCATTGAATTTTTTTTTTAATTTCATCCTTCAATATTTGATTAGTTGAAAATTAGGTTTTAGGTTTTATAAATTTGGCATTTCTAGTCAAATGACTTAGGTCAGGTAGATTAACACGAATTGACATTGTTTTTATAGGCTTAATTTTTTTTTGTTGAGAATTGATCTTTTTAATTAGATCCGAATCTGAGATTTCACGAGTTATGATTTTAGAATATTAAATTAGGATTGTCTTTTTTATGTTATTAAATTAATCACACTTATTAAACATAGTCGGTTCAATATCTTGAGTCTTGAATTTATTTTCCTTGCTTAGGAATTCTAGTGTCACTTTAACTTTGCTCTTCTTACATCCAAAAAACTTTGGCTTGACTCGAGTCGTTGCACGGCTACTGATATAAATTTACTCGGGTCACCTTTTTTAAATTAATTTTTTTTAATTTCCAGCCTTCAATATTTTGTTCATTATAATTGGAATTTCTAAATTTTTTATGTGGATTCCATGGTTTTATCATGATATCGCATCTCATATCATGGGTTTCACGTTAATCATTGTTAGTCCAAGTTAATTGAATACATTGCTATCCCAATAATGTTTTTTTTTTTAATATATCATCTAATAAGTTACTATTTAAATATTTTAAAAGTATTTAATCATTATACTCTTTAACTTCCTAATGTCTTAGTATTTTTTTAGGATGAAAAAAAAAAAACTGACCCACAGTGCAGAACAAAAGGCTAGTAATCATCTAAATTAAATTATAATATTGATACCAATCAAGCATATAAATCATCAACAATATAGATTTGTCTATGCACAAAAAAAAACTATTGAAATAAGATGGAAGGCCCATTGTCATAGGTCAAGAA
>Ga0307514_10004754_pt1 | contig 12398 bp, 12 predicted proteins | sample 16_EM_MG_FD_203088 | JGI IMG/M metagenome (GOLD analysis project Ga0307514, IMG submission 203088) | Populus trichocarpa ectomycorrhiza microbial communities from riparian zone in the Pacific Northwest, United States - 16_EM | ecosystem: Host-associated > Plants > Roots > Unclassified | place...
TGATTAGAGAGTTATTATGTAATTACATGTATATTGCCATGTTACCTTCTGTATAAGCGTCTTGCAACGATGTCCCAATCGATATGATATTATCTACCACGTATTTGGAACTTATATTATATATCGCTAGGTTGAGCTGACGCTCATTGAAACTGCCCGTACCTGAAGTACATGCATTGAGAAAGATCTTGGTGGGAGGGTGTCTTTTCTTTCTTATAAGTTTGGGATGAAATATCATCTTGCAGTTGAATTTTGATCTGGGTTGGACTTGCAAAGATGCGCAAGGCAGCACAAGAGATGGTAGCATGAAGAAAATTCACAATAAGTACATTAAATATAATAGACCTGAGTTGAGTGAAAGGGATTTCGTACATTTCCAGATTTTGCTATAATGTTTGTCTTCTGTCGTGATCCAAAATGAAATGGTAATGCGACCAGTCTGTAAGCCACGCAACCAGTATGATGAGCGAACAATATGCAAACCAACTGACCATCTTTGTATTATTTTATGGACCTAAAATGTGCTACCCACTGAATATGTTGAATCCACAGTATTGTCTACCCCCAAGGGGAACAAACCGTAGTATTGGAGATTCGGAATATCCGCAGCATATGTGCATGATACTGTACTTAACACACCATGACTTCCAGTCTGGTTAGGTATTTCCCGTAGAATAAATTACATCATCCTCGCCCGCATTTGCAAATGTGGGGGCACGCCGTGCCGATCTGTATAGGTACCTACCGGTAGGTATCCCCCTCAGGTCCAGAGACAGATCAGTCGATAAACATGAGAGTAATATTTATTGTTATGTCTCTGAAGCCATCCACTTCCTTTTCTTAGTATGCAAGCTTATCATGTCTCCTTGGTTGCACTCTCCGAAGAAAGCTTAACCTGAAGGCGAGATTCTGTAATAATACGTTGCTAGGTTACCCTCGTGTGGAGCTGAATTTGTACAGGGGCATATATAGTGTGGTTGGCGCCGAAAGTGTCTTACTCGGTACCGCGATGAATTGTCGCACTCTGCAGTCATTTCAATATCACAAACTGTCCAATATAGACATCAAGATTCTGGTGTGCAAAGCCACACGATTAGCTAGATGTAAGCTGCAATAATACATCATTATACAGAGTACCTACAGTACATCCTTCCTGGCAGTTTTTATCACAACACAGAATCTTGTGCCAAGACTCTTATATCGCTGGCGTTGATATTATCTTGATGTGCCTGCGGTGCTAGTGACATATCACTGCCCCTTCTACACGTTCTACATTGTCAGTTATGTACAGTACATCTGTACCTTAACCTCCTGTGCTTGGTCGGAACCTCTAGCAGCCTGCAGGCAGTTGCAACTATCCCGAGTAGTAATACTTTTTCAGGTGGGACATGCAACTAGACAAGTACGGTGTTACCAATGGGGAGAAGAACTTAAGTAACAAGAGGACTGAACCGACCCACCCTCCAGTCTATCTACTACAGACTCTGTCGTAACCAGCTCTATCAACCACAGCCTCAGCCCTCCGCATCAGTCGTTGACCCGAGGATTGGCCCTACGATATCGATAAAGGGAGCGTTCGCGCCTCCAGGGCTTGAGTCCTTTAACTGTCCTTACTCCAGCTTGGAATCTACAGCTCCTATTCTATTACTGCTCCCCACCTGATAAACCAAACTACACTTGATAAGCACCAAACATTTACCAATTCAGTTGGCCACGAGTTACTCTCTCTGAATTTAATTTGAGCAACCAGACTGCCGAGACAAGATTAGGTTCTTAAGTCACACTACTTAAGCACGCCCCCACACACTACTAAGCGTTGGGGCCACCATTCCAGTTCACTCCAGCCATTTGTTCACTGCGTCTTTGTCTTAAGACCGCTGACTACCGACTCACTGCGCTATATATTAGAGATCACAATTATCGCATTGCATACCTCTGGAAGTTCGTGTTCAAGGGGTAATTTCAGTTCCAGGAACCACACCAGCAACTTACCCATGCACAAGAGTCTAGCTATGCCCAATATATCGGGTTTATAACCAATTGCACCAGGCTTTGGTGTTTCGCTAAACAAACAATCAACCGCCTCTTTCCTTTCATATTAAGTACTGTTGCTTCATCTGAACACCACCTTATTGAACGACCCTCTATATAATTGATAGCGAATACCCAGGCATCAGGAACGTAGAAAGGTTAGCGAAGTACTCACCAGAAATGCCTTTCTCACTTCCAAAATGGACCGCCTATCGCCCCAGACTTTCATTTCTATTTCTGCATTGTAAGTCAATTAGGGCTCAATTTGGTGTTAAATAGCTGAGATAACTAGATGCCTACATTATTACCGCCGCCATGGTTGGAGGCATCGTAATATATGGTCAACATAATCTCGACTTTGTCGATTGCCTCTTTTTCGGGAGCGGAGCTGCAACGCAATCTGGTCTGAATACGTAAGTCTTCTCTACTGTATTGCATATATATCATTCTTACTTTTAACTTAGTATTGATGTAAATTCGCTGAAGCTCTACCAACAGGTACGTTGGCTCTTCATACTGGTATGGATACCTATTAACGAATTAGATTGTTATACACATTATCCCCCTCATCACAAATCCTATATTCATAAGCACAGCAATTGTATTCGTTCGCATTCACTGGTTCGAGAAGAGGCTCAAATCTCTAGGTATGAAATTACCCGTCAGCAAAGCTAAGGGTAAAATATCTAATATGAAGAATGATATAGTGCAAGATGCAAAGCTGGGCAGATGGAAAACTACGACAAAATCCCGCCCTGAGCCTCTAGATGCAGACCCTGGAAGAGAAGAACGTGGTGTTGGTAGGTCGAGATTGAATTGTTAAAATCCCTTATATTGACTTTCCTCCAGCTGGCCGGCCTATCACCCTTGTTAGGGAAGCTCCACCTCCCAGTCTCCAGGGGGTAGCATTGGTCGATCTGAAAACAGATGAGAATCAGCCACCAACCTCAAACTCGACTGCGATTCAATCTCCTGCATCTTCGGAAAGGAATTCAGATGAGATAACGCATGTGATATCAAAATTGAACCTTCCAACAAATGGTGATACTCATACTGCGGTGACACCTAGGTATATACTAGAAGTGATTAATTTTCCTCCTGTAACTAATGCTTTGATCAGGGAGGACGGGGGCTCAGAAGCTACTAGTATCAACAATAATTCCAGTGATGGGGCTCCAACCATTATAAATCAAGATAATGGTCAAAATACCCACATCGTTTTTGCCGACAATCAGCGACCCTCTAAGAAGCGTACTGGTGTTTTGAGAATTCCAAGCCCCAGGGAATTTGAGCGAGGTAAATATGCGTAATACGTCTCTATTCGTGTTGGGGATACTAACCTGTTGCTTAAGGAGGTACCGTCGAGGATATCGAAGAAGAAGATCCCAACATCTTGAGGCGTAGTCAGACCACAGGGCAGATTTCCGTGAATGAAGATCCAGGTTCCTCCCATAGCCAAGGAAGGATGAGGAGACGAATGGGCTCCATCACGGAACGAATAATACCTCGTTCTCAGACATTGGAAGCATTTTCGTCAAGTTTCTCACGAGGAAGGAGCACTAGTCCAATGTCCAAGCTGTCAAGAAGAACGTCGCGGCAGGATGTTGACCCCATCCCCTACCTTTCCTACACACCCACGGTTGGTCGAAACTCTGCCTTCGTTGACCTCACGGATGAGCAGAAGGAAGAGCTTGGGGGGCTAGAGTACAGAGCCTTAAAGCTATTAGCAAAAATCCTTGTTGGTTTGTGGGTCCTAATTATTCGGTAATGAACAACGTATGCGCTGACAATTTACAGGCTACATGATCTTTTTCCAAGTCTTTGGCTTAATGGGTGTGTTGCCGTGGATCATGAACCATGCTCACTACGGAAATTATGTTGAAGCGAAGGGTGTAAGCCGTGTGTGGTGGTACGTGCTGTGCATCTAGGTCGCAAGAATACGAACTGACCGGCCGAAGGGCATTTTTCACCACAAACTCGGCTTTCAATGATGTTGGATTCACATTGACTCCCGATTCCATGGTTACGTTCCAACGGGCAGTTTGGCCACTCATGCTATTTAGTTTCCTGATTATCATCGGGAACACTGGTTTCCCCTGCCTACTACGTCTCATTATATGGGTTATGAAGAAGATAGTACCTGCAGGCTCCTCAATAGAAGCAGTATGTCACTCAGCGTCTGCTAAATATTTCTGCGTGGCACTAACTTTCACACCTAGCCACTGGGATACCTTTTAGAGTAAGTCAGCTTCAGAGAGCGTCTTTTCGTTCATGCCTAACAACGCTGCAGCCACCCGAGACGTTGTTTCACCCTCCTTTTCCCTGCAGCTGTAAGTGAAACCTTCTGAAATGACTAATCTGAAGCTTTATTGCTAACAGTACTAGGCTACTTGGTGGCTTTTTGCGATTCTCGTGATTCTCAACCTTGCAGATCTGATACTGTTCAACGTTCTCGATGTGAGGATTTTATTTTTGGTGTGATTTTACTTGCTTTTTACTTACTTTTGTGCAGCTTAACGACAGTGATATTACGGCTATTCCTATTGGGTACAGGATATTGTCCGGATGGTTCCAAGCAGTGTCTACGAGGACTGCTGGTCTTGCAGTAGTGAATATAGCAGAACTTCATCCTGCGATGCAAGTCAGCTATATGGGTAAGTTGCTTCTGGATTCAGGTGAACCGTTTGCTCACACACAGAAGTTATGATGTACATCTCAATTTTCCCAATTGCCATCAGTGTGAGGAGGTGAGAGTTTGGAGGCCATTTGCCGTCCTCTATCAGAATACGCTCTAGTTAACACTCCCATAGAACGAATGTCTACGAAGAGAGCGCCCTCGGTATCTATGCTGTTGAAGAGGAAGTTGATGGAAAGAGCCCATCTTTTGTTGGTGCACACTTGCGCAACCAATTACAATATGATCTCTGGTACATCTTTCTCGGTTTATTCATCATCGCTATCGCAGAGGGGAGGAGAATCGAAAGCAAGGAGCAATACGTAAGTCTTACCATTGCAAGACTGGAAAAACCTTATGTCCGTCAATACTAAGTCAAAACTACAGGCATTCACACTCTTCGCGATTCTGTTTGAGGTTGTCAGCGCGTAGTAGGTCATCCTGATCTCCCTAATTGAAGGTGCTAATTCTCCTTAGCGGCACCGTTGGTTTGAGCTTGGGGTATCCTGATGTCAATACCTCCTTCTCTGGGCAGTTCAAGACAATCAGTAAGCTCGTTATTATAGCTATGCAGATTCGTGGAAGACATAGAGGTTTGCCGTATCAGGTTGATCGTGCGGTGGGTACCTTATATCCCGTTACCAAGTGAGTCTATCTAACGCAGTCATTCGTTAGATCCTCTTGCCCAGCGAGTCCTTACTACGAGACCAAAGGTTAAACCGCCGCCCCTCTTTTGTGGCCGGTGGAACCGGGCTTCCTCTGGGCCCCAGCATCAGCCGAGCCACCAGCCGAAGCAGAACTACGGTGAGGCCAATGACTACCGATGATCGGGACCATCGAGATTAGGCGTCAGACAAAGCCAGGATAGCTACGCCTCGCTATAGATTTGAGGATACATGCAATGTTAGGAGTTTCTTGTTTTCTTGTTTGCGTATGTGCCGACCTTTTTTACTTCCTGCAAGAATTTTGTTATGTTGGTTATATTTTTTATTATCAATGCTTCTACATTTTGGTGATTCTTTCGATCATGGGCTCTCCCTTTGCTCCGAGGGGACATAGCGCGAATTGGTATCCCCTGCTATTAGAAGTAGTGGGAGACTGCTGGTGTTTCGTTCTATTTTATTGATTACCTATATGATTCTTTTATTGGACATTTATTATTTCCATCGTGCGTGATTCAGATCGCGAGTTATGCATACAAAAAGTTGATCGATTTCTACCTACAAAACCTCAACACTTATCAGCACCAATTTAGAGAGAATAAAAGTAGGGTTCAATGAATTTTGAGGTGAATTTATAGACTTTTGCGTGGTAAACAATTCAGGAAGTTATGAAGAATAGGAGGCAAGACGACATTGAATGGATATTACTCTGTATGCCAAGCGAATTAGATGTGCCCCAGTTTCAATGAACATCAGAACGTCAGCTCTGTGAAGCAACTACGGATACTTAAGTACTTATCCCCACCAACGAAGACTGAAAACATGGGACTCCCCAGTAAGGCTCCTTTACGCTCGTTATATTTCCGCAAAGCTAACACAGTCTCCTCCCCTTGAGTGTGGAATAGTTCCCAAAAGTTCGACGAGGAAGCCTCAAACAAACCGCCTGTGAATAATCTTGCAACTACACGACATCCTGCATTACTTCCTTCCGGAAATGCCTATGGTTCACTTTTAGGCTCATCTTCCTCAGGTACTTCAGCAGGCTCCTCGACAGCGAATACAGATGACCGTACTCTACGCTGGGAGAGGCTGCATAGTTTGCGAAACCGGCTAGTGGACCGGATGTATAGACTGGAGATGGACGAGATGCTTAATAGCGATCATGAAAACAATAACCCGGAGAATAATGAAAATGGGGAAGAATCCTCTGGTGTGACTCGAGACAGTCAAGTCACACTACCTACATCAGCCGCTCGTCCAATACCTGTTGTAACACCCTCACGCCCAGTGCCAATCCCAACTGGGAGGCCCATTCAAGTATCGACTGCAGGGCCTGCGGGCCAAAGCGGGCATGATGTAGTTCGAAGCTGGGCATCCCTCCATCGCCCTGGGGAAAGCCCTGAAGCACAAGGAAATCCCGCAAGAATGGAAGGTGGACGTGGTGAATCACAGGGTAGACGTGAAGGGAGGGGGGAGTCCCGAAGGCGAGCAGAGGAAACCAGGCGAATACTGGAGGCAAGGGAGGCACGAAGAAGAGCGACTCTTGATCTACTACAATCCGGTGAACTTCAATCTCATGTCCCTGTGCAAGCTCGAGCTGCTGAAAGGCAAGCTGTTGGAAGGCAAGCTGGTGATACCCAGGGCGATGCCCTCATCACACTTGATGAATTCCTCCGGGAGTCACGAGAGCCAAACAGTGACAATGGCGAGGCTGGCCTAGCACCTTCTGGCATCCAGAGAAGTTCTTCAATACCCCCAATCAACCGCCTTCGTGCTGGGGATCCCTCCAGGCTCAACAGGTGGATTAACCCAGCCCGCGTCGAAACGCTCAGCGACAGCAGACCGGATATGATACGTCCAGGTGATGCAGCATCTCCAGCCATCACCATTCCTCAAACACTCCCAGCAGCCACCTGGTGGCCTCTCCCAACCCCCCCCCTTGGACATCATATAGCACCTACTGAGACATTTGACGCATTCATTGGTCATATTAGGAGGATCGGACACCTGCAAGATGCAATGTTGGCGACAATAAGGTCAAGCAATAGCACACTGGAGCTGGCAGCTGAAGCTGGCGCCATGGCACCAGACACCGATCCTACCGGATCCTCTGGTGGTGACTTTTCTACTACAACTCCAGGCCTTGTCACTAATGGCCAAGGAGCATCAAGTTCTACTGCTCCATTAACAGTAACGCCCACGACAGCGCCCATAGTTCCACCGACTACAAGCGAGGCTACTGCCACTAATGATACCACGCCTCCACCCCTGAATGTTGCAGAGGCCCGCCTTCGCGCAATGCAGACGCGAATTGACATCCTCACCTCAGAATTCAGTCTCCTTCGCTCCAGCTGGGCCCTGTCTCACGCTGAGAATCAAGGTTATGAGCGTTCATTACGTCGTCTGCAAGAATACTTACCTAGTGCTAGAAGAGCTGAGAGGGCGAGACGAGGTAATAGGGGTGGTGAGGTCTCCCTCCACTACGAAGATTTACATGCAGATGCTGCAGTCAGGGAGGCGGACTTGATTCCGAGAAATCCTTGGGGAGACTCGGATGCAGAGAGAAATAGGGAGAGGATGAGGATGGCTACAGCGTGGGCTTTAGGGAGAGAGGGACTTGCCACAGCGGCGATTACGGGCAGCACGGGGGAAACGGGCGATGGTAATAGAGAAGCCCAGGCTAGTGGTACTGTACCTACGGCGCTAGTGGGGGATACGGCAAGGCCATTTTCGCCGGAGGAGAGGGTGTTACAGAAGGAGTTGTTGGCGACGAAGATGGAGGAATTGACATTGAGGGGGATGCGTTGAGTTGGCTGCTAAAATATCTTTTGTGAAATCTCATTATACCTTTCGTAAATTTTTTTTGCTTGCTTTGGCATTCCCTGTTTCTTTATCTCAAAAGCACTGCTGGTTTGCTAACTGTTGATAATGACTCTGGGATTTACTGCTTGGTAGTCCTTACTTATCAGTCTGATCTCCCCCCGGGAGACAATACAGCAGATGAGTATGGGGTGAATAGACCTTGTGCAGGTAGTTTCATGCTGTTTTAGTGAGAATCTCTTAAAGTGGTTTCGTATCTTCCTTTTCTCTTTTCTGGTCGACTGCATCTCATGGATCTTAATCTTTGAATAGGACGTTTTAGTGCTGTTTTCGTTGCTACTAGTGTTCCTTACCTTACACCTCTCGATTGTCCCAATCGAAATGCACAGAAGGTTTAGTACCTGCGGCATTTAATGTTGGGTAAGGAAAAACTTGTTGAACCCGTATCTGGGCTGATGTTTCGTTTTTTATTTTTTTGTTCATGACTATATATACTTCATACTTACTTAGGTATTTGCCAGTCTCATTCTTGTAACCAGTTTAAGCTATATGAATCTTGTGTTCTGGTATCGAGGCCCAGTGTTCAGTGTTCAGTGTTCAGGGTAAACCTGTGAATCGTATGCCGCTTTCAAGTACACGGTCTCTTGATATTGTGATATTCATTGTTCCATCGATATACAGTCTCACCAGTATTTAATACAGGTCGCTCTCAGGGGGAAATATGACACACAAGGAATGTGCGTTGCAGTTGATACAATAACTGTCAGCACTAACTGTAGCAATGGATGCTAGTCAAATGCTCGCAAAACAAGCTAACGGTGCTAAAACATTCTACCCACCCCACAAACAATTCCATTGCCAACCATTATGACTATCTCCGAGCGCAGTCACCTACATCCCTTAACCCCCCCCTCTGCCCCCTCCTCCCCCTCCAGCATTAGTCCCCCCCATCGCTTCCATCCTCGCCCTCAAATCCCTCACCAGTGCCTTCGCCTCCTCAATCTCCGGCCCATCGTGACACAGCTCATTTGCCAACTCCCCCGCCCTTTTCCAATTCCCATTTCCAAACTCCCATCTCGCCAACCACATTTTCGCTTTATTCGTCGCTGGTGTCTCCACATCTTCATTGACACACATATCCATATACTTCGCTGCCTCCTTTGGATTATCTGTTTTCTCGTACATCAACCCAATATTATACAGCGTTGTTGGGTCGAAGGAACCTCGCTCCCCAGGAGTCGTGTGTGATGAGGCGACGAGGGCGCGTTTATATGCTTTTATAGCTTCCTGGGGGCGATTCATATGGTCGAAACAGGACCCCATAGCTTGCCACATTTGCGCATCGTAAGGGCGGAGAGATGCAGCGCGTTGGAAGTAGAACAAAGCATAGTAATGCATTTCAAGGACCTCGTACGAGAGACCGAGGCCATACCAAGCGCGGTAGTCTTTTCTGTTGACATCTACAGCTCTTCGATAAGCCTCAATAGCCGCATGTGTATTCTTCATTTCGACATATTCATGTCCCATAAGTGTCCATGCACTGAGAAAGCTGCGGTCTAGAGTTAGCGCTCGGCGAAAGTACATAACTGCCTTTTCGTGTTCGCTCTTCAAGGAGTAGTAGTTCCCCACTACGCAGCATGTTTCTGGGCGGAATCTGTCGGTACAGGTAGCCAGTTGTGCTAGGAATGCCAGTTTCGGCCGGCGCTCCATCACGTAGAGAATGTTGGAGTAGTGATCGAGGGCGTCGAGGCGGTGAGGATCAGCTTTCAGAAGAGTATCAAAAATCTGCTCTGCTTCTTCAAAGTCCCTGGCGTGGTAGTATAGCAGCGCACGCTGTGTTTTTAGAAAAGGCATATTTGGGAAGGTGACTTCGAGTTGCGTAAGTTCGTGGTGGACAGCATCGGAAGACTGGTAGAGCTCCACAGTGGTCTGTAGGTGCCATATCTTCTTGATTAGGTGATCTGGAAGCTTTGGAGTCTCTTCACAAAGCTATGAGAGGGGTTGTCAGCATCACTGCATCCACCCCAACTACAGCATTCCCTAGCATACCTCCTCTAATGTCCCTATCAGGTGCCCGAGCTCCACCCACGCCCCCCAATTCCAAGGGTATATATGTATGCTTTTCTCAAAAGCCTCTTTTGCTTTTGCCTCATTCCCATGCTTCGCGAGTAGAATTCCATGGAGATAATACAGCCACGAATCTTCCTCTTTCTCTCGCCCTATCTTACCCTCTTTCTTCCATTGAGCGAATATAGTTTCTAGGGAGTTTATCACTGGTAGGATCTCCCGATTAGGCGTGGGGGCTCCATCCAGCGGCCCTAGCACCATCTCCATTTCCTCCTCTTTCCTCTTCTCCCCTCCCATGTACCTTGCATAGTGGCATAGAAACCGGGATTTACTCGACTTGCAATCCTTTAAAGCCGAAAAACATCGGTCAAACTCTCGGCAGTCGAAGTACGCCTTTGCAAGTAGGTATGTAGGTAGTTCGGTAAATTCGAGCTGTGCTTCTTTTGGTGGTGGGGCAGCTGGTGGGTGAAATACTGTTGTGAATGGGTATGAGGTTTGAGGTTTAGAAGGTAGGTCTAGCTTGGGGAGTGAGTTTAAGGCTTCAGCTAACCTGGTACGAACTTCTGGTCAGGGCTGGAAGCTGATTGCCCTTGAGAGAGAGGAGGGAGTACCATTTCGCACTCTGGTAGAGGCATCGCTCAGAGCACTTTTGCGAAGCTACCATGAGAGCAGTGTGGATGGATTGGGTATCCATGGCGGAAAACCCTGGGCTGTAGAACCAACTTTGTGTGCTAAGGTTTCGTAGGTGGTGATAGCCCAAGTTACATATTAGTCCCAAGTTACATATTAGTTCCCAGTTGACTAATTACCGAGGCTAGTCCCCAGTGTACATATTAATGATTACGTAAGTACAGTATACTATATATACTCGAGTACGGAGTACATATTGAACAACTTTTATTCAAGCTATGGTGACTAGGTATGAACATAAGTACAGTATGGAGCCTGACTACTGGTTGAAAAACCACTACACTGATCACCTTTCACCGATTGCAATAACTATATCCAACAGCCATCGTCAGGCTCAACTAATGGAACCACATACTGTAACTAACTACTCGAGATATCGTGCCCAGGCCGATGTGTATTTTTGGTGTGTGTGTAAATCGAATATCGTGGCAATTAACGGCCCTTTTTAAATATAAAGATGGCGGTACTTACAGAGTACTTACCAGTGGATAGAAATTGGGTCTACTGATCCATATAATTGGATGATACTGTATCTCTTGTACAGTAGCTCCACCATACGACTTATATATCAAGCAATTGACTTCGAGTTCGTGTCTTCCCCATGTGTTCCCACCTAGTCTGGGTCTGTATTGTGTACTCACATTACTGCCATCTGGTTGGCATGCTATTATGTGCCAACATAAAACACGTGGTGTTGGCTGTTGACGGGTTATGAATAGAGCCATGTCTGCGACCCCACAGTAACTGCGTGCCATTTCGCATAATTACCATCTGCACCAGAGAATGGCGATGATGCGATGCCTGCGCTGTCACGTTGTCGAACTCCCGACCGCTCCCGTACCTACAGTTTCCTGCCCCAGCTGATAATATGGGTAAGTTGTCTCCTAGTTGTAGCAACTTCCGTCTCCAATATCGCTCATAGAGTACATCCCAACGTACAATTGCCGTCATCATGCGATGCAGACGCAGATTGTAACCAGACTATCGGATTGCCAACGTGGCGTTGAACAATCTAACCCCCTCAACACAGGAGGGGTCGTGCAACCAGACTACCCCCTCAAGGGACCCCTCTTAGACCCTACCACCACGACCCCACCACAGATCTAATCCTTGCTGCTGGCTTGGACCCTACTTACTTATCTGCCCCTTACCACCACTAGCCCCTCCAGCTCTGGGATTTTGCCACATCCCTCTCCGGAATTCCTTCTGTCCCTCTCAGCAGTCAGGATTGGCATTCAAACGATCAGCTATGACGACTACTCTCAAGGAATTCGAGCCTGTCTTTACCAGGCTTGTTGTGCCAGCCCTCACGGAGCATGTCAACCAATACAAGGTTCCTCAAAACTCACTGGAGTGGTTCCAGAAGGTATGAAGAAGAGCAATTCCCAGCCACCTCCATACCATTGGGGGGGGGGGGGGGGGGGGGGGGGGGGGGGCGGGCGCGGCGGGGGGGC
>Ga0307514_10004755_pt1 | contig 12397 bp, 13 predicted proteins | sample 16_EM_MG_FD_203088 | JGI IMG/M metagenome (GOLD analysis project Ga0307514, IMG submission 203088) | Populus trichocarpa ectomycorrhiza microbial communities from riparian zone in the Pacific Northwest, United States - 16_EM | ecosystem: Host-associated > Plants > Roots > Unclassified | place...
CGCGTGAACAAAGTAAGGTGAATTGGAAACATCGGCAATGTGTTGACGTGTTGTCGAAGGAAGGTCCAGCGTTGGAGGGTTTTGGAGGGAATGAGCCCCTGACTCTACTCTGCGGCGGCGGTGTTGCGCGGAGACTGGCCATCGTTGTCGGTTCGACAGCGACCATCAGCCAGCGTTGGAATTCATTCATCGCCCCGTGCAAATCCTAGCACAAAGGCTACCCAAGGGAGCGCGAGCTCCGGTCCTTACCCGCGGGCACAGGAATGACTCGCCTATTGACACCCCGGCTGCGAAAGGAATCCCTGACTGACTGGGGGACCTTTGCATATAACCTGGCTCTACTGGAGCCTCAATAAGGGCCATCTCAACCAAAGCTGCCACTCGCCCAACTTACACCCCCTTCCCAACTACCCCAACTGCAAGCATTTCGACTATGACCAAGTCCAACCTCTCCGCCCGTGGCAAGCGCCGTGTAGACATCCCGCCACCCCCGCGCTCCAAAGTACGTGCATAGCGTCTATCCTACTCTTCGAGCGTCTACTGATGCGCGTCTCTTTCCAGTCTGGGTGTGTCACCTGCCGAATCCGCCGAAAGAGGTGCGACGAGCAGCTCGACGCGAACGGCGCGTGCACTACTTGCGCTCGTCTTCAAATCGAGTGCCTCGGTTTTACTGCCAAGCGTCCAGACTGGTGTCGAGTGCGTTTCCCCCCCTTGCTATCGGCGGCCCTATCCTTTGTCTGACTCCGCTTCCGCTTCACAGGACAAGGCCCAGCTCGACGCATACAAGCTCGATCTGAAGAAGAAGCTGTCGACTCGAGCGGGTATTCGAGCCAACGCTGCTCGCTCGTCCATGCTGGCCCGGGCATCCGCTGCCCTCGCAGCAGAGGCAGTATCTTCCTCCCTTCCAGGTGTGTAATTTCAAAACGGTATCATGTGGCCGTGCACGTTGCTGACCGGTTCGGGGTCATAGGGTCCTCCATTTCCAGCCCGGTTCATACTCCATCCTTCTATTTGCCAGCTTCTTCTTCCAGAGTCCAGCTTATCGAGCAGCTCGATCTTGTGGCTCGCCACTTGCAGCTCCCAGCAACCCATTTGGCATGCACTCAGCAGATTATTGATCTCGCTCGCTGGAAGGAGATGCATGCCCAATCGGGAGACCTTAACAATCTCGAGCTGGAGGCCCGGACCTATTCTATTGAATCAACCCTGGCTACGCTTTCCAGTTCCAATCAATCGCCATTGCTCGGGACCAACTCCTGGGACGACTCGTTCCTCCTCGGTTTCGATGCGCCGGCGGCTCAGTACCCAGCTGACGTGTTCACATCTCCCCACCACCAGCAACCGGATCTGAGCTGGTCTGACATTGGGAGTTCCGCTCCTACTTCGCCTGAAGTCAATGTATTAGGGATGACGGTTGAGCAACATCAGCAACTCTTTAGCAGCCCGCTTTTATATGATCCCGCCGCTGGAGATGCACACATCCCTCTTCCCCTACTCCGCCACTCGCCCTTATCTCCCATGCCAGCACCCCTTCCCGAGATGGATGTCCTCGGCCTCGGCCTCTCGCATGATTCTTGCTTCCAGTCATTCGACGCGCTCTTCGCCAACGCCCTCCCCGAGCCCACTTATACCCCTTCTCCCCACCTCCCGGTCTCTGCTCTCGATGCCCCCGACATGAATACAACAGCCTGCCGGCTTCTCCTTCACTCGGTAGCGTCGAATACCAACACCCCTGAGATCGACAGCTGCTTGACAGAGCTCTACCAGTCGTTCCTCCTTAACGACACTCTGGGTGCCGATGCAGTCTTCGCCGCATGTGTTGCCGCCTGCATCACCCAGTCCATAGATCAACAAAAATTCTTCCAGGAAACGGTGAACCGTCTCGCTGTAGGGATCGTGCAACATCTTTGCGTGGGCGCCATGCAGATGGCTCTTTCACTATAGCCAACGACCGCGATATGACCATTATGAACGCTCCAGCTCCAGCCCAAACTCCAAGCAAACAATCTCTCTCTCTCCATTATAATTGGGACGAGGACGCTCCAAACAACTTTCGTTTCTTCTTGCTATGGTTATGCTTTGCTATCAAGGTGGACTCTTGTACTCGTGTACTTTCGTCTGTATTTTCCCCTCTTTCCCTCCTGTATTGTACATTGCGACGAGTTGCGGGCGACGGACGCTGGAATGGTTTCCTTAAATCCATACAATGCACCTACAAATTCTGATAATCGAATAGAATGTCTTTTCTTTGGGATATTTGGTGTGAATGAGTTAGGCAAATGAACTACAACAGACTGCAACCTTTGGACCTAGCGGAGCCTGGGAGGTGAGAGCGACAAGAAAGAATCCACGGACAGACCAACCAAACTTGATTCTCGATCTTTCACAACGCCCCATCCGTGACCTGACGTCGCCGTGCGCCATGAAGGTGGGAGTCGCCGTCGCTGTCGTCGGCAGCCAGCACGCGCTAATTCGCATGAAATTCCACAAAAGCATTTGCTTGCGGCACTTAGTTCGCAGATCATCCCCGTCAAGACAGAGGAGCATGCCCTCAAGAAGCTCCTCGCCGATGTCCACAAACACCGTGGGGTCAGTCTGGCACCTTGGCCGCTTTGCGAGCTTCAGGATCGGCTCACGCGTCTTGTTGGGTGACTGCTATAGGAGGTGAAAGCTAGTGAGACTTGGGAGGAACAGCTCGAGAGTGCCCTGGGCGAACTCCGGGGAAATGTGAGCAAAGCGTTCTCGGGCCGATATCCAGGCCGTGTTGTGAAGAAGATAATTCACTCACTATACCACAGGAACATGCTGGTCCATTCCTCAAACCCGTAAAACGAACAGAGGCTCCAGACTATGACAAGGGCAAGTCACTTCACCTCTATCAATTGAGGAGGCTTTCCACCGGTCTCATACGCACAAACCATACCCTTAAGGGTCTATCAACTACATTCAGGCTATATCACAAGGCTTCCACTCTGGCTGATGGCTGGTGCACGGGCTGGAGCGCTCAGCTGTTCTTCGGAGCGAGAGCTTGAGCAGCATTCCCAGCTCCCGTACCCCTCACATGGCATTCCAATTCTCGCTTACTCGGTCGTCTGACTCGCGTCCCGATAGTCATCAAGCATCCCATGGATCTGCAAACATTGGGAAAGAAAGTTCGTCAACGGCTGTATACAACCAAGAAGCAGTTCTCAGACGATCTATACCTCATATGGGAGAACTGCCTCACCTACAATTCAGATCCGGTATGTGGTCAGTTACCTCACAAATCCAGAAACTTCGTTCTGACATGCCCCGTCTCGCTCCGCACAGAACCACGTTCTCCGACGATTTGCCAGAAACATGAAGACGCAAACAGACCATGTCCTTGCTCGGATCCCCGACCGACGAGAACGGACAATGGAGAGCCTCATTGAAACCTTCAAATTCGAACCGAAGCCAGTGCCCAAGCCCCAGGTCATGGCGTCTTCCCCCCCTCCTGTTGTCAACCATGCCCCTCGCCAGCTCGTCTCCGACGATTCTTCCCCCATGGCGGCCCCCACTCCAACGCCTTTGACCAACGGCAAAGGATCGCACTCGGATCCTCTGATGGAGATTTCGAAGGTATCTGGTGATATCATTGTACCGAAACAGGGCCGCTTACGGGACCGCCCAACCTTGGAACGAACCGCCGAGGGAATGAGTCTATTCACAAGTCTTGACGCGGAGATGGACGCGTATATCGCATCATTAAGCACTTCTGGTGCAGCTTCTTCGAATTCTCCGTCTATGGTGCTCGATAATGGTAGCCTGACTCATGAGCACCTTGATCACCGCTTGCATACAATCATCGAGGAGGACGACGAACTTGTGATGTGGAAGGAGGTCCCGGTGGATGGTATGGCAGAAGATACAATAATGGACGGTCGTGATGAAGAGGAGAGCGACTTATCTGACCTCGATGGAGAGCCGGCTGAGCCGGGCTCGAAGAAGCGAAAGCGGTGCGTTTTATATCTGTCAAATTCACCTCTTTAGAGTCCATTAACTGGAGAATTGTCCCAGGTCCACTGATCGAGCTCGGGTACCACGAAAGCGAGTAAAGTTTGAAAAAGTCCCTCAACCGCCTCAACCACCTATTGATAGCTGGTGGCAAGCGGTACGATCGACTTCTCTATTATCCAATGGCATGCCTCCATCATTCGACTCACCTCCAATCCTCAATCCGCGCTACCGCGACGCCGTACTGGCTCCAACAACAGGCTCTTCTCTCAACCGGGAGACTACGCCATCGCCTATCCCAGCGAGTTCCTCACCTTTGACAGGAACGAAGAAGGGGCCCAAGAAAAAGAGGTGAGTGACCTCCAGCAATCCGCAGCACCGAGTTGACGACGACATGTAGCAGTAAACTGAAAACTGAAAAACAAAGAACCGACCTTCTCAAGCTTATTGGAGATAATAACATCACTCGTCGTCGCGCGCGAGCTCTATTTGGCCAGGTCACTGAACAAATTGAGGAAGCGAAGCAAGCCGCCGATCCCGATGAGGTGGTGACAACGATCCCAGAACCAGAGCCAATCCCGCGTATGGGCACATCATGGGCCCAACGAGCCAGTCTGGGTCCGAGAAGACGAGACAAATACGTCACAACTGATATAGGACCAAAGGAAGCACAAGACGCCATGGAGTGGATGTCGATGATGGTGCTTGAGCACGCAAATTTTGACAGTGGGTAGTGGTCGTATTGTCTATTCGAGTTGAAGTGCCAATGTTTGCCACTTCAAGGTTCGAGCACTCAAGGGATGCAGACGCTTGCAGGCGTCGCAGGCGAAGCGTTGATGAACCTAGGACGGACTCTCAAGATCCTTCAAGAGGTCCAGGGACGCAAGATGAATGCTGAGGTATGGGCTATGGCTCATTCAAACCCAAGCCTCGTGTTTAACATCTTTTCCAGGAAATGATCCTTCATGCATTGTTTGCAAACGGGATTTCGAGTGTGTATGAGCTTGAGTATTACATCAAGAACGATATTATCAAGAATAGTCTTACCCTCAATTCGATTGAGTCGCAACTTAGTGTACGTCTCCTCATTTGCAGGATTTTACACCAGTATTGACAGTAACTTTGCAGGAGGGAAAAAAAGAAGAAGTGGCAAGCGAAGATGCACTCTTCGACGGCGATGGCGACGAGTTGGTCGGGCAAGTCAATCCATACCTCTCTGCCCACAACAAGCTCACATCTCTACACAGCGGTACTTCATGGGCCGACTACACCGGCGAAGATGTCATGGGCCTGAAGGACAGCGGAGTCGCAGCGGAGTTTGGTTTAGTCAGCCTCACCGTTCCACGCCGGCTGTGGAAACCAAAGAAAGTTGCAGCCGCAAAGCAAAGGTCAGTACATGCGTTTTGTTTCAGATTTTCCTTACCTCTGTGGTCAGTGTCGACGAAACCGAAGCTGTGCGGTATCCGCCCCCTCCCCCATTCATTCCTGTACAGACAAAGGGTATCGACAAGCACATCGGACTGCTTCGTCATTACTATCAGGATCGAATCACAAAGTTGGCCCTTCCGGCCAAGATGCCGACACCACCTCCCCCTCCCCCTCCTCCCATCCAGGAGCCCGCACCACCCACTCCTGTCGCCAAGGAGCCAACGCCAACACCAACACCTGCAGTCCCGGCCCCTGCTGTGCCCGCTTTCGTGTTCGATCCTTACAATCCGTCCGCTCTCGCCATTGGCGGAAGCTCGGTTCCTGCAGCGGCATGGAGCCCACCGCCATCTGCTCCACCACCACCTCCCGCTCCAGTAGCAGAAGAAGCGCCTCAACCAGTCGTCTCAGTCGTCCCAGTCGTCCCAGTCGTCCCAGTCATCCCGATGGGCCCCCCACCGGCCCCAGCTCCCATACTTGTGGTGCCCCAGCCGGTCCCCGCTCCGTTGGAATTACCGCCTACTCTCGAGGACGACCTCCCAGACCCCGCCCGTGTCAAGGTCGGCCCACTCGGTCAGATTCAGCAGATCTCTGCCTCGGCAGCATTGAAGCAGAAGCGCGCCGCTGCAAGGCTCGCCGCCACTGGCGGAAGTGCAGCTGCAATTGCTGCTGGACTAGGGAGCGTCAGCTCTCTTCCCAAACCCGCTGCCAAGCCCAAGCCGAAGAAGCCAAAGGAACCCAAGGAACCCAAGGAACCCAAGGAGTCGAAGACGACACCGAAGAAGGCCAGCAAGAAGGCTGGTCCTGCCCCTCCGACTCCTGTAGCACCTACTGCCTAAACGTTATTCGCTCAGTTTCTCGCACTTCTGTCTGGGATCTCATGTATCTAGCCCGTGTCGTCGTCGGACACTGTTGTTATTTGGACTTCTATCTGTGAACCAGGTTGCTTAACATCAAATACGAATGAGTGGCATAAAGTACAACAGCCCATTGCTTGTAAATAAAGAAAAAGAGCACCACCGATAATCAAAACTACCCCAGAGTCCTCAATCTAGACCCCAATGGTAGAATGATGCTGAACATCGAATACGTCTATACACAAGGATCAGTATTGCAGTAGGCGAATCATCGAGAAAGGCACGTACTAATGGGCGACGAAAACTTTTGCAGAATAGGATGCAAATTCGACTTGGTTGGACTACGCGACAGGTCTGCATTTGGGCCCCTCCAAACAGCAGCACCACCAGGAGCACCTACATAGTACTCCTGGGGGTCGTCCTGGTCGGTGCTCACCATCTCCCACACAGGGGCTCGCGACCGGCGCAGGGTGCTCTTCTCTGGTCGCGGGAGTGGTGGGCTACGAAGGGCCGTTGGGTCCGGACGGACGTACGGGTGGTCCTGAGGGTCGACTGCGGGTGCAGCAGGACGCGGGGCAGGACGGGTGTTGCCCCGCTGCGGGTAGAGGAACGCGGTATCATCGTCGAGTCCTGCGTTAAGGTTGCTGTTTGGGCTACTCCCCGAGGAATTGCTCTCATACTGCGGGTGATAGGCGTAGGGATCGCGGTCTTGTGTGTCCATTCGGGAGATAGCGTCGCCGCGATAGGCCGTAGTTCGTTTGTGAGAGTTGTCCACCCCCCCTGCAACTTGGGTCTTATCATCATCATCTGACCAGATCTCTGTCATTGGGCGTTCGCGGTAGCGATAGCCGGCTTCGTGCTCGTATGAACGAGGGAAGAATATCTGCGATGGAGTGAGGTATAGAGGAGATGAGAGATAGATGGACGTACCATCAGAGTGATCATAGACGAAGTGACACACCCGAAGCCCCCCACCATCGCGAGCAAATCTACCAGGCAATTAGTGGAGACCCTTCCAAAACTGCTCTCACGCACCATTTGCGAACCTGTGGTCAGAGAATTAGTTCTGTTGTGCGTCTTGTTCAGGTTGGCCTACTCACGGACTCGTCAAGATGACGTGCCTGTCCCTCACGGCGTCGACGGCCGTAATTAGAAGCGGAACCACGAAGAAGAAACGGCACACGACACGCGTGATCTATCCAATATTGTGTTCAAGAATGCGCGTCACCGAGCGAGTGAGAAACTCACGTTTAGGCTCTGGAACTTCGTGAGGCGGACCATCACAGAAGGTTCAACACCTTCTTCCCGCTGCACAGATCGTGGATGAGTACCTATCCTATCGGCTTGCTGAAGGCAGAAGAGACATACAATTTTACGCAGGAAATTGGGGAACATGATCCTGTGTAGTGTGTGTGAATATAGGAGCAGATGGAGTATGCTCAGACTCACAAGACAGGGCAGAACAGAACTGTCAAAGCGAGGGACCCGACAGAGCCAGTCAGGAAGGTCCATGCTTCACACTATCGCAGTCATTCAGGTATAATGCACTCCAACGCAATTTCATCCACGAGGTACTCACCAGCTCGATATCATCCTTCAAGTAAATCGTGACGCTCGGCAACCCCCCAAGGGCAATACAGCTCCCAATGGCCCATACAATAAAATGCGGACTGCGAAACCAGGGACTAGCATCGGTCGTGTGGATTAAGAAGAGCCAGAAACAGAGCTCCTCAAGATGGGAGACGATCTCAAATGACCAGGCGAGGGAGAAGCAGAGCTGTAGGGGGAAGACGAAGTCTTGGTGCGCTTGTGACCACATCCGTACCGGCTTGGGAATAATCATCCCGGTCTGCGGGAGGGAGACGTAGCCTTCTGAGAACTTTATGTAGCAGAAGCCGACTGCGTAGACGCTCAGGAGGGGAATAGAGGTCAGGTAAGTGTACTGCGATGCAGATGGCGTTAGTGCAAGGTTGCAATAAGTGAGAAAGAGATGTACAGTCATTATGCGTTTGAAGGTTCCATTTCCGCCAGTCGAATTCCATGCGAGGCAACGGAAGCGATCGAACATCCAGAGATGGTGGATTAGGAAAGCAGAAAGCTGCGTGACCAGTGTTAGCTTGTTGCTTAGTGTTTGCTGTGGTAAGACCGACCGTCACCACAAGGATCTGCAACGGCGTTAGCAAACGCCGATACCGAACTGGTGTGGGGACGTACCGACCAAACAAGGTATACTGCTGGAGAGTTGTGGGACATGGTGTGTTAGTTGGTAAAAGGAGTGGACGTTGAATCTCCAGGATCACAAGCTGGTAGCGCGAGCCTTGGGGTATGTGTTGGTAATCTTGAGCCGCTTGTGACGTTGATGAGAAGAAAGGTAGGAAAATGGTAAAGAAAACGAAAAGTGAAAGGCCGAAAGAGGAGGGAGACAACCTCGTTGGGAACGCTGGAAACCATTGAACCAGACAGCTGAGAATGTCTAGTGGCGGTCCTTGCCCGATGCAAGGCGGCGTCTGTCTGGTGATATGGGTGAGATGAGATGGAATCAATGGATGGCACCGTCGACACGTCATCATGAGAATGGGAACGACGCGAAGATCCATCAAAGGCCTGTCATTTTCTTTCGCAGGTCGACTGGACTGGTGTCAAAATACTCCAATATTGTGAAAATAAGGATGAATGGGTCTGGACGGACTGGACGGACGACGGACTGGACGGGGTGGTTGAGCCGCGGCCGCCGTTGCAGGCCTTCCATACTTCGATCTTAACGTAGATGGACCAGTTTCTGACCGCGTTGCGAGGGCCTCAGCAGCAGCAGCAAGTCACCGTCGCAGACACCCTCAACAAACTCGCAGACCGTTGCCAGCAGTCGACCCAGCTCGCAGACCGGAGGGCCGCCGTTCTCGCTCTACGAGGCCTCTCACGCGACTACAAGCAGGAGGTCGGCACAGTCGCCCTCAATGCTCTGCTCACTGTTCTCGAACACGACGCCTCAGTCGACGAGGAAATCGCAAAGGCAGTGCTGCAGACCATTAACACTCTTTGCGAGGTCGACATAGAAATCGCAAACAAGGCAGATCGCGAAGCCGCCCTCGCTCATACAGACGCTGTCCTTGCAAATCCCACATATACACAGAAACTACTAGCCCTCATCCAGCACGACGCATCCTACGTTCGTCTCGGGGCGATCCACCTTCTCAACACTCTCCTATCAAACAGACGTGCACCTGTACAAGCACACTTTGTAAATGCTCCAGAGAGCTCACGAATTGTAATTGCTCTTCTCGAAGAGAAACGCGACGTCATCCGCACAGGTCAACCCATTCACCGATTGTGTCCACGCGAGTGCTGACGCGTCCTAGAGGGCTTACAGCTATTCCAGTCGTTGACAACTCAAAACACTGATATCCAGTCAGTCTTTGCCTTTGGCGGTTCCTTCGAAACCCTCCTTCGAATCATTGCCCAAGAGGGTGGCGTGGAAGGCGGAATCACAGCATATAGCTGTCTCACTGCCATCGACGGGCTTCTGAGGTTCAACATCTCCACCCAAGTTGGTCCTCTCCGGTCGTCTTACTCTTCACAGTTGACATTCTTCTATAGAACTACTTTCGAGAACTCTTGCCAGCTCTCCCGAAACTCCTTCTCTTTCCTCCTACCATCACACCAGATCAAGACACACCCCAAGACTTTGCCCTCCAATTCTGGGATGCTCAGAAAACCCAAAATGTCTCAGTGGTCGTAGGCCTCATAGGCATGCTGGTGCGTTTCTTTTAAGTCCTCTATTCGGTCTGTGCTGACATCAGAGCTGTCAGAAAGCTCCGGAGCATATCCGCCTTCTCACCGAGTTTGGGATTGCCTCTAATGCACCAACCGTCATCAAAACGCAGGCCCTGCAGTTGCTCTCTGGGTTCAATCAACCGCCTCCGTTACACCAACGTGTCACCCCGTATGCCCCAGTACCTGATACCAACGGCGACGAGTGGGATCAGCTCAAACCAGTCCAAGGAATCGATTTGCTCGTGTCGACAATTTTGGATGGCGAGTACGGCGGTATTGCCTCCACCACAGGCAGACCCGGGAAGGAGGATGTGGAGTTACGTACTGTCGCTCTAACCGTCTTTGAGGTCTGTCCTTCTCTATCGTTGGCCACCTCACTGCTCACATTCTCCACAGGACTACGTGAAAGACGAAACGGTAGCAACCTCGCTCCTAAGCAACATGATTCCCACTTCAAACAATGTCTCACCAACATCCGCCGCGCAACTATTGCTCTCCGCACTCTCGACACTCCCCTCAAGCCCCCTCAGTCCCGTCACGGCAATACGCATGCAGTTTACCTGCCTGCTCTTCTCGTGCTTCTTTCGCGGCCCCCCGAACCACTCCACCACCTCCCCGAAGGCCATCGCGCGGGGCCTGGGCTCGTCGCCAGTCTCCCCACTTGCAGGCGGCGGGCAGTTCTTCGTCCCTGCCGATGGTGGCCCTCCGCCTTCGCTTGCACCGGAGGAGGCGGAGGACGAGCCGCCTAGTTTGCTGTTACAACTGCTCACGGAGCACTTGAGTCTCAGTATGCTTGCTCGCGGCCGCGTCGGGGAAGACGAAGGCGAAGCGAGAGCATGGGATCGAGTTATTGTGGGGTATCTGGTGCTTCTGTGTATATGGCTATGGGAGGATCAGAGGAGCGTCAGGGTGTTCCTTGAGGGCGGTGGTATTGGCGTGGTGAGTTTTCGAACTATTACGGTGGTCAAATGGAGGTGCTGATTACGCGAGGTAGCTTGTTGAGCCGATATCCCAAACCTCCGGTATCGATACTCTCATCCAGGGTCTCTGCACACTGCTCTTTGGGATATGTTACCATTTCAATCGAGAGATTGGGGGTGAGATCACACGGTACGTTAATGTCTGGACGTATTTCTTTTACTGAGGCTATGAAAACAGACAAACCCTACATTCAATCATCGCCCGATTGGGAGCAGACCAACTCGTTGCGCGGATGACACGTGTACGTGACGACGAACGGTTCAGGTACATCACTCCTGAATCCATTGTGCTCCCTCTGCCGCTAGCGGCGACTGTCGGATCACAGTCGGATTCCGGCGGGGAGATTTGGCTTGATTGGGGGTTTGTCGAGTTTTGGAAGTCAAACTACTGTGAATCGTCGTCTCATTCATTTGAAATGGCGCGGAAATACTGATGGAGACCATAGATACTGTCCGGAAGGGGCTCTCTACTGATCCTGACGCTGTTCTCAGTAATAATGGTGAGCCAAATCCTTTCTCACCTTTCAAATTCAATGCAATGCTGACGTGAAGTGCAGCGGACGCAGCGGAACTACAAGCCATCATCAAGTCTTTGCGAGAAGTATTGCACTCTCAGGCCGAGGAAATGTCAAATTTGAAGAAACAACTCACCGCAACCAAGGTGGCAGACCCTGCTATTGCTGAACGAGAAGCCAAGCTACAGGCGCAGCTGGAACAGCTCAACCGAGAGCGAGAAGAGGAGGTACGTTACTCGTAAATGGTAACTCGGCTCTCGAGGCTTACTGATGTTCCTGAGTAGAAAGAAGCTCTCCAGCGGGAGGTTAGTACCCTGTCCACCGAGCTCTCCGTACTACGGGAGAAGAAGAGGGAGCAAGAGAAGGAACAGGAGGTCCGTTATTTTTGAATATATCCGGTGTTCTGACTATGCTGATGACAGACACAGGATCTTCTTGTGTTCCTCGAGGAGATGAGCGAGAAGCGGAAGAAGGACAAGGCGAAAATGCGTACTGCTGGGTTGGAGGTTTCCGAAGACGAGGGGGAGGCGGATGACGACGACAACGATGAGTAGATAGATTTTTTGTACTTGGGTTCTCTATTGTTGGCTGGAAATCAAATCGTTTTCTTGGACTCTAACTTTCCGAAAGCGATCAATGAACTGGACTCTTTCTACTACGGCATCGAAACATCATTCGAGGCTATACGGCCTCCAGTGTGCCCTCAGCGGGTCCTCGACGCTCCCAAACCGAAGATGGGGGATCAAGCAAACGCGAGGTCTACAAGATGACCGAGTCATTCATATTCCTAAAGCCGATGTCTTTCGTTTTGGTGATACGAAGGCTTCAGACGCGATATTCAAAGACCTCAAATGGACTGTGAAAGATGGGGAAA
>Ga0307514_10004756_pt1 | contig 12396 bp, 10 predicted proteins | sample 16_EM_MG_FD_203088 | JGI IMG/M metagenome (GOLD analysis project Ga0307514, IMG submission 203088) | Populus trichocarpa ectomycorrhiza microbial communities from riparian zone in the Pacific Northwest, United States - 16_EM | ecosystem: Host-associated > Plants > Roots > Unclassified | place...
GCGGTGGGGTGTCAGCTCCTTTTGCGTACGAGAGCCTTGTAGCTGTCCTTACTGCAAAGCGTTTGGGTTGAATTCGGCCTCGAGCGAACACGCGCGGGATCATGGACCTAGATTTTTGAGTTGAAGGAACATGTCTCCAGGTGTGGGGTTGATCACGTGAGCGGATTTGATCTCATTTTGGCGCCTTTGGTTTTCCCTGTACGCCAGATAACAGCTTGGACGAGCTCCCTGATTTCCTTCAACGGGTGACCCAACTCCTCGATGTTTACCGCACTTCCTACTTCCGCGCACCCGAACCCCCATGGCCCGGGGAGCTGGGAATCATCGCCTTTGGAATCCAAAGATCCACCGCACTAGTAACGAGTCTTACATTTCTCCATCTCAGGAGGATCAGATCCACGTTCCCCAAATGGTTAAATTATCGGGTCGCACCACAACATTCCGCACCTTCTGCCAACAGCGGCACTCCTGAAATATTCAGAGTCCCCCCCGCGTTCGTTGGCGTTGAATTTCGATTTGATGTAGAAAGGGAATTACCCCTGTCGGTTGTCTCCTTGGAACGTCCGTCGGCTGGATGCCGACGTAATGACTTTTTGAACTCTTTGTTCAACTGAGACACCGTATAGCACGCTTTCCCCGGATAGTGGACCCACAGGTCTGGTGACCTCCTGACATGTATCGAATCTGGGGTGGCAAGCGCCCTGGACCCAATCTGACGTTATGTAGAACGGGCCAAACTAGCTGCAACTCCGCCGGGCGGATCGCCAGATCTCACTCATTACCGCCAATAGGGGGCGTCCGTATGGAAAAAGCGTTCATCGGATCTACTGAGAGCACTCGAGGACCTGATTTGGAGGTTATCGATGATATAGAACCCGGGTATCGAGGTATACACGATGGGTGGCAAACTTAGTGAAGTTGACCGGTGCAATCCTATTGAAAAAAATCCGGGTAGGGAGGATTCCCAGCAGGTAGCGGGCAAGTAGCCCGTAACCGATAATCGGATTACCATGTGTCCCTCAGCCGTAGGTTTATCTGTTTCTTCGTAGACTTGAAACCGCATAAGCCGTGCTCTGGGACGGTCATGTAAGAGAACCCGCCAACCCTTCCCCACTATTGTCGATTCCATCGTAGATACGGTCTCCCGCATCTGTCACTACAACCAGTACGCAAAGGTCAGGTGCTCCAGCATCCACGAGTTGCCCTTAATTTGCAACTTCTCGAATGATCCGGACCGCAGAATCCAGGCGGAAGGGTGAGGTCCACATGCCATGGATTGAGACCTGAAGCGGTCCAGTGACTCTTTGTTCGTTGACAGGCCAAAGCGCTATCGGTCGGCTTTGCCCCGTGGCCGAAGTACGATGAACCCGGTTTCGGATTCGGATGAGAGAGCGGCCTGTCCACAATAGGGGCGTCGGTTTGGCGGAACTGCCGATAATTTTACCTTGATAAATTCGATCACGGCAAGCGTGTTATAGGGTGATTTCCAAAATATCGAACAAGGTCGCCATCTGACGAATCCCTGTCCCACGTTTATCCCATTCGCAAAGGCCAAGGGGTATATGATATCGTGGGAGATGTCAAGATGCTTTGACAGAGATCGTCTCGTTGAGTCTCTTTCTGGGCCCTACGTTTAGGGGATGACTCCAGCCGCGCGTTGGTTGATCATAAGAATGATCTTCACCGGCCGAAGCCGGGCGTGGCCGATCTTCATTGTACCTGCCGAACGAACCTCTGCGGTCGGTATGAGGAACACGATAGTAGCTTTTCCTCGGTGGGTAATGGGCTCCTACCTAACTGGACCAGCTGGGAAACAGTGGTGGATGGTTTTCAGGGCAACCGCGATTCTTGAATAGCATGCAATCGCTTTGAATGTCAACATAAAACCAAGGTTCTGTAAGAAACTCGAAAGGCCCTACTGATGAACCCCATCGTTGTGCGGTAGCCAATGACAATTGACATATTTGTGGCAATCCCGGAGCCTTGGCCGTTTGTATATACGGTTCTACTCCTAAACAGCAACCTCTTGGATTCAGCTAAGAAAAGAATTACGCATAAATGTGTCATAAGGGCGGCCGGCCCTTGCCAAGCGGTGGTATGTCATGGTAAACATCGTGGTGATGCCTCGTGCTCAGGATGTACCTCCCAAGGATTTGCCGTGCAGCTCCTTCGATGCATACTTATTCAGTCTCGGGACAAGGTTATGCCAGGGCTGATGAGCTTACGATCCAACCCTGACGCCGCAGATCCTCCGTCTATCACCTCTCCGTCATTCACAGTTTCATCGTTGTGCAAACAACGTAGACGTGTGTTCAGTAGAGCAAACCTTGATGGACCATGGGCAGTAAGGATTAGCTCGACTGGTGCCGATGACAATAAGTGCGGAAGCAGTCCCGAAGGGATTCGAGGGTGACGGCATTATTCAATTACTTGCATTTCTCTAGCGTCGCGCGAATACTCGCGAGAATAGCACCATATGGCACTTGTTGTGTTTCTTCGCGGAGCCCATCGTGAGGCCGTGATATGGTCTGTGCGTACACTCATACTTCACGGGATATTGCAGATCATCGATACCGGAGTAACGTTACGAGAGAGCCGGCTAACTTCCGCTCAACAGCTGCTTGGTAATCAACACATTCTTTTGTGGCGGCTTCGGATTGAGTGAAGCTTCGCTTCGTGATAATTGATAACTACAGTATGCGGGTCCCCGGGTCCAAACGGAGGGGGGATTGGCAACATGCTGCGGGGGAGGACACGCGTCTCGATGCTCAAAATTCACAAGCTGTCCGATGCACGCCGTCAAGCGTTGCCGCTAGCTCATCGCGGCAGCGGGTCTTCGACATTCAATATAATCCCGGAATTAGTAGTGGCCAAGGTTGACAGTGCCCCTGCCGGACACGGACATTGTGATATGATTGGGCCTCGTACCTTGGGGTAGTCAAAGTACCCAAACTAGACGCCGCCGCTCTCCAGGTTCCCACCAAGAGGGAGACACACCACTGTTTTGCAAATGGGTTTCTCCCCCAGCTTCTGGCCTGAGATCATTTGATGTGGGACGGGTCATGCCGAAAAGCTCCAGACGCTCAAGAAGCGGAGGAACAAAGGTCATGGTACTGGTCGTGGTGAAATTCGTGCTCACGGTGCAAAGTGAGTGTCGGTGATCCGTTGCGTAAACGTGATGGGTTTGGCATTATTTGTGATGAAGGATCACATGAGATCGGTTCTCGCGATGTCCCTCGCTCTTTGGTCTGTCGAGTGGGCGGAGTCAGCGAACACCGTTCGGTATATGAGACAACGGCGTCCTCGGTTCCTGGACCCGGAAAATCGATGGTGTGTATGAATGTATGCACGGGTCTCCTTGTTCTAGGCCCTAGATACTATGACGAGAGAGGGTAGAAGGTAGCACAGGAAGGAGGTCAGGAGGTCAGATCTCCGGACGTAACTCCCGGTCGGCATCCACAAAGGAAAAGCTCACAACAAATGCGAAAGGGTGAGAGCGAAAAGAAATCGCCTGAAAACCGCCGAGCCGCTATTCCCCATGCCGGAGGCCCGGTATGTTAACGAACTCAGGATCGCGTTCGGAGATCTGGTCAAGAATGTTCTGCATGGAATTATGTATTGGCAGATCAGGAGGTACAAGAGGGTCGGTCGGGTAGTGCTCGGATGAATGGGGAGGGGGTGCCACGCGGTGAGGCACGCAGTTTGAAAAGTGCCATGCCCACATGGGCAATCGAGATTTAAACGTAGCTTGTCCAACGTTTCGAACCTTCTGGCGTCCGCTGAGTATCATCGAGACTAGCAGACACGTGGACGCCCATCCAAAGTTCCGCACAATGCCGACGCCGATGCAGATGCCAGACTAGGACGGATGCAGGAACGACTGTAACTGCAGATGGGAAAACAAACATGCACAAATGAACGTGAGAAAACCGATCCGCTCGAACCAAGAGAGAAAACGTCGTCGAACCGGTAGCCGTAGAAGTAGTAGAACGAGAACGGCCTGAGCCCAAGCCATAATTGGGAAAGAAGGAGCGGACGAGGGGTTGAAATTCAAAAGACGGCAATTCAGATGTGGAAACCATATTTCCCAAAGAGTGCCGCATGGGATGGTAAAGGAATGAAGGGCCCAAGCCAAAGGGGTTGTGGGCGAATTCGATGCCCTCGTACAGCTGCAGCACATGTAGGCCACACTTCAAGGGTCTTTGCTAGCGTCAAGATTGGATCCCACGGGTATAACCCCGAGGGGAGAGACCGATGGACGGACGAAGGAGCACACGGAGTGACAAAAGAAATTTCGGGATGGAATAATGGAAGAAAAGACTCACGTATCCATCATAGTGGTGGAGCACTTCACGAAGTTCCTTGCGGGATATGTCTGCGTGGTAAAGGATCTCGTCGTCCGTACATTTTCCATCGAAATATTGATGTATACTGTGGCAGAAATCAGAAAATGGATGGTAGGATGCTGATATGTATACTTACGCTTCGAACCGCTTGGCGATCCACGAACTCTTACCCTCGCTCATCTTGGTTAGCCACCTTCTCTCCCTAGGTGTCGCACGACCAGGATCGGGGATAATGGAAGGAAAGTTCGGATCGTCTTCATCCTCGCTGTCCTCCTCGTCTTCAACGTCGTACCCTTCAATGTCATCCTCTTCACCAGATTCGTAGAATGGATTCTCGGATATCACGTCATCTAGCACCTGACTCCGTCCTCTCGATGCGCCCTCAATAATGTGATCCTTAGCGCTCGACCTCCGACGAGACATGTAAGGACCCTCGTACTCGCTGCTCAGTGCACGAGTGGAGGATGTCGAAGGCAGCCTACGAGTTCTCCGTCGAGCTTCGCGAGGTGAAAGAGAGAACCAGTTGGGAGAACCCTCAAAACTACCCGGTTTTACAAGGTTAGGATCCCCATCTCTGTCCCCCACCTCCGCTTCGAAGTGGCGCGGAGTCTTCTCATCGATATCCCCTTCGACTTCTTCGATGACTTCCTCAGCCAAGGCAAGACCTTTATTTCGTTTCCCTCGGCTGTCACTGCCATCCTTATCCCGTCGATTGTGCCGAACGGGGGGCTGAAGCCGAGAATTCTTCTCAGACCACTTGACAAATCTCTCTGCTCGCTCCCTCTCCACATCCTCCCTACACCTCCTCTTCAACTCCACACTAGCGACGACCCTCACATGCAAATGGAGGGTCACCAAGAGATCACGTTTGAGCATCCAAGCGACAACGTCACGGAAAAGCGGGAGAAGTGATTTATTCGACTGCACCACCGTCGCATAAAAGTGTTGGGCGGAGTTCGTATTGGGAGGTTTAGGTCGATCTCTGGAATGGGAAGCGGAGTTTGGATTGGAGTTGGATTGGGAACGTGAGGATTGTGTCGGGTAAAAACCGAATTCGGCGGTGAAGGCAGGTGTGGGAAGTTGAGAAGAAAAGGGTGAATCTGATGGGGCGAGGGAGGAGATGGACGCTGTAAGGGGAGTGAGGTTTTGATCAGCCATCTGCGGAGGAACGGAGGTCGAGATGGCAGTCAAAATCCGAGGGAGGGTCGGAACGAAAGGATAATGTTGAGAAAAGTCACGGTCGAAATCCCTTGTAAGCTCGGCTAATCTAGAAAAACCGTGTCAGACGATACGAAGGAGTTGCAGCGAAATAACTGACGGAGCAGGGAATTTTGGGGCAAGAGTGAATACCGTCTTGAGTTGTAGATGGACCAGGTCAACGAGTTTAGCGCGCCGGTGATGTACCAACCAACGGACTATCGGGTACACTTGAGCAGCGAGGTCCCAGTCAAGCAAACTCGCCATATCCGCCAACCTGAGGCGTTGAAACAGTCAACAGAACGAACTCAGGAACGACAAAGCGAGGAGACTGACGAAAGCGTGATGGATGTGATCTCCAGGAACTTGACCAGCTGTTCGGCCAATTGCCTGTCCTCCGGTATAACATTCTGTCCGGTAATCAAATCCGCATAAAGGGCGTTTCCGACCCCCTGTTCCCCATCGTCGAGTAGCAACAAGCTCTTCCAGGGTGCGAGAGTGGGTAGTCTCCAAGCGAAACCGAGTTCTTTCCCCCACCCTTCGGTACCAAAGAATGACTCTTCGTGTTGCTGATATTCCAGAGCGAAATCGTCGTCGTAGTCGTCATATGAAGTACTGTGGAGTAGTGAATCGAGATAAGGCGGCAGTTGTAGTTCCAGCGGTAGATCGTGAATGGTGATGTTCGCTATCACCCCTGCTTTGATTGCTTCGTAGAGATTTTTCATTGCCTGGGCGAAACCCGAGACGCGTAAGACGTGCTCAACGTAATCTGCGAAGCGCTCGCCGCGCGAAGCGTATTGGTCCTTGAGGTTGATCAAAAGGTCCGACTCTTGCTCAACATAGTTTGATAGAACCTGTTCTTGATATAGGACTGCGGTGACGGTGAAAGCGATGTGTTCGTATATGATATCAAAGTATTTGGACACGTTCCCGGAAGCAGAGGAAGATGGATCGGGACGGTCTAGGACGAGAACGAAATGAAATGTCTGCAACCACGAGGATGGGGAATTAGGCGCGGTGGTAGGATCTGACGAGGAGTCAGAACCGCTTGATCCTTCATCATCCGCCACGGGTGTGGGCGGATCGACATCGAGGAGGGGAGTCATGGGCGCACTGACTGGGGCGGTTTTTGAAGCAGAAGATTTGCGTGGGCCTCTCCCGCGACGGCCGAAGAAAGAGGGTTTGGTGGAGTGCTTATCTGGCCGTGGAGTTTTGAATTTCCAGGTCGCACCCTTTTCGGCACAGACTGGGTGGCCGATGAATGCGAGATCGTCTACGATCAATTCGAATTTTTGATGACATAACGCTTGCTTCGGACACAAGAGACCGGCGAGGAACTCTGCGGAATAACCCAGTAGCTTGTGGTAGTTATCGGCATCGGACGAAGAGGAAGTGGGTTTCTGAAATTGATTTACGGTTGGGATGACAGAGGAATGGAAGGAGGAGTCTTGGGTGTCGTGATGGGACGAGAGATTGATCGGAGAGGTTCTCCCGGAGGTTCTGGAGGAGGTGAGCGGGTGGGAATTCCCGGTGATGTCCGACAGAGAGTGATCTCTTGACCAGTCCTGGGGTCCAGACCACAGATGGTCCCCGTCGTCACCTGCCAACCCTGCGGAGGAAGCCTCAGAGAGGGCTGAGGAGGAAGACACGGTGTCAGACGAGTTGGCGGCCTTCCATGGATTGTCTGCCTGGAGTGCGGGGGGATTACTGGCGGGGTTTTTCGGGTTTGGGCGGGCGAGTCTTGGAGATGAAGCCGGCGTTGGGGGCCATCTGAAGACGAGGGCGGGGCCCGTATTCGCAGAATGAGAGACGAGGAGGAGGGCGATGAGAGATTCCATCCCTTTGTTGAGATAAGCCCAAGAGCCCCCCTCTTTTTCGATTTCTGTTCGGTCGAGATCGGCAAAGTGTTTCAGGATTGTTTACGTCTATTTGGTTACCCCCTGCCAATAATAATCATCAATTAATCGTTGTGGCTAAAGAGTTGTTTGTGGTTAGCAGCAACTGAAATCTCGAATCCCCGCTCAAGCACTCCCTTCCTCTCCGTCCATGGCCTGTCCGATAACACCCAACGCAATGACGACAACGACAGTCCCGGATGAGAAGCTTCATGGCTTGGCCTACCCACCCAACTTCCTTTCCTCTCTCCAAGTTCTCCTCCCAAGACCCCCACCTCACCAACCAATTCGCGCTCTATCGGCCAAACAGTTCGCCCAAATTCACCTCGAAAGTCTTCTCTCCCATGCCCCCGACTCAGCCCTCTTTCCCTTCCTACACGGTTTAGAGGGCGATAATGAGGCCCAAATCCAGTTCTTCTCTTCTTACGGCCGCGTATCTTGGCGGTCATTTCTCCCCAACTATCGCGGTCTCATCTGGGTCGCATGTGACGACGACCACTCGGAAGTTTCACAGTCCAATAGCTCTTCCCCCGTCTACAGCGACGACGACGACCTGGATGATGATGACTTTTCTTCCTCCGAGATCGAGTGCGACGACTTGTCCCATCAGCCGTTTGAAATGGACATCGACCATCCACCGTCGTCCAAGTTAGAGATAGACACGAATAACCTCCCGCACATGCACCCCGTGCACCACCGTACCATGTCTACCACTTCCGATTCCCAGCCGCCGGTGTATGCCATCGACTATGCCTACTCTAATACACATCTCGATCGTCGGCCGTCCGACGCCTCTTCTTTCACAGCATCTTCTCTCAACTCTCCTGACTCTGTAACGACATTTTCCTCCTCCACCTCCTCCAGCACAGACCCAGCGACGTCTCAATTACTCAGAGATGAACCCACACCGGGAACGACGGGTATGAGTCCTCCAGCACCCACGTCTCTTTCCCCCTCCCCGCCACCTCCGATGTCTTGGACATTGACCTCCTCTTTCCGTCCATCTGAATTGTTGGTAAATACGCCACACGGCCCTGAATTTCTGAGACCACGTGTGCCGGATGGGATTAGTCTCCGAAACTTTGGTATCCAAGTTGTAAGTTCAATCTCCGATCGAGACCCCGCGTTCACCTCGTGTCCCTCTCTCAACATCTCGGCGCATAACTGATCTCTCGTTCGAAAATCAGCCCATCTATGCCACAATATCCGACATCGTCATCTACTCTGCAAAGGGGGCCACTAGATCTGCCTTTGCTCTCGCTGAAAAGTTCAAACGGGCCATCGAGGCTAAGATGCTTGAGAGGCAGGATCGACTTCGTCAGGATGGTGATCCAAATCCGGAAGCCAACCTGATTGCCTACAACGTCTTTGTCTTGACTGCGACCCTCCCAGAAATGTTGGAATCTCTGCCGCATCTGATTGCTCGGTACGAAGACATCGAATACAAACACCCCGCCCATGATACCCTCGTGACTCTCAAGGCCAATTCAACCAACTTCGCCCACCGAGAGAAGGACGAGATGCGGGAACTCACTAAAGCTACCGAGATCTTCTCGACTTGTCCTCTGCCCGACCACCTCGTTGCTTCCTCACCTTCGACGCACTGGGACCCTGCCATTGGCCAAGTTTACCTCGGCAACGCTAACGACGTGCCGATCGCTGATGAATGGGTTCCTCACTCGCGCGGATCATACACGGAAGATCCGTTCAACAGTGCCTACAACGCTCCTGCTCAAGACGCTGGCTTCGATATCTGCATCGAGTGCCATGACTTTGCTCAGTTTCCCACTCCCGCCCACATGCGCGCTGCCGACGACCACCTTTCCGCCCTCGATGCCGCGTGGGCTGCGCAACATTCGAAGCTGTTGGACGAAGGAGAATTGCCCGTTCGGCCGCCTCCGAACGCCAACTCGATTGTCCATTTGACGTTCCCGAGTTCTCCGCCAGCCAACGGAGGGACGATTAGCGCTCTCGCGTCATTTATCGCGTTTCTGGAAAGATGGTTGAAGATGCCCGGGGATGATGTTTCCTCTTCTGGCCATGATCAACCACCTTCGGCTTCGCGGAAACGCGGGGTAACATTCAGTTCGAGCTCACTACCGCCGCAAACTTCTTTCATGAACTCTTTCTTCTCCCCTTCGGCATATACCAATTCGGCAAGCAGGTTCCGTTCTACTTCGGCTTCTTATTCTCCACACACCGATGGCTCTTCTTCCCCCTATCGATGCTCGGCAGGACCGGTTCGGACCCGTCCCGTCAAGGTTCTCATTTACTCCGGCGATGGCTATACCGAGTCATCCGTCCTCGCCCTATGTCTCTTGATGGCCATGAGAGGCTTGTCTCTCCCTCAAGCATATCTGGAGTTCCAGGTTGTAAAGAGGCGCAGCTTCTTTGTGTACCAGAGCGACTTGGGGCTATTGAAGAAGGTCGAAATGAGGCTGAATCAGGATCGCGGGCGCTCGAAGATGTCTAATCCGACTGTTTCTGATTCGAAATCTTCCTGGGCTTCTTCCTCAGGTCCTGGGACTGGGATGAGTGGTGTTCAGTATGTGAATGGTGTGGAGGGTGGGACCGAGGTTGGCTGGAACCCTGGTTTGAGACCCGGCTGGCCGCAGCCCGTGGTGGGCCAAGGAGCTAAAGGTCACCTGAACAAGGTTGACGGTGTGGGTATTGATCCTGTCTCTGGCGCACATGGACATTCGGCGAGTGTCGAAGAGTTGCCCGTCCAAATGCAACAGGCTCAGACTCAGGTTGACAACAAACTCAGCGCTGGCGAAGCTGGCAAGACCGCGAGCGTCCTAGGGTACCCGCCTGGGTTCAGGAGGCAGAGAGCGAGCACTATGCCAATGATGTCAACTTTTGGGGACCATCAGAGCTGGTTCAACGACCCCAGATTCAACGGCAGCTTCCCCAGTAGGGTGCTACCGTTCTTGTATCTCGGAGATCTGTAGGTTGATGGTATGACTTTGATCAACAAGCCGCTAACAACTTTTCGCAGCAATCATGCCTCCAACGCGTACATGCTTCATGCTTTGGGTATCACCCATGTCGTTTCCGTCGGAGAGTGCGCGCTGGTACCACCACCAGAGTACAAGAACCCTTCCTGTTCACCTCCACGCGAACGCAGGGCGTCATTGTGGATCGAGGAGAGGGAGGGGAGAATCAAGGTGTTGGACATCCAGGGTGTTTGTGACGATGGCATCGATACCCTCGAGCCTCAGTTGGGACCGATCTGCAATTGGATCGAGAGGGCGAGGTTGGAGGGTGGAAATGTGCTGGTCCACTGTCGGGTGGGTGTGTCGAGAAGCGCTACGGTAACCGTACGTTCTATCTCGCTTCTTGGGTTGCTCCCGCCTCACGAATGCCGTACAGATCGCCTATGTGATGAAGCACCTTGGAATCTCTCTCGTGGACGCATATCTGATTGTACGTTCCCGACGGCTCTCGGTTTTGATACAACCGAATATGAGGCTGTTATACAACCTCCTCGGTTGGGAACTCAAACTGATCAAGGAGCGATGCGAGAGGGATACCAGAGAGACTCAGGGGGTGGATGAGACCTCCGAAGTCCAAGTCCCCGAGGACAAGCTTCGAGAGGGATTGAGTGGATGTCTGAACTGGCCGTATTTGGCCAGGGAAGTCCACGCGTTAAATGAGAAGTATTTGCGTTAAGGTAACGAATTCGTTTTCCGGTCTCGTCTTCCAGACTCATGAACGTTCGCCAAGGTCTTTCAAGTTTCTTTTTGGGCTTTAGTGACTTTGTTGTACATATCATCTTCTTCCTGTCCCGGGTTTTCCTCCATTCCCACTCACCTCCTTCTGTGTCTGCTTGTGCAACTCATGTGTTTTCCTCCACTGTTGTGTGTCCATCATCTGTAGCATCATCGTTCATGGCACCGTCGGCATCGGCCGCCGCTCTGCGTTCATGTATGTAACCACCCTACACGTTCTCTCAATTGTCCCCTTTACAACGTCGTATACATGTCACTCCTCCGATCCAGATCGTACACGTCTCTGGTGTTAGCGTCAGATCTAATCAGAAACCAAGATAATCGGAAGCTGTCTCGTGCGGGCGGGTGGACTCTGCTCAAATTTAACTCGCGAGTTTCAAATACCTTTGAATTGCCAGCCATTCTTCCGGAACTGCGCGGCCTCGAGACTGCATTCGTAAGGCGGTATGGTAACGGGGTGCTAACACATCGGTCTTCTTGCAACCGTATTGTCACCAGGTGGAGTGCGATCATGGATCACTGTAAGCAGTACTTACACTCTTCTCCTTCTTCAAACCTTCGAAGGCATCAGGAAAGGCACGATGCCCGACTGGAAAGTTGGATCAGGTGACGACAGATCTCATCTTGACGGTTGAAGGTTCCTCGGCTTGGAATTTGAAAAAGCCTTGTGGGCTCGCTTATTTACGCACGTTCTCGTTCCCGGGTGTCTTTCTCGGTTGGATGACGCGCTGTTAGCCGCACGAGGGACCAAGTCTGGAAACTGCTCAAGCACGTTAACAATTATAACCCTGATATCACCCTCACCATCGAAAAAAAATTCTACACGCGATCCAATCCTTGTCGACTCGAAGTACAGCTTGCGCAGTTCGTGTATAGGAGGGGCGTTAGCGGTCGGTCCCGCTCTCTGGCTGACTTGGCATTATCGGGTATTCTTGACCCACTCTGACCATTGATGTGGGTGTGGGTACATTGACTTACGTGATTTATCTACGGCCTGCGGCTCTCGATTGCCAGCAGCATTCCACTATATATTTCACCAAAGGAAGCAACTTGATGAGTCTTACCGAAAAGTGCGTTCACCACTGTCACTATTTGGAGACAAGGCACTTCTGAATCCTTCGATCGTTAGCGATAAGCAGTTTCTCTCGACCTATCTGACCCTTGTATCTTGCCCACGTCCACGGCAAACTGGGGGAAGAGGAGAAGTCCAAGCTTTTTATCTCCATT
>Ga0307514_10004757_pt1 | contig 12393 bp, 10 predicted proteins | sample 16_EM_MG_FD_203088 | JGI IMG/M metagenome (GOLD analysis project Ga0307514, IMG submission 203088) | Populus trichocarpa ectomycorrhiza microbial communities from riparian zone in the Pacific Northwest, United States - 16_EM | ecosystem: Host-associated > Plants > Roots > Unclassified | place...
CTTTTCAATTAATATTTGGACTATAAACTTGTACCGTAAGATATTGACTCAGTATTAAATATACCTATTTTTCTTCAAAATTTTAGAAAAATACAAACAAAAATAAAAAAAATGTTATTTTAAAAAATATAAAAATGCATTTTTATTTGTGTGTATACAACCAAGTTCTAAAATCTTTTCATGCATATGTTTTTTTTTAAAATAAAAATTTCATCTTTATCATACTTTAAAAAACTCAAAAATCAATTAATGAGTATCATAACAAGTTTGTGATTATCTATTAAGATTTGACAAAAAATTCAAAAACACTACAAAAATCAATATGTATATTTATTTTTTTGGGATATGAATTTTACTGTTTGTTTTTGTTTTTAGAATGGTTAGGTTTTAGCTTAATAAGAAAAAAAATTTCTTACTGAGAAGAATCTTTCTTAAACTTTAGACAAACCGACATATAGAAACATAACAGTAGGAAAAAAAACAATCAATCAATAATACAATTTACCTTGGGTAGGATACACTGAGAGTGATGCGTCTTCCTCACGGACAACTAGTCCCATTACCTAGAGGTCGTTCACCCCCTTAAAATATATATAAAAAATAAAACCAAGCCCGGGTGTCCGGGCCTGGCCTAGAGAGCCACCCACATGCTTGAGCTTTTCCTTACAATGGCCTAGCGGTGCTGAGCCATGAGCTCGAGGGCCAAGCCTTTAAATATTTTCTCTTTTGTCTTTTTGTGTGTTTTTTTTAAGGTTAAATATAAATTTATGAAAAAACATTATTGAACCCGGTTGAGTCCACAACCCGGAGCACATGTTTGACGAGTTAAACCACAACATCCAAGCTATTTTTTTTCTAATATTGTTTTTTAATTAATATCTTTTTTAATGTCTTTTTTCTTAAATAATTTTTAAATTTATGTTTCAATTAATATCTCTTTTCAGTGATTTTTTGTCTTATTTATCCTTTTTTGGATATAGATTCTTTTTAATAGTGTTGTGTGTATTTAGTTTTTGAAAAAATTATTTTGATTCATCTATAATTTTTTTAATCTTTTATATAGATGAATGTTATTTTTGAAAATATAATTTCTACTATGTATAGCCTGCATAATATTTTATTTTATTCAATCAATTTAATGCGTGTGTGTTTATTTATATTATTTTTTGATTGAATAAAAAAATAATTATATAAAAAAAAATTCAGCAAGTACAACCGGGTAAATATCCCGTCTTGTAAGATTAAATATCTTTATTTATATTTGTCTCTTGATTTTTCTAATTTTTTTTTTGTTATCGTTCATGATTTTTCCTCCCTGTTTATTAACAAACATAATTCTCGATTTATTTAGCTATATGTATACATAAACATTTTGATATGCACAAGCATTTTGATTTATATAATTTTATATATATATATATATATAAATACATGTCAAAAAAAGTCAGCATATACAATTTTTTCAGGAAAAAATATATTTAATTCAAGGTGAAATACAAGTAAAATAACTAGTCATATCTATTTGATGTTACACATCACACATCCACACATTCAAAACATTTCTATGTGAGGTTACCTATAACAGAAGTATCCTGCATGGTGACGGAATTAGGCTCTATTCGTTTTTGTAGTTGTAAAGTAATTTTGTAAAAAAATAATTTTTTTTTTGTTTTAAATTAATTTTTATAAGATATTCTTAAATTGATTTGATGTGCTATATTAAAAATAAATTTTAAATAATAATAAAATATTATTTTAATATATTTTTAAATAAATTTTTTTTTTAAAAAAACCAAAATTACAATATTAAACGTACCCTCAGACGGCCTCGAGGGTCTCTAGATCCAAAGGGGATTGAAAAACCACTCCTCCTCCATGACGCATGGTAAACTGGTGCGCACTTTGCTTTATGATTCGGGGTGACATCTCAAGGACCTTGGCAACTAGGAACTAATTTAAGGAAATCATGAACTTCTGCTTTCCTCCATTTAAGATTCCGTCCAGGCAAATCCTATAAATTATTGAAGAAGGTTAAAAGCAACCTCCGACGATAGTAAAGCCTACCTCCTTGAATTGTGATTTGTGAAAGCCAGGGAATTCTGTCAAACCAAAACCAAAACCAAAACCAGCCTAACCTGCAAGGTCCATCTTGTTCAGTTTTTGAAAGCTTGTTAACTTGCTGATAGTTATTAAGTCCAGTGGCTCAGCCAGGTAAGCTTGAGTTCTTGATGATAATTTTTGTGCCACAAAAGGCATGGTGGGCCGTGGGAGCTTCGAGCCGCAGGTCTAGCACTTCCTTTAGAAACAACTCTGGATCGTTTGACAATGGTGGTTTTATTGATGATAATGAAGATAAGAGGTCTCCCGGGTGCCTTCCCATCATGACTTCCAAAGCCACCACCCCAAAGCTATACACAGCACATTTGTCTGTGACCCGCATTGTTTGTGCCAGTTCTGAAAACACCAGGCAATCAAAATGAACATTTGAAACATCCAGTATGAAAGTTTTTAACATCATGCCATGTTTCCCATTTCCTTGTTGTACACATGTTATAGCTTTTATAATTTTAGAGAGCCTCCAACTGTGAAAGCTTTCCCAAATTTTGAGGTATGGTTCCTGAGAGTGAATTGCTGCTAAGATCCAACAAGTACCGCAACGAGTTTAAGTTTCCCAGTCCAAAAGGTGTCTCGCCAGAAAGGTTGTTGTGGCTCAGGTCCAAGCTTGATAGCTTCTCATAACTCCCAGGCTCTTTTGATATGTTTCCTGTCAACTTGTTATCAGATAAGCAAGAGATTCAAGCCCTGCCAAGGTGGTTAGACTACGAGGTACCTCCCCTGTCAAATGATTGTTGCTCATATTTCCCAGTGCATTGGAGCCCAGACTTAGAAGTCGCAGCTGGGGCAACTTCTCAAGCTCAGCGGGGATTTCACCAGAAATTCTGTTTCCGTCCATCTGTAAATTGGTGAGGTTTTTACATTCTCCCCAATCTGGTGAGATTTCACCAATAAATTGATTGTCACTGAGGCGAACAAAACAAGATTTGGAAGGACACCAAATGCATCAGTGATGTTTCCAGTGAATCGGTTCTCTTCAAACCGAACTCTTGTTATCTCCGAACAATTCCTCAAGCAGGTTGGCAATAACCCTGTAAAGTTATTTCTGTTGACAGTAAATTCATGAAGCCTCATACCACTACACAATTCAGGCGGCAATTCTCCAGAGAAACTATTGTCTGAAAAGCTAGCATACGCTAGAGAAGGCATGTACTTCCCAAAATCACTTGGAATGCTACCAGAGAGGTTATTGCCGAACAGATTGATGGAAGTTAAAGAAGTAATATTTGAAATGGTCTGTGGTATTTTACCGTTGATGTTATTTAAGAAAAGATTCAGGGTTTGAAGATTTGTGAGATTCCATAATGTTGGAGGAAGGGGGCCTGAAAACTGGTTTCCTGAAAGGTCTAGACTTAATAACTCCTTCAAGTTTCCTATCTCCGGGGGAATGGAACCAGAGAATGTGTAATTATTATACAGAAAAAGGTATTGAAGCATTGTCAATTTCCCAATTTCTGGAGGAATATTTCCAGAAAACAAATTGAGTTGGTAGATTTTGAGTAGCATTGCCAAGTAGGTGAGGTTAGTACAAAGGCCAAGCTCAAGAGGGATCGTTGAGTTGGCCTAAGTTGGCCTGTAGAAGATGGAATATTTCCTTGGAAAGAATTGCTGAATAATTCAACAATTTGAAGACCAGATATCGAACCAATGCTTTCAGGAATTTGACCACTCAACTGGTTATTTAGACTAATGTTTTTGAGATTGGAAAGCTTCGAAATGTTGGATGACAATGATCCTTGCAATGAATTGGTAGAGTGATTCAAGGTCTCAAGTTTTCCCAGATTGGTACAGACCACTTCTGGTATTTGACCTGTGAAGTTATAGAATGACAAATCCAGAAACGTCAGGTTCCGGCAATTGGTTATAAAATCAGGGAATTCTAAAGTCGTTCATTGAGAAAGAAACTAAGATATTGCAATGAAGGCATGGAAAATTTGGACCAGTCAGGGTTTTCCAAGTTGTTTGCTCCAAGGTCTACGTTACCTTGAGCAGATTGGCAAGGTGAATAGGGATGATACTGTTGAGATTGTTGTTGTAAAGACTGAGTTACTGAAGCTCTGTCAACTGAGATGTCTCCAAAGGTATGCTGCCCTTGAAAAAGTTGAAACTGAGGTCCAAGTAATTGAGCTTGGAGAGGCTGTCAATGGCTGATGGTATCGTTCCACTGACATTGTTACGCTGGATGTCAAACCTGGTGAGATCAGTAAAAGGGGTGAAGTTGAATTGGGCGAGTGTTCCAGTTATGTTTAGGCTGGGGAGGTTAAGGGACTGTTCGAGAGGTGGAGTTGCAGGAAACAGCAGTCCACTTGCAAAGGTTGTTGAGGTTGGAACGAGACCATGAACTAAAAGAACGAGGTCAAAAAGACAAGGTGTTTTTCAATTGGAGGAGAGCTTCAGCTTGTGTTCTTGCTGATGATTTGGCCTTCAAAGGAATGATCTCTCCAACGCATAAATGGTTGGCATTAATTCATGAGCATGTTCTTCGAGCCGGCTTTGCTTCAGTTTTCATTTAGCTTAAACTATCTTAACAGTTTTGGTAATAGCAAGGAAAGCAGTTAGAATCCAGTTCAAGAAAATGTGGTTATGATGCAGAATTTTCTTCCGAGAAAGGCAATGTGGATAGCACAAAAGTACAGCCGTATTGTATTATATTACTCATTAATCAAACCAATGAAAGAATTACAACTCCAAGCACGCAACAAGAACAACCGTATACCATAATTCACAAAGGGAAAAGGAAAATAAGATGGAATCACACACAAAACAACACTCCAATCATGTTTAACGAACAATAGTGTGAGTTGAGTAGGTTGGAGCAGCATCACCACCATTCAAAGCTCTCTCCAGTCGTGTCTCAAATGGAGTGGAGTGCCAATTCACTCTTTTGTCCTGCAGTCCCAAAAAACTTATTCAAGTGCCATTATTACTCAACAACTTAATAGGAAAGAAGTTCTACAAATTCTTCACTAGATATGTACCTCTCTGTATTTGCTGGTCGTGTTGGGAATTCCTTTGTATGAAGAGGCCGAGCCAGAATCCTTGCCGGAGCCACCGTGATTCCAATAAGTCCCAACAGTTCCTATTATTGGCATCTCATCAGGGCTACGACTTGGTGACCTCCTTGAAGAAGAAGTAGCTGAAAGCTGTTTAAGCTCTTCCACCGTTAGTGCCCCAAGAATAGGCCTATCATCAAAGCTTCTTGGTGAATTAGATCCCTGTGACATGCTTTTCTCAGGTGCAATGGCATCTAAACCAATTCCAGGCTTATTGACTGGTGTGCATTCAGATGAACCCAACCAATTAGACAAGCTAGTATCCACCGCTATTTCTTGGTCTGGCTTCTTATTACATTGACCAGCTTTTGCCTTGAAACTGAATGCCAATTCCTTAAAACCAGGCTCGGAACTAAACGACATTCGAGGTTCTTGATCCAATGTCAGATTCTCTTTCTGTTGCCTCAATGATGGTTTTCCTTTTGCTTTTACAATCTTCCATTGACTTAGATTTTCAACTGGGTTCAGCACAGCAGCTCTCCTATCTCGAAAATTCCTATTCCCAGACAAACCACTGTTCATCACGTCACTATCATTCTCCTCGTTAGCCAATTTAGACATTCTAGACGTTGACTCTGCGGTTTCATCATCCTCATATACATCATCATAATCTAGCCCCCCGTCCTCCTCCTCCTCCTCATCATCATCATCATCATCACTCTCATCAATATCACTTTCCTCATAGCCCATCTCATCATCACTGTCTCTACAATTCTGATAACGATGATTAGGAGGGTAAGAACACAAGCTTGATGCAATTGAACTATCTTCAGAAGAAGACTGAGATTGGCTTGGTTTTGCAATATTCTCCTCCTTTCCCTCCCTTTTATCGCCACAATCTTCTTTCCCCAAAGTAAAATCTGAGGATTCTTCAACTGAAACATGATCGTAGGTTGTCACATTCGAATTGAATGTCACTTTCTTTCTCGTACTCAAGCTTAATTTCTCCTCAGACCCATCATCCCTATACAACCATGAAAAACCCAAAATACAGCAATTCAAAAACCATTCACAAAACCCTTTTTTTCCCCTTCAGAAAGCTGCATAAAACAGATACTAAAACGGAAAGAAAAGAAAAGCAGCAAACCTCAGAAACCGTACAGTCCTTTACTTACTAACCTGATTTCTGAAGCTGGGCTCACAATAGGCTTCTCTGGGCAGCAGTCCTTAACCACTGAAACGGTAGCTTCCACTGGACTCCCATAACCTTCCTTTCTCTGCAACAAAAAATCACAACTCAAAATCAGACTTAAACACTACCAATTTGTTGACACAACAAGCAAAGGAAATTCAAGAAATCCAAAGCCTCTCAAACAAAAAGAACCAAAAATGTTGGTCCTACTCTTCTCTTCTTCTCTGTTTTCTTGAAAATCAAGCAGAGAGACAGAAAAAATAACGAAACCCAAAAGGGAAAATTTAGGAAACAAGGCTCCTTAAGGTTCTTACATGGACTCGTGGTTGAACCTTACTGTGCCTACGACGTTTGCGTTCTTTGGATGAACCAAAACACGCAAGAAAGCAAGCCATGAGGAATAAGAATATCCCCTCTCTTTCTTCCTCTGTAATAAAGAGCAGCGGTTACTGGTTTCTTGCTCGAGGAGAAATTTGTTAACAGGTCTTCATTGTTTTAGAGGGAGAGAGAGAGAGAGAGAGAGGTAGGAGCGTTCGTGTAAAGGTGGTAGGGATAAAACGGTCAAGAGATAGGAGCGAGGAGGTAGGGTTTTGGTTTTTTTAAGACGAAAAGAGAAGTGACCGTTAGGATTCTTTATCGAGGAGGGATTGGGGACACAGCCTGTAAATTTGGGATTTTGTAATTTTCCTTTGGAAAATTACAAAATGGTCCTTATTTTATAGGTGTAATCTCAAGTAAGTCCTTAACCTACTTTTAGTCTTGATTAAGTCCCTAATATGTCAATAAACTCTCAATCCAAACCTTGTGTTAGTTTAAGTTAATTTAATAAATAAGTATTCAAAAAATAAGAATAATATGATCTTCACATGACCAGTTGACAGTTTCATCGATTTGAAATTCATTAATATATTGGGAATTTAATCGAGACAAAAAAGAGAAAAGGTTGGGACCTAATTGAAATTACGCATAAAGATTGGAGACTCTTATGAAGTTTGCCTCTTCCTTTTCGTTTTCTTTTTCGAAATCTATCCACTGTGCCCGGACCGTTAATCCACTGAAAGTTAGTGGGTCCCGTGTTGGTTACGCCATCTCTTGCAAATTTAGGAGAGGCGCCCACTGTCGTTTGAAATAACATAATTAGTATTTCTTTTGTAAATAAAATAAGTGGGTGTACGTGTACCTTCAAACATGAAGTGTGTTCAGTACTGTAATAGTTTTTACGATTTTTAAAATTAAGTTTTTTTAAAATATTTTTAATTATAGTTTTTAAAAATAAAATTTTTAAAAATATATATTTAATCAAAACTGTTGTAACATAATTTTTACTTGTAAAATGGTGAAAAACATAATTATATATGGGATTAAATATAAAAAAACAAATTATTTGAATAAAAAAAAATCACCACAACACTAAATGGTTTCAAAATAAAAATTCCGACTAATTAAATGCTATGAACAATATTAGAATTTTGGAAAGAATTGTTTTTTTTTAATGGATTAAATTTCTCTCTAATTATTTTATTTACGTTGGTTAAATTTTTTATTTGCACTTGCAAGAGATATTTTGATATTTTTTAAAAATTCAAAAAATAAATAAAAATTAATTGAATTTTTCTTGTAAGTGATTTTTATTTAATTTCTCTAATAGCAACTGATTACCTAGATACTATTCAAAAGTTGATTTTCCATTTTGATTTTCCTTTTTTTTTATAGTTTAAATTAATTTTTTCTTTCAATTTTTAAAATAAAAAATAAAAACATAAATAAATAACAAAAAAATACATTTTTTTATGCTTCAACTAAACCCCAAAGATATGAAGTAGATATTTCATTTGAATTAATCTAAATAAATTTAGCCTTCACTAGTCGCATTCAAGAGACTTGTCCAACATTCTAAAATAATATTTAATTAGAATTAGAATTAGAATTAATTAGATATCCGTCAATAAATAATATTTAATTTGAATTTGCCCAACATTTCAACCAGTATAATGGAATGTAGCTCTAGTCAATTTTCAATTAGAACAAGAACAATTCAATTATATGCTCTGTACATATTATTGGACTGTGATAAAACTGTCTTTTTTACTGTATTTAGTGTTTTGAATTTTTTCTAAAGATATATGAAGTTAATTTTTTTTAATATATACTTAATTTAATTTAAAAAATATATACAAAAATATTAATTAAGTTATAAAAACATGAAACATTTAAGTTATAAAATATTAATAGTAGTACTCCAACTTTTATTTAATATTTTTGTTCCATTTATGTTGTAAGAATTGAAATGACAAGCTTCAGGAAGAGCAAAAAAATAATGGTGGGGTGAGAGAGGCTCGAACTCTCGACCTCAGGATAACTCAGAAGCTATGAGACCTACGCGCTAGCCAACTGCGCCACCACCCCAAATGTTGTTCTAATAACATTATTTACGATTAAGTTGTTGTTTGGAGGGCTCAGCTTCTTTGATTGGTTGGCCAAAAGCAAAAGCAACAAAAAAGCCCGCAAGGCATCGGAAAAATAAACAAACCCTAGCCCAAAACTCCCACCCTCCTCCTCCTCCGTTCTCTGTCTCAGAGTCAGAGAGAGTTACATCAGTCTGAAAAAACTTTCAGTTGACTGCTTCCACATACACACACAGAAGAGAAGAGAATGGATTCGGACGAAGGAAAGCTGTTCGTAGGAGGAATAGCATGGGACACAACCGAAGACACGCTAAGAGACCACTTCAACCAGTACGGTGAGGTCTCTCAGGTTGTCATAATGCGTGACAAGACCACTGGTCGTCCTCGTGGCTTTGGTTTTGTCGTTTTCTCCGATCCCTCTGTTCTAGATCCTGTTCTTCACGATAAACACACCATCGATGGCCGTACTGTAATTATTCTTCCTCTCTCTCTTCTTTGGGGCTTAAGCTGCATTGGGTTTCCGTTAATTCGTTCCCTATTTGATTTGATTTGAATTGATTATGCATTTTATTTCTCCCGCTTTTTCGTTGGATTTCTGGGTTTGTTGTATTTTATTTATTTATTTATTTGTTGTCTAAAATGAAAGTTGCTGCAAAAAAATAAATAAATCTAGTAATGCTAGCTAAATGTCAAGAAGAGAAAAACTCCAAGAACACACATGAGCCGTTGGATCATGATTTTAGAGTGAGACCCACTTGTAGGTCCTACTTATCCAACGGTTCATGTATATTGTTGAAGTTTTTTCTTGTTATATTTTCTTAATATTTAGCGTCACTCAAAAAAAGAAATTTTTTTTATGGAGCAGCTCACCAGTGGTTGATTTGGGATTTATAGTATTGTTTTGGTGTGCGGGAATATTGGGATTTAATCTGTTTCTGTAAAGTAAATGGTTTTGGACTGTGAGATTGTTTTTTAGGAGTTTTAATTTTGTTAGTTGGCGATATAGGTGGAGGCGAAAAGGGCTTTATCGAGAGAAGAACAGCATACATCATCTAGAACCGGGAGTTTTAATGGTGGTAGAGGCTCTGGTGGTGCAGGGGATTTTAGGACGAAAAAGATTTTTGTTGGTGGCTTGCCTTCCACCGTGACAGAAGATGGATTCCGTCAGTATTTTCAAAGTTATGGTCATGTAAATGATGTTGTAGTAATGTATGACCAGCAGACTCAAAGGCCTCGTGGATTTGGATTTATCACCTTCGATTCTGAAGATGCAGTTGATAATGTACTCCAGAAGACCTTTCATGAGTTGAATGGTAAACTTGTAGAGGTAAAACGAGCACTCCCAAAAGATGCAAATCCAGGTAGTGAGGGGCGTGGTAGTGGCTATCGTAGTTATGGCTCCGCTGGAGCCAATGTAAATGCAGCTGATGGTCGAATGGATGGAAACCGGTATATGCAGCCCCAAACTTCTGTAGGTGGTTACCCACCTTATTCTGGATATGCTGCTCATGGTTATGGTTACGGAGCAGCAAACAGTGGAGTTGGTTATTATGGCAGTTATGGTGTTAGTGGTTATGGTGGTGGAAATGGCGGATATGGTACGGGAGTGTATGGCATGTCTGCTGCTGTAAAAAATAGTTGGGGCAGCCAAGCTCCTTCGAGTTATGGTGCTTCCGGCTATGGTGCAAATGCAGGCTATGGGGCTGCATTTCCCTGGAGTGCTTCTGGTAGCGGTGGTTCTGCTTCTGCTCCTATGGGTCAATATCCAACTGGAGCGTCTGGGTATGGAAATCAAGGCTATGGTTATGGTAATTATGGTGGAAGTGATGGTCCTTATTCTGGTGGCTATGGAGCTACTGGAGGGCGTGCTGGGAATGCTCCAAATGGCAGTGCCAGCAATGGAGCTGGTGGGGGAGAGCAACAGGGGAGTGGGAGCTACTATGGTGACAGTAATGGGAATTCAGGATATGCAAATGAAGCCTGGAGGTCTGATCCTTCGCAAGCCTCTGGTGGTTACGGTGGTGCTCATTCAAGATAGGCATCGCATCAGTAATTGATGATGCCTCAGGTTCTTGTGAGAATTCATAATTAGGCATCTAGTATTCTTTCAGTAGTGGAAGGATGGAAGTATGCTCGCAGCAAATCATGGGAATGGCTGGATTGCTTTAACCCAGTTGTATTTTGCACTTGCTTTCTGCTAGTATATAATGGCTAGTAGTTCCAAGTAGTAGCTACATCATTTCTCTGATAGCATTTGCTTTTCAAGTCACAATTGTTAGCTTCAAGTCGTATTTTTGTTTAATTGTTTACCTCTTTATCTGTTTAAGCTTGGAGTGTTGTTCTGAGCCTTTTCTGTTATTATATTGATGTTGCTTATGTAGGCATCTGATTGAAGGCTCTTTATTAGTTAGCATCTGTTGATCTGTGTGTATTCAATGCTATTTTGAGTATATGTTATTAGAAGTCTGATTTTCATAGCAGTACTGCTTAGCTTTTACATATGGTATGACATGATTGAGATTGAGGAGTAGAGATATTAAAATGTATTGAAGTTTGAGGATACTGTGCTGGAGCTCTTCACATAGATTCCTACCTTGTGAGAGTAGAAGCAGTAACCATACTGGTAGTAAAATCTTGTGTGATGAGATAATAATTTCCTCCTGTATTTGCAATTTTTGTACAGGAGAGAGAGAGTATTCAACTTCAGTTAGGGACTCATGGAACTCAAAAGGTGGTGATTGGGTTTGTGGCGTGGACTGTAATTTAAATTGAGCTTGCTAATGATGCTTTGTTCACCAGATATGTCAAGCAAATTTTAGAGTGGTGCTGAAGTCTTCCCATTCTGAACATGTGGTATGTTGAAGTTGAAGGGTGCTATAATTTTCCCAGTTCATTTATATATATATATATATATATATATTTGATTTTCACTCCTTCCTTAGAGTTACCAATATAGAATTAGTTAGTCTTTTGGGAGAGAGAAAAGTGTATGAAATATGCTTGTTTTGGTGAAAAAAGAACTTGGTTTCATTTTAGCTCTTTAGTTGTCTACGTCATTGATTCTTGGTTTCAACTAGTTAGTCCTTCTGTAATAACTAAATATCATTTGCATTTCAACATTTATTTTGTACTTCAGTTTTGGGTGTATGCTAGCAGATGAATCTCTAGAATCAGTGGTGCCTGACAACTGCATTGCCTGGCAGAAACTGTGCACCTCTTCATCTTTTATTCCTTTTCTTACCGGTCCCTACTGAGCACACTATTATTTCCTCTCTATTATTTTTGCTCTTGCTTTGGTTGTTATCATCTGCAAATCCCTTTTTCCACCAATATTTTTCATGTTGATCCCATTTGAGCTCTCATTTTTAGTTTAGGTTCTTGTGATAAAGCATGTTGAAGTCTGTCATGAAACTGGACTGATGCATTTTTGTGAGATTAGATACAGATGAACATTACAGTAATCTCCACCAAAATATATCAAAAACTGCAAGATTAGTAACTGTGCATCAGTCATAAGTTTTGGAATTTGAAAGTTGTGCAGTGCTGGTATCAATCATGATTGTTTTTTTTTTTTTTGGCTGGGGGCACCTGTAGAAAGGGTGCAAGGAAGCATACAGGGAAGCTGTTGTTTTCAGATCCTTACACCTGAATGAAGCTTGATATTATAAGCAATGCCATTAAGGCCAGC
>Ga0307514_10004758_pt1 | contig 12393 bp, 10 predicted proteins | sample 16_EM_MG_FD_203088 | JGI IMG/M metagenome (GOLD analysis project Ga0307514, IMG submission 203088) | Populus trichocarpa ectomycorrhiza microbial communities from riparian zone in the Pacific Northwest, United States - 16_EM | ecosystem: Host-associated > Plants > Roots > Unclassified | place...
CGCGGATTGCTCGTTTGGGTCGGGCCGGAGTTGAGAATGGACATCGATGACGAATGCTGAGCTGACGGCAGAGAATAGACCCGCCTACGACGACAAATGAGATAGGTTGCGAGAGCCAACGGTCGTTGCTCACGAAAATCAATGTGGTATTGAGGTCTTCGTCGTACTTCTTGATGTAATCGGTGTCATACTCCATCGCCTCTCGCTTGTACATGTTGTAGAAGTCGAGGCGGGGATCATCTGTCTTGATGGGTTGGAAGAAAGATCTGAGAGCATCTTGGAGACTGTGCCCGCTCAGAGGTCAACGATGCAAACGACGGGGTATGTCGTACGTACCACTTGGGGTCGATTTGCAGTGGTGGAGGCTCGGCTTTACCACTTTCACCCGTTTCAACGTCCGCCATCGTGATGAATCGCGATCAGTGGATAGAGAGGGCGGGGCGGTCTGTGATCTTCAGAGATGAGGGGAAGGGAGGAAGCCTGTGAATTGCCACGAGCCAGCCAAGTCGCGCGTGCTAATTTGAAATCGGTTTTCGTAGGGGGTATGCTCGAATCTATTCCAGCACATCCAAAGCGAGAACCTTGAGTTAACACATCGTATGTCTATCACTAATAGGGGATTCTTTGAAAGGCAATACTTCCGCGTGAATACTTGGTTCAAGTGACTGCGAAGGCATGCCCCTCCTCAACGCTCGGGATGTTGTACATGCCGAATTTCGTTGTGCTTCATGTCGTCAAGTGCCATACCTGACACTGCGCCTCAGACCACCAGAAAATCTCAAGTAAAACTCGAGGTACGTGCTTCTCATCCCCTCTTGCCGAGGTCAAGTTGCGCCCGGGTTAGTTCGGGTGGGGTTCCTTCGCTCGATTTGATCGTTCGTTTGGAGGGCGTTTCGAGGTCAAACCTCGGTTTCTGCTGTTTCAAGTATTTTCCCTCCGGTGCCCCATTATTGCATTAAACCTTAATGTACCCTCTCAAAGTCTGTGTTTTCAAAACGTGCATAGCATGCCGCTGTTCAATGTAATTAGGTTCAGACGAACCCGCGAAAACCCGAGTGTGTGGGAATTCCGCGGGCGAACCAGGTTTGGGGTCAGACCCATGTGCGGGAGAAACACTCTGCATTTGCGGTACGGGACAAGAGAGAGAAGGCAGACTCAAATCACGATCCCCTACACTAGAATCCATGGGTCGCGAGCGCAAACCAGAAACGAAATGAAGTTGTCATGTCCGAGCCTAACCGCGCCCGTATGTTGCTTTCAAACGTCTCCCTCGTTCCGGTCGAAATGCCTACATTCCCGGATGCTCCGCAGCTCCCAACTTCATGTCGTAGTGGTGTCCGTTCAGCGCTTGGGTTTCCCACCAGAACCTCCGGATCGGCTCTGGGACAGATGTGGTGTCCCGGCTCGACAAAGCCAACCCCGACCAAGAAAGCTCGCGGCTGCCACCTCGTCCAATTCTCTCACTTTGATGTCTTTGTCAATTGCTCATATCTCACCCTGCTTTGCGAACAAGCAATCGTTGAACTGACCCCCCCTTTACGCCTTTGTGCACATTACCAGCCAAGCTCGGATCGGACAGGATGCACAATCTGTGTTTGAGGTGGAACGCGATAAAATGGTCACCCTGCTGAAATGAAGGGACAACGGTCTATTTTCTCGGCGCTACCACATAGTACGACAATGCTGGTCATCGTAAATTTACACTAACAGGCAATCCAGCTAAACTACACAAACCTCTTGGCACAGCTCTGGCACGACGTATAATTGCCGGACCTACTGCTCCCGCACCCAGCGCACCGCATGTAGTAACTAGAGCCGCAGTTTGGGCAATAGATATTTGACCCAACAGACGAATATGAGACAGGGTTGTTGTACCACGCACAATAAGAATAGGTGCAATTCAGCTGCACACCCGGAGGTTGTCTCTTCTGTTTCTTTAGGTCGAAAGCCTTCTTCAACCCAAGCTTGAACGAGTCAGCACAGTGAGGGAGAGATCCGTCAGAGATGTGTCCAATGTTTTCTTTCACGAGCGCGATCGTTTTCGGATCTTTGAAGTTCGAGATCAGAAGATCGCACTCCATCTCCATGATATCCTTATGGCTTGATGGAAATATCAGCTCGAAACCGCCGACCACGCGGTTGGAGAAGGCGAAGGGACCCACCCAGCAGTAACCCGTGAGAAAACTTCCTCCACGACGTTATCCAAAGACACTTTACTTTTGATGTCCGCGAAGGCACTGCCGTAGAGGGACTGTATTCCAAGCTTGAATTGACACATCAATACCGTGCATGAGACCTTTCCTGGAAGGCCGCCTCACCAATTTCGCCAGAACGTAAATGCTCTTCGGCGAGCAGGGAGGTGGTGCCTCCTCCACAGTCTTTTCGCGGATATACTTCCACCGAGAGTCGATACCTTGCGATTTGAGGGGAGCGAACAGGATCGTATCCGTGCAGCGATAGAAGAACAGAGATTTCCAGCTGCAGAGCTCGTCATTTCAACGTCAGTGCCAGGCGAAGAACTGCACGTACGCCGAAAATGACCCCGTGATCAAAACCGCACGGTTTTTTTCGGATTCCCTTTCCTCTTTCACCTTCGGTGTTTCAGATCCGGTTCCCGTCGGGTCGCCCTCACAGTCACTCTCGACATCCAGATCTCCCTCTAGATCGCTTATCAGAGTGCTTTGACTCTCAGTATATTTCACCACTGGTGACCCTCAGTGTTTCAGCGAGTCTGTGGCTGGAATTTTGACGCACATTTGTTCAGCTGTTGCGATTTATCCCTCATGATTGTGCTCGAAAAATAAACAGGCTTCAAGACATCCCCAGTCTTCGAGTGCCTAGCCCAATACTTCCTGTCAAAGAATACCCCCGTGCGAATCGACTTGATGAGTGCAATATTCACGAAGGCCCAGTGTGCGGGGCTCGTTGTCTGCGTGGTCTAGCGATATCAAGTGAGCACTTCTGCGCGACACACGGAAGAAGGCGAAGCCAGAACGGACTCACAGTCTGTGAGGTATTCGCAAGAGCTTTGACATCACCGTCCTGGTTCGCAATCTCCCACAATGCAGAGAGAGTTTCCGCCGCGTACTCGAGGTCCCCTTCGGCGAAACTGTCGACCCTTTTGTTGATACTGGCGTTAGTCGTTTCCGTCGAGTCCTCCATCCATACGCGTGCGAGTTGGTCGACGTACAGACCCCTTATCTCGTCGTACCTACGCCGCCCCATCAGCATACAGTCAATCACAGCGGCGTATTCGACCCACCGGGATGCGAATCTACTGAATGCTTCTTCAACGATGTTGCATTTTGCCAGTTGATTACGTATGTGATCCAGCGCCAGGGTTTTCAGCACAGGGAAGTCGTACTACAGTGGAAGTTTGTCAAATTTCGGCCACCGAGTGTTTCGTGAAGGCTGGAGTCAGACCTTGTCCGCGAGCCTGTAAACGGACTTTGGGGATGGTCTGGGGACCTTGTCGTCGGAGGGCGTGACGATTTCTGAGCTACGCGATCTGCGATTCTCTTCGGACCCAAACGGCGCGAATTCTATCACATTCGTGTAGAGATACATTAGAAATGCTTGGAACCTGCAATAATGTGAGAGGAACGCTGGGGAGACCATTAGTTTGCGCTCACGTCACGAATGCCATATCCGAGATTTTCACGACTTTCCCTTTGCCAGCGTGCTCCTCGTGGTCCTCGCAAACGATCTTCTTGTCCTCACCAGGAACCGCAAACGGGTTGAATTGGTGAGCCTTTGATTTGGCTTTCCGCTTGTACGAGGCGACCTTCTCGTCCTCATCGTCCTCAAGGTCGCTGTCGGACAAATACCCGTAGTCTTCCGCAGATCCTTCTTCATCCAGTGTTTCCTCGTTAAAATCTTTCGACTGTGACTCCGCGAAGTTTCCAAAGAGGACTTTGAAACGATGGTGAGGTTCTGCGGGCGATATCGAGTGTGGCGGGGTACTCACGGTCATTAAAGTAAGGGACTGTCTTCAAGACGTAACTGTTGGCGTAGAGCGCCTTTGGCCGACAGATGCGACCTGAGGAGTCTGTGTGTGAGTACAGGATGATCTTTGTGTCTACAAGGTTTCCGGAGGAGATTCCCTGGTTCAACGCCTCGCGAAGAGTGGTGGTGGCCGCCATGTTTAAAGGTAATCCCCGTCATCTGTGGGATTTATACCATGCAATTGACCCGCCCATTTCAGGTATAGCCCTCAAAACGGGCTAGAGATGACGACAGTTGCATGATTCGGGCAGAGGTGACTTGCGAAGATATTTTGGGTCTAGACTCCTCTGAGTAGAATTCAACGAATATCCCTTCGTAATCGGTTCAAGTCGCCGCGATAAGATCATCGAGATGGATAGGAGATGCTTCTTGCAAAGTGTGGCGGTTGGCTTGGGCTGAGTTCTTGATCGAAAGTGCTGTTCATGTTCCTCGCACTAGATCTTGGGCGAGGATCGCATCGTCGCGGGTAGTAGTGCCACTGCTGTATCCGAACAAGTAGCGTTTCCGCTATCATCTAAATGCTGTCTATTGCCCGTACCGACCCCCTTCTCCCCTCTCGACCATGCGCCGTCGGAGCCACTCGTACAACCTGGTCGCACGTAGCTCGCTAGCGATCGTACACCGCCGCTCGGACTCGGACCGAGGTGGATACACATAATGTTTGGACATGGTGCTTGAGGGTCTGGTGGTGTACTAGGGGGAGGAACTACATGAGGGATATCCAGACAGGACCCGCGCCGGAGCTTTAGGTATCGAAAGGAGTCCTGACCCCTAGTAATGTGGATGCACATTGGCACACCCTATACTTACATCGATAAATCATGGAAAGTCCGATAATCAAACACAACGCGTTATAATCCTCAGTCTTGAGCACTGGCTGGGAAATAAACAACGAGCTTTCATGAGTTGTAACGAGTTACAATAGGTCATAAGCCCTTACCGGGGAAGCACCTCGGTCACTGGGCTTTCCGCGAGTTGTTGATGTACTGCCACAGGACCCCAGGGTGTATCAGGTTCGGATACTGCGATCCCTTGGTACGGCCATCCTCACACGAGACCCGTATAGCAAGGGTTGGAAGGTCAGCGCCCGGAAGTTGCGCCGCAAAATCTGAATAGACCTCTTCGACGGTTTCCTTCCAATGCCGCAATTTCGTGCCGTGTTCGAAAGGGATGGTAGCAAGTCTGGCGTCAAAGACCGCCAGCGCCTTCTTCCAGGATTCCTGAGTAACGTTCACCATCAGCAGTGTTGGTTGGCCTGGCCGTTGCAGAATGGTACGCACCCCGAGAAACAGGTCGAGGCGGGTGTATTCTTCCAGACGCATATCTCGGGCGAGCTCACCCAACCGTTCCAAAGCAGAATCACAGAGTGTATCGAATTGTTCCTGAGCGGGCTCCATCTGACTCAGGGCCTCGCACAAAACGGCGAGATGCGCGAGGCAGTCGACGCAGCTGATCCCGATCATCCTCGCACCGCTTTTGTCGCCAAGTTCTTGGAACCTTTGTAGATTGAACAACAGGGTCTGGGAATAGTCGTCTAGAAGGAGCGCCAGTCTATCACACGATTGTCTCCAGATGCCAAGTCGAACTTGTAGTAACCACGGAACACAATTTAAGGTTGGCGCATTAGAGGGAGACGAAAACGAGACTTACCATCAACTGGACGATGGCTGAGTATGACCACTGTATCCCTGACCAGAAGGATGGCGCGCGTGCGCATGGTCAACGGACAGATTTTGAACAACACCGGATAGACTTCCTATCGGGGCAAGCTGAACGCGATGTGAATGATGATGATGAAAGCTAGCCGAACCTGGAGTTGATTCCTAAATTCTTCCTCAATTCTTGCAGTCATCGTCGGCTCCGCTCCTCCACACGTCAGGAAGTAGAGGTTCTCGAAATATATGACCTGGGATAGAACCGACAACTTCTCGTGTAAGTTTTCAGAAAACTCTGGCGGTCGTCCATACGTTGGGATGAATTGAAGTCCCGCAGTGTTGATAGCCTCACAACTCTTCTGGAGCACCGAAAGAGTAAAGTCAGGGATCGACAGGACGATGGACACAGCACTAACCCAGAGCGCCACCTGCGCTCTGAGCTCCCAGTCATGTCCTGTGAAAATTTCCGCAAAAATTTCAAAACTCGTTTGAAGTTGTATTGCTTGATGTCTGATCAAGGCGGGCGAATATTCCATGTCCTCGCAGAGGTACATCCCGAGGGTTTGAGCACCATATATGAAGTACGGATTGAGAACGGCCCCTGAAGTGTCACCGCGCAGAAGGGCTTGTTGTTTCTCGGAAGTGAAACGGATTCCTAGTCTGTTTAGCCGGCACAAAACCCTCAAGCGGCTAATGGACAAAATTAGCTCAATCGGTGATCGCCGAAGAAATACATACAACTTCATGTCCAGGTCACCCAGAGCTGCATCGGAAAGCTGGAGTCGCTCAGCTCCCAGGAAAGATAACGTGATATGGGGCTCGGGTGGGATCCTGGGCGGTATGAACGACAATGGCACAGAAATTATACCGCTAAGCGCGTGCAACCGGTGTTTTGGCGACGCGATGGATAGGGGACTATTTTGACCGAGGGAACGAGTGAGAAGCGCGCGAGCGGGCGGAGCAGTGTCAAGAATGAGAGAAGACGCTTTAGTGGAGACTTGCGGAATCGATCCGACGATCCAGCGCTCTTTTGTAGGGGCATCGTTTGAACCCGAGGGATCGGGCTTGCTCCAAATCAAGAATCGGGTCTGCTCAGAGGGACCGGGAGGGTCACCAACGCCTTCATACTCGCATTCAGAGGCCCTTTTCGCATTAACGCATCTGGTGCATGGGCGTTTGGCGTCGCATTTCTGGGGAATGTCTGAGTCCATCTGACGATGTTGATAACATCGAACGCTCACCCTTTTCCTCATTCTACACGGTTCGGAGATCTCATGTCAGTTCCCTTAATCAAAGTCGGTGAAGTGAACGTTGGAGTTGCTGACCGACAACTTTTGCATGCCTCCCCCACACGGAGGACCTTTCCTACTCCCCGTTTCTGAGTTGGTTCGTAGACGCAATCTGCGAATCCCAGTGTCGTACATCGTTCGCAGTGTTGGGCAACACCCGGAATACACTTCTGTCAGGTCGAGGGCGGACGAAACTGCTCAACGGTGTGGCCTGAAGGGGTGACCGTACAACTTACCACCTTCCTAGCCCTGCAATCTCTGCTTGGTTCGGGTTGGAAGCGATGGTGTCAGAAGCACTCACCTGCATGCTACACAGGCTCTTCTACGCTCGCGGATGTCGTTATAGGAAGCAGGAGCTGACATGAAAGGGGATATCAAGGGCAGAGCCACCACCCTGGTATGCTGATCGTATATATACAACAGCCGACCATGAGGGGTGCCCGAGAACTGGCGGGTATATTTTCGGCAAGGCGTCCCGGCGGCATAAGTATGCCGTGAATTTGGACCCGCACGCCTGTTACCCAAGACTCCCAACGCAGCGGGTCTGGTATGTGTTTCACACTGCACATGAGCATGATTAACTTGCCCCTCAACTCCCCAGTGCAAGAATCCTACATCAGCTTGCTTTTGAACCCAACGCCGTCGCCTTCCTCCTTTACACCAAGTCTCGGGACAAACAAGGCGTCTCCAGGGACACACTCCTTCTGATGCCAAACCTTCAAGCTTCAAACTTCTGTGACTGACCGATCTCGGGACGGTCCATATCAAGCCTGATTACTTGATCGGAGATCCAGCTTCTGGCCCATCCGCGACAGAAATACCATAAGAGGACCGGTACTTCCCATGGTAATGGACAGGAGGAGGCGTTGAGAGTTCGAGAACCTTTCTTTTTGCGGAGGCCGAGAACATCCCGGCGCGTCCCTGTAGTGTGAAATTATTGTCGATCGGGTCCGTAAAAGGGTGGGGGGTACCGGTACGCATCTATGTGCCACCTTCTGCGGGATACCGCGTCATAGTGTACGTCGTTTTCACTAGGATGGGCCCCAGATGGACCTCTCGAGAACCTCGGAACGTCGAGTTTGACAGGTTCCGATCGAGCACCTTGCAGCTGCATGGTCGAGGACTACTGGCAAAAGGACCGTGATAAGGAGTCTTGCATTTAATTCGCACCGGTTGTTGGGTTTGCGGGGTTGAAGAGCCATAGACCCACTCGATGAATCACCGGCCGACATCCACGGAACGAGTGCGGGGCGTGACCTTGGGTATGGCAACCCCGTGTGGCAGAGCAGTTGGTGGTCAGATACCGCATTTCTAGGCAATCGCCTTCCGATCCAATCCCCTCCGTACCTCTGATTACACCTTGCTCAGGACGACCGCCCCATGATTTGTGGATTGGGAGACAGCGCAGAGAACATGATGCGGAAACGTACCGGGATTAGTCGTGTATTCCCCCAACTGCGTCCGCGAACCCCCACCCTCGGCTCAAACACGGGGCGAACGCCAATTATTGGGTAGTTTGACGAGGCACCGACAGTTTGGCATGCAAGGTCCATGATCAGCAGTACGCATTCAGGGGATGGGAGTGGGGATGTTTGATTGTTATTAAATAAGCGCCAGATTTGCTGCCTGTGGGTGATCCCAGCTCGAATCGAAACAGCGGTCCAGGCTGATCCACAACAATCATCTGATTGTTCACTTGTTATGATGGATCGACCGCGCGGACGGCCCTAGCTTGGATGTGCCAGGGCAGGGCCAGGGAGCGTTAATTGGACGGATCCGCCCGCTGCGAGCGGCGCTTTCGCTCTCGCTTAAGGACCTCGGTGATGATCTGGAAGTCGAAATAATTCTTGAGTTTCATATATGTAACCTGCGCTGACGTCCCACCGGAGGTAGAATCGTTCACCTTGCGTCCTTGAGTTTGAGCCATCGGGCGGAATCAAAACTGAGATCACGATTGGCGGACAGGCGCCGTTTACGACGGACGTATAATCGTCGGGGCGCCCGGTCCCCTCCAGCACGACGCTCGCACAGGGACCTGTTTATTGGCAGTTAGGTGGGATTAGCAACCATCGGTTGGACTGAGGGGGCTACGGCGACTTTGGCATCGGGGGGATGCAGCTACGCATCATCCCGTTGCATCAATCTCTTATTCAAAACCAAGACCCTACGACTTGAGTAAGCATGTGTCCGAGACGGAGGATTGTGATTATACGATTTTTAGCCAGATTCTAGTTGGTCGTAACGACAGAAGCCAAGTTCAAGACCCAGTCTCCGGCCGAATGACCGATTTGACCGTACGGGAAAGGCTCTCAATCCCCCCTCGAAAAGTTGTCGGAGAAAGAAGCGAAAGAGAGACAAGCCAAGTTAATGATGTGCCCTGCCAAAGGTCAATTTCTTGCGTTTCACCACCCCGCGGACTGAGGGGATTGTCTCTTTCAAGAGGCAGGCGTCAGCGGCTGCGGGCCGTACGGCTCCGATCCGTCACCACCAACTGCGCCACGTGGACCCGCTTCCAATGTCCTCTCCACGGACGTCGGGTTGGGATCCAGTTCTGCTCATATCCCAGGTGAACGCTCTCGACTGGCAGTGCTGCCCTTGGCTCAGGCTCACATATACCAAGATTGTTTCAGTCCAGACCATCCACTACATCGCGTTGTCCATCCTCATCCCCCCACTTCTGTCGTTGTTCGCTGAACCAAATTCGCTCAACTATGAAGGGGGTGCTGCAAATGTCGGTATGTCTCCCTACTTTGGTATTCCACGGACGTGTTCTGACTTTCGATGTCTGGGTTTGACAGGGATGGTGATGGATTGGAGGGAGATGGCTGGGAGGCCAACCGCCCAGGGCTGGAATCGTGAGGATAGGTGGGACGTATATAGTGGCGTGTGGAGTGGTGGCCGCAAGTTTGACCATAAGGGGTTCGATGACCAGCAATCTTCCGGAATCGATCCCATTCGTGGATGGATAATCGCATTCTGTTGGCTCATGGCCTCATGTGTCGAGTGAGTCGTCTTTCCCTTTGATACCCCACGCCATGCTGGTTAGAGGCTTACAGCTATGCTCAGCGTATATTCTCTATACTTTCTCGTACGACGGCCACGACTGGTTCTCGATTTCGCCCTCACCCTCATATTCAACCATTTGGTTTTGACAACCTACTATTCCTCCTCCGTTCCGACATCTCTGTTCTTTTGGGCGGTGCTGTTGGCAGGCTGCGCTGGCACTGTCATCGTGACTGAGCAACTGTGTGTTAAAAGGGAGATGAATGAAGGCTTGGCTGTCCCTGCAGATAATGCTCTCGATGATATCGAAATCGGTGGGTTGAGGCGAGATTGAGGTGATGAACCTTAGTTTGTCAGGCGAGCACCGTTTGATCACATTTCATATGTAAGAATCTTACAACTTATCCTCGCAGGTGTTACATATGTACCTTGTAGATCGTTTCCTAATCGGTTGCTCCCCGACCACATTTCCTGCCAATTACATTACGTCACCGCAGCTCCTCATCCCTTCACGAATGTAAGTGTAGCCATTCTCACAGCTTGGCCAGGCGTACATCCTGTTCCCCGCAAACTGTGTCTGTTTGAACCCGCGTTCCAGGTTCAGGACTTCCATCCCATACACCAATTCCACGACCAAGGTATCCTCTGAGCTTGACTTCATTAAATTGGTGCCAGGTCATTGATTATGTACTCCGATCTGGGGAGAAGGCCAGCCGCCGGTCCATGGCTGTTTTGGGGACGTACAAATTATCGTCTGCGCGGAAAAACTCCGTGCCCAAGGCTCGACAGTTCATATACCGTGATTGCGAATGTCGTCCAGTCGGCCTTACCCCAGCCCGCAACCCGAAACTCTTTTGCTCATCCGATTCGGATCCATCATGATTCGGAGGTCGCCCGGGGATGATACGTATGTTCAAATGCCTAACCGACTGGCCACTCCACGTCGGTAGGTTTTTTATTCTTCCCTGGCTGGTATTCAGATGGCTATTCATTATATCCATTGAAAATCTATGAAGATGTCGATGACGACTCCATGTCATCAAGGGTTTTTGATTTGAATTCGTGTGATGAGGTGAACGACCGCCGACGATGTGTTGGGTGGAGGGACCCAGGTATCTGTACGTGTCCTAAGTGCCACGAGAACGTTACAGGAGCTCCACAGATTGCAGGTTTTCTTCATCCAACTCTTCCGGTTTGTGTTACTTGCTGATTTTCGTGTTTCCGCCCGCCGCGGAGTGTTCGCGAATATTGTGGGTCTAAACCGCGCTTCAGAGCAATTCCATGCGTCTCAGTTCAAAATGACTGAATGAGGGTAGCACCTTGTCAAATTCGTGAACGTAACGAGTAAATTTTCTCAATTCTCGTTGGTGTCCAGGATACAATCGCGTTCTTCTTCGGTCTGATATACTCAGTTCTCTCGGCTTGATGTTTGAGTGGGACGACTAGCACGCATCCAACGGTGGTAGAGGCTCCGAAGCCTCGGGGATGTGTGTAGTTATCTACGCTCCGACCGGTTCCTTACCTCGGTTTGTGATTGATTGGAGTTAATTTTCAGTGACCATCGTGCTGATCGAGGCGCCAGTCCGCTGCAGCGTAACAAGTAAAGCGTCAGCTAAACGAGTCTAAGGTTTCCCCTTCACGACGGCCCACTACATGTGGAATCGCTGCTGAGAGTCCGAATTCAAGATGCCTAGGAGGATTGTTATTGTAACCTTCCGTTTTCTAGAAATCCAGAACTCTCGCGAGTATGTTCCGTTCGGTGAGCGTTGGCAGCCTGGGCGCTGCCCACTCAAAGGGCGGATGGGTAGTGTCTTCGGGTCTCGTCGAACCTAAAGACGCGTAGCGCCGAGCGTGGCATCACCAAGGTTCGAATGAGTAGTAACCACTACAGTTTACGTCTTTACGGGAACAGTTATGTCATAGGGCATGACTTCCTTTGATCTTCATGGTCGCATTTCCGCTCGAGTCCCACCCTGACTTCCGTTCAGAACGAGAGTCAAACACGGTTAGCACGCTCCTGTCGCAGCACTGGAACAGGAAGTGGTGAAAACAGTTTTCAATGGGCCTTAGACACCCTTTTACCGGGTTCAACGAATACACGCCCGCAAAGTTGTGAATGGGATCAAGCCACATTGGGCACGTGGCTCGGCTAGGGCGTTTTTGAACATTCAATCAAGACAACGTTACGGGGTGGCCCTCGGTATGGTTGTCAGCGGCTTCTCAATTACTTCTCGAGAGTGAACGCCACCTGCTTCATAAACGTACATGGGACCACATCAGTATAAACGGTGGTGAACTTTGTAAACCCATATCACCCTACACCTCTTTTCGAAGCCGCACTTCCTTGAATCGTACCCACGCTGGTGATGCGCACAGCCGGAGGAACCACGACCCATACCACCCCGTGTTATCTAGTAATATGTCAAATGCACACTCACCCG
>Ga0307514_10004760_pt1 | contig 12389 bp, 13 predicted proteins | sample 16_EM_MG_FD_203088 | JGI IMG/M metagenome (GOLD analysis project Ga0307514, IMG submission 203088) | Populus trichocarpa ectomycorrhiza microbial communities from riparian zone in the Pacific Northwest, United States - 16_EM | ecosystem: Host-associated > Plants > Roots > Unclassified | place...
AGAGTATGCGAAGGAGCTGGTGCAGAAGTTGGTACAGATGTCTGACAAATTACTGTGGTGAACTGAAGGGGGGAGTCGGATGAAAGGATTCTGTTAAAAAGGTTCTCTGTTGCAACATAGCGGCCACCTTCATGTATTAAAGATTGCCTAGGTTTTAAGTAACGTGCACACGTTTATTTAGAGTGAGAAGTGAAGAGCACAATCACCTGCACAGTGCGGGCTGGTCGCAAGCCTATGAAACCACTAGAACAACTGAGGGGTCCGGAGTGGGTTTACCTCTGGGCAATCCCATATCAAGCGAATTACTGTACATCGATATTAATGATCTTGATATCCTCGAAAGGCTTGTCCGTCTTATTCGTCTTCACATTCTCGATCGTATGAATGACCTCCAACCCCGCGATCGCCCTCCCGAAAATCGTATGCTTCTGATCCAACCACGGGGTAGCCGTTGTCGTGATAAAAAACTGACTCCCGTTCGTCCCCGGTCCAGCGTTGGCCATGCTCAACGTGTACGGTCTATCGTGCTTCAGGTCGTCGCTGAACTCGTCTTCGAACTCTTTGCCCCAAATGCTTTCGCCTCCGGTGCCGTCCCCGAGGGGGTCTCCGGTTTGAATCATGAATTTCGGGATCACACGGTGGAAAACCACGCCTTCGAAGTATCCGCTTCGAGCGTGACCGACAAAATTTTCGACGGCTAAGGGAGCTTGTTGCGGGAACAACCTGAGGTGAATGTCCCCGAACGTCGTATGGATCGTTGCCTCGTTGGCGAGTGGCGATGGACCCGTGCGCTGCGACGCAGCGGATGTGGCGATTGTTTGTTCCTCCCGTGTCGGACGTTCGTTGAAGACATCTCGATCGTGACCTGATTTGTCCCTGAGAGTTGATTTGTCAGATGCACCGGGTGAGCGGTTCACTGTAGAGACTCACTCTGGTTCTGAGCGCGTAAACATGTAGAATCGCTGTCGCTTGTATCCTGTACAAAACAGAGTCGGGTCTCTTCCTGCCTTCTCGGCCAACAGAGGGTTGGAAGAAGCCGTCATGGCCTTCGATAAACCAGGTGAGTGAAGCGAATCGGGATCCAAACAGCTACACCTACCACGGTATTTAGGCTTTTCTTCGACGGCTGCCCCTGATAAATCGCCAAATTCATCCACCTGACGGTCTCATCCTTCCCCAACAACCTGGCGACCTTATTTGTTACGATGTTCACCACTAAAATCCTCGCGGGTCTCAGTCTCCACGTTCCAAACGGGTTCCTTCGGAATAGCACTAACCTTTAATGCCCAGTAGGGTAGGGTATATGATAAAACTTCCACTCTCGTCCCAGATCGCATTCGTCCACATTCCTGGTATCTTCCCATCTGGCCCGGGGAGTTCGAGTTCCCTCTCAACCGCTAACCGTCGGCCGAATTCCATGTCGTCTACCTTGTAAATGGTAGTACCAGCTTGTTGCATTTCTTGAATAGTCGTCAGGGACTCATCGTATTTCCTGGATATCTTCCCAGTGAAGAAGTTGAAGACACGAATCTGTCGGTCGGGGAGGGAGAAGGTGACGAAGGAAGACAAGTCGGGGGAGAGGGTGATACAAGTGGGCACGGATTTTGACTAAGATATAAATTTGGGTTAGTTCAACTTCGGCTCGAAAAGAGTGTGAGCACCTTTTTAAAGTCGTATAGGTCTGTTTCGGTCTTGTATGACCACAACAGAGGGGAGTTTTTCGGAAGTTCGAAAGGCTCATTTGGGGTCCAGTACTCCACGAAACCCTGCTCATCGGCAGAGATTACAGTGTCATACCTGTCACTGTACTACAGAATTATCAGAAGTCGAATCACATCACACACGAACGATGTGAGCGTACCGCCATGATATGAACCGGGAACCGGTGTAAAGAAGGGATCGTGTGTGTCGGAGTACCATCGCCACGGGCATCGTACAGTCTAATAACTCCCGAATGCTGGTCTGAGCTGAAAAATCATTAACTCGCACTTAAAGAGAACACGCGATGGGGGTGGACATACACTGCGAGGATCTCCCGAGCAGTTCCTGGCTTGTGCACCCAACAGCATGCGAGGGGCGTAAAACCGAGTTTAATCATGTTACTCATGTCTGTAGAGAAGCATACGCAGTGAGTATGCTGAGCGCGCAAAAGTGAAAGTGATGTTGACCATAGTTGAGGATGTCAAACACCTTGGCGGTGCCGTCTTCTGCGACGCTGGCAAATAGTTGCCCATCGCTGCTAGCGGAAATGCCGACGATGGTGGATAGATGAGCACGGTAATGTTTTACGAATTCGATGCCTTGTTCCTGTTTTTTCCAAAGCTTGACGTGACCATCGATTGAAGCGGTCGCCAGATAGTTGGTCCTGTTCCTCTTTGTGAGCACAGAGAGCTTTTGTGCAGCTGGAAGAAATACTTTGTAACGATGTTGAAACTTATGGCGTCCCTGTGCATGAAACTCTTGAAATAACGATCCGCTGCAGGGAGATGTTCCAGGTACAGTCTCTCGTGTGGCAAAACTAGAGTCCCCATTGTAAATCACAGCACGGTGAAAAACCAGTAGAAACCGACTTTTCCGTTTCTTGCGAGAGCCTCCGTTGGATGAAGCATCAGTCGGCATGGGCATTGGTCCAATATCATCCTCGTCATCCTCCTCCTCTGCGGGTCCAGGCGTAACATCGTCGTCGGGCTTTTGGGGTGAACCCTCGTGGACGCGTTTCCCGAGCACGGGTGGGTCTTGGTCAGACGAGGGTTGAGCCATCTCGCGAAGGCAGAGGAAGGTTCTGGTTGGCTGACATAATCACACCCTCTTCCGTTTCCGCTTCCGTGTGCTGGGAACGGGCTTGGTGAGCAGAGGCTTGCGCGTCCACGTCGTCAAGGCATATATAAGCTCATTCGGGCGTGTCATTGTCTGGCTCACTCTTCTTCCCATACCACATCCATGGCTACAACCTCAGAATCGTCGAGTGGACTCCTCGCCGTTGGACACCAGTGCTCCGCTGAACACTGTAACCTCGTCGATTTCTTGCCTTTCAAATGTCAGCATTGCGAAGAGAGGTTCTGTGGCGAACATTACCTCCCCGCCTCCCACAAATGCGACAAGTATGACGAACACAAGCACAACCGTGTGGCACCGTCTTGTGAGTTCCTCGCTATGCCGATATTCCCGCAACTTATGCTAATTCCCTCGGGATAGGTCCATTATGTAACACCCCTGTGACCATTCCTGTCGGGCAAGATCCCAACGTCCGAATGGAACTTCATATCACGAACGAATGTTCGGTCATGACCGGGAGGACCAAGAAATCGACCCAACCTCACTGCGCTAATCCGAGGTGCAAGAAAGTGTTATTTGTACCAATCCGCTGCGACGTGAGTTGCCTTGGCTCGACTCGTGGGATCGCCCTCCTTATCATCTCTCTAGAAATGCAACCACCAGTTCTGCGCCCAACACCGGTTCCCATTGGATCACGCTTGCAAAGTCACAGCAACACAAACCCCTTCGAAACCGGTGACAGCTACCACCTCTAATGTGAATACTAAGACGCAAGACCTCACGAAGGAGGTGTCCGCCAGGAGCAATGCTGCCATGGCTGCAATCAAACGTTCGGTGGTTTCCACCAAGTCCGCAATGAAACCAAACCCGTCGTATTCATCGACCCTACAACCGCCTCAACCAGTCCAGAACTCGTCGTCTTCCTCGACTTCATCCTCTTCAAAGACTACATTCAACCCTCTGTCCAAAACTGACCGGTAAGCCCGCTTCCGTCCCTCGTTTTCTCGTGATCGCTCATGGACGAGATAGCTTTTCCCCCCTCCCATCTCCTTCTACCCCGGTCACCATTGCGAATCGCACCCCATCGACGTGTGCTGATGATGTCGCTGCTGAAACGAAACGCAACAAATCTGGACCTGTGTTATACGCACCTCCCTCCCTGTTTGCATCCGCCTAAAATGCTACACACCACGGCCAATCCTTAATCCTATCTTCATCTCGTCCTAATACCGACTGTATTGCTATCCTGTTGTGGTCTTATTTCACGGCATCCGTGTTTTTTTTGTTCTTTGTATTTGCTGTATCCACATTCTAGCCGTATCAAGGAGGAGAGACGGAGTCGCTTGAAAGCGATGGAAGATCGTGCCAAGAAGGGGGTGAGTCCGCCATTTCCCCCTACCCTATCCTCGATAGACCTGACCTATCCCTTTATAGCTGTTGAGCGATGAGGAGAAAGCGATTCTCGCCGCCGAGAAGGCTAAAGACAAAGACGGAGATTGCTCGATCATGTAGCTTGTTTCTTGTCCTGGCCCCTCGGCCTTCGAGCGCGATCCCATTCTCCTCTCCAATCTCCCACTGCCTCTGTACTGTCTTGTCTCTAGGCTATCGTTAATTTTATTACACTCGCGGACCTTATTTGTGACTTTTGTCATCGAAAATTCGTGAAGAGGTTCATCATCGATCTGGTGACCAAGTACCCTGCCGGGTTCACCCCTAGCTCTGATGGAAACTGGCCTACATCAAGACGGCAATGCTGGCCGTTTCTCCTCTCATCTGCTCGCCAGGAAATCGAAAACCGTACTCTTCATAACCGTGGCTGAAACCGGTCAATCCAATCCCACCTCCGCACTAGTTCTCGAACTCCCCACTCACGCGTACATGTAACCTCGTTTCCGGTTTTACGAAAGTGTCTGGGGGAGTTGCCGAGTTCTGCGAGGGTTGTGGAGAGGAAACGTACTGATTCCAACTTAGCCGCCTCTCCGAGACCCACCCATGGACCCTTTGAAACGCGGAGTCGAGAGGTTGAGTGGATTCGGAGTTTCTTTCCCTCATCCGCCTCCAGCTCGGAGTCATGATCAAGCAATGATCAAGCTCAACCCTGCAGACGAGTTGGACCGGAAGTGGTGGCTGCTCGTCCTGGAATACGTCAGGGTGGTTGAAAGTTACAAAGGCATCATCGGCACAGTCAATCCTGGCTTTGTCGCCGCAGACGCATTCTTCAATGCTGCGCCGTGCGAGGCGTGTTGGCCTTTGAACAGGGGCCTGTACATCATCAATTGTCCCATGGCGCCGCTGGTCGTCCAAGCTACCCTGTGGTTCCTTTCTACATCGCCACCGGCGGTAACATCGACATCATCCGCTGGATTTGCAGTTTCGGAAGTGACATACCTTTCATGGCTGCACATCCCCAAGAAGAGGATGTCCGTGGGGACCCATTTCTGTTATTCCGAAGCTTAAATTTGGAACACGAACAGAGGGAGAGGTTTAGGTTTGTGGATTGGCTAGATGCAGACCCTGGCGAAGTCGTGAGGTATGAGGACGTTGTGGCTTATGCCTGCCATGGGGAGCGAGTTCATAGCACAAGGCGGCGAGGTAAATGTTGGGCCTCCTCCCCCAAAAATTTGCCGACAGCACTTTGTACAGAGCCGGCATCCCCAAACCAATGGTTTGGCCTATGAGCCACGACAACTCGCACAGAATGTGTCGCTATAGGGATCTACGGTAGCCGAAGCGTCGCATCCGAAATCGATGCCACCGAACTCTAGCTGCGATCTCTCAGCCACCCCCCCAGCGGAAAGGTTCGCTCAGAGGGCCAAGGGGATCGGAACACCTTGTGGGGTGCTCCTGGGAAGAAAGGTACTGTAGCTGGGATTCCGGAATCAGTTGAGGGTGAGACTATCGACGGTCGAGTTCGACTGGGACCCTAGAATTCGCTCGGCGTGGTGGATCAGCCGATCGCCTTCGGTATTTGTAGAATGTAACGGAATATCTCCTTGTGAATGAGGGTACTCATCAACATCCACCGCCGTACCATCTCCATGGGGGAAGCGGATGAAAGTAGGAAATCCGTACCATCAAGCCGTCCAGTGTGCGGCCAGTCTAAGATACGCCGGCGTATTGGGAGGTTTACGATATAAGCCGTGGATTGGGTTCAAGGGGACGATCTTGAATGAGCAGACTTGAGTGCGACCGAGCTATATATCATGCATCAGACCGCGAGCCAATCAAGCAAGTTAGAAACAATTCATTCGCATACTATCCGGATGTTTCCATGATCGGGCATGTAGGGACGGGGGGAGGACGGGGATCCGATGTCGTACGGGAAAAAAAAGGAGAGTTACGTGGGTGGGAATGACAGAAGTACAACGCTATTCGTAAGGAGATAACAAACACGGTGGGAACACAGGAACAAGGAACAAGCAACCTAAGGCACATACACACCGAAGTTACAAGCTGAACCCAAATAAGTCGCCACCGAGGGTCAGGTAAACAGGGCATGGATGGTACAAACATCAAAAGGTCAGATAAGTAAAGCAATAAAACGTGTCGGGGAATCCGGAGGGAGATTGAGACGTATGGATATCCACAAGGAAAAAGGTTACGGGAATCATCGGCAAAGGTTATCAGGGTAGCACGCGTAACGGATGGAAGACGGGGCATGTAGTAGTATCCCGCACTGGAAAGAGGAGAGAAGTAAAAAAAGGGAGTTAAGTGGACGTGGCGGGTTGTTACACTATCGTGTTACACCTTTTATTTCGTAAATGACCCCGCGGCATAACTGGGGGAGAGGACAGAACCAAAAAAAAAAAAGTCGTCAGGGGGAGAGAAAAGAGGGGAAGAGGGGGCTCAGGATCGGTGCTGCGCCGGACGACCCAGGATGAAAGAACCCCCCACATCCCCTTCCAAGTCTTCTCCGCTCTAAATGGTCTACACGCAACATCATAAATGAAAAAGGGTCAGGGATGGACGCATGGGAATAATCAAGCACTAAGGCTTCCAAGCGACCCAAACCCGTATCGTTCGACACAACCGTTTCGACGGATGGACGAGACCCAACAACGGAGGCAAACAACACAGCTCCTCCTCACTGCGGTGGCTGGATTGGGAGCTTTTGCTGATGATACTGTGGGGTTTGACAGGGGAAATTGGCGTTTCCGGGTGTTGTTGGAGGTAAGTCGCCAGTTTCTGGCACGCGACGTCGAACGATTTACGCTGTTCGGTCAGGTCGGCCTCGAAGATCGAGGAAGGGATCCTGGTGGCCATCGAGCGCGTGAGCAGGATCGAGTCATCCATATCACTACGACCGAGACAACGACGGTCAGCCTTCCATAACACATGCAGAAAGCAGAGGGCCAAAGGAGGGGCACTCACAACTTGAACCAAGAAAGCATTTGATCGAACCGGTCCCTGGTCATGAGCAAAAGTTCCTGCTTGACACTCTTCTCCATACGCCCGCTCGGATCGTCCCACTTCACGAACCCGTTATTTCCCCGTTTATTCCTGGTCACAATGCTGCTGAGACTTCTCGCCGACCTCTTACGATGTAAAGTAGGCTGATCGTTCTCTGCACTGTTCTTCCTTTCTGGGCGGACGACGGTTCGAGCGCGGTCACGGTGATAATAGGACACCCTTCCACCCCCGACACCCTGCAGGTTCTTCTTGGCAGCAGCCAAGGCCAGCTTCTCCTTGCGCTTCCTTTCTTTCTCCTCCCGATCCTGGAACTCCTTCACCCAATCCCACATCGCCTCAGAACAACCGATGATCTCGACCATCCTCGCCCTCAAATGAAGACCCAGGCTTCTGACATCGACCTCAGTCTTCTCGGCGGGCAACGCGCTCGACTGTGGTCTCCCTGCCGGCGTGAGTCCCGGTTGTCCCTTCCTATAGTCGTGTTGGATGATGGTGGAGGTGGAGGAAGAAGTCATGAACGAATAAAGGGATGTTGATGAGACCGCGTTGGAATTCTTGTACTCGAAGCAAGAAGACGGTGGTAACGAGCTAGCGGTCGAGGGTGGAGTGAAGTCGGTAACAAGAGCGTGTAACATCTTTCGTGCTTCCCCGCCTTCCCCCTTCCCATTCGTATCGTTCGAACGCGTGAACAAGGAATCACTCCGCTGCCTGGGTGATTCCCGTTCGTCGCTCGCGCTCGATGCACTCTTCTGAGCCGCTCTTGCGACCCTAGCGGGCGGAAGTCCTCCAACCACCGGCGTATTCGTCGATGCATGCTCTCTAGTTCCAATGAAGGGCTCATCCCCAGTTACGAAGGTCCAATCGGGTACGGTTCTGTTCCCATGTCCCACATGGGGCCTTGAACCCCTGGAGCGAGGTTTTCGGTGATCAGCGGTCTCAGGGTTTGCAATGGAGGGCCGACTTGGTTGAATACTCGAGGGTCTCGCACTTGAAGGTCCGGGGTAATTGCTAGTGACGCTTTGGGTACTTTCTCTAGTGTGTCGTGGAGAGATAGATTTTGGGCTGGTGGGTTGTGAGAAGGAAGGAGTAGTATCAGGTCCGAGATATCGGTCTTGATCATCACAGTCTTCAGTCCTCTGTGCTCGAATCGGGTTCCTTCGTTGAAGCTCAGCCGCGTCAAACTCGGGACGGTGTTTGCAACCAGAGGGAGGTGGGAAGGTGAAGGTAAGAGGTGTATGTGCACTAACGTCTTGAGTAGGAGAGAAGTGAGCGGGAGACCGACCCGGGAAAAGGGAGAAACAAACACGCACTCTTGAAATACGTCCGAATGTAGTTCTCTAATAAACTCAACGGGGCGAGGTTGACGACCCTCGCGGCATGCATCTCCGCATAAATCACTTCCAGTAGCTTGTGGTGGCGGGGATTGGGGGGTATCTCCAACTTTGGGGAGTGAATGAAATTATCCGCGCCGGAGCCGTCGCTGGAGTGATCGTTCCGCGGTAATGGAGGGACCTGTTCGGTAGGGTGGCTAATGTTGATGGCCAACGAGGGAGTTGATGAAGATCTCGTTGGTTTGGATGATCCAACGGTGGGAGATAGCAATTGGTTCCCATTACGGTGGCGTTGTTCAATGACGCTCTCGGGAACAGAGCGAGACAGACCGGTCGCCGTGATGGAAGAAAGGTCACTCGATGAGTGGGTGTATCGTATTGCTCGAGGCCTCCGCCTGTCGGGGATATCCCTCGGAGGTGGGAATGGGGGTGGTACAACAGTAATCTTCTTATCCTGTCGGTTAGACTCGATCGGTTCGTCTGGCAGAGTGGGGGAGTCCCGAATACCCGAAGAGTGAATCAGCTGATTCTGATCGTACACCTCGAACGTACTCAGGCCAAATTGCGCGAGGTCGAGGCTCGAAGTGGAAATCCAGTATCCGTCGTCTTCTTGGGTTGGACAAGAGAATGACCGTGCGCGAGCCAGTCTTGGATCTCCGTTCTGCCTGTCCCGCTGAAAATCAACTTCCAACCTCCCGTTCGTATTCTCCATCGGCGGTAACGTCAACGGAGGATCGCTTTCGTCGGATTCTTCCGGTACCTGCGGTGGTACCGGAAAGCTGCTCAAAAGGTCCATGCTTGCCCTTGTTTCAAGCATCAAGTCCGTTGAGGTCCCAGTCACGGTAGGGTGTGGTGCCGGAGGGGACAAAATTACATCGGGTAACGGCGGCCTGTGCATTTCCTGGGCGGGATGATACCGGCCCGGCAGAGCGGAAGTTACAGATGCCGAACGAAGTCGTGTTCCTTCACCCGATGGCACCGGAACAGGTGAATCTTCGTTTTTCCGAGGTCGTCCCCCGATTTTCCCGGTGCCGTCATTTCGACCAGATCGTTTCGAGAGTAGGTTTTGGAGGTTAAAATGGCTAGCTATCGGGCGGACTGTGGGACTAGAAGGCTTCGGCTTCAGCAGGGGGAACGGGCGGGTGTTCTGGGGACTTGGGGGAGTTGAGCGATTATAGCGTTTGGTTGAGCCCACCGATGATCGTGCGCTGTGTCTATCTGATGACGACCTTCGGCTCATCTGGGAAATGGGATAATTTTGTCCGGTGGGAGTATCTGATAACGCTGTGGAGTGTCCCTGAATAGAAGGCGAGTATGGCTGGCCTAGTTCCTCAGATGAACCATAAGAGGAGGCTGTCGATGGTAGAGAATCATTGTCGGCGATTTCCATCATCTGGCCGGGGATATAGAGATCTTCCTCTAGCATCTGAATAGATAATATTAGGGAATCCAAAGGACGTGAAATATGATGGTATCCCACGCACCTCCAGCACAGCGCCGGGCTTCATTACACGAATGATTTCCTGTTCCAAGGTTAACGACGACGTTCAGGTCTGAATGAGGAGCACGACCGCACCTGGAATAACGCATCCCACTGCGGAGAACGTCAGGTTGGAGAGAAAAACGAGCGGTTGGATGGAATGCTCACCTTGTTTTCCGGTACACCTCTGGCAATGCGTTTGACGTGGCTAGGGGAGATAGTCAGGACACTCGATGGCGATTAACATGGAGTCCGGAACGCACACGAAGTCGAACTCCTCGTTCGGAAAGGGAAGTTGTTCAAGGCTATAGGAGGAGTGAATACGTGTCCGTATAGGATAAGATTGGTAGGAGACGGTCTCACAAGTTGGCCTGAATCCAATTCACTCTCTGGCCCAATTCCGATTTACCGAGGTCTGGATGCAGAGGGACGACATCGAGACCTGAAAGACGACAGGCCCGATAAGGACTAGGATTTTGTTGGTGAGAGAGGAGGTACTCACCGACAAAGTGGCAATTTTTCCATCGTCTCGCGCATGCCATGATCCATGCCCCAGAACCACACCCGAGGTCAAGCCTGTGGCACCGATCACGCGTATCCGGATGAGCAACCGTCCGTACTACGACGACGCGGAACGGGAAATGGGTACGTACACCTTGGTTGGAGGGACGTCAAACGTGTGGAAAGTGACGTTGCCGGAGAACTGTTCACAGAACACGGTCTCCCACACGTCAGTGTCGATGCACTTGTGGTCGTAAGATCTCGGGTACGGGACTTTGTCCGGGGGGAAAGCATGATGCTTCACGTTGTTCTTGAGGGTGAACTGTGCTGAACGTGCGAACATAGACCGTCTCAGCTGTTTGAGGATTTTGCGGTTGAGGGTGGTAATCGGGGGGAGTGAGGTCGTCCGAGCTAGTCGCTTCTTGTTATCTAGGGGTTTGGCCGGGGGCTATAAACCGGGGCCAAGTGGTTGGGATGTATATATGTCAGCGATTGTTGGGTAATAATCTGAATCCTACCATCATAAGGAAGGCGCGTAAGTACTTACAACATTGACAGGTGGGACGTCGCTATCAGTTATCCTTCTTCCCTCCCTACGATCATCCCAAGGCGCCGTCATGGGCTTCAATAAAGTCGGCGGCGACAGTGTTAGTTCCCCTCCGCCTTGTATGGATAGTCTCGCAGGATTCCGAGGCGGGCGAACGGGGGGCGAGTCCGGTCCCGGTCCATGGTGTACAATCGGCGGATCCTGTAGGTGCAACATCATAACGAAGGGGGAGGATGATAGAACACGCCCATACTGAGGGTCCGGGAGGGAAAAGGAAAGACGGGGCCTTTTAAAATTGCCGATAAGATACTGGCTCTCCTCCTGCAAGCTGCGCTGATGAATCGATGACCCATTGACGGTTCCCGAGTCAATCCGCGACTGCGACTTAGATTAGAACCGTGATCACCATGCCGCCTTCCGCAACTTTTGCCTCAGAACTCGCGTCAGCTCTCAAAGAAAATTCGTTCGGCCTCAAAGATTATCAGGTCATTCGGGAGACTCAGTCCGAGTCCATCGCGACCGTGGTCTTGCTCGAGGGGGACACAGTAACCGTATCTTTGACTCTCCGGGGGTTCGAGGTCGGCTCTCTCTGATCGGCTCTCCTGTTTCGCAACTCTGCTCACGATCGGCAAACTTAGGCCTCGGATAAGGAGACTGAAATCATCCACGAGACACTCGACCAGCTGCTAGATTTCCTCAGTCCCGCCTATCGTCTCGCGAGCCAACAGGTTCTGTTCTCACGCCTCGAGAAATTCGCAACAGCGCAGGTAGAGCACGGTGATCCACCCTGCTAACTCCACCACCAGACGTGAACAGGACCGAAGTTGAGGCACGTAGTAGGGCAACCCACCGCTCTTTCGTTCTCTTCTTGTACTATTAGGCTCAAAATCAAACTATTTTTACCCTCAACCCGTGGAAATCAACGGAGTGGGTATCTCACAAATGCGTCGCGCACTTAACTTGTGCAGCGGTCAAAACGTCGGTCCTAAAAATTCAAGACGAGTACCGAAGCAAGTTATCGCAGGTGGCTACACTCTGCATTTTTTTTTTGGAAGTAAAAAGTCGGCGTATCGAACACCATGGTCATTCCGAGCCAAGTTTTCGGGGTGTCATCCAGCGGGGGGTGAATAACGCGGATTTTTCGTCCTCAATAGTGCCCCAATGACGTCCCGGCGGATTGCTTACGTGCAAATCCCTCGTTCATTCCGCAGCAATCCCTGTGAAAGTGAAAGGGGAGGGAAGACGGCGGATAGTAAAGTCCTCGGTTGAATGGAGCATGCCAGGGCTGCCACTCGCGGCTGATGTGACCGAAGAACAAGTGGTGGAGACTGTTCCCTTGAATCGC
>Ga0307514_10004761_pt1 | contig 12388 bp, 13 predicted proteins | sample 16_EM_MG_FD_203088 | JGI IMG/M metagenome (GOLD analysis project Ga0307514, IMG submission 203088) | Populus trichocarpa ectomycorrhiza microbial communities from riparian zone in the Pacific Northwest, United States - 16_EM | ecosystem: Host-associated > Plants > Roots > Unclassified | place...
AGGAGATTCTAGGATAACATCCCAGTCTTTAAGAGCGGCCACAAGCATGGTTCTTTGTTCGAGATATCCTAGGCAGTTGAGCTGGACTATGACATAATGAGTAAGAGAACCTCTCAACCCTTTCATAGTCATCTGCAATGTAACGGGCTGATTTATCTTATGTAGGCGAATCTTATGCAGTATACAGAAAGTGGAACTGATAAGGTCTGCACCAGCGGTTTGTTGATCTACCAGAGTCATAACAATATGCTCATTGACTTTGATAGTCACAAGCAGGTCTTCCTGGACTGAGTCTAGGACCAGCGTAGACCCTAGACCTTTCGTAGGTAGTATTGCAGCCTTCTGGACAATAGATTGAGCTGTAGTCATAATCTCAGATGAGGATTCCTTATCAAGAGTGCCTGTTGCACTCGAGATCTTTCGTTTCCTATCTGGGCAATCCTTCAATAGATGTCCTGTTTTCCTACACCAGAAGCAGCCTCCCTTTCATGTAAGTTCCTCTCGCTCCTTTTGAGTAAGGCAAGTAAATCTAGATAAAGTTGGGGCAGGCTTTCTGTTCTTGTCAAACCTGTGATTAGGGTTGAATAACGGATTCGCAGGTGGTGTAGGTGTGTAAGGCTTGAATTGCAGATGCGGTCTTTGATAAGGTCTGGAAGAACTACGTGACGAGTTCTTATTGATTCTTCTAACAGAATCGTGGATCTCACACTCTTCAATAAGCTTTTCCCAATCCATATCTTCGTTTATAAATGGTCAAACAGCTTGTAAGAGCGGAGCATCCATTGCTTCAAGTAGTTGGTGATAATATTGCCAATTGGATATATGTGGTAGTTGCATCCGATATTGCTTAATCTTGTTGGCAATATCCTGAATAGGTAGTGTGCGTCCATTTAGCGTTTGGTGTATTGCCTGGAATTCATTCCAGAGCATTTCCTGACTAGTGAAGGGGATACAATACTGTCTGAGACCTTTCAAGAATTCCTCAACTCCCAGGTTCTTTGTATCTTCGTTAGCTCTAAACTGCATATGAAGCATCTTAGTACCATCTTGTACATGCATTCCAACCCATATCATAGTATAACTACTTTCTAGATCCATCTCTGCAAGTTCAAGATGATCTCTCAAGTCTCTAACCTATGCGTCCAATACAGCAGCGGTCTTGTATTTGCCTTTGCTATCCTTGGTTGCTAATTTCAGAAGTTTCAAGCTGCTAGATCCTAGCGTGGAACTAGCGGAGGTGCGTGCAGTATCTGCAGTCTGGGATCTTCTAGATCGACCCTTGGCAGTGCGTCTAGTATCAGGAAGTGACACTCCTGAGTCAGAAGAGGATGACTTATCTGGCGGGTCACCATCAGGTGGCAAGAATACCCTTTTTGCTGGACCCCCTGTCGGTGGCTCATTCTGAGTCTGCTGTTACTGTGGTGTCTGTTGTGACGTATTCTGATTTCTGGAGTTCAGGGTAACATATGGTGTTTGGCGAAACCTAAATGGAGCAGGCCCTGAAGTTGCTAGACTGCTTGGAAAGTTTGCAGGATGCTGCATATGCAGTGTAGCTGTGGAGGTAGATAGCGTAGGAGCAGGCTGAGGTGGCGTGGGATTCCTGGTCCCATATAGACTAGTACTGATTCTCGGAAGTCCCAATATACTTACAGTTCTAGATAGATATCCTGCAGGTTTCTTGGGAGCAGATCTGGAAGCTGGGTATGCCGTGGAGCCTCGTGAGGGCTTCCTTGGTATCTTTGGGTACATTCCTGCCATCGAAGGCATTGGATTATCCCTAACTAAGTCGTTGATAATTGCAGCGAGTTGAATTAATCCTTCTGGTACAGGGTCCATCATAGGAGCCTTTGGGTCCCATTTTCGATGCAGATTGGTGAGGTTATGGTATAACTCAGCCATCTGCTTTACATCTTCATTGGGAAGAGGATGATCAGGTGGATCGTCTTCCCATTCTTGTTCAGGTGCAGCATGACTTGGAGTGGGATGAATAACTTGAATTTCTGATGCCTTTGCTTTGTAAATCTGTGGAGGAGTCTCAGGTTTGTCCTGTTCCTCATATTCGGTTTCTGGTTGAGCCTGAAGATAGGTATCATCAGGTTCTGGTGTAGGTTCTCTAGTTAGCTGCTTAGACGCTTGTCTAGATGCCGACCTAGAAGGGTGTAATGAAGGTTGTTTAACCATAGGAGGCAATTCCGGAATTGGTCCAGAAAGTCTTTGACTAGACCTGGTGTCTGATACAACTGACATGTTGCTGTTCTGATATTCCTGTGTTCAGATAAAGGTGCTAGCGTAAGGATTCTGCCCGTTGCTTGAGCTGTTCGGTTTGAGGAAGTGCAGGATAAGACTGTAGGAGTGGCGGTTTGTATTATTTGGAATACAAGTAACTGGCTAGTGAGAGCTTTGTTCTGGAGGCATGAGAGGCGGGTCGAGACACTGAAGTCTTCTGTTGTCCTGAAGGTCGACGGTTTAAAATAAACCTAAGAGTGATCAAGTCTTAGGGGAAAGAAAGTTATACTTGCTTAATGTAGGTCAAAAAAATGTAAATAGTGGCCTATTTAGACAGCGAGTACCCAGGCCACCTGGATACTACTAACTATCTAAGTAGGTACGATCTAGAGGGTCTGGCTAAGAGCATGAGTGCTTCGAGACAGACGCTCGAGATATAGAGAGTTCAAGAAGTGATTGAGTTCAAGATTTCGGGAGACATGAAGTGACCAGAATAGTGAGTATTGATTGTTGCTAACTAATCTGATGAAGAGGAAATTGAGTGAAGAAGAAAAGACCAACAGAGGGTCAAACTCGGTCTCTTTCATAAAGAACCAGAGCGTCCAAAAGCAGTAATACAAGACTCATACTAGATGAGTTCAACAGCAATCATAATGACGCAGTCATTATGAGTAACACTAAGAGTCATAAAGAAATAACAAAAACGTTATCAGGAGTGTATGCTGACGTCGAGATAACAATATGAAACCTAGGCTCTAGCCCAGTATACAAGATGACTTATAAAGACTCAAAAAACCCGAGAATTGCTCATACTTGCTTAATCAAGTCATGACGCAATTATAATACTGTAAGAAAGACATAAGCATAAGAAATAAATAGAGATAACAAGATGAGAAATCGTAGGAATTACAGATTCTTTACAGTTTCTTTTTTTAGTTAGTATGGGAGGTATGGGCTGGACAAGAGTTGTGTAGGAATGATATGTGGGATTGTAAATATAATGTGCTGGGTTTTCATTTTTTTTCTTACAGCGAATGTGAGAGGGTTATGGAGAGATATAAGTTTTGTTATGGTAGTTTTGTAGGTTGGGAGAGTCGTTGTAATTATGGAGAAGGTAGATATAGATTTCTTTGCTATTCCGTGTTTATTTTGTAGAAGTTTGTGTTTATAAAGGTAGTGGGAATGTCTAATTAACAGTACAATTAAAGCAAGTACCAATCACAAAACATGTAGTGTGGAAACAAAATGATCTAGAAACAAGGAAGGATAATTGAAAAGGGTGTCGATGTCAGAAGAAGCTGCTAGGAAGTACAAAGTTAGTAGTGGCAATATTTAGGGGAGAGAGATTGAGAGTAGGATATCAGGAAAAAATATATTTTGTTACTTGGGCTTCAGAAGCCGCGTACGCTCTGGACACATTCTGCCAGTTAAGGAGACAGTCCTTTGGACAGCTGGCTTTTAGAGACACTCATGAGATATGAGAGATACCTGGGAGACACCTAGGAGACACAGAAAAGACACAGGTCTGTGCGGGACACTCAAGGTGCCCAAAAGACATGTGGTTAGGACTGGCTTCTAGAGACGCTAGCAAGGCATCGTACCCCTACTTTTTTTTTCCTGATGGAGTAGTCAGGGGAGATGCGTAGCGAAAGGGGGTAGTCAGGGAAGGTGTATTGAGAGAGGAAGTAGGTAGGGTAGTGGCATTGAGAGAGTGAGTAGTCAGATAAGATGCATAGTGAGAGGTCGGTGGGAGTAAGGTGCAAAAAGGAATAACAGGTATGTGAGGGGGAACCTTAAGAATGAGGACAGGGATGGTATAGAAATAGGGTAGGAGAGATAAAGATGCGAGCGTGAGAAATACAAGTAGAACAGAGTATGTGATAGGTAAAGTAAAAGAAGCGAAAGAGCATTAGGAAAAGACAGTAGTGATGTGTAGTATTGTTAGTGCATGAATGGCATTTGATTAGTAGTAAGGGGATACAGAGTCGAAGCGCGTTAGGAAAAGAGAAGAAAATATGAGATATATTATAATATACGCAATATATTATAAGAGAAAGTCTTGCAAAAGAGTCCTATGTGCACATAGTACACATAACCCAAAGTATTTTTTTTGCTGATAGAGGAGTTAACTAGAAAGGGCCTGAGAGAATGCCAGTAAGAGATAGGACCAAGAGGAGATAGTACAAGAGGTAGGGAAGACACTAGGAGACGATGGGAGACAGGCAAAAAAGGATAGTGTCTAAAGATACCATAGTGGCGTCAGGACATCAGAGATTTTTGCAGATGTATTCTATTTATTATACATATAGTTGTAAGGAATCTGTGTTTTTTTTGATTGCTTATCATGTTATTTCTCCTTATCTCTTTACGTTTACGCCTTTCTTATCACATAATAATTGCGTCATGACTTGATTAAGCAAGTATGAGCAATTCTCGAGTTTTTTTGAGTCTTTATGAGTCATCTTGTATACTAGGCTAGAGCCTAGGTTTCATGTTGTTATCTCGATGTCAGCTTATGCTCCTGATGACGTTTTTGTTATTTCTTTATGACTCTTTGTATTGCTCATAATGACTGCGTTATTATGGTTGCTGTTGAACGCATCAGGCATGCGTCTTGTACTTCTGCATTGGGACGTTCCAGTTCTCTATTAAAGAGGCTGTTTTCCACGCTTCAATATGTTTTGCTTCTTCACTCAATTTGCTACCTATCAGGATAGTTAGTAACAATCAATTCTCGCTATTCTGGTCACTTCTTTTCTCGAACTCAATGACTCTCGAACTCTTTCGATCTCGAGCTCCTGTCTCATTGCCTTTGTGCAATTCCCCACATCCTCTAGATACATACCTACATAGATAGTTCGTAGTATCCAGCTGGCCTGGGTACTCGCTGTGTATCTAGGCCACCATTTATATTTTTTTGACCCACATTAAGCAAGTATAACTTTCTTCTCCTAAGACTTGATCACTGTTAGGTTTATCTCGAATCGTCGACCTTCAGGACAACAGAAGACTTCAGTGTCTCGACTCGCCTGTCGTACCTACAGAACAGAGCTCTCAGTGGCCAGTACTAGTATTCCGAATAATACAGACTGCCACTTCTACAGTCTTATCCAGCACTCTCATGAACCGAATAGCTCAAGTTAAAGAGCAGAATCACTACACTGGCACCTATATCTGAACGCAGGAATATCAGAAAAAGCAACATGTCAGTTGTAGAAGATACTAGGTCCAGTTGAAGACTGTCTGGACAGAATCCGGAAATGCCTCCTATGGTTAAGCAACCTTCCTTACACTTATCAAGAACTGCATCTTGAAATACTTCTAGGCAGTCAACAAGAGAACCTTCGCCCGATCCTGATGATCAGTATCTTCAGGAGCAAGCACAACAAGAATATGAGGAACAGGACGATCCTGTGACTCCTCCGCAGATTCAGAAGGGAAAGGCACCCAAAATTCAAGTTATTTATCCCACTTCAAGTTATGCAGCACCCGAACAAGAATGGAAGGATGATCCGTCTCAGCCTCTACCTACAGAGGACGAAGCAAAACAAATAGCAGAGCTATATTTTACCCTCTCAGCGTTGCATAAGAAATGGGATCCAAAGGCTCTCCCCTTTGAAAGATATCCAAACATACTGATACAACTCGCCGCTACAATGAAGGACTTAGTTAGGGATAGTCCAATGCCTTCGATGGCTGGAATGTATTCTAAGACACCAAGGAAGCCCTCATGACCCTCCGCTGCATATCCGGCTTCCAGATCCGCTCCTAAGAAACCTGCTGGATACCTATCCAGAACTGCAAGTGCATTAGGACTTCTGAGACTTAGTACAAGTCTATTTGGCACCAGCAATCGCACGCCAGCTCAGCCTGCTCCTACGTTATTAACCTCCGCAGCTCCGTTGCCTATGCAGCATCCTGCAAACTTCCCCAGCAGCACAGCTAGATCAGGGCCTACACCATTTGGGTTTCAGAAAACGTCAAATATTACCCTGAAGTCCGGAAATCAGAATACGTCACACCAGACACCCCTACCTCAACAGACTCAAGATGAGCCACCGTCAGAGGGTCCACCAAGAAGGGTATCCTCACAACCTGGTGGCGACCCCCCAGATGACTCATCCTCTTCTGACTCAGGTGTGTTATTACCTGATAACCGATGCCCTCCCAGGGGTCGATCTAGATAATCCCAGACTGCAGATACTACACGCACCTCTGCTAGTTCCACGCTAGGATCTAGTAGCTTGAAACTTCCCAAATTGGCAACAAATGATGGCAGAGGCATGTACAAGACTGCTGCTGTATTTGACGCATAGGTTAGAGACTTAAGAGATCATCTCGAACTTGCAGAGATGGATCTTGAGAGTAGTTATGCTATGATATGGGTTGGAATGCATCTCAAAGATGGTACTAAGATACTTCACATACAGTTTAGAGCTAATGAAGATACAAAGCATCTGGGAGTTGAAGAAAACTTGAAAGCTCTCAGACAGTATTGTATCCCTTTCACTAGCAAGGAAACGCTTTGGAATGAGTTCCAAGTAATACGTTAAACCCTCAATGGCAGAACGCTGCCTATTCAAGATATTGCCAACAGGATTAAGCAATATCAGATGCAACTACCTCGGATTTCCAATTGGCAATGCTATCATCAATTACTTGAAGCTATGGATGCTCCGCTCTTACAAGCTGTTCGACCATTCATAAATGAAGATATGGAATGGGACAAGCTTATTGAACAGTGTGAGATCCACGATTCCGTCAGGAAGATCAACAAGCATTCTGCATATAGTTCTTCCAGACCTTACCAAAGGCCTCATCTGCAATCCAAGCTCTATACACCTACGCCACCCTCGAATTCTTCTTTCAAACCTGATCACAGGTTTGATAGGAACAGAAAGCCTACTCTTTCCAGTTCCCGATTCACTAAGCTTACGCAACAAGAACGAGACGACCTCACCAAGAAAGGAGCATGCTTTTGGTGTAGGAAACCAGGTCATGTTCTGAAGGATTGCTCAGACAGGAAACGAAAGATATCGAGTGCAGCAGGCACTCTTGACAAGGAACCTCCATCTGAAATTAAGACTACAGCTCAATCTATTGTCCAGAAAGCTACTGTACCAGCTACGAAAGGTCTAGGGGCCATGCCGGTCCTAGACTTGGTTAAGGAACATCTACTTGTGACTACCAAAGTCAACGATCAAATTGCGAAGACCTTGGTAGATCAACAAACCGCAGGTGCAGATCTTATCAGTTCGACTTTCTGTACACTGCATAAGATTCCCCTGCATAAGATGAATCTACCTGTCACATTGCAGATGACTATGAAAGGGTCGAGAGGTTCTCTCACTCATTACGTCATAGTCCAGCTCGACTGGTTAGGATATCTCGAAGAAAGAACCATGCTAGTGGCCACTCTTAAAGACTGGGATGTTATCCTAGGATCTCCTGCTCTTAGGGATATGAAAGCTATAATAAACATGGGTACCATGACAGTTTCAATACAACCCCGTGAGCAAGCACACTTCACACTTCAACAATGCATCCCAGTCCCAGTTACGAAAACGACAAGGAAGAAGAAGCAACCTTCTTTCCCTAAGCCTGTATATGCACAATCTGCGAACCAGATTGTGTCTGCAGCTACTACACTGAAGGAAATCATGAACCCCTTTGACAAGTTTCCTGATGTATTTCCAGAAACCAAGAACCTCGACTTACCACCATTGAGACCAGGTATGGACCATCAAATTCAGCTCAAAGATCTGAACCTTGAGATCAAACCTCGCAACCTCAAGCTCAAGCACAAGTTCCTTCTGCAGCTTCTGGAGAAGCTGAGACAGGAACAGAAGTCAGGCCGAGTTTACAAGCCTAATCCCCCTGACATCAGCTACTCCGCTATCTTTATGATACCCAAAATCGATAAGCCAGACGAAGCAAGGTTCTTGCATGACCTTGTGGCTCGAAACGATAACACCTATGATGATCCACCAAACATCCCTGATTAATCTAATATTATCAATGCAGTTGCCAACACTAAGTTCCACTCTAAGGTTGATCTTAGTGATGGATATCACAACTTACGCATTATTCCTGAGCATGAGAAGCACACCGCATGCAAGACACCCTTTGGGGTATACAGAACTCGAATCATCCAGCAAGGCGATAAGAACGCACCTTCGACGTTTCAGAATGCTATGAACACCCTCTTTCAGGACGAACTCGGAATCTTTGTCTATATTTACATTGATGATATCTTCATCTTTAGTAGGACTTAAAAAGAGCATATCAACCATGTTAGACATGTGTTGAAAAAGCTAAGAGATAATCAGTTCTATGCTGATCAAAAGAAGTCTCAATTCCTACCTGAAGAGTTGAGCATTCTTGGACATGTGATTACAAGAAGAGGTATACAACCTATACCAGGTCGAGTTAAGAAAATTCTCGACTGGCGTATCCCTTCTAATATCAAAGAACTCAAATCGTTCCTTGGTATCATTAATTACTGCTCTCAGTTTGCCACGCATTTAGCTACTGTAAGCAGCCCATTGACTGCAATGGCAGGATCTATCACGAACTGGGATTGGACCCACACACACCAAAAGTCATTCGAATTAATTAAGCAAACATTATCTGCTGACCCTGCAGTTAGGCTATTGGATTACGAAAGTACGGAACCTATATTCCTTGTTACTGATGCCAGTCTTATTGGTACAGGGGCATGGGTTGGTCAAGGACCCAGTGTTTCGGAAATTCGACCAGCTGTATTCCATTCAAGGAAGTTCAATTCAGCACAATCAAATTACTTGACATTTGATAAGGCACTTTTGGTTATTGTCGATGTATTAGAGCACTTTCGACCTGTGCTATCAGGATGCAGATTTACGATCCTTACTGACCACAAACCCTTAGTGGTATTCCCTAAGCAAACTGAATTATTGGGAAGACAAGCTAGATGGCAAAATACAATCAATCATTTCATGTGTACCATTCAATACATTGATGGATACAAGAACGTGATTGCAGATGCCTTCTCTCGAGTCTTTTTAAACCCAGAGGTTCTCCCTACTCTGTCAGATTTAATTCCTTCAAAAATCGACTCTCCAGAACCTCCTGCCTCTACTACGATCCATGCTTCTATATCTGCTCCTGCACACTCTGCAAATAGCCTTCTACATCCACCAACAGCACCTACAACCATTGTCATGTCTGCTGTATCTACTACTTGATCTATGGCAAAGAAGGCAGAAGGGACCTCTCGCCGTCCCCTTCTCGAAATTCAGATCCCCAAGCGTCAGGAGACAGGTTCTTCTCTTGCTATTGCCGTTCTTGCCTCTCCTGCTACTCAGGATTCTCCTCTCCCCGCTCCTACTCCTCCTCCCCAATCTGGTGTGTAGACTATTGAGCAACTTGTGAAGGCTGATTCGGAGAGTTACCAGACTAAGAAGATGCAGTTGCCTAGACTTGACCCCTCAATCGAAGCCTCTGTCGAAGCAGCGGGCTGGTGAGCACAGCATGCCATGATGCACTGGACAGCCTGTGAGGACCCTACATATATTATCCATCGATCCTCTCATGAGTATAGAACAAGCTTTAAGGATTGGAACCATTGTCAGTACTGCAACAACCATAGACACTAACATTGGCTTGTGTCCTGTCAAGCTTCATAATGATACTCATACCGAATCCCCAAAGCTCCCTCCGCAATACCGGCAACTGGGCATACCAGGTTGGGTTTTGCAAATGGAAAGTCTACTTAATTCATCAGATATCTCCGTCAGTCTTCCAGCTACTCCTCCGCAGTCTACTACTCCTCCTGAGGCTCCACCACCTCCACTTGATCTCGATTATGACTCTTCTACTTCTTTTGAAACTATGAACTCATCTTCTCTATCTCCTGTTACGAAGTTGGCCCCTCATCCTCACTCTCAAGGACTCAACTATTCCTCAGATCCCAAAACTCTGCCCTCGTACTTGCCAGTCTCTGAAGCACGAGAATACGCATTCCATCCCAGGATTGTCTACAACAATGGTGCAACTGAGACTACAGAAGAACTTACATTCAAGTCATTTAACTCTGCTGACCCTGACATGGAATTTCGTCATATCTGCATAGATGGCAAACGAAACAAGTCATGGGAATACTTGCGAGCTGTGGCCAAGGAGAACTTGAAGGATATTGGAGAATTCCTTAGTTTTGTTGACATCTCTTACCCTGAACTCGTTCCTGAACTCCAACATTAGTATACTATGCTAATCCAAGTATATCTTCATGACAAGTTCTTCCAGAAAATACACAAGCAATCAAAGAATTTTGAGCAAGAATACAGACTCCGAAATGGCATTCTGTACTTTACCATGGATAATTAGGTACGACTATGCGTACCAGATTCCGCGGATTGCAATGTATACATCAAGAATGGCCTCCTCGATAAAATTCATCAGTCTTTAGGCCATGTCTCGTATAGCAAGACCTACAACACACTAGCTTCTCACTTCTATTGGCCAAATATGGCAAAAGATACCTTTCGAATATTGCAGGACATGTGGTATCTATCAGTTAACCAAGCAGTTGACTCAACGCCCTTTTGGACTACTCAAGCCTCTACCAATTCCGGAGAGGCCTTTCACTCACATCTCTATAGATTTCCTATTTGTTCCCCAAGTTACCAACAAGACTATGCAGATTTCATACGATCATGTTTGGATAATCGTAGACTGGTTTTCCAAGTATACGATCATTCTTCCTCTTTCTCTTAACTACATTGCAGAACACCTCATCAATGTCTACAACAATTCCATATATCCTTTCTTTGGCTTGCCACAGGGTATCGTTACTGATAGAGATGTTCTTTTTACGTCATTGGCCTGGAAGAAGTTCTGCACAGTGCACAACATCTTCTAGTCTATGTCTTCTGCTTGCCATCCTGAGACAGATGGGCAATCCGAGATTGCCAATAAGTCTATCATAACAATCTTGCATTCCAAGTTGTTAGAGCAAGGAGTGGACTGGCTGGCTGCTATCCCCTTTGTGCAAGTGGCTATTAATATGGGGATCGATGCTTCTAGGGATGCCTCTCCTCACACTCTCTGTATTCGTTTCTCTCCCAAGTTCGAAAAGGGAGTCGTCGTCTCTGCTGCTTCTCTCAGACCTGACATGATATCCAACGCACTTTGGGATTCTGTCAAGACCAAGCTCGTCCGCAGTCGTCTTGCAATGATGCAATAGGCAAACAAATGCCGCCGTCCCTCTCCCCAATACAACAAAGGAGATCTTGTCAAGATCTCCTCCTCCTGCTTCCCTAAAGAGACTCAGTTTAACAAACTGGAGCCTGTCTTTATGGGACCCTACAAGATCTTCCGCTGCATGCCTGAGACCGACAACTATACAGTCTAGATTTCCTTTGCTCCCTCAGGTTTCATTACTGTCCACACTTCTCTTCTGGCTCCCTGGTTGGAGAATTCAGATGACAAGTTCCCTTCCAGGACACATATCAATCCGGGTCCTGTCAACGCTGATGCTTCTGCTCCTAGATACGAAGTGGAACGTATCATTAAGCATCGTACTCGGAAGGAGAAGCAGCAATTCCTTGTCAAGTGGCTTGGGTATAGATATGAACATAACTTCTGGCAGAACAAGGAAGATATTGATAAGTCAGCTATCAAGGCATATTGGGACAAGAGCACATGCTCTGGTCGGGTGCAGACAAGGCGTGCTGGGTGTTGGAACCGCCCTCGTGTGTAAGTTTCTTTTGTATCTTGACCTTTGGTTTCGTAATTGGTTTGGGTTTTGTATTGGAATTGGGATTTCCGCATTTTTATGTTTTGAGCTGGTACCCAAGTTTCTTTATCTTTGGCGATGAATCTTGTACTTCTATACACATTTGATGCTTGGGTTCTCATTTGTCTTTCCCTCTCTTATTGTTGTTTCAAGGTGATGGGACTTCCTGTTTGGGTTAAGTATGTCCTAATTTGGTAGTCATTACCTAATGAGAGAAGGATGTAAGGAATCTGTGTTTTTCCCAATTTCTTATCATGTTATTTCTGCTTATCTCTTTATGTTTACGCCTTTCTTACCACGTTATAATTGTGTCATAACTTGATTAAGCAAGTATGAGCAATTCTCGGGTTTTTTTGAGTCTTTATGAGTCATCTTGTATACCAG
>Ga0307514_10004762_pt1 | contig 12385 bp, 4 predicted proteins | sample 16_EM_MG_FD_203088 | JGI IMG/M metagenome (GOLD analysis project Ga0307514, IMG submission 203088) | Populus trichocarpa ectomycorrhiza microbial communities from riparian zone in the Pacific Northwest, United States - 16_EM | ecosystem: Host-associated > Plants > Roots > Unclassified | place...
CAGAGATTCGTGCACTTGGATCATCCTTTGTTTTTGTGCTTTACTTTCTTTCTTTTCCTTTTGTTTTAATTTTCCTATTTTTCCATTGGGTATTGGACTCATTACCAAACTATCAAAACACCTAGTAGGGTTTAGTCATCTCTATTAGCAGTGGATCTCAGTCCATGTATGTGGGGTCCTGGGCCTGGCCCACCAAAATGTACAAAATGACCAAACATAATAATAATAATAACAATAATCTATAAAATGTACAAAATGACCAAACATAATAATAATAATAACAACAACAATAATCTATGGACCCACCTCAAGCTACACCTTGAATCAGTAAATCACCAGCTAAGATTAATAGTTGTCTACAATGACCAGTAATGTTTCATTGCATCAATTCTTTAGCCTTTTCTTTTCTTTTCTTTTCTGAAGTCTACAGTCTTCATTCCCACTCGTGTAGGTTACGGCTGTGACTATATAACAATTATCGATTAAATGAAACATAACTATTCATTGTATACAATTGGTTTAATGACATAAAATAGCCAGACATACAGCTCTGCCTGCATAGGAAGGAGACACATGAGCTTTACAAATGTATTAGTAATGTTGATATCATAGGTAACAAATTTAACAAATCAAGGGATGTAATACAAATTCATGAGGCTAGTCTAGTTTCCAAGTCGAGAACAAGTAAAAAATAATTACAGTAGAATAAATTCTACAGTAATGGAAACCCAAATTATTCTAACAAAAGAGAACTAATTTTGAGAATAATCACAAGAGAAAGAATATGACTTTATTACTGGGTTTTATGTACAAATGGATGCATGTTCACCCTGACCAATCATGGTTACTATCTTGAGAAGCATAAAAATATACATGCAAGATTTACATACAGCCGCGCTCTTCTCCTCCTGAAGAGAGCAAGATTCGACTTTCAGGCATCAACGGAAACACTTAGAGCATTTAGCTCCACATGTTGCTTCCCCTCACCATGAGGATGCACAGTTACGGTGGCACAGGCCTCTGCAGGTGAAGACCGATCATCTCCTGTCTGTGAAACACAGATTGAACTTACGAAAGGTTTTCTATTAACCATATTGTCATGGTCATCTTCTTCTTCAGAAATGATTTCCCACTCCTCTTTAAGTGATGTAAATTGGAATCCATTCTCTTTGTGCCTTTCCATTTCGAATGCGGTGGGTAGAATGACATAATCATTTATTGGATTGTAGAAAGGATCTGAATCTGCCTTCAGCCAGTGCTTCAGAATCCTGAATAAATGATGGTCACTGAGAATTCCACGGTGCTCACCAGGCACCCCAACCCTTGCTTCTGCATTGAGCCCATCTGCCTGAAAGAAAACAAAAATGAGGAAAGAAAAAACAAAAGATTGGGGAGAAGCATATTTCAAAATGCAAGCATCATGTCCTTCAATAGCTTTCATAAGTTAAAGCTGTGAAGAAAAGCTTATTCATAGCATAGTTACTTTGGAAAATTATTAAATCAGAAAGAGTTAATGAAATGCATGTCACAAACCTTAGCTGATTCAGCAGGAACTGTCCCGTCACCATTTACAGAAATGTATTTAGGCTGAAAACAAACAAAAATCAGCGTTTGTGACCAATTCAAGAATCACAGGAAAATGTTTGAACCAATGCACAAAGACCAAATACTAAACGAACTATCCATTCGCTCTGATTTCAAGATATGAGTATTCCATGGCTACCCATGTCCTATCAGATGATCTACAACGTCCCAACGATCAGACAGTTCTCTAAGCTATCATTAACCAAGAATTTAAACGTAAGTGAAGACAAAGAAAAGTATTCCATGGCTACTGCACGGGTTGCCTGTAGGGAAAACAACATCATAAGAATAAGAGCAAGTTGAGCATGAGATAATGACCTCACAAAATTGCAGTTCTGGTAGATCAGTGACAGGTACCTCTGAACTTCCATAGCTGCAGAATAGTAACTTCTATGAGGTAAAATACACCAATAGAATTGCAAGAAGAATGTTACCACATAATCATATGATGCAAAGCTAGAGTTTCAGACAGTTCGCTAATGAGAGACTTGGTTGAGTCAGTCAAGTTGCAGAATGGTTGACCAATAGTTTGGAGTTCAAGGTTTTTCTTTGTGTGTTTCTATCTTTTTGATAGTTCAATCATTTTGTTAGTGAGGGTAGATTTGCACAAGAAACCTCCTGTTTTGGAGAGATAGGTGTGGCTAATAATGACATTATGCCTTGGCCAAGATTTAGGGACTAAAGATGTAATTATGACAACAATATTGTAGCTGAATCTTGTGAAGTTCTGCTAGAATTCACATCTGAAGCAGAAAAAGGACGGTTTCCTATTATACCTAAACAACAGTAACAGTTGGTGTTTGCTATTCCAACAATTGTACCTAGACTGCCAGTAAACACAAGATGACTAAAGAGACAATTAAACTAAAGACGAGACCTGTAAGCCATTGATACTCAGTCTATTTCAGCACTACCGGCAATGATAGATTATCCTAAGTGACCTTCAACATCAAATATCAAATTAAACCAGTAGCCTTCAGCACCAGATAAAAATTGATTCCTTTTCTCAAACTACCATAGACTTTGACATGTAATATAAGAAATCAGCACCTTTAAGACATGGAAACCTTAAATAAGACTTCATATTGACAAGAAAAGAATTTAAAGTCAACCTCTCACATATAAATGAAACTATTAACTTGAAATTCCTTGTTCAGTTTAACTTCTATTGAAGCTTTTGTTGTGTCCACTCTTATGCAGCAAAGCTTGCATTGCAGTTCTCATGCAAAGCTTTATCTAAGGAGCTCATAGAAGCATTACCAAACACTGTGAGGCGTTTCCAGATCGATCCCATAGATATTGTAGAATTTAACTCCAGGAGGAACTTTAGCACGAGACAAAACGTTTTGTGTTTCATCAGCCCATTTCAAAATATCAAAGTTGAAAGGTAATGGAAGATCCTCTCCATCATAAACAACCTGAAATGAGGAAATACAGATATTATCATCCAAACAAATGATACATGGAGAAAGCCACTGACGTTTTAACAAGTCAATGATAGTTGAAAGGTAAAACTAAGCACATTATTATTATTATTATTATTATTATTATTATTATTATTATTATTATTATTATTATTATTTAAAGCACAGAAGTTATAGAAAAAGAAGAGGATTAATCAGATTTGTACCATCAACTCTTCAGCCTAATCAATTATTAAATAACGATTAACAATTGAGAGGTTAATGAATGATTAGCGGTGATTGATAATATAGGAATGCACTGTAATCGAAAGATGAAATGCTAAACTTCATGGAGCAGCAATTTACAAAAAGAAAGTTCTGAGCTCACAGTGTTACTTGAAAGAGCATCTTTGAAAACTTGGATGCTCTCTTCAGGGGGGTATGACTCTAGAATTATCTGAGAATTTCCATCATTATCTTTCTTCTCTCTCCAGATTTCCAAAACAGGAACATGTTGCCAGTGAAAATGTGGACAAGCCATCAATTCATATATTGAAGGACATTCAATAAGCTGAAAAATTGTGCCATATAGAATCAGTATATGAAACTCATGAAAAGCCATTTTAAATCAACTGACTTTGAAAACTGTTGATAATCCTTATAGTTCAAGATACACAATTAGAAAAAATAAAAAAGAGGCTCTAATATACATGTATTTAAATGCCAAAGTAGAGGGCTCGTACCAGCTGGTGCATGCTCCATTTTGATATAAAAAAGTTCTGCTCCCACCCTTCAACAAATGACATTCCATTCAGAAAGGTAGATGTAACAAACCCAGGTGCACCTGTTGGACAAATAACACATACAACATTTGAACACTGTTCCAAAATCCTATCTGAGTAACCTTCTGAATAGCTGAAACAGTAACAATGGAACTAAAAGCACAATGCAACTGTACAAATAACATTGATGAGATTTGAACTGTGAGATTAATTAATGAATGTAAGTAGCAAAGCCTATATTTCCTATCCTAACACAATTCGAAGTTCTATTTTGGTGTATTCAAATATACACTTGGCAATTGGTCCATATATAAACACAATACAAGATTGTCTGATATGAACCACAATTTTTCTATATTTCTCCTCTTTCATATGGAACAAGGAAATGACACCTATTTCAGGGTACATCAGTGATTCCAATCATAACATTGCTTAAGAAAGGAAGTAATGAAATTTTTATTATGTTAATAGAATTAGGAGTTCTATTTCAGTATATGAAATTATACCACCAGAAAATTTAATAATTGTTAAATTGTGGTATTTAAGCCACATTTTTCTACTATTCTGTTTGTTCATATTCGAACAGAGAAATGATTCTTATATCAGGGTATATGTAACAATTTTGGAAATTTACTTCTAACTACTAACAGCATCAATCCTATGCTATGAAATCTGAATAAAGTAAAATCACACTTTCTTCCTGCAAAAACAAAACTTTTTGACAGCATCTAAACAAATTACAGTTTCCTCTGAGTGCAGACTTTTGCATAGCACTAGGAGATACAAATCATGGGAGGTACAAATGCCTTGTGTTGTGAATCACACATTCTATAGAATTGCTTACCCCGGAATGGTGCAGCAATGGCAATCCAATTCTTCACATATTTCTCAAATATCTGCCAAAAAATAAGCATAAGATTTGAGAGCTTTCATAAAAGAAATATAAAAGAAGCAGCAAATAGCAACTTATTCACCCAAATAGGAGGAGGGTAATAAAAACAGAGTTAATTCAAGAGGTGATGTTGGATATTTACATCACTGTGCAGGGACATGAAGCATTTAACTAGCAGACCCCCCATTGAATGACTTATGATGTTTATCTTTTTCCCTCCAGATGCTTTATATACTGACTCTAATTTTTTAGCAAGGCACTCTAAAGTCTCTGGTAACCTGGAAGATAAGCAAAGCATCAGTGATCAAAATCATTAACATTTAAAGGAAAAGAAATGTCTCCATACATTGTAAAGCAAAATTCATTTGAGAAAAAGAACTCGCTAATTATAGCAGTATTAAAAAAAGCTGGCTGGTTTAATACACACCTGTTGCTTTGCCGAAAATCATACCCAAACCCGAAAAGAGTTTTTCCCTCTTGAAAACCCCACTTGATCATTTCAACAATCATATCATGGAAATAATATACACAATCACGTCCTATTATCTGCATGGAACAAAATACTGTGTTGTGAAATACATCCAGTTGCACTTAACTTGCACATAAATTTAATTTAATTGAGAGCTAAAACACAACATTTATTGCAATATATTCAATTTTGATAATGTCTGATTATCACTCTCTTTCAAAATATAGCTATTATCTAAAAAATTAAGAAAAAGATGCAAATCAACCCACTTCAGCTGTGTATTCTGCATTTCACTATATAATGGAAAACATAAAAGGCATCTTATACGTGAGAGAGATCAGAAATGGAGAAAATGATGGATTAAAGGTGAATTTTGAGATATTATGTACCTAGAACATTGTAACATATACTATAGAAAGAGTTGTTTAACAAGTACAAAACCATAGTGAAATTCTATTTATAAAAAGCTATGTAAATTAAATTAGTCAACATTCAGTAAATGCATGTGAAATTTCCAGAAAAAATGGGACTCTCTTCTTTCTGTAAAATATTTTCACCAAAAAACATCTCCTGTCTCCAGAACATTAACAAGTTCTTTAATTGTGAGATAACGTTTCATGATTCAAGTTAGAACTGATTTTTTCTACTCCAATTGTTCTTAAATAAAGTAGAACTTCCTATTATAAAGTACAAATTTCAGTGGAAACATTACTGTTTCGAATCTAAATACCATGTAAAATAAGCGTAGAAGATATGAAGACAAAGAAAGTACCATGTCAGGATCCAATACATCAATAGCATGCAACCCGTATCTATCATCAGGAACCACAATATTTGTCTTTGGATCTAAAGTCACAGACCGTCCTGTTTCACATAAACTTATCAATTTAACACCATAGGTAGAACACAAACCAACATGGAGCAAAGTGGCAAACTGTTATTCAGCATCACAATTGCACTCCACAGAATCTCTCTCTCTTAAAAAAAATCCAGATTCTCAGAACTATCATAAACTTAAATTCTCAAACTTTACCTCATTTTGTAACTAAACCAAACTTTGTCCTAAGCACCAAGCACGAGAATGAAATTTTAAACTTCCCATCACAGACTCTATTACCAAACAAGCATTACATCGTTTGAAACCAAATTTTGTCATTTACAAAAACAAAAGCAAAATCAAAGACATAAAGCCAATCTCTTGATTTCCACAGGATCATAAATAAAAACTTCCATAAATTCTCAAACCTTACACCATTTATTTACCTTCTCTTCCTATAATTAAAACTAAAACTAAAACTAAAGTAAACTAAGCTAAACTTTCCCCAGTTTCCAAGCAACCAAGTTATACTTAAATTCCCAACTTTCCATCATTTTCTCAGTAACCAAACACAACCTCAACTACAATCCCACAAAATCATTCAAAAATCCCAACTTTTCCTTCCATATTAAAAAAAAAGCTCAAAAAATTAATTGAAAAAAAAAACAATTCATTGATCGCAGAATCAAAAGAAGAAGAAAAAGAAGAGAAAATGTTTAAAAATTTACCAGTTTGAGGATCAAAGCGAGACCAGAGCTTAGTTCGACAGGTGTAATCAGCAGCAAGAATCCGTACCCAAACCCGTTCTTCTTTACCTCCATTATCCTTATCTACTGCTTTTAAAATCGAACCGGCAATACCCGGGACTAAAAGAACCGGGTCAAGACTCGGGTCCACATAAGGCTGTGGTTTTTTTATCAAGTTCAGCCATAGCTCCACCGATCGAACAATGTCTTCTAGTAACATAGCCATGATTGATTGATTGATTGATTGATCAGAAACCCTAATTTCCGTACGAAATTGAGAATAATTGGGAATTTTTTGAGGGAGAATTGCAATTAGCGGAGACTTGAAGGCAAAGGAGAGACGGAAGTGGATAGCAAAGCTTATTACAAGTCAGTCCTCGAGCTATGATATATTTTTTAATTTTATAATGTTTTGGAAATTTTATTGATACAACTATCATTGACTAATTTCCCATTAATATAATTGATTAACGTTTCTTAACACAAATAATTGGTTTGTGTTAATTTTCATGTGCCCCCGAAAATTATTAATTTTTAATAAATTATTATAGTTTAAGTGTTAGACAATTTGTTTAAGAATCCAAATCATCTCAAGTAAGATGTTATTATAAGATAAGGATTTTAAGAAATGATGCATGTAAATTATTATATTATTATATTCATGTTAGAATTACTCTTGTGATAATTTTTTCTAACTTTGTTAAGCCTAGTATAACAATTTATTTGTTTATATACTTCAAGAGTGTTTTTTAAAAAAAATATTATTTTAAATTAATTTTTTTTAATATTTTTTAAATCATTTTAATATACTGATATCAAAAATAAATTTAAAAAAAATAAAAAAAATATTACTTTGATATATTTTTAAAATAATATATTTTACCGACTAACCATCTATTTATAGTTATTCCAGGTCATCTATTTATAGTTATTCCAGTTCAAGGTATGACTTAGTCAAAGTTAGGATTATAAATTTATTGGATTAACTTATGAACTAACAAGTTTATTTAAATCTATCTTAAAAATTAAGGGTGATTGTTTTTAGTTTGGTCCGGTTTTTATTCAAAAAATTACCAAATTGAATTTTAAAAAAAAACCGAAATCGGTTCAAACTGACCGGTTTCGATTCAGTTCGGTTTTTTAAAACAAAAACCGGTTCAAACTGGTTTGACTTGTTTTTTCCAGTTTGACTCTATTTTTGACAAAAATCATCATGTTTTGATTATATAAAAAAAAACCTTGAACAATATTATTTTAAAAAAATAAAAATCTTAAAATTGACATGATCGAGTTTTACTTGGATTTTATCAAATCTACTAAATCATAAATTAAGCTATTGAATAACCTGAGTTTGACTTAATTAACTTTCAAAACAATTAAAAAAAAAAACCTTCCTATAGTTTATAAGTAAGTGTCAAATTTAGTAGTATTATGGTAAATTCGTCACGGTTAACTAGACGGGGAACTACGGAAAGTCGTTTATTTGAAGTAGGAATTTGCGGGCCAATGCATTTTGTAAACTCGAGTTTCAAGCATAAAAAAATTTACTTCGAATTGGTAGCCATGCAATGCTCCTCGAATAATTGAATTATTTAATGTAAACAAAAGGAAAATAATACTTACATTGAAAACCCAAAAGATTGGAGGCGTTGCTCTCATTGTTAGGAACCCAACGAATGAGAATTAAAGACTTGATTGTTTGCTGAGAAAATCAAACACTTTCTCGATAAGAAAACTGAAATTTGACCCTAAAAACTCATTAAAAAAAAAAAGATTTATTAAAGATCACACAAGGGAAGTCAACCTAAATTTATCTTGCAAGAAAGAGACCATTCAATTAAATTAACAAGATAGAAACACTAAATTAATCTTTGTGCCGAAGAAACAAAAGAAGAAAAGATAGTGAGGGAGAAAACGTAGAGAAACAAGAAAGAAAACCCACAAAAATATAGGGAATAAAAAGCAAAAGCAAATTAGAAAGAAAAAGATCTATCAATTTCGAACACAGAAGGAACAAGGAAACTGGACCTCGACACCGAGAGAAAGAGACAAGGGAAGGGAGATTTGTGAAATGAAGGAAAATTGGAAGAATTTTCGACCGTTGTGAAAGACGGTGCCGTTTTTCTTTAAATTTTATAAAAGCGGAAGACGGAGAGAGATTCCTTGTCAATTTGTTGATTACTGGGCCTGAGTTTCTTAAATGGGCTACACCTTTTACTTAAAATGTGATAACCAAGCCCATGAATAAACCTTGTTCCGGTCGAAAAACAATTTCCACTGGCTGCTTTTTTTTTTTTTGGGTGTTCACGTAAACATTTGTTCCTTCGGCCTTTTCTTTTTCTCATTAATTTACTTTTTTTATATATATAAAAAGAGAGAGTTAAAAGCACTAATTACTACGAGAAATAAAAGGAAATAGATTCATGGTGTAAAAATTAATAAAAAATAATATTATTTTAATATATTTTCTAATAAAAAACATTTAAAAAATAATATATATCCTAATATCCCTTTTAATTGGTTAAATCTTAATATTTAATGCTCCATTAAATGTCATTTCATAAGTGAATGTTGCCCATGGAGATATAAAAACTTCCAAGAACCACCACACACACACACATATCGCAGGTTTAATTCTTAGCTAAATTTAATTAATAACTATATATAAGTTAATAAAAATTTATTTGATTTTCTAACTAAATTGAATAGAAAAGTAAACTATATATAATTTATGAATCCTGTACAAAGATCGATAAAAATATAAATTCAATCTATTTTATAAATTAAAAACAAGAGAAAATAATTTTATTTTAAAACTATTAATTCTAGGAACACTCCACCCAAGTGAATCATAAAAGCAAATCCCAGACAGAATACTGAAAATATTTAAAATAGTACAATCATGAATAGATACTGTCATATATTCATAAAAAAGCAACTAATTATTTTGCAATTTGATCATTCTATGTTCTAGATAACAATTACGCAATCTGATGGTCCAAATAGGATAAGTAATGAAGTTACAGTTACTTTTTAAAATATTTTTTATTTAAAAATAAATTAAAATAATATTTTTTTTATTTTTAAAAAATTATTTTTGAAATCAACACATTAAAATATCTAAAAACACCAAAAAAATATTATTTTAAAATAAAAAAAAATTAATTTTTTTCAAAAACATTTTTAAAACGCAAAAACAAACAGGGTTCAATTTATTTATTTTTATTATGGTTTTGGATATTAATTAAATAAAATTAGATAAAAGATATAGTTAGTGGTTTATGGGTCTATGGTACAAAATAGGATGCCGATTGGATTTCTTATCTCTTTTTTTTCCTCTCTCTTTTTATCCAATACCAATTCTGTTATTCTAAGAAAAAGAGGATGCGTTCCTTTCATTGGTCAACCATAAAATATTTAATTGATCACATCAATCTATTAAAAAAAGAAATATTTAATAAAGAAATATGATTTTATTTACACTTTATGCTTTTAAGCTTTTCTTATAATATTCTTTTGGGGTCGGATTTATATATTTTCAAATTATTTAATCAAACTTTTGCCCAAAACATTTCATGATCAATGGATTGGGAAAGAAAGCAAATAATTCCTTTTAAGATTCAACCTTACAGTGATGTGTCGACCCTCGAGACATCTTCTTCTCCAAGACTTTGATATATACTTCTAGAACACTAACATGCATAAAAGAATCTTTAGTCCATTTGTGGTGCTTCGCCATTATTGAGAAAAAGAATAGAAAGGTACCACACAGCTCCACAAATGGGTAGCCAATGTATGGTCATGTAAGGGTCAATCTCAGAATGAAAAAGACTGCAAAAATTAATATTTTCAGCAGTTTGTTTTGCGTAATTCTCACACTTCAGGCCATGTTTCTTAGGATAGCTCACTATCCATAATTAAATTATTTGACTAATAAGAGAGGAGAAATTAAGATGAGAGTTAATCCATCAAAAATAATAATAAAAAAAAGATTGAAAATTACGTACAAAGCAATGGATGCATAAAGTCTCTCTCTTCTTAATCGTCCTTCCATTGATTCCTTGTGATAAAAAATAAAAAAAAAGTGTAAGGTCGAATCTTAGAACCTTCAAGAGTGTGGGGCATATATAGGAGTAATTTTATTTGAAAAATAATTTAAAGATTTTAAGTTTTCTACCATGCACATGGATTTGTGATTCTATATTCTTTACATTAATAATAACATAATTTTTTGAGTTCAAACTATAAAATTAGTATCCAATTTTTTTTATTAAATTTATCTAAATATATCAAATCAATTTGCGGTAAAAAGATAAATTTTTAAAATTATCTAAAGAGGATCTTTAGTCTTGATTAATATACAAATGTGAAAATACTCTTTATTATGGTAAATAATAATAATAATAATAATAATAATAATAATACCATTTTAAGCATGGAAGAATAATTTATCCGACTTTCTGGTCACATTTACAGCATATATATATTAATTATTATATAGTTGCTTAAAATGAGGTGGGCAATATGAAAATTAAGTGCTATAAAATGGTTTTCCTCTGTAGATCAATTGTAAGAAAAAGTTTTCGGATTTGAACTCAAAATCTTTCCTTCGTAACTTGCAATCTCTACATAACATAAACTAAGTGTTTCGAAGATCGGTTTCAATATTCGGCTTTGCCTAATTACTAGAAGGAAAAAAAAAACAATTTGTCGGTAACCCTTTTTCCAGATTTTAGTAATATCACTTGTCACTGCGGTTAATGCATCTTAATCATTATCCTAAACATGGATTAGAACTAAACATGTTTGCCATGGTCATTAGCGAAAGCATCATTGCATTTAATTATACCATGATCAGCATAGGAAACATAGAAACACAATCACATTGCATGGACCCCCACAAAGTCGTTAATTGGAGAAAATATCCCACTTAATTAATTATATGCTCTCCAAGAGACACGTCTCAACTTCTTTTCAGAATCGTGTCTCATATATGTATTTACAATTTTACACAAATATACACACACACTATTTACGATGCTTATGTTTGGTATGTATTAATAAGATATTTTTGATGATGTTTAAAGATAAATGGGGAATATTTTATTAGTAAAGTTTACTGTAATTTATAATTTTTTCAATTGTATTTGTTAAATTTTTTATAATGTCGATGAGCACATGTTAATAATATTTAACTACAACGAATTTGAGTTTTTTTTTTCTTATGAATATGGGATTAAATAGAAATGAAAAAAAAAATAAAAAATTAATTATTTCAAAAGCGCGAGAAAAACTATCTTTTGAAGTTTATATTTTCTTCACATGTAAAAATAATACCTTCAATAGACAACCATTCTCCTTAACTCTCTTGAATAATAATAATAAAAAAAACATTTGATGTATTTGTTTTGTATAATAATTATAGAAATTAAAAATTCTACAAGTTTTATTTATGACTTAATCTCTTTATGATCAAACAAATTAAATTTACAAAGGCTAAAGTCAAATTAAATTAAAAAAAAAGTTCAAATATCTAAAACAAGATCCAAATTTGACTGCTAATAAGAAGATTTGTGCATATAAAAAGCATTTTAAAAAAACTTTAAGATAAGAAGCAAAAGCTTGATTGCTCATTATATAGCATTGCCTTATACATTTAGAAAAGGAAATCAATCAATCCTATTAGGAAAGC